>Ga0214917_10001162_pt1 | contig 34306 bp, 29 predicted proteins | sample LL_1208_BB_MetaG_FD_177983 | JGI IMG/M metagenome (GOLD analysis project Ga0214917, IMG submission 177983) | Freshwater microbial communities from Lake Lanier, Atlanta, Georgia, United States - LL_1208_BB | ecosystem: Environmental > Aquatic > Freshwater > Lake | place: USA: Georgia | collected... | reverse complement strand
CCTCCCTCAAACGGTCGGGCGGCACCCGCGGCGTGATCGTGGCCGGCTGCCTGGCGGAGCGGCAGAAGGAGGGGTTGCTCGAGGAGCTTCCCGGCCTCGACGCCGTGATCGGCGTCTTCTCCCGCGACGAGGTGGCGAAGGCCGCTGAACGGCTCGTGGGGCGGCTCGGCGAACAGCAGAGCGTGTTTCGCCCGGCGCCCGCCCGGGCCCTCGACGACTCCGGCCGGCTCCGCGTCACCCCCCGGCACGTCGCCTACCTCAAGATCTCCGAGGGCTGCGACCGCACCTGCACCTTCTGCTCGATCCCGCGGATGCGGGGCAAGCATGCCACCAAACCGATCGAGGAGGTGGTGCGCGAGGCCCACGAGCTCGCCGCTGACGGCGTCAAGGAGCTCGTGCTCGTGGCCCAAGACACCACCTACTACGGCATCGACCTCTACGGCGAGCCGCGGCTGGTGGAACTGCTCGGCGAGCTCGAGAAGATCGACGGCATCGAGTGGATCCGGCTGATGTATCTCTATCCGATCCACTTCAGCGACCGACTGATCGCCACGATCGCCCAGAGCCCGAAGATCCTCCCCTACCTCGACATGCCGCTGCAGCACGCCTCCGACGCCGTGCTCAAGCGGATGCAGCGGCGGGTCAATCGGGCCGCCACGGAGGAGTTGCTCGGCAAGCTCCGCGGCGCGATGCCGGAGCTCGTCCTGCGCACGACCTTCATCACCGGCTTTCCCGGCGAGACGCGGCCCCAGTTCGAGGAGCTGCTCGAGTTCGCCCGGCAGTGGCGGTTCGAGCGGGTGGGCGTGTTCACCTATTCCTTCGAGCCCGACACGCCGTCCGCGCGGCTCGACGGCCACATGCCGGAGGAGGAGAAGGCTGCCCGCCGCGACGAGCTGATGGAGCTCCAGCAGGGCATCGCCCACGACCACGCCCGCCGGCAGGTGGGCCGCGTCTGCGACGTGATCATCGACCGCCAGAGCGGCGAGCGTGATGACGTCTGGCTCGCCCGCTCGAAGGCCGACGCCCCCGACATCGACTGCCTCGTGTACGTGACCGACCCCGATGCCCGCCCCGGCAAGTCGCTCGCCGGGCGCATCCTGCCGGTCGAGGTGGTCGCGGCGAGCGGCTACGACCTGGCAGCCGTGCCGGCGGAGGCCTGAGCCCATGCGGGGCGATCCGGCATCGACGGCGGTCTGGACCGTGCCCAACGTCCTGTCGCTGGTGCGGCTGATCCTTTCGGTCGTGGTCTTCGTGCTCGTCGTGCGGCGGGCCGATGCCGCTGCCACCATTCTGTTTCTCGTCGCCGCGACCACCGACTGGGTCGACGGCTGGTATGCCCGCCGGTTCGGCCAGGTCAGCCGGCTCGGCAGGATCTTCGATCCCCTCGTCGACAAGGTGCTCGTCTGCGGGGCCGCGATGCTCGTGGCCGATCCGGCCGGCCCGCTCTTCCCCTGGATGGCGGTGGTGATCGTGGTCCGCGAACTGGTGGTGACGGCGATCCGGGCCGAGATGGAGGCCGCCGGCGTTGACTTCTCGGCCGGCTGGAGCGGCAAGGTCAAGATGGTGCTCCAGTGCGCGGCGGTGGCGCTCGTGCTCGCGGCCAGGGGCTGGCCCACGGAGCCGATCGCCGGGATGCCGCTGGCCACCGTCGCGGCCTGGACGTCCTGGGCGGCCGTGATCGCGACCGCCTGGTCGGGGCTCGAATACCTTTGGGCCGCCCGGGCGCTCGTGCGCTGACCTGTCCCCGCCCACCGCCCCCACCATCGCGGCCCATGCCTGTCGAATCATCGCCGCCGCCCGACTCGCCGGCCTGGCTCGTCTGGGCGACCGCCCTGGCGGCGGCCGCGTTTCTGGCCGTGGCGACGGTGATCCTGCGGCGGCTCCGCCGTGGCGAGCCTGTCATCGAGCGGCGGCCGCAGCGGCCGGTGCCCTGGGACGGCGGCGACGTCGTGGTCGTGATCGGTCTCACGATCGCGATCGCCGCCCTGGTCGGCGGCATGATCGGCAAGGATCCGGCGGTGGACCGCAGCCTGACCGCGGCGCTCGGCCTGACGTCGGTGAGCGGCATGGCGGCGATCGGCTGGCTCGTGCTGCGGGGTGCGACCGGCGCCGACCTCGGATTCGCGAGCGCGGGGATGGTCCCGGATCTCCGGCTCGCCACGGCCGGCCTCGGGCTCGTTCTGATGCCGCTCCTGGCCCTGGCCTCGGTGCTCAACCAGCTCGTGCCCTACAAGCACGACGTGGTCGAGTTTCTCGCGCTGCGTCGCGACCCGCTGGCGGTGAGCCTCGTGATCGCCACCGCCGTGATCGCGGCCCCGCTGGTCGAGGAGCTCTTCTTCCGGCGCATCCTCCAGGCTTGGCTCGAGAAAGTGGTTCCCGAAGCCGACGGGGCCCTCGCGATCACGGTCTCCGCCGCCGCCTTCGCCCTCGCCCACCAGGGTCAGGGGCTCGCGTTCGTACCGCTCTTTCCCCTGGGGCTCGTGCTGGGATTCATCGCCCGCCGCACCGGGTCGATCGTGCCCTGCATCCTCCTGCATGCGCTCTTCAACGCCGTGAGTGTCGGCCTGCTGCTGGCCGCGCCCCCCCCGGTGGCGGCGGGCTGAGCGGGCCCGGAAAGGCCCCGCGGCCAAGGGGCTCCCGCCGCCAAACCGATCTGGCATCGGGCCGAGCCGCCCGCCACAATCCTGCCGCTGCAGGATGCGGCTTCGTTTCCGATCGTCATGGACCCGACGCCTTGGCCAAGCCCAAGACCCGATCGCTCGTCACCCGGGCGGCCGATCTGGCCGCCTACACGGCCGTGCGCGTGGCGATCTGCGTGATTCAGTCGCTGCCCAGGCCGGCCTGCGAGCGTTGGGCCCGCCGGCTCTCCGAGTTGCTCGCCAACCGGATCCGGATCCGCCGCACCGTGGTGCGCGACAACCTCCGGCAGGCCTTTCCCGCCATGTCGGCCGACGAGCGGCGGGAGGTGGCCCGCGGCATGTGGGAGCATCTGCTCCTGATGGTGGTCGAGATCGCGCACGCCAACCGCGTGATCCACAAGACCACCTGGCGGCGACACCTCCGCATCCACGGCATGGAAGACTTCGTGCGGACCTTGTGGCTCGAGCGGCCGAAGGTGATCCTCTCGGGCCATTACGGCAACTTCGAACTGGCCGCCTACCTGTTCGGCCTGTTCGGGTTCCGGATCTTCTCGGTGGCCCGCGAGCTCGACAATCCGCGGCTCGACCGGTTCGTGACGGAGTTTCGCGAGTCCCGCGGGCAGCGGATCCTGCCCAAGAAGGGGAGCGCGCCCGACGTGGCCCTCGTGCTCGAGGAGAACGGCGCCATCGGCCTGCTCGGCGACCAGGCGGCCGGCCCCAAGGGCTGCTGGGTCGACTTCTTCGGCCGACCGGCGAGCGTGCACAAGGCGATCGGCGTGTTCGCCCTCTCGGCGGCGGCGCCCGTGATGGTCTGCTCGGCCACCCGCCGTTCCGGGCTGTTTGACTACGACCTGCGGCTCGAGGGAACGGCCGACCCCGCCGCCAACACGCCCGAAACGGCCGGCCTCCAGTCGCTCTCGCAGTGGTACACCACCCTGCTCGAGGACGCGATCCGCCGGGAGCCCGCCCAGTATTGGTGGGTGCACCGGCGATGGCGGGACCAGCCCCGAAAGGCTAGATTGCAGCGGCCGGCTGCGTGAGGGTCGCGGCGGCCACCCCGCCGACCGTCATCGCTTTCATGGCCGACTGGATCGCGATCGCCCGGATCGAGGAGTGCCCGCCGGGGACGAGCATCGAGCGGGTCGTCGGCGACCGGATGGTCGCGCTGGCCAACGTCGAGGGCGGCCTTCATGCCCTCGACGGCCTCTGCCCGCACCAGGGAGGGCCCCTGGGCACAGGCCGGCTGTGCGGCACCATCCTCACCTGCCCGTGGCACGGCTGGCAGTTCGACGTCATCACCGGCCGTCACCAGATCTCGACGACCGTCCGTCAGCCCGTGCACGAGGTCCGCGTGCGGGACGGGCTCGTGGAGGTGCGACTCCGCCCCGACGCCGCGGCCCCCCCCGGGGCCGCCGGGACGCGAAGCGATCCATGATCACGTTCGACTGCTTTCGCAACGACGACCCGCCCCGGATCGCCGACGCCTGGCGAGGGGCCGACCTCGGCCCGGCGGCCCTCCAGCCGATGACCTCCGCCGCGCTCGAAGCGGCCGTCTTCTCCAAGCCCTACTTCGATCGCCACGGGCTGCTGGTGGCCCGCGACGGCGAGCGGATCCTGGGCTTCGCCCACGCGGCGTTCGGCCCCGATGCCGATCGCGCCGCCCTCACCACCGCGATCGGCACCACCCTGCTCGTCGTGGTGCCGCCGCACGAGCGGCAGCGCGAGATCGAAGACACCCTGCTGGCACGGTGCGAGGACTACCTCCGGAGCCGCGGGGCCGGAATCCTGCTCGGCGGCGGCACGCCCGACCTGGGCGGCTTCTACCTCGGCCTCTACGGCGGCAGCGACCTGCCCGGGATCCTCGACTCGTCGCCTGCGATGCAGGAGGTGTTCCACCGGGCCGGCTACACCGCCGCCGCGCGGATCGCGGTGCTCCGGCGGCCGCTCGCCGGCTTCCGGCCCCCGGTCAACCGCCTCCAGCTGGCCATCCGCCGGGCGACCACGCTGCGGGTGATCGACGAGCCGGCTCGTCGCACCTGGTGGGAGGCCGCCACCACCACCGGGATCGCCCTGCGGCGGTACGAACTCCGGGGCGACGCCGAGGCGCTGCTCGGCAGCGCGTCGTTCTGGGATGTCGAGCCATTGGCCCGCAGCTGGGGTCTGGCGCTGGCCGGCCTGCTGCGGGTCGACATCGAAGGGGATCGCCGGCGCCAGGGGCTCGCCAGCTACCTCGTGGCCGAGGCGCTCCACGACCTGGGCGCCGAGGGAACCACGGTCGCCGAAACCCACGTGGCGGAAGACAACGCCGCCGCGCTCCAGCTGTTCACCAAGCTCGGCTTCCAGGCCACGGACCACGGCACCGTCTTCCGCCGCTGACAAGCGGTGCCGCGACGCGGCGGCCGGTCAGCCCGGGGCGTCCTTGGCGGTCAGCGACTCGACATGGCCACACACCGCGGCCACGAGGTCGCCGAGGCCCGCCTGCTTCAGCCTCGCCGAGAGCGGTGCCGTGGCCGGGTCACGCCGCAGGTCGGCCAGGTAGTCCTGGAGGATCGCCCGCCGCTCCGGGGCGGCCAGCAGCCAATGCACCCAGCACCAGGCCTCGGCGTAGTGGTCCTGCGACATCTCGCCGGCCGACGCGAGCGACTCCATCCGGTCCAAGTCGGGCCGCCACGTGCCCTCGATTAGCCGGCCCGCCAGATGGGCGAGGTGCGGATCGTGCCGACCCCGCCCGCTCTGCGGGAGTTCAAAACATTCGGCGATCCCCTCGTCGAGCCACAGCGGCACGGCCGGCACGACCGCGTGGACGTAGCCGTGGGTCGTCTCGTGCCGCAGGTCTTCGGCCACGCGGTCCTGCCAGGCCGCGAACACCGAGAGCGTGGTGTCGGTCTCGACGAAGAACGCCCGCCGGGCCGGAAAGGTCGGGAAGCGGGCCGCGACGAAGGCCTCGTATCGCTCCGGATTTTCGAACAGATAAAGGTGTACGGGCTCGTCGGAAATCGGCAGCCCGAGTGTCTGGCTCACCTCGACCCGCATGCCCTCGAGTTCCCGCACGAGCCGGTGCTGCCCGGCGAGGGGGAAATCGGCATGGATCACGAGTTGGCCGGCCTGAAGCTCGGTGCGGCTGGGCAGGCCCGCGGCCTGCGACCACCGGCCCCCGTTCAGAGCAGCCCGCGGCAGGCCGCCGTCCCACGTCGCGGTGGTCGCCAGATGCGCGCAGCCCGCCACCAACAGGAGCACGGGCGCGACGCATGACCACGAGCGAGACAACCGATTCTCCGCGCCCGCACCGGGTCTCGGACGGGCTTGATCCCGCCGGATTCCGGCCCGGGGGCGGGATGCTAGCTGGCGACCGGACCCGCCGAAAGCCCAGTCGGGCCGCTGACCCAGAGGAGCGTCCCCGCCAGCGTCTCGGCCGATGCGGGCCGTCCGAGCACGGCCGCCGCCCCGGCCTGGAGCGCCGCTGCGGCCGTGTCGGGCCGCGGAAAGGACTCGAGCAGGATGATCCGGAGCCCGGGCCGATTGGCCGCGAGCATCCGCAGCCAGGCGAGATGATCGGGTTCGAGCCGGCCGACGTCCCAGACGAGGACGGGCGCCGGTTCGTCGAGCGGCGGCCGCCCCCGGCTGCGGCGGCCGATGACCGCTCCCGCGGCCCGCGTCAGATCCGCAAGCCCGTCGAGATCGCCTCCACTGGCCGCGGCGAGCGACACCAGCGGGCCGGCGGCGTCGCCCAGGCTGCGGGCCGGGTCCAAAAAGCGGTCTTCCCGCCGGGCCGTGGCGGGCATTCCCAGCGTGCCCGCGCGGCCTGCGTCGCGATCGGCGAGCCACATCGCAAGCCGCCCGGGGACATCGTGCCAGGGCACCTCCTCGACGCCGGGCAGCGGTGGCCCGCTGCGGCGGCGACCGTCGGCGAGCGTCGCCCCCACGGCGACGACCGGCGCGAGCGGCCAGCGAATCGCGAGTGGCACGAGGTCGGCGAGCGACCAGGTGCCGGGCGCGGGCACGGCCACGAGCACGACGGCCGGCGAGCGGTCCGTGAACGGCCCCGGCGCCGCCGCGACCGCGGCGGCCGGCGAGGCGACATCGTGGACCTCAGCCAGCCGACCGACCCACTCCCGCGTCAGCCTGAGGTCGGCCGGGCCGCTCGGTCCCACCCACAGGACACGGGCCCGACTGCACGAGGAACCGGACGACGGGGCGGCATTCATCACCGCAAACCGTAGTCCCGCCGGAGTCAACGCGGCAAGACGGGTTGTTTGCGAAACCGAGCGAAGGCGCTGGATTCACCGTGTGGACGCCGCGCCGCCGCCGCCGCCGGATTGGGATTGACCCTCCTGCCCTCCTGCCGAGAATCGCACCGCGGTGGTGCTCAAGGACGAGCCCGCCCGGTTCGTCGATCCCGGTCGATGTGCGGCCGAGACCGACAGGTGGCAGGAGGCCATGCGATGCACAGCGAACGTCTCGGATCTCGATCGTCGGTCCGGCCAATGCGGGTGATCGCCATCACCGGCACCAGCGGCAAGACGACGACCAGCTGGCTCTCGGCGGCCGCGCTGGCCGAGGCCGGCCATCAAGTCGGTTTGCTCTCCGATCTCGGCTGTCTCGCGCCGGGCGACCGCGAGCCGGTCGCCTCGGCCTACGGCTCGCGGTTCGGCCTTGCCGTTTGGCTCGGGCGTCTCGCGGAGGCCGGCTGCTCCCACGCGGTGGTCGAGGTGTCGAGCGGCATGATCGCCGGCGACCTGCTCGCCGACGTTCAACTCGACACCCTCGTGGTCACCAACCACGCCCCCGGCCGCCGCGCGGCGGCCGGTGCTCCGGTCACCGCCGTGGCGTCATTGCGGCCGGGCGGCGTGCTGGTGACGGGCTGCGACCCCGCGTCCCGCAAGCGGCTCGAGCAGCGACTGCCCGCCGGCTGCCGCGTGCTGACGGCCGGGCTGGCCGACGACTGCGATGTGCGGGCCACGCCCGTCGAGGGCACCCTGTTCGGCCGGACGGTGCTGGTCTCGGCGGGCGGCCAGGTGGCCGCGCTGGCCCTCGCCACGCCCGTCGTCTCGTTCGTGCGCGACAGCCTGCTGGCGGCCGCCGTCGGCGACCGCCATGGACTCCCGCTCGACGTGGCGGTGCGGGGCATCGCCTCGGCCGGCGGAGTGCCCGGTCGCGTCGAGCGGCTCGACCGGGGCCAGGATGCGGCCCTGTTCATCGACTCCCCGACCACCGGCCATGCCCTGGCGGCGACCCTCGCGAGCCTGCGCCGGCTGACCCGCGGCCGCCTGGTGGTGATCGCGGAGGAGCCGCTGGTGAAGCGGATCGGCGGCGGGCGGTTCGGCGCGCTCGTGGCCCGGCACTGCGACGGCTCCGTCGTCGCCCCGGTGACCGTGCTCGCCGACGACCCGGCCGACGCCGACGTGGCGGCCTACGCGCGGATCGACCGGCTGCTCGACTCGCTCGGGCCCGACGACTGCGGGCTCATTCTCGGCGGGGTGGGGCGGCCCGGCTCCCGCCCCCCGGCGCCGCCCGGCCGCTTCGCGTTGGCGACGCTCGCCGACGCCTGGCTGAGAATCTCGCAGGCGCCCGCCCCGGCCGGCCGACGGGCCGCCTGAGTCATGGCCCGTTCCGGCATGCGGCATGGACGGGTGCGGCCGCGGTGAGGCACAATCCTGAACGCGGTCGCATGAGCGGCCGACCGTTCGCAGCCCGCCGCCCGCTCGGCGGTTGAACCGATGACTCAGCACCACTCGCCAACGCCCTCCAAGACCCCGGCCCACGCCACCCCGTTCGATGATCTCGGCGTCGCCGTCTCGCCCGGCGAGCCGCTCGCCCACCACACCTGGCTGGGCGTCGGGGGGCCGGCCGCCTACTTCTGCGAGCCGGTCGATGTCGAGGCGCTCTCCCGGGTGGTGGCCCGCTGCCGCGAGCGGTCGATCCCGCTGCGGGTGGTCGGCGGCGGCTCCAACGTGCTCGTGCCCGCGGGGGGCTATCCGGGCATGGTGGTGCGGCTGTCCGCGGCGCCGTTTTGCGCGATCGACGTGCAGGGGACGATCTGTCAGGCGGGGGCGGGCGCGAAGCTCGTCCACGTGGTCTCCGCCGCGGTGCAGGCCGGCTTGGCCGGCCTCGAGATGCTCGTCGACGTGCCCGGCACGATCGGCGGCGCCGTCGTGGGCAACGCGGGCGGCCACGGCGGCGACATCGGCCAGCGGGTTCGCGACGTGACGGTGATGCTCGGCGACGGCACCGTGGAGATCCGCGACCGGAGCCGGCTGGCCTTCGAGTCGCGCTGGAGCAACCTCGACGACTGCATCGTGATCGCCTGCCGGCTGGAGCTCGACCCCGACGACGCCGGCCTGCTCACCAAGCGGATGCAGAAGCAGTGGATCCTCGGCCGCGGCGGCCAGCCGAACGGCACTCGCACCGTGGCGATGATGTTCAAGGATCCACTGGGCACGACCGCCGAATCGCTGATCGCCCAGGCCGGCGGCCGCGAGCTCCGCAGCGGCGAGGCCACGATCTACCCGCCGCATGCCAACTACCTCGTGGCCGGCCCGCGGTGCACGAGCGACGATGTCCGGACCCTCGTCGAGCTCGTCCGCGACCGGGTACGGCAGCGGCTCGGCGTGGAACTCACGCCCCTGATCCAGGTCTGGTGATCCGGGCCCCGGCCCGCCCCAACCCATGACCGCGTTGCCGCCTCGTCGCCGTCCGTTCGCCGCCGATCCGCCCCCTGCCCCGCCCCGCTCGGGCCTCGCGGCGTTCATGGCCGACCACCGGTCCGGGCTGGCCGCGATCGCCGTCGCCGCCGCAGCCACCGCGGGCGGCTGGCTCCTGTGGCGGCAGTTCGGTGACCGAGCCCGGACCCACCGCGGCGCGATCCTCACGCCGGCCGACGTCGAGCTGCTGGGCTGCGCCGACTGGGTCACCCCCGACCTTCGGGCCGAGGCCCTCCGCGGTGCCAGCCTCGACGGCGGGCTGCCCCTCGACGACCCGGAACTCGCCCGCCGTCTGGCCCGCGCGTTCGACATCCATCCCTGGGTCCGGGAGGTCGTGCGGGTGACGCTCCGGCATCCGGCCGGTGCGGTCGTGGAGATCCGCTGCCGCGAGCCGGTGGCGATGGTGGCGGTGCCGGGCGGCCTGCTCGCCGTCGACGCCGAGGGCATCGTCCTGCCGAGCGACGACTTCACCGCCGAGGCTGCCGCCCGCTACCCCAAGCTTTCCGGCATCGCGAGCGGGCCGCGCGGCGCGGCCGGATTTCCGTGGGGCGACCCGGCCGTCGAGGAGGGCGCGGCGCTGGCCGCCGTGATCGGACCGGAATGGCGGTCGCTCGGGCTCATCGAGGTGCGGCCCGTCGGGGACGCCCGCTCGCGAATCTGGACCCTCGTGGGGGAGGGCGACCTCGTGATCACGTTCGGCTCGGCCCCCGGTCACGAGCTGCCCGACGAGCCGACGGCCGCCATGAAGGTGGCCCGCCTCCGGGCCCTGGCCGCCGACAAGAAGCCGTCGGCCGCGATCGACCTGCGGGCCGTGCCGGTGCGTGACGCCCCGGCGACCGTGATCCCCGCTCCCTGATCCCGCTTCAGCGCACGAGGCGGCGGATCGCCTGAAACTGAGGGTGTGCGGCCGTCCGGCACCACTCGAAGAGCACGGCCTCGCTCGTGGTCGGGATCACTCCCGCCACCTCGAGCCGCCGCAGGGCCGTGTCGTGGTCGAGCAAGTGCCGCGAGGCGACGGCGTCCACGGCGATGAACACGGCGACACCCGCGGCCGCGAGGTCGAGCGCGGTCTGGGTCACGCAGACGTGTGTCTCCAAGCCGGCGAGCACGACCGCCGACGCCCCGGCTGCGACCGCCACGTCGAACGCGCCGCAGCCCGCGCAACTGAACGCCAGCTTGGAAGCCGCCGGGGGCAACAGCGACGCGAGCTCCGTGGGCGTGGGGCCGAGCCCGTCCGGATACTGCTCCGTGAGCACGGCCCGCACCCCGAGCAGCCGCGCCGCCTCAGCGAGCCGCCGGCAGCGGCTCACGACCCGCTCGGCGTCGGGCATGACAGCCAGCAGCCGCTCCTGCACGTCGATGATCGCCAGCAGTGATGTAGCAGGATCGAGTCGCATAGGAAGCATCATAGCCCAGCTGCCGCGAGGGGTTGGCCGTGCCAATCGAGCGTCCGACGAGATGGCACGGGCAACGCCGAGCCCGCGCAAAAACGCCGCCTGCACTCAGCCGGGGGCCAGCCTCCGTACGATTGCGGCGGCGGCACCGTGGCCGGTGAACGTCAGCAGGCGGGCCGTGGGCGACTCGATCCCGATCGTGACGTCGATCCGCTCCGCGGGCAGGGCCGCCGCGATCCGCTCGGGCCACTCGACGAACACCCAGGCGTCGCCCGCGATGGCGTCGTCCCAGCCGGTCTCGGCCAGCTCGCCCGGGTGCGCGAGCCGATACAGGTCGGCATGCACGATCCGCGCCGCCCGCCCGACTGCGGCCGGCAGGGCATGCACGTGGATCAGCCCGAAGGTCGGACTCGTGACCTCGGCGGCGTCGATGCCCACCGCCGCCGCCACGGCCTTCACGAAGGTGGTCTTGCCGGCCCCGAGGTCGCCGGAGAGCGCCACGACCGCCCTCGGGCCCAGCGCGGCCGCCAGCCGTGCGACGAGCCGGCCCAGCGCCCGCTCGTCGGCCACGCGAATCACGGCGCTGGCCGAGGCCTCTGGCTCAGTCCGCGAGGTCATGCTGATAGCCCTCCGGCACGAGCGGCTTCAGGCCGCCGTCGGCCGAGCGCGCGAACAAGCCCACCCCGGCGATCACCTCGCCGATGATCGTGAACGGCGTCTCGAGCGGAGGCCGGCCCGACTGGGCCACCAGCCGGTGGGCCTCGGCCGGCGGCATGGCCAGTACGAGTTCGAAATCCTCGCCGTCGCCCAGGGCATGGTCGAGCGGCGACCGGCCGTCGCCCGGAAGGGCCGCCATCCGGATCGCGTCGGCATGAATCGGCACCGCGTCCACGTCGAGAACGGCGGCGGTGCCGCTGGCCGTCATCATGCGCGCGACGTCGAGCGACAGCCCGTCGCTGACGTCGATGGCGGCATGGACGGCGTAGGCCGGCGCGATCACCGCCGCCTCGCGGCACCGCGGCCTCACCGCGAGATGACGGCCCAGGAGGCTGCCCCCGAAGGCCCCGCTGGCGACCAGCAGGTCGCCGGGCCGGGCGCCGTCGCGTCGCCAGGCCGCGCCGGGAGAGACGCTGCCGAGCAGGGTGGTGCTGATCACGAGCGGGCCGTCCCAGGAGTTGGTATCGCCGCCGGCGAGCGCCACGCCGTGCGCCGCGGCCGCCGCGGCCAGGCCGGCCTGCACGCCATGCCCGAGGGACCAGCCGGCCCGCCGCGGCAGGGCCACGGCCACCACCGCCGCCTCGGGCCGGCTGCCCATCGCCGCCAGGTCGCTCAGGCTCACGGCCAGCGCCTTGTGTCCCACGGCCTCAGGAGGGCAGTCGGGGCCGAGCACGAAGTCGGTCCCCTCCATCAGCATGTCGACCGTCACGACCGTGCGCCGCAGGGCTGGCGGCCTGAGCACCGCGGCGTCGTCGCCGACCGGCACCTCCAGCCGCCGATCCGGCGGCAGCCCGCGGAGCAGATCGGCCACGAACTCGTTCTCGGACGGCATGCGCGGGGCTCGCGAGGGCCCCGCAGTATACGCCGCGCCCGGCGGGCCCCCGCCTCGCAGACTGTGCCAAGTCTGCCGCCGCAGGAGGCGGCGATCATCGACCCAGGAAACCCTCGGCGTTTCCTGCGGTCGATCAAGTGGAAAAAGGCGATGGATGGCTTTTTCCACGGACAGCGAGATCGCATCCTGGCTGACTGGAGCGACGCTTCGGCAAAATTTGGACGGCGTAGGCGACGGGGGTCGGCGAACGCTCGAGGAGCCTATGGCCGCTTCGGCCATCAGCGACGAGACTTTTGCCGCCCCCGAGCCGGCGATACACGTAAGTCGAACGCGCTCTAGCGGCGGACGCTCTCGGAGACGAGATGACCGAACAGCGTCTCGCGGCCCCGCAACACGTAGAACTTGATCGGGTTGAGGTGGTCGGCCTCGGCCCGGTCGAGGATGTAGGCGATGTTGTCGATCGCGATCGTCTCCCAGACGTGCAGGCCCACGAGGATGTCGCCCACGCGGATGCCCTGCTCCGCGGCCGGTCCGCCCTCGCGCACCTCCGTCACCAGCAGACCTCCGCGGTAGCGCGACTGGAGCTTCTGCACGTTCGCGGCCGGAACGGCCTCGAGCCGCAGCCCCACCTCCTGCCAGCACCGCTGCTCGAGCGGAACGGCATCGCGCTGCATCACCACCAGCGACATCTCGATCCGCTCCTCGGCCCCCGCCCGCACGACCGTGACGGGCACCCGCTCGCCGGGCTTGCGGCCGAGCAAGGCCCGTTCGATGTCGAACTGATGGGTGACGGCCACGTCGCCGACCTGCGTGATCTGGTCGCCGGCCCGCACCCCCACGCTCTCGGCCGGGCTGCGGCGGTGGACCGCCTCGACCACGGCACAGCGGCGGCCGTCCGTCCGCACCACGATCCCGTGCCAGGTCTGGGCGATCCGCTCCGCCGAGAGCAGCTGCGACACGATGTCGAGCACGTGATCGATCGGGATCGCGAACCCGATCCCCTGGGCACCGGCCCGCACCGCCACGTTGATGGCGATCACCTCGCCGTCGATGTTGAGCAGCGGCCCCCCCGAGTTGCCCGGGTTGATGCTCGCGTCGGTCTGAATCAGGTCGTCGTACCGCTGGGTGCGGCTGACCTCGACGTCGCGATGGAGCGCCGAGATGATGCCGCGGGTGACGGTGTGCTCGTAGCCGTAGGCATTGCCCAGGGCGAGCACCGTCTCGCCGATCATCAGATCCGCCGACGTGCCGATCCGGGCCACCGGCAGCGGCGTCCCCGCGTCGATCTTGATGATCGCCAGGTCGGTGCGGGGATCGTGGGAGACCAGCGCGGCGGCCACGGTCCGGCCGCTCGCGAGCGTGACCTCGATCCGCTTGACGCCTTCGACGACGTGGTAGTTGGTGACCACGTAGCCCCGCGGGTCGAGCACGACGCCCGTGCCCATCCCGTTGACGCGACGCACCTCGCCCGCTCCCTCGCCGTCGGCCGGGACGAGCTTCTGGCCGTGGATGTTGACGACGGAGTCCTTCTGCGACTCCACGGCGATCACGATCGCCGACCGCCGGGCCTCGGAGCCGGACGCGGGCAGGGCTACGCTGGCGGCAGGGAGGGCCGCGACGCACAGGAAAGCCCGCAGCAGCCGCATCGGCACCCGCCCCCTGGAACCCCGGAACCGCGCCGCATCCTGCGGCCGCCACTCCCCGTGGGTGGGCATCGGCCGCCGCGGGGGCGACGGTCCAGCGGCCCGGCCGGCGGCGGCAGAGTTTCGCAGTGGCGGGCCAGACTGGTTACGGGCGTGCGGGCCGCGGAAAAATCACTCATGCCGACGGCTGCCGGCCACCAGAAGCGGCAGCAATTGGAGCACCAGGAACCCCCCCAAGGCAGCGAGGGCCACGAACGGCCAGGTGCCGGCCAGCCAGCCGCCGAACCCCCAGCCGAACTCGTGGGCCACGCCGCCGACCAGCGTCGCCAGCACCACGAGCAACAAGGCGGCAAGGATGATGCCGCAGCCGAGGGAGGCCATCGTGCCGCGGAACGTTCCCAGATCGCTGAACTCCTCCTGGTGGAGGTCGACGGCCCTTCCCCTGGCGAGGCTGCGGGGCACCGCGTCGGCCAGTTCGATCGCCCGGGCGGCATCGGCCCAGGTCGCAGCCGGGATCGTTCCGGCGGCGGCCGCCGCCGACGAGTCATCGCCTCTCGCGCCCGCCGCCCAGGCGGCTTCGAACCGGTCCAGGATCGCCGCGGGCGCGTCGAAGGCCTGCTCGTCATCCGCCCCGCCGGCCGCCGACCAGGTCCAGGGCCGCGAACCGGCGTCGGGAATCTCCACGATCGCCGACCCGCGGTCGCCCACGAGCGCGATCCGCAGTCCAGGCTCGCCGCCCGAGGCCGCCTGCCAGCGCACCGGCACGCTCGTGGGACCGGTGAATGCCACCACCAGGGCGTGCCAGGCCGCGGCCGGTCCTTCGGGGCTCAGACCGATGGCCGACAACCGGGCCGGGTCGCCCGTCAGCACGCGCACGAGGTCGGCGTCGCGGGCGACGGCCGCGAGCACGTCGGCCCGGCCCCGGGCTCCGAGCCGGCGCTCGAGCAGCATCGACTCGACGCCGCCCAGCGGGCCGCTGCCGGCGAGGCTCGCCTCCAACACCGCCTTGAGCCGCCCGATGAAGGGATGGAGCCGCTCCGCACAGAGCGGCAGCAGCAGGCCGCCGGCATCGCGGCGGATCATCTCCATCTCCCAGGCCCACAGCATCGACAGCTCGAGCGGGTGCGACGCCAGCAGCGGCCGCCCCGCCTGCACGAGCAGCCGCACCAGCTCGGCCCGGGCCTCCGACCAGCCCTCCGCCCCGACGAGCACGGCGTCGCAGACGGCCGGATCGAGCAGGCTGCCCCCGTCGGTCGAAGCGACTTCGGGGCTGACCCCGGCGGGCGCATCGACGACCACCGAGAACACCGCTCCGCGGCGGATCGCCTCCGCGGCCACGGCCGCAATCCGCCCATCGGTGCCCAGCATGCCGAACTTCATGCCAGCATTGTTTCCCAATCGCCACCGGGCGACCAGATGCAGCCCTCCCGCCGCTGTGCAGCGGGGGCCGGCGCGGGTATAGAAGAACACTGGGGTCGCGCCGGGCGACTCCCGCGTCCCCGGGAGACCGGCATGCAAGCCGAGGTGATCGCGATCGGCGATGAACTGGTGACGGGCCAGCGGCTCGACACCAACAGCCGCTGGCTGTCGGCCGAACTGGCCGTGCTGGGCATTCCCGTTGTGTTCCACACGACGGCGGCCGACACGCTGGAGGCGGGGATCGAGGCGTTTCGGATCGCGGCCGGCCGCGCCGAGGTGGTGGTCGCGACCGGCGGCCTGGGGCCCACGGCCGACGACCTCACCCGCGACGTGCTCGCGGCGCTGGCCGACCGGCCGCTCGTGCTCTCGGAGTCGGCGGTCGCCGCGATCGAGGCCCGATTCGCCGCGCGGGCCGCGCCCTGCCCGGCGTCGAATCGACGGCAGGCCCTGTTTCCCGAGGGCAGCCGCGAGATTCCCAATCCCAACGGCACGGCCCCGGGCATCGACCTGACCCTCGCCGTGGCGGGCCGCCGGAGCCGCGTGTTCGCGCTGCCGGGCGTGCCCGCCGAGATGAAGCCGATGTGGGCGGCCTCGGTCGCCCCGGCCCTGATGGCGATGCTGCCGGAAGCGGCCACGATCCTCCAACGGCGGATCAAGTGCTTCGGCGCCGGTGAAAGCGCGACCGAGGCGATGCTGCCCGATCTCGTCCGCCGCGGCCGCGATCCGCTGGTGGGCATCACCGCCCACGAGGCGACGATCACCCTGCGGATCGCCGCCCACGGCCGCGACGAGGCCGAGTGCCGGGGAAAGATCGCCGCGACGGAAGCCGTGATCCGCGGCTGCCTGGGGCCGCTCGTGTTCGGCGTCGAGGACGACGAACTCGAAGACGCCACGCTCGCAACCCTGGCCGGCACGCTCGCGGTCTGCGAGATGGGCACCGGCGGCACGGCCTCCGCGCTGCTCGGCCAGGCCGAGGCCCGGCGGCGGGATCGCGGCCTGGCGGGGATGTTTCTCGGCGGGCTCGTGCTGGCCGGCGCCGGTCTCACAGCGACCGCGGCGGCGGCCCGGGCACGTCACGACTTCGGGGCCGATGTGGGGCTTGGGATCGGCGGCATCGGGACCTCCGCCGATGGCAGGCAGGTGCTGATGCTCGCCCTCGAAACGTCGGCCGGCACCACCGAGGTCGAGCACGTGCTCGGCGGCGGGCCGACGCTCGCCCTGCCCCGCGCCGCCAAGGCCGCGCTCGATCTCGTGCGGCTTCGAGCCGCGGCCGATCAGCCGGCGGAGGTCTCCCGATGATTCGCCCCGGATCTGCAGACGGCGGCGCCGCCGCCTGGCGGACGACGATCCTGTTCGCCGGACTCGTGGCGCTCGTGGCCTTGATCGCCTGGCCGTCGCTCGAGGGCCGAATCCAATACGCCCGCACCCGCGCGGAACTGAAAGCCATCGGCGACGCCGCCGCCGGGGCCCGACTCGCGCCGGTCGCCAAGCTGTTCACCACGCTCGCCCGGCTGATCGGCCCGTCGGTCGTGAACGTGACGGCGGAGCGGCGGTTGCCCAACGTCGCCGATGAGATCGCCGCGCTCCATAGCCCGTCCGCCTCCGGAGTCACCGACGAGTCGATCGGGTCGGGGGTGATCGTCGCGACCGATGGCGCGATCGTGACCAACTATCACGTGGTCGCCCAGGCCGACACGATCACCGTCCGCCTCGCCGACGGCCGGGAGTTTCCCGGCCGGCTGGTCGGGGCCGACGCCGGCACCGACCTGGCCGTGATCGAGATCGACGCCGACGGCCTCCCGGCCGCCGCCTGGGGCGACAGCGACGGCCTCGAGGTCGGCGAGATGGTCTGGGCGATCGGCAACCCGTTCGGTCTGGAGCGGACGCTCACCTACGGGATCGTCAGCGCCGTGGGCCGCCGCGGCGTGACGGGCGATCCGCTGCAGGAGTTTCTCCAGACCGACGCCGCGATCAACCCGGGCAACTCCGGCGGCCCGCTCGTGGACGTCAACGGCCGGGTGGTCGGCATCACGACCGCGATCGCCGGCCATGAATCGCAGGGCATCGGGTTCGCGATCCCGAGCAACACCGCCCGCGAGGTGGCGGAGACGATTCACCGCCTCGGCCACCTCGAGCGGGGCTACGTGGGGCTCGCGCTCCGCCGCACGGCCGACGGCAGCGAGGGCGTGCTCGTGATGGCCACGGAACGGGACGGCCCGGGCGCGGAGGCCGGGATCGCGAAGGGCGACGTGATCGTGGCCTTCGGTGACGATCCCGTCGCCAATCCCGTCGAACTGGTGCTGCTCATGACCCGCGCCCAGGTCGGAGCCGAGGTGCCCGTCGAACTCATCCGCGACGGACGCCGCCTCACGCTCCCCGTCCGCATCGGCCGCCGCCCACGCTAGTTCTACGCCCGCCGGGCGGCCGTGTTCGAGCGCGGAGCGGCATGGGGCGTTTCCTCCATCGCACCGATTGACGGCTCGGGGTTGCCCGTGCCAATCGAGCGGCGTTGCTGGCCGAGCGCAGGCAGGATGCCGAAGCGAGGGCAGCATCGAGCGAGCGGAGGCCTGGAGGGCCGCAGCGAGCGTCCGGCGAGATGGCACGGGTAACCCCGAGCCTGCGCGACCCAAGGCGCAGCGAGCGTCCGGCGAAATGGTACGGGCAACCCCGAGCCAGCATCACCCGCGACGCTGCGAGCCGTCACGCGTCCGGCGGGGCGTCGCCGGCGGGTTCCGACGCGGGCTCGTCGGGCATCTCGCCCAGCATCTTCGTGAAGTCGAAATCCCCGCCACCACCGAAGGAGAAGCCCCCCGGCTCCGCGGCCGGCGGCTCGGCCTTCGACGGCGCGACCGCCGCCCGGGACCGCTCGATCGGCGTGCCCTGCGGGCGGGCCCGCATCTGCGCGGCGATCGTGGCCAGCCATTCGGGTGATGGGAAGGCGTAGGGACGGAACTTCTCGAGCGTCCCGGTCTCCTCATGGATGAACAGCCCGCGGTTGGGCCCGAGCTTGCTGGCCACCGGGCTGTCGACGAGGGTGCTGGAGTCGGAGCTGCTCATCTGGAACAGCACCCGCAGTTCGAACTCCTTGATCGCGTTGCGGTCGAAGGTGCGCTGCAGATTCGTCAGCGAATCGCACCAGCAGATCACATGGATGCCCACCGGCGGGCCGTCGCGGAGCACCTTGAGGAAGTTGTCGGCCGGGGAGGCCTTCTTCTCCTCGCCGAAGCCGCCGAAGCCGAAGTCGCCCTCCGCCTTGCGGAGCTCGCGAAACCGTCCCAGATCCCGGACCACGAGAAACACCGCCTCGCCGTCGAGCACCTGCTCGTCGAGCCGCCGCGTGACCTCCGCCGCCAGCGCGGCCACCGCGTCGACCACGCCCAGCCGGCCGGCGACCTGGATCTCGTGCGGCAGGTGATCCGCGAGCCTGGCCAGCATGATGTCGGGCTTCTCCTCGGCGATCGCCGGCTCCATCACCACGAACCGGGCCGCCCGCCCGAGGGCCCCGCCGGGATGCGGGTCGTGCTCAGCAGCCAGGCTCACGATCGACATCGCCAGCAGGCTCGTGCCGAGATCCTCGCGCTGGCCGGCGATCAGCATGTTGGCGCCCCCCTGCCGCCGGAAGATCGCGGCGGTGGGGTCCTTGATCGCGATCGCGTCGCCCAGCCAGGCCAGCGGGGCGAGCAGTTCCTGGCCGCCGATCGTGCCGTGCGCGAGCATCTCCGTGAGCAGCGGATTGTGGGCGGGATCGGCCGCCTGATTGCCGTCGAACACGATCCGCTCGAGGTGCGGAATATCGGTCCGCCGGTCGGCCAGCTTTCGCAGGTCGCCGAGGAACTGCTCCCGCTGCTCGTCGGTGAGAAACACCACCTGGAACGGGTTGTTGCCCTCGACCATGCCGTTGGCGTCGTTGTAGATCGCCTCGCCGGGCCGGGTCAGCAGCCGGGCGGCGGTGTTGTCGTCCGAGAGGATCAGGCTCGAATCGGCCTCGTTGCACTGCAGCGCGATGCGGACGGCCATCTGCCCCATCGTGGCCCGCGGGAGGCTGTACGAGCCGCCGAGCGTCTGCGAGCCGAGCAGCACGTGGATGCCGAAGGCCCGGCCCTGGCGAACGAGCCGGTCCAGGATCAGGGAGGCGTCCTGGGCGACCTTGTCGTCCTCCACGAAGATCTCCTGAAACTCGTCGATCAGGAGCAGGATCCGGGGCATCGGGTCGGGGTGCCCGGTCTGGCGGAAGCCCGCCACGTTCTGCACGGAGAGCTCGCGGAACAGGTCGCCGCGGCGTTTCAGTTCCCGGTCGAGTTGCTCCATCACCGACAGCCCGAACTCCCGCTCGCTCTCGATCGCGATCACGCGGGCATGCGGCAGCGCATAGTGGTCGTAGAGCTTGAACTCGACGCCCTTCTTGAAGTCGATCAGATAGAACTGGATTTCGTTGGGACTGTACTGCAGCGCCAGGCTCGTGATCATGGCGTGCATCAGCGTCGACTTGCCGGAGCCCGTCTTGCCGGCGATCAGCACGTGCTGGCTGGTGCCTTTGCCGAGCTTGAGGAACTGCAGCTTCTTCGCGCCCGCCGGCCCAAGCGGCGCGAGCACCTCCTCGGCCGTGCTGCCGTGCCACCACTCCTCGGCCTTGGGGGCCACGCGGTCGAACGGCACCACCACCCGCTTGGCCGCCTTGGCCGCCCGTCCGACCCGTTGGATGATCTTCGTGAACACGTCGTCGGGCGGAGCCTGTTCGACCGTGAGCGGCCAGCGGGAGAACTCCGGATCGCCCCAGGTGAACTCGCCGTCGTCGAGCGTCAGCACGGTGGCGTGCTGCTCGACCTCGGCCAGGCTGAAGCCGGCGGGCATCTGCTGCGTGGGATCCACCGAAAGCAGCACGTACACCCCGCAGCGGGCCCCGGACGCGGCGATGCTCGCCAGCCGGCGGGCGCTCGTCTCGCTGAAGTTGGCGGGGAAGTTCGCCACCACGACGAACCGATACGGCTCGGGCACCTCGGCGTCGGCGTTGTAGGCCCCGATCGACGGGTATTCGTTGCGGAGGTATTTCTGGATCACCACCTCCATCTGTTCGGTGATGTCGGCGAGCTTCTGCTCGATCAACTGGGGCTCCGTCCAGATCCGGCTCGTCACGAGCAGTTCGTCGTGGTCGGCCAGATGCATGAAGCCGGCGAACTGCTTGCCCAAACCGAGCGGGTCGATGATCGTGAACCGGCTCTGGCCGGCCGGAATGCCCGTGGCGATGCGGAGCATCATCGCCTGCATCATGGCCGACGAGGTCTCCTTCTGCTCCGCACTCGTGCGGATCACGAGCGACGCGGCCACGGGCCAGGGCACGGTGGCCGGCTGGTTCCAGTCGACGGGGCCGAAAGCGTTGAGTTCGGGAACGCTCGAGACGCCGCCCGGCACCCGCTCGAGCGAGAGCGCGAGCTGACCGAACCGCAGGCCCGGCGGCGGATCCACGGGCAGCGGCACCGAGTCGTCGCAGAGCTCGTGCCACGGGCGAAACGCCCCCGCGTCGAGCCGGGTGGCCTCGGCGTAGACGCCGGCCGTCGACTCCCGTGCCTCCCGCCACCGCTGCGTCATCGCCTGCCACCGCTCGTCTCGGCGGGCATCGGCGGCGGCCAGGCGGTCGGCCCGCTCCTGCTCCAGCCGCTGCACGTCGTCCCCGAGCGCCGTCTCGAGCGCGGCGATCCTGGGGGGATACTTGCCGTCGGCCGCCTGCTTGTGCTCGGCGACCTTGGCGGCCAGCTTGTCGCAGCCCTCGCGATACTTGGCCTCGAGGGCCGCGAGGTCTGCGTCCCGCTTGGTGACCTGCTCGGCGCAATCCGCCTCGAGCTTCGCCTTGCGGTCGTCCGTTTCCTTGCGAAAGGCCTCCTTCAGCTTCTGCGACTGCTCGTCACGGCGGGCCGTGAGCCGGTCACGGGCCGGCTTGACCAGCCGCTTCCCCGCGGCCGCCGTCTCGACCAGCTCCCCGTGCGCCGCCGCCAGCTCCGCCCGGGCGGCGGCCCGCTTCCGGCCCAGGAACCAGAGCCCCCCGCCCAGCCCGCCCGCCAGGATCACGGCCGCCACGCCACCTGCGATCGCGGCCTGCATGACGAGCCCCAGGCTCCCAAGGGCGAAGAATCCGCCCGCCGCGGCCGCCACCGCCAGCAGCAGCGGGCCCGCGATCACCGCCCCCTGGAGGCCCCCCGAAAACGCCTGCTTGACCGCCGGCAGCCCCGCGATCGCCTTGGCCTTCGCCACGGCGGCATCCCGCAGCGTCGCCATCTCCTTGAGCGGATCCTCGGGGAGGTCCTCGGCCGGCGGCGGGGCGGGCTCCTCGGCGCCGGGCGTCGCAATCTTCACGCCCCGCTTGGCAAGCTGCTTGGCGGCGGCCGCCACCGCCTCGTCGAACTGCGCGACCGTCCGGCCGATCTCGCCCTCCGCCTTGGCGAAGGCAATCACCGGCTGCTTCAGCCGGGCCTTGGCCGTCTCGTTCGCCGCCATCCCGGCGAAGTCGGCCTCCTCCTTGAGGTCGGCCAGCTTCTTGGCACAGGCCGCTTGGAGCGACTTCGCGCGTGCCTGCCGGGCGTCGTCGAGCTTCTTCCGCTCCGTCGCCGCAAATGCGTCTGCCTTCTGCAGCACGGCCGCATGCTCCCGCCGGGCGGTCTCGATCTCCACGGCATATCGCTTCCGCGTGGAGGCGAGCGCCGCGTCGGCGGTGGAGGTGGCCGCCTGCGTGGCGGCCTCGTGTTCGGCCGTGATCTCCCGCTCCGCCTTGGCCCGCACGGCGGCTTCCCGCCTCAGGACGGCCAGCTGCTCGCGCAACACCGTCGCGTCGTAGGCCGAAGGCGGTTGCGAGGGCGGCCCATCAGCCTGGTCGGCAACCAGGAGGGCGGGAGAGTCGGGGGCGTTCGTGCTCACGGAGTTCCTCGGGGCCGGCTCGGGAAACGATCAAAAGCCGTCGGAGTCGCTGACATCCCGCGCGGCCCGGTCGAGCACCTCGGCCAGGCGACCGAGCGCGTCGAGCGTGTCCTTGACGCTCGGGAGGAGCGGCTCGACGTTCTCCTTGTGAAAAGCCTTGGCCCGCGCGTCGTGCCAGGTCTCGGTGGCGGCATCCCACTTGAGATTCATCTGCTTGAGCGCGTTGGCGAGTTTGCTCGCGCCGCTGGAGAGATCGCCGACCCTCATGCGTCTCCCCCTGCGGCTGCGGTGTCGGGGGCGGGCGGAGCCGACGCCGCCGATGCCACGGGCGACTCATCCAACTGACGGGTCACGGTCGCCCCGCCTCCCGCGCCGTCGCCGGTGGTCTCACCCGTCGGGGAAGCGACCTGCCGGTAGGCATCGAGCGCCCGCAGCATCTTGTCGAGCTGGGCCATCGCCCGCGGGCAGTCGACATCGATCACGTCGCGGAATCGCACCAACCGCACACAGGTCTCCCGGAACTGCTGCTGGACGACCGGCGTCCAGCGGCGGACCGCCTCGGCTTTCTGCTCGGCCCGCTGCAGCCGCTGCCGCGCCTTCTCGAGGGCCTTCTTCTCCTCGATGCAGGAGGGCGTGTTGTCGCCCACCTTCTTGAAGGTCCGGCAGTGCTCCAAGTCCTTGATCGCCTTGTTGACGAGGTCGCTCATCCGGCGGATCTCGGCCTTCCAGTAGGCCGCGCGGTCGACGCAGATGTATTCCACCGCCCGCTGCCCCTGCATTTCGATCTCGGCCAGGGCCTGCCCCGTCTCGTGGGCGAAGGAGGCGAAGGCCGTCTTCACGAAGGCGAGCGTATCGATCGACTTGACGTCGGCTTGCTGGTTCATGCCGCTTGCTCCTCGCGCTGACCGCCTCGGACGATCACCGTTGCTGCAGATACTCCTCGACCCGCTCCGCCTTGCGGATCAGGTACGGGACGTACTCGCCGGTCGATTCCGCGAACCGCTTGAAGGTCGTCAGTTGAGCTTCGAACTCCGCGGCGAACTTCTGCTGTTCCTGGTCGCGCCACGAAGACCCCAGCTGGCCGAGCTGTCGCTGGACCATCTGCATGTGGGCCAGCACCTCCTCGCTGAACTTCCGGAGATTGCCCGCGAACCGCCGCAGCTCGGCCGGATCGACGATCGCCTGTCCCATCGTGGTTGCCCCTCGTGCCCGGGAGAACGCGGCGGCGGAACGCCACGGCCCGCCGCAGCCCCCCATCCTACCGCGAAACCCGCCCCGGTGGACACCGGCCGCGACCGCCGCGGCGGTCGCGGCGTACACTCGTCGGCCGGCATCATTTTCCCGTCCGCGAGCGAGGTCCCATGTCCCGTCCCGCCTCCCCCCACGCCCCGGCGATCGGCTCCGCCATCGAAACCTCCACCCAGCCGGCCACCGGCTGGCACGTGAGCCATCTGTTCTACGCGTTCGACCGCCAGCGGCTGGCTTCTCTGAGCCAGGCCGAGCGACACGCGGGGTCCGCGGCCTTCGCCGCCGCGCTCGACCCGGCCGGCCCCGGCGCTCCGACGAGACTGCAGACCTGGATCGTCCCCGGCCACAAGGCCGACTTCGCCGTCGTGGCGATGGATTCAGCGCCGCTGGCCGTCGACGCGGTGCACCAGCGGTTGCTGGCCGGTCCGCTCGGGGCCGCGCTCGTCCCGACCGCGTCCTTCGTCGGCCTCACCGAGGTGAGCGAATACGTGCCCTCGGTCGAGCAGTACGCCGAGCGGCTCGTGGCCGAGGGCGAGACCGTGGACAGCCCCGCCTACAAGGCGAAGGTGCAGGGCTACGCCGCCCGCGAGCCGGCGATGCGGCAGGCCCGGCTCGAACCCGAACTGCCCCCCTGGCCCAATGCCTGCTTCTACCCCATGAACAAGAAGCGGAAGGTGGGCGAGAACTGGTTCACGCTGCCCTTCGCCGAGCGGAGTCGCCTGATGGCCGAACATGCCAAATCCGGCATGACGTTCGGCGGCCGCGTCAGCCAGTTGATCACCGTCTCGGTGGGCCTCGACGACTGGGAGTGGGGGGTGACCCTCTGGGCCCGGCGTCCCGACTGGCTCAAGGAGATCGTGTACACGATGCGGTTCGACGAGGCGAGCGCCCGCTACGCCGAGTTCGGCCCCTTCTACACGGGCTACGTCGCGACCCCGGCCGAGATCCTGACCCACTGCCGGGTGACGACCGCAGGCTGAGGGGCCGCCGAGCGTGCGCCCGGTCACTTGGCGGGCGACAGGATCAGTTCGACCGCGGTGTCCGGCGGCGGCACGCGGCCTTCGAACGCCTGGAACAGCAGCGCCTCGTTCGCGTCGCTGCTCTCGATCGTGAGGTCGAGCATCGCGCCGGGGAAGTTGGAGACGCAGATCATGTCGCCGCCGTCGGCCTGGTAGTGCTCGGTGCCATCGGTGGGATCCCGCCAAAAGCCGCTGCCCGCGAACACCCAGTCCGCGTCGAGTGGCTTCCCGGTCTTGGTGTTGCGAATCAGGTCCTGCGCCCGCTTCTCCTGCCAGCCGCCGTCGGGATCCTTCCAGCGGACGAGCACGGCCACCTTCGGCCCCTGGGCCGGAACATACGCCGGATCGAACGACACCGGGTTGCCCGGCTCGAGTCCGATCGCGAGCAGGCCGGCGTGCACCAGCCGGGCGGGACAGAGCGTGGCGACGATCGCCTCGTGCTCCTTCGATGACTTGGGGCAGGCGAAGACCTCGATCTCCCCCTCGGCGAGCGCGATCCTGCCCCCGACCACCACCCGCTTGCCGGCGAGGTCGAGCCAAATTTCGTCGGTCTTCGAGAGCCGCCGCAGCTCGGGATGTGCATCGGGGACCGAGGCCGCGACGGCGCTCCCCGGGTCGGAGGCGTTCCCCGGGTCGGCGGCGCGGGCCGCCGCGGCGGTGGCCGCCAGCACCAACCCGGCCGCGACCAGGCCCTGGCTCCCGAACCATCGAAACGCAGCTGACGGTGTCATCGCAGGCTCCCGATCCGGCGTCGTGGCTGTCGACTTTCGCCTCCTGTAGCATACCCGGGGGGCCCGACGGCCGGACGCCCCCACCCCCGCACCCCGCTCGCCCCCACGATGCCCTCGCACTCACGATCGCGATCCCGCTCCGAACCCAAGGTCCCGCCGCGGGCGGACGATCCGGCCACCTCGACCGCCGCGGTGGACACCGCCGGGCAAGGCCCCGACCACCCCGTCCCGGTCGCCGCGGCCCCGGCTGCGCCCCGCGTGCGGCGGCCGGCCGCAGCCCGCCGGATTCGGCTGGCCTCCGACCTCTCTGGCACATTCGAGATCCGCGACCGACTCCGCCGGTTGGCCGACAGGGTCGGCAAGGGCGCCGGCAACGCGCAGCGGGCCGAGTTCATCGAGGCGGCGATCAACGACTGTCTCGACGAGGCACGTTCCGCGTCGGCCGCCGATCACTGGCTGGCCTGCGAGGCCGCCACCTGGGCCCTGGCCTGGATGGCCCGCGCCCGGCGGGCCGGCGGCTCGGCCGGTGGATTGCTGGAGCGGCTCGTCGGCGAGGCCCGCGCGGCGCAACCCGTTCTGGCGGCCAGTGACACGCTCCCGGCCCGGTTCGTCGTGACGCTGGCCCGGCTGTTCCGCGACATCGAGGCCTGCCGGAGGCTGGAGCCCGCCGCGACCACGGCCGTGGTCGGCGAGATCGAGCGGCTCACCTCGACGCGGGGTGTGGTCAACGTGGCCGGCAGCAACGCGATGGTCGACCGGGTGTCGCGCTGGACCACGATCCGTGAGGTCGCGGCCATCACCGGCGACCCCGCCTGGGGCGAGGCGACCGAGCGTCGCTGGCGCGAAGCCGCCACCAATGCGATCCGGCTGCTCGGGGACGACGGCCGGCGACTCACCGCCGGCGGCCTGATGCCGGTGCGGTTCACCGAGCCGCTGCTCGACGCCGTGGCCGCGCTCGGCGGCCGTCGTAAGCGGGCCGCGGAGGCCGTTCGCCGCAGCCGCTCGGCCGGCGGCAAGCCGCGCCGCTTCATCCGCCGCGACCTCCACGACGCGGCCGCCGCCGTGGCGATCATGCGGGCCGGCTGGGACCGAGGCGATCTGCGGGTGCTCGTGGATTACCGGCAGGCCGTTCCCCACCTCGAGATCGCGGCCGGCGACCGGATGCTCGTCGACGGCCCCTGGCAGTGGAGCGTGTCCGACGGTGCGCTGGGCTTGGAGGCCGAAGGGCCGTGGACGGCTTCGTGCTGGGAGTCGGATCGGCAGGCGACTTTCCTCGAGATCACCGCGCCCCTTCCGGGTGGCCGGCAGTTCGAGCGGCAGGTGCTGCTGCTGCGGCGCGAGAAGGTGGTGTTGCTGGCCGACGCCGTCACCACGCCGGCCGCGGCCGACCCCCAGACCAGCCCGCGGCCCACGGCCGCGGTCAACGGCCGGCACGGCGGAGACGACGGCCCGGCGCCGCTCCGCTGTCGCTCGGTCGTCCGGCTCGCACCCGGCCTCGAGGCGGAACCGGCCGAGGAGACCCGCGAGGCGCTCGTGTTCGACACGCGGATGCGCTTGTTGGCCGTGCCGCTGGCCCTGCCCGAGTGGCGGGTGGGCCGCGGCGGCAGCCTCGAGCACGGCCCCGACGGCCTGGCCCTCGCGCAGGAGTCGGCGGGGCGGCGGCTCTACGCCCCGCTGTGGCTCGATTGCGACGCCGGCCGGATCGGGAAGCCGCTCACCTGGCGGCAGCTCACCGTGGCCGACACCCGGATCAACCTCCCGCCCCACCAGGCCGCGGGATTCCGCGTGCAGGCGGGGCAGGAACAGTGGCTGCTGTACCGGTCGCTCGACACCCCGCGGAATCGCACGCTGCTCGGCTGCAACGTGTCGTGCGAGTTCCTGATCGGGCGGATCCGCCCCCGCGGCAGCGTCAAGCGGACGCTGGAGATCCAGTGACCGCGGCCGACGGCGAGACGGGCGACCTGCGCGGCCGCCAGGACCGGCTCGCGGCCAATCTCGCCGCCGTCCGCGAGCGGATCGCCGCCGCCTGCCGGCAGGCGGGACGGTCGCCCGAGGGCGTGACGCTCGTCGCGGTCACCAAATACCTCTCGGCCGACCTGACGCGGCTCGTGCTCGAGGCGGGCGTGACCGAACTGGCGGAGAGCCGGCCGCAGACCCTCTGGACGAAGGCGGAGGCGTTGGCGACCGGGCGGCCCGCGGCCCGCTGGCACCTCGTGGGTCATCTCCAGCGCAACAAGGTTCATCGCACCCTGCCCCTGCTGGCGATGCTGCACACGCTCGACAGTCCCCGGCTGCTGGAGGCGATCGAGGCGGAGTCCGAACGCGATGCGAGCGGCGACCGCCCTCCCTGCGAAGTGCTCGTGGAGGTCAATCTGACCAGCGATCCGGGCCGCTCGGGAGCCGCGCTCGCCGACCTGCCGGCCCTCGTGCGGGCGGCCGCCGGTTGTTCCGCCGTGCGGCTGCGCGGGCTGATGGGCATGGCCGGGCATCCCGATGCCGAGGCCTCCGACGCCCGGCGCGACTTCGCCCGCCTGCGGGCCGTGCGCGACGAACTCGCTCCGACGCTGCCCGACCCCGCGGCGCTGGCGGAACTCTCGATGGGCATGAGCGGCGACTTCGAGGCTGCGATCCTCGAAGGTGCGACGCTCGTCCGCATCGGGTCGGCCCTGTTCGAAGGCCTGTTCTAGCTGTCCGTGGAAAAAGTCATCCTTGACCTTTTTCCACTTGGCCGACCGGTGGAAACGCCGAGGGTTTCCACGGTCGGCTCTCGTCGCATCCTGCTCCGGCAGAATTTTTCCACAGTCTGCCAGGCCCGCGGCTACTCGACCCGAACCTCGAGGATCTCGTACTTGAGCGTGCCGGCGGGCACGTCGATCGCCACCGTCTCCCCGACCTTGCGGCCCAGGAAGCCCTGCGCCAGCGGGCTCGCCACGTTGATCCGGCCGGTGTCGAAGTCCTCCTCGCCGGCCCCGACGAGCACATACTCCTCCTCGTCGCCGAACTTCAGGTCCTTGACGCGGATCGTCGCCCCGAAGACGACCTCTCCGGTCGACTCCTTCGGCCGCTCCACGATCACGGCCCGGGCGAGCTTGTCGCGGAGCACGTTGATCTTCGCCTGCATCATGCCCTGGCTTTCGCGGGCCCCGTGATACTCGGCGTTTTCGCTCAGGTCGCCCTCGCTCCGGGCGGCGGCCACGCGCTGCGCGAGTTTCGGCATCTCGACGGTCTCGAGTTCGTCCACCTCGGCCTTCAACTTGTCGTAGCCGGACCTCGTCATCGGAATACGGTCGGACATCGCTGGGAACTCCGCGGGGAATGACGCTGCTGGCAATCGATCGACTGGAAAACGCGGGCGGTGCCGGCTCGGCCCGCCGCCGGGTGGATCCCGGGTCAGGCCGGCGTGGCCGACTCGGGCGTGTAGAGGAGCCGGCCGCAACTGCGGCAGGTCACGATCCGACCGCCGAGCAGTTCGGACAACTGGTTGCTGGTGATCTGCTGATGGCACCCGCCGCAGTCGCGGCCGTCGGCGACGGCCATGCCGTCGGCCCCTTTGTGCCGCACCGCCCGCTGGTACTTCTCCCGCAGATCTTCGGCCAGATCCTGCTCGGTGGCCTGGACGTCGCCGCTGATCCGGGCGACCTCCGCCTCGAGCTCGGTCACCTCGGCTGCGACCCGGGTCTCCTCGTCCGCGAGCTTGCGGCGAGCCGCGGCGATGGCCTCCTCGGCGGCCGGGACGGCGGGCTTCAGCCCGTCGATCCGCTCGAGCGACTCGAGGATCTCGTCCTCCAGCACCTTGCCGGCCATCCGATCGGCCGCGATCTGGTCGCGGAACAGCTGGTATTCCTTGTTGCTCTTGCAGGCGTTGAGCTTGGCCTCGAGGTCGGCGAGCTTGGCCTCGGCGGTCTTGAGCTGCAGCTGCTTGCGGTCCGCCGCCAGGCGGGTCTGCATGACCGCCTCCTTGGCCGCATCCCGCCGGCTCTCGGCCTCCTGGACCGCCGCCTTCAGGGCGTTGACCCGCCGCGGCCCGGCGGCCAGGCGGCCACGCAGGTCCTCCAGCTGCCGGTGCATCCGGTGGAGTGTCCGCAGCGTTCCGGTGGCGAGGGCGACGGTCATGATGGTCTCCGGCGGGACGGAACGGCCCGCCCCGCCGGAGAGTGTACCACAGCCCTTGCGGCCGGCCACGGGCCGCCCGAGGTCAGCCCTGGCCGCTGCCGATGAAGTTTTCCAGCTGCCGCGACCGGACCGGATGCTGGAGCTTCTTGACCGCCTTGGCCTCGATCTGCCGCACCCGCTCGCGGGTGACGCGGAAGATCCGGCCCACCTCCTCGAGCGTGTAGGTGTAGCCGTCGGTCAGGCCGTACCGCAGCCGGATGATCTCGCGCTCCCGATAGGTGAGCGTCTTGAGCAGCGAGTCGATCCGGTCCCGCAGCAGCCCGTGGGTGGTCGACTGGGTCGGACTCATCACCCCGACGTCCTCCACGAACTCGCTGAAGCTCGCGTCCTCGCTCTCTCCCACGGGCCGGTCGAGGCTCATGGGCTGGCGGCCCATCTCCATCACGCGGCGGGCCTCCTCGACCGGCACGTCGGCGACCTCGGCCACCTCCTCCGGGCTGGGCTCGCGGCCGAGTTCGTGGAGCAGCTTCTTGGCGGTCGTCCGCAGCTTGGAGAGCACGTCGATCATGTGGACCGGAATCCGGATCGTGCGGGCCTGGTCGGCGATCGCCCGCGTGATCGCCTGCCGGATCCACCAGGTGGCATACGTCGAGAACTTGAAGCCGCGGCGATACTCGTACTTGTCGACCGCCCGCATCAGTCCCGTGTTGCCCTCCTGGATCAGGTCGAGGAACGAGAGCCCGCGGTTGCGATACTTCTTGGCGATCGACACGACCAGCCGCAGGTTGGCCGCCGACAGGTTCCGCTTCGCCGCCTCGTACTCCTCGCGGAGCTTGTCGAGCATCCCGACGCGGGTCCGCAGCGACCGCGGGCTCTCGAGGGTGGTGAGCATCAGGTCGCGGAGTTCCTTCCGCATGTCGGCCTGGTCGTCGCACGACCGCTCGCCGGCCTTCATCGCCCGCAGGCCCTGCTGGAGCACGTCCATCCGGGCCGACATGCCCCGGAGGATCTTGACCAACGGCTGCACGCGGCGGGTCCGCAGCGAGAGTTCCTCGACGAGCACCAGCGACTTCGCCCGGCTCCGCCGAAACCGCTCCCGCGCGGCCTTGGCCTCGTCGGCCGTGGTGCGCCGACTGATCAGCCGACGGAAGTCGGCCCGGCTGCCGGCCATCAGCCGGTCGAGCGTGGCCAGGTTGTGGGGCATCCGCGCCTGGATCTGCTCCTTGGTGAGCCGCTCGGTGAGCGAGACTTTGATCGTGCGGTCGAAGGGCAGATGGCCCTCGTGCACCTTGCGGAGGGTCTCGACGGTGGACTGGAGCGAGTAGGCGCAGCCGAGCACCGCCCGGCGGAACCGCTTGCGGGTCACCTCGATCCGCTTGGCGAGCGAGATCTCCTCGCGCCGCGTCAGGAGCGGAATCTCGGCCATCTGCGCCAGGTACATCCGGATCGGGTCGTTGGCCGCGTTCGACGGGGGCGTGGTGATCGCCTCGTCGCGCCGCGGCTTGGCCGGACCCTGGGCCGGCGTGGCGTCGGCGGCGACGGGCTCGGGGGGCGAGTCGACCAGTTCGATGCCCTTCTCCTCGAGCGCGACCAAGAGCGCGTCGATCTTCTCCGGATCGACCGCCTCGTCGGGGAGATACTCGTTGACCTGGTCGAAGGTCAGATAGCCGAGCGAGGCGCCGAGCGCCATCAGCCGCGCGAGATCGGCGTCGCCGCCGGCGCGGGGCTCCGCGGGCGGGGCGGCCTCGGTCGCAGGCAGGGCGGGCGTCAGGGGCAGGTCGGGGTGGTCCACTGGCTTCGTCATCTGGGGTTCTCCTTCACCGTACCATCGTCACTCGCACGCCGCCCCCCGGTGCCGCGGAACTGCTTCCGGCCGCACCGACTGCAACGACGAGGTGGGCATCCTCACCCATCCTTGGGTTCGGACATGCCCTGGGCGACCCGCCGCTGCGCGACGAGCCGTTCCAAGAGTTCGGCCTCCGACTGGGAATCGAGCCGGGATGACTTGATCGCGCGGGCGCTGGCCCGCGCACCGGCCGTCGCGGCGCGACGGCGAAGCGCGTCGGCGAGGTGCCCGATCCGCTCGCCGGGCGCGACCGCGCCGCGGGAGGCGTTCTCCTCGTCGACGGCCACGAGCAGGCTCTGGAGCGCCGGGTCAGGCAGCTCGAGCAGGAGTTCCGACAGCCCCACGGGCCGCCCGGCGGCGCCGAGCCGCCGCGCCGCCTCGACCACCACCCGCACCTCGCGACTGTCGAGATCGCCCGGATCCACCTCGCGGATGACGAGCCCCGCGCCGTCGGGCACGCCCACGAGCACCTCGAGCACCTCGCGGTCCCACGCGGGCAGCCGCGGCACCGGCGAGTCCGGCGGGCCGGCCGGCACCCGGGCCGGGGAAGGCTGTCGCTTGGCCCGCAGGTCCTGCAGGCGGGCCTGCAGGACTTCCCGCGAGAGGCCGAACCGCCGCACGAGCCGGCCGAGCACGCGATCCTCCCGCAGCCGGCGTTCGGACACCTCGGTGCTCGAGCCGGCCACGGCGGCGAGCGCCGCGAGCACGCTCTCCACGGCCCCGAGGGCCGCGTCGTCGCCGGCATCGGCCGGCAGCGCGGCGAGCGCCTCGTCCATCCGGTAGTCGAGCGGATCCACCGCCGCGGCGAGGATCGACTCGAACGCCTCGCGGCCCTCGGCGACGATGAAGTCGCAGGGATCGACGCCCGCGGGAAGCCGGGCGATCCGCAGGTCGATGGGCTCGGCCAGCAGGAGCCCGAGGATCTCGTTGGCCCGGCGGCGGCCCGCGTCGTCGCCGTCGAGCACGAGGATCACCCGGTCGGCGTACCGCCGCAGCAGCTTGGCATGCCGCTCCCCGAGGGCCGTGCCGAGCACGGCCACCACGTCACCGCAGCCGGCCTGGCGGGCGGCGAGGCAGTCGGTGTAGCCCTCGACCACCACCGCCCGGCCGGAGGCTGCCATCGCCTCGCGGGCGGTGTCGAGGCCGTAGAGCATCGAACTCTTGGAAAACAGCGCCGTCTCCGGCGAATTGACGTATTTGGCGGCCTCGACGCGGGAGCCCGGCAGGATCCGGCCGCCGAAGGCCACGCAGCGTCCGAGCGGATCGCGGATCGGGAACATCACCCGGCCGCGGAAGCGGTCGTAGTGGCCGGGACGGTCCTCCCGCTTGACCACCAGGCCGGTCCGCTCCAACAGCGGGATGGCCACCCCAGCCGTCGCCGCCTGCTTGAGCAGCCAGTCCCACGACTCGGGCGCGAACCCCACGCCGAACCGCTCGAGCGACGCGGACGCGAGCCCGCGGGCGGCAAGATACTCGCGGGCCACGGCCGCCTCGGGTGCCGTCTTCAGGCAGTCGCGAAACCGGGCCGCCGCCCAGTCGAGCGTGCGCCACAGGGCCGCGCGGTCGTCGGCCGGCAGCCCACCCTTGCCGCGGGGCAACTGGATGCCGGCCCGGTCGGCAAGTTGCTCGAGCGCCTCGCGAAACTCGAGCCGCTCCATCCGCATCACGAAGTTGAACACGTCGCCGCCGACATCGCAGACCCAGCAGCGGTAGGTCTGCCGCTCGGGGTTGACCTGGAGGCTGGGTCGGGAATCGTCATGCCAGGGGCAGAGGCCGACAAAGCCCTTGCCGGCACGGCGGAGCGCCATGTACGACCCAACCAAATCGACGATGTCGATCGCCTCGCGAATCCGCTCCTTGAGGTCGTCACGACCACTCGGTGGAGAAGACGGAGCGGACACGGGCGATTCCCGGGAGAGGTGTGGCGAAGGGCCGCCGAACGGACACCGGCGAAATCTATGAGGGGGCCCAAAACGGGTCAACGCCAACGACCGACACCGCAACTCGCCCATCTTGCCAGCCCCGCCCGGCCGGCTGATGCATCAGGCACGCCGACCGGTTTTCAGCTTACTTGCGGAACCGGGCGTCCCGGGGCTGTCCGCGCGACAGGGCGTAGGCGATCAGGTCGAGCACCTCCTCCTCGTTGAGTTGGTCGAGGAGGCCCGCGGGCATCAGCGAGACCGACGAGGCGGTGATCTCCTCGATGTCCGACCGCCGCACCTGGACGTACTTGGTGGCGTCTTCCGGGTCGGTGACGACCGTGATGGCGTCGGGGGACTCCGCCACGACCCGGCCCGTGATCACCTTGCCGTCGCTCGTCTGCACCACGCTGGCCTTGTACTGGTCGGACACGACGCGACTGGGCTCGACGATCGCCTCGACGAGGTCCTTGAGCTGGAAGCGGCCGCCGGCCTGGGTCATGTCGGGCCCGGTCGCGCCGCCGTCGTCGCCGAACCGGTGGCAGACGATGCAGCGGGCCGCGGCGAAGGCCCGCCGCCCCTGCTCGAAGTTGCGGCTCCCCGGGCCCATGCCCTTGTCCGCTGCGGCGAGCACGTCGGCCACCGACCACGTGCGACCCGGCCCGATCGGCTTGGGCAGCGGCGGCGGCACGTAGGGCTTGCGGATGCCCAACGTCTCGAGGGCGAGCTTCTCGTTCTCGGTCAACGGAGCCAGGCTCTCCGCCTCGATGTTGGCCAGGAACTTGCGGAAACTGTTGCCGCCTGCCCACTGGTTCGCGCCGGCGAACCACGTGTAGTAGGCCTTGCGATCGGCGGCCGTCCAGATCGGGGAGTCGGGCAGGTCGCGGAGCGTTCGCAGGGCGTACGCGTAGTGGATCTGGAGCAGGTCGCTTCGCTTCTCGAGCGACGCCCGCACCGCGGATCCATATCCGGCGTTCCGCTCGATCAACCGCCGCAGGTCGTCTTCGCTCGGGGCGAGGTTCGTGTTGCCGGCCGTCTCGGTCGGCTTGGCGAGTTGGGCGGCGAGCTTCGTCGCGATGCCCGGAGCCCGCACGGCCACGAGCAGGCTGCTCAGTTCCCGATCGAGATCGAAGGACCCGGCCGGAAACAGCGGCATGAACCGCGCGGCGATCGCCCGGG
>Ga0214917_10001161_pt1 | contig 34330 bp, 34 predicted proteins | sample LL_1208_BB_MetaG_FD_177983 | JGI IMG/M metagenome (GOLD analysis project Ga0214917, IMG submission 177983) | Freshwater microbial communities from Lake Lanier, Atlanta, Georgia, United States - LL_1208_BB | ecosystem: Environmental > Aquatic > Freshwater > Lake | place: USA: Georgia | collected... | reverse complement strand
TGGAATTGAATTTGTTTACTTGGAAAAAGCACTTCACGAGCATAGACTTTCAAATGTTTATATAAATATAAGCGAAGACAAAGCACTTCACGAGCATAGACTTTGAGTTTACACCGACACCTACATAAACCCTTGAGTTTACACCGACACCTACATACACTCTTGAGTTTACACCTACACCTACATACACCCTTGAGTTTACACCGACACCTACATAAACCCTTGAGTTTACACCGACACCTACATAAACCCTTGAGTTTACACCGACACCTACATACACCCTTGAGTTTACACCGACACCTACATAAACCCTTGAGTTTACACCGACACCTACATACACCCTTGAGTTTACACCGACACCTACATACACCCTTGAGTTTATACCTACACCTACATAAACCCTTGAGTTTACACCTACACCTACATAAACCCTTGAGTTTACACCGACACCTACATAAACCCTTGAGTTTATACCTACACCTACATACACTCTTTACGGGGAAAACTTTTTTGGGGTTCCCGAAGGAAAAAAATGGCTCCGGTGCCTACCACCCAGCAAGCAAGCAAGCAAGCACAAGCAAAGTACAAGCAAGTAGTATCGACTGCGAGTACTGAGAGACTGTGATGTCCTTACACAATCTTTTCATGTCAGATTAATTATGTCCAATCAAGAGAAGATTCGCAACTACTTGAACCAGAAGTCTCTCACTTATGAACAGCACCTTAAAGAGATACGCAATGTATCCATCAAGGACGCTCACCTCTACTGTCTCCTTGCAAATGTGTCTTCTAATACGGTGGGTCGACTCTTAGACGCCAGAATCGGTAAAGGTGTCTCTTCACGTGTCTCCATCTACGTATCTCTGAAGAGTGCCTTCCCAAAAAAGCAATTTCATTACACCCAAGTTAAAATCTGTGATGAGATCGAGGTTTACCTCATGACCGCATATGATCTGTCGGAAAACAATGCCGAGAACGGGGGCGAACTCTACGTCTTTCGCCTCGGCAAGGACGCGATGATCGACCTCTTACGTCGCTATGCGACTCGAGACAACTCGCTTCACCCTGTATTCGGAGGAGAATGTTGGAATGCCTTGATGTCATTCAGGGTCTCGGAGGAGGATGTACGCACTCTCTTTTAGCACAATGATGGGGTATGATGGACCTTTTATTTAAAAAAAATCATAGTCGGTCTTTGTATGCAAGAGCATTAGCTAATGCATTAGTTAATAACCGAAAGACCCCCTTGTTTTGCAAATTTTATCACAATTGTGATCTGATAGTGACTGTAGAGAGAGCTCATGCGTTCTTGCATTTAAATATAATGCCACCAGAATAATAGCTGAGCGGTGCTTCCCCTGTATAACAACTGGATGGTCTGGTATCGGTGATATGATGGAAGGGTCGCCGACTACACGAACAACAAGATAGGGGGGGCACCCTCTTGGAACTGAACTATTTAAATGGAACAATGATATCCCAGACGATGTCTAATAAATATATACTTTTGGGTAGAATAGCATAACACTTGCAGAGCATAGGAGACATAGGATGTGCCCTTCCTCGACATCATCCACCTCCACGGAACCTAAAGCGTATATGTCCTATATAAATATCTGGTATAGTCATATAGTGTGTATAATGTTTATTTCCCCATTTGTATAAACTCATTTATCATCGTAGCAGAAACAAATACAACAATGGTTCCAGTAAGTCGTCATGGACGTATGTGAACCAAGAAGCATCGTCGCATAACAGTTCGATCTCAATACAGTTTTACTTATAATCCACTCCACACATAATATCTATATCCTACATAGAAGGGTATCGGCAATGTCTGCCTCTCCATAAGGAGGAGCCGTGGGCCATGCATACCCCATAGGTCACTTGATCATCTGGAGAGGGTACATGTCCCATGAGAAGAGTCGTTTATGATAACAATAACAATATGTCACCTACCGTCGTCATTACTGGCCTTCCACTTGTACTGGCTGTAGCGAGAGTCCCAGTTCTTGACGAACAAGTGTACATTGGTTCTTGCACTCTTCATTACATGAGATGCAATGATGCCATAATTGGCAATGCATTTTCGTGCAATCAGAACTACATGGTTTACGAACATGAGCGAGTACTTGCTCTTGGAAAGGAGAATAATAGCTACACTTCCCCTGTAATAGACGATGAATTTCGCGGATCGTCAGTTTATAACAATCAAAGGTGATCCAAAACGGATAATGAGGATCTGCGTGCACAGAGACTGGGAAAGGCGGATGATCTGGTTTTGATGACGGAAGGCCCCTTAATAGAGCTTTAAATTTGATACTACAATGCTCAAATATATTCCAAATCGGTTCATGCGATGATGGATCTGGTAGCGTCGGCTACACGAACACGATAGGATGGGTCACATTCTGTAAATATCCCCAACTTATTTATCTTATTTACAGGAAATACTAACTACCTTTGGTGGTGTCGATGATGGCCATGAAAGAAGAAGTTCTTGACGGATCGTCGAACAACCCATTTCGCACTCCATGTTTCGACAGGAGATGAAATGTTTCCAATTTCTACAGTATCTCGTTTGACATGAAGTCTCATCCTGACAATGGTCGATATGCACTACCATGTTGTAATACTTCGGACAACGTTCAAATTTACAAAGATCACCACACATAATGGCATGATGAATCGCACGGATCGACCTTTTAGACCATTCCCTACGAGATTCACGCAAATGTGGATCTCGCATTTCTGAACATTGATAGCGACATTGGGCGTCAAGACAAATCTGATAATGGTTCCATCGGCGACAATAGAATTCTGAACAAACGGGATCTTTGCACTGTTGGAAATGATTCCATGCATCAAGGTTCTTCTTCAGACACTGAATGTCAGAACAGGAACCGTCGTTGGGACACGTCAATGCATGATTAATCGCCGAAATCGTCGTAACCAATGGTATGGGCGCAACCTGTTCCATACATGACGGAGTTACATTAAATATATTTTTTATAGAGAGATGCATTCAACGAACCCGGTCTTGTTGCGCATATTCCTTTGTTAACTTGCGGTGGGCCTTTTTCAGCTCCTTGAGATGTTTCAGAAACATCATTGTCAGATCATTTACATGAGCTATAGAGACGAATGAACGAACCTGCACGATTTCTGAATGTTTATCCACCGGTGGTCGTGGTCCATCCAGAGCACTTGAATCCGTAGTTGGAACATCTGAACAAACGGGATCTTTGCACTGTTGGAAATGATTCCATGCATCAAGGTTCTTCTTCATACACTGAATGTCCTTTGTTAACTTGCGGTGGGCCTTGCTTTTTTTCTTACGTTTTTCCTTACGATACCATTTTGTAAATTTTTCATCATTGTCAGATCATTTACATGAGCTATAGAGACGAATGAACGAACCTGCACGATTTCTGAATGTTTATCCACCGGTGGTCGTGGTCCATCCAGAGCACTTGAATCCGTAGTTGGAACATCCTCCTCCTGATCGTCTACCCGCAGTGTATGTGTCGGTGATGATAGTGGAACTACGGAATCCTTGGTATGATTGCTTGGTTCTGGTAAGGATTTCAAGTAAGTCAAAAAACGTTCCATAGTCGAGATCGCATGCGACCTATTAAATGCGACCCTTCTATTCTCTCCCATGTCAAGATAAATCGTAGCACCCGCCATTCTTTTGGAAGATGGTTCATCTGCATGCACATCGACCCCCCTCTTTGAAGGATATCTCTCTATACCACAATTTGAACAGAAAATAGAACCATCAAGTTGTGTTCCCGTCGACCTCATCCCTGATAATGATGTATCTGGTACAGAGTTCACCGAATGATTCACTTGAACATCTGGAGAAATAATAGCTCCCTCTTCCTCCATAGGGGATTCCTCCCCTTGATCTTGGTTGGAGTCCACAACTTGATGAACATCTGGTGAAGTAGTAGCTCCGTTTTCCTCCATAGGGGATTCCTCCCCTTGATCTTGGTTGGGGTCCACAAGTTCATGAACATCTGGTGAAGTAGTAGCTCCCTCTTCCTCCATAGGGGATTCCTCCCCTTGATCTTGGTTGGAGTCCACAACTTGATGAACATCTGGTGAAGTAGTAGCTCCCTCTTCCTCCATAGGGGATTCCTCCCCTTGATCTTGGTTGGAGTCCACAAGTTGATGAACATCTGGTGAAATAGTAGCTCCCTCTTCCTCCATAGGGGATTCCTCCCCTTGATCTTGGTTGGAGTCCACAACTTGATGAACATCTGGTGAAGTAGTAGCTCCGTTTTCCTCCATAGGGGATTCCTCCCTTTGATCTTGGTTGGAGTCCACAAGTTGATGAACATCTGGTGAAGTAGTAGCTCCGTTTTCCTCCATAGGGGATTCCTCCCCTTGATCTTGGTTGGAGTCCACAACTTGATGAACATCTGGTGAAGTAGTAGCTCCGTTTTCCTCCATAGGGGATTCCTCCCCTTGATCTTGGTTGGAGTCCACAACTTGATGAACATCTGGTGAAGTAGTAGCTCCGTTTTCCTCCATAGGGGATTCCTCCCCTTGATCTTGGTTGGGGTCCACAACTTGATGAACATCTGCCGAAGTAGTAGCTCCAGGGACTTGGGGTGGATAGGAGTCCATGAAATAAGATACCCACGAATAAATTTGATGTGTGTACCATAAAAAATAAAAAGTTTTCTTATCTTACCACTCTCCCCTTCATCATCCGCGCTTGACAACGTTCCTGACAATGGCATCTTTTTCTCTTTTACGGGGTAATCCTTCCACAAGTGCTCTCCATGATCCCATTCCTCGATCTTATTCCACCGATAATGATTCTTCGCTTTGAACTTCTTTACACGTTCCGTCAGTGCATCGGCCCCCTCCTCTACCCATTTTTGGCAACTTTTACTTAATGCCAAGGCTTCATAGGACGACTTGAATTTGTCGTAAGAGAGTGGGAAGATACAGGAGTCGTATTCTTTTTTCTTTACAAACAAATCGACGAAGTTCTTCTGATGCTTTTTTGCGAAATTCTCCCTAACGGATTCAGTGCGTCCTCCTACGAGACTATTGATGGACGTGATTGCAAATATGATCTGATCGAGAGTGTCCGTACAAATCTTCATTCTGGGATTACGCTCATGTAAATCCTTAATCTTTTGAAATGTCTCTTTATCTAATTCTTTTTTCGACGCGTTCATTTTCTCCTCCCCCCCCCTATATAATTAGTTAGTGAGTGGTTCGCGTAAACATATAAACATATGCGATTATGCGATGAAGATGAGAGACAACAGGCAGGTGGAGGTAGCGGGAACATCGATGGTCCATTCACTTGGTTATGACGATACGTGGCGTCATACTGGCGTCATTATTTACATCCGTGGTGCTCGTGTCGTTACGACGCAACTGAACGTAGTATGTCCATAATCGCTTGTGTGGAGTCGTTGTCAAAGGTGAAATCCTTTTCTGAATAAACATGATAGAGTACAGGGTAGTGATAGCGACTCTGTTTTTCGGTGTTGATCTGGACGCTATATCGATTCTTGAAAAATCGTCGAGATTTCACCTGAATTCCAATGGTAAGGTCTTTCAACTGTATACGGTAATCAACACCATATTCAAAATCCTCTTCTTGGGTAGCAGGTGTCACCACAACCGCCTTGAAATGCTGTCCCCAAAACTCCATAGACTTTTGTTCTTGAAGAAAGCCACGAATAGGGGATTTGCAAAAGAGCCTGTACATGAAATCGTAACAGTCTTGTTCGTGGAAGATTTTTCGATAGTGTCCATATTTCTCAATGTAAGGAATACATGTAAATTGCGCTTCGTACAAATTCCTACCAAAAATACGTACCGTGCCGTAGCTTCGAATGGTGCAATCCAAGCAATCCCTCTGATAATGCTCCTCAATCAATCGTTCCAACTCAGAGGCATTCAGAGGACGATGCATCGACACCAGTGCCATGACAGGAACCGTTTTGGATCGTCGGTTTGTCCCTGCCATTTCGTTCAAATCATTCAAGGGACCTCCAGGCATTTAACAACAATTATGTTTTTTTTGTTTATATCTCAAGGACGAGTGAAAAAGGACTCATCTCTTTTTTTCCGCATCGCTTCCAAGTACTGTTTCGCGAAATCTTTTTTCACCAACACATCCTTCGATTCTTCGCGGTAGTTGAGACATAAGAGAGGTAAATCCAATACCTGAATCTTCACAAAGGCTTTTCGAATATAACTCATTTGGGTCATGATGTCCTGTATCGATCGACCATTGTAAACAGGCGCGAAATTCAATCCGATGATAGCACTATTATGTTTCATGATGGACAGGAAATTCGGAGATCCTATCGGTTCTTTTAAGTACATGACATCAAATGGAAATTGGCGAGATAACTCAATGATGTTCTGAATGGATTGATCGTCTACCTTGTAATCCACAAGAATCACTCGATGGATACGAATTCCTTTTTGGGACGTCAAGAGATCCGATAAACAGAGTTCAGGGAGTCCGTTATTCGCACCCAAGAAAATCAACGTCGATGCACGACGTCGTAAATAATTCGCGACGATATCCACGTATTGTTCGACCATGTGTTTTGGAAAACTCGTTTCGGCATGTTGATGAAAGTAAGGACAAATCATCTTAATGTTAACTAATAAAAAAAAATGATGGATGATTGGAAAAAAAACAAAAAAAATACTTATATTGTCTTTTGTGTTTGTGCAGATGGTCTTGTCACCACCACTACCGAAATCCTCTTCTCCACAGAAATCCAAACGCCAGTTGTATAGAGACAATACTGCGCTATTGGAGCGGCTCTCAAAGGAGCATGAAAAAGGTCGTATGTGGACTGAACTCGCGGAAGAATACAACAAAGAAACTGGATCGGACATTTCCGCCGTACAAGTCCGAAATCGATGTAACTACGAAATGGGCGTCTCGTTCGACGATCATGCGAAAGGGGATCATAAACTCACGTTGACACTCTTCTATTATATTTTTCATCCCTCCCAACGTCGACAGTTTTGGCACAGCTTAGGACACACGGCATTGATCATGTGGAGTCGTATGAGAGATGCATTTCAGGAAGATCTTTCTATTACATTCAAGCCTAAATCGATTTCCAATCATTTTCAGAAGGTGATTCGAGCGATACAATATCACGCGCGAGCCAATTTGACGTTGTTCCATCCCTTGATAAAGGCCACCATACAGAATGTTCATGAACAATTGAAAGATCCGCAGGTCCAAATCATTCAATTTTCAGACTCTCTTTATATCCCACGAAAGGAGTTCGAGTTCCATTTCCAACATCAGGATGGTCCTCCTTCCGATGATAGTGAGACGATCATGTCCGTGTCGGACGTGTCACGTTTTTCGGCCGTGGAGCTACCGCCACTACCACGACCTCCAGCAGGCATCGAGGATGAGCATCTTCGATATCCTACTCCCTATCAAGAAAGAACGATCATCGATCGTTATCAACGTGGAACTCTCAATCGTCAAGAATTGTATTTATGTGCATGTCTTGGTGTGAAGATGCGGGACTATATGGAGATTCGACGCCATATCTTGGCAGAGATCTACCCATGAAAAAAAATGATCTCTTTTTTTTTTGGAATCTGAAAACACCCATCCACGGGGAACTAACATTTTGTGTATGTGCGTGTTGTAAGGACGGGAAACATCATGGATCGCTTCGATTTAGTATGCGGACGGCTCACAAAAGAAGAATTGCAAACTATCTTATACGAGCCAAGGGTCGTTTGCAAAAATGAGTCATCGGTCGTCCTACCGGTTTATACGCAGAATGGTCATGTGAAAGACTTTGATTTACCAGAAGGTCGTTACACGGGCTTTCTCGAAAATGGAAAACCGCAGGGCGAAGGGAGGATGGTGTATCGTAAAGATTATTCCATTAGCAATTTTAAATTCGAAACGTACGAAGGAGGTTTTCATCATGGAAATGTTTCGGGAAAAGGGAAGTATATCACGAACGGACTTGCTTTGGAAGGACAGATCATCAACGGTCAACTGGAAGGCATTGTGCAAATCAATTTCTATCGTAGACGAAGAAGTTGCCATGAAACATCTAATATCACATCTGTTCTACAAATCGAAGCTCGTGCATTTCCCGTTTTGGACAATCGAGGTCGAATCTTCTATCTACAACATCCCTTTCTTCGAGACTTTGAAGGCACGTTCCAATTTCGTCTATTCCCTTCGCCTTGGAATGTACAGGAACAAGATGTGTTGACGACTTTGGATGTCATAATTCCATTCTGGTCTCAAGTATTACCCAAAACAGGGGTCATGCAGTGTGTTGATGGTATTATCATGAACGGTACCATCAACATCGATCAATCCATGAGTCAGGTGTCCTGTGTCGGGGTAGTGACGCATCCTGATGGAAAATCCGTAGAAGGAACGTTCTTGGTGAAATCCAAGCGAGAGTTAAAAGCATTGTTTTCATGAAAAAAAAAGATGTAATGATGTTTCAGGAGGGGCGGGTCGTATGGATTATCTCCGTGTATGCGCAGGCTGGGTCCCAATGGCAAATCCGTGGAAGGAACGTTTACCATCAAATCCATGAAAAACTTAAAAGGGTCGTTTTTATGAAGAGTGAAAATCACCAATTTTTGGTTTTCTGGAAAAAAATGATTTTTTTTCCGATCCAATTCCAACCTAATCTGAAAACTCATGTGTGGGTTTGTCTCTCTATCAGGATGGAAGGCGATCTCGACATGGCGAAAGATCTTTATCAGAGATATGTGTCCGACACCGTTCAAATGAGCGATCCTTCGTCTACCTCGATCCATCCCGTTTTCTTGTATACTGGTAAAGGTTCGTTCCAATACGATGCAGGTTGTTATACAGGAGATATGGTGGACGGACTTCCAGATGGGACGGGCATCGTGGAATATAAAGACAATAAGCGCTATGAGGGGGGGTTCCACCAAGGTGTTCGTATCGGTATGGGTGTTTTTACCCGTTATCAATTTTCCGTCAAGGGCGTATTCCGTGACCACGAATGCGACATCGTGGAGGTTCGATATACGCTTCCCCTGCGATTCAACACGGAGAAGGGAAGTGTATGTCATTATGATATGGTGGTCAATGAGTCAACACAATCCATTCTTTTTGAAGGGCATCCTGTGTTCCAAGAGTTTCATGGGACATGGACCTATAGCAGTACGAAATATCATAGATTACATCCTTCTAATGAAATCAATACTTTGGATGGTCGTCTATTGTGTCATGATGGAATGGTCGTCGAAGGGGTCATCCATCTACATGCCAATCACCGACAATCCGTCCAATGTCGTGGATATATCACCTGTCCAGAAACTCACCGACAGCGCAAAGGTACATTTACATATTACCGTGTGAAAGACATAAGAACATGTCGCTATTAGTTTTTTTTTAAAAAAACGTTTACAATGATGATGGTGTCGTGTGTCCAACAGATGATGGTGCGGATGATACAATACTATGAGCAGTATCTTCAAGAAAAAACAACCAACGGTCGACCCATCATACCGAACAAGGACGTTCGCATGAAACCCGTCGAACTCTATACGGGTCATGGTGTATTCGACTATGCTCGTGGTATGTATACGGGAGATATTCAGAACGGTCTGCCTCATGGATCGGGAAGCATGGACTATCACCGCAATGTCGGGACAGAGAATTTTACATTTGTTCAGTATAACGGACACTTTGCCGACGGAATGGAGTCTGGATTTGGACGTATCACCACACGAAATGACTATGACATCGAAGGTCCATTCGCAGATGGTCATCCTTCTGGGATGATGAAAATCATACCCCCTCGTGCACTGCATCGTCCCTATCATATCGAAGCGAACATCTTCCCCACTTGGAAACGCCACGGTCGTCTTGTTTTCACGGATCGAACGTTTCAAGGTCATCTTATGGTCCAAACGACCAATTCACATTATCGTCGAACGTCTTCCGTGATTTATTTCGGGAGTCGTCCCATTCAAAAAGAAGATGACTTCTTCCCGTTTGAAGGGATTATGACTTACCACCATGATGGTTCCACGCAGACCTACCACCAAGGTAAGAAAAAATGATTTTTTTTTTTTATGTAAAAATAAATGGCTTACGAGTTTGCATCTCATTGTCTGTTTTAGATTTACTACAATGGATCTCTCGGATGTAATGGGATATTGGAACACGTATCTACGAGAAAAAAGTCTTTACGATAACCATCGAAGAATTCAAAAGAAAAAAGACTTACGACGTGTCCCTTTCGTACGCGGGAATGGGAGGTTCGTCTTTGATCAAGGTGTCTATCAAGGATGGATCATGAACGGCGTTCCTCATGGGGAAGGGGTGATGGATTATAAGGAATCTACTACGTATGAGGGTCGTTTCTATCAGGGGGAGCGTCACGGACACGGACTATTTGTGGACAAAGAATATTCGGTCGAAGGACAGTTTCTCCACGATCGACCGTCCGGTCTTGTTGCAGTACATCGGAAAGGGTTACGGTACTCGGTCGATATCGATCGGGGTCGGTGTAGTTTTGAAGAGCACTGTTTCATGACATCGTTCGAAGGCGTGTTTTCCGACGTCTTCTTTCCTCTTCGTGGAACATTGCAATGCCACGACAATATCCAACTTCTCGGAGAGTTTACATTCACCGACAATGTTGAGGTGCGTTGTAAAGGGTCGTTCGTCAGTCGACACGGAAGAAGTGTTTCTGGAATCTTTACGTTTTCTTTGGTCAATGGCCGAGAGGAAATGGATCAATTCTCGGATTTTCTCGATAATTCTTCAAGCAGAGCATGAACTCTTGCATGGATTTTTTGTAAGAGGATCTTGTTTTCTACTGTGGGGGGTATTCGATGGATCAACAAAGACGATGAGAGTTGATGGTAGACTTTTTTCATGAAGTTGGTTTGTTTTTTTTTGTGGGAAAAATGCATTGTTATTTGTTGGTATATCACAACAATATTTTTGCAACGATGAACGACCGTATGACCGAGTACGCCAACGCTGAATGACCGATTCGACGAAAGACGGAAGAGATATCTTTCCCAATGAAGGCTTGGATGGCTTGTTTCCCACCAGGATGGATGTCCATGTAAGAACCAATATCAATCACGTACCCATCAAAGAGGACCCATGGAGCATGTCCCCGGCGTAACTCCTCAACGGCAATCAGGGGAAGCGACATGGTTGGATCCACGAACAAATCTGGATCACAGAATCGGTTCCACGCCTCTTCCACCGTTTCGAAAACACCTTCGATCCATCCTTGATGATGCGAAAACGATTCGCCACATACGTAAAGAGGAACCGACGGCGAAATCGGTTGAAGGATTTCCTTGTAATAAAGTCGACTGGGACAACCAGGAATCCATGAATGAGTTCCATGCTTCCAGTAATGATAATCGATCCATTCGATCTCCAGATGATCGTGACCCTGTTTCTGAAACTCGGACGATAAGATCGATTCCATTTTATATTGAAGGATTTGGGTCAGTAAGTATCGCGCCTTGTTCCCGTCCGAATAACTTAATTGGTAGATAGAAGACGAGGACTGGGTCGGGATACAAACATTAAGTACATCTCCCATCCATTGCTTTTCTCTTGGAAAACCCGAGTTTCGGTCTCGGTCTCGGACTCGGACTCGGTCTCGAACCTTCCCAAAAACTCGGAGATACGGATTCATATGCGTGACAGTATTCCATAAAAACGATCTCGATTCCGTGATTCCGCGGAAGGACTGAATCGATTCCGACGGGCAACATAAAAATAAATTTCTCGCATGATATCGATTCGGAGACACGGTAAATCGTCGATTGGAATAATCGATCTGATGGATTTCGACGTTGGTTTGATAGACAAAAAATGGGTATTTCTCGAGTCGTTCACGCAATTTATCGATGATCGTCTCTAACCCTCCTTTCACGGTATAATATGTCGGTGCCGTGTAATTCTTGAATTCCGCAATAAAATCCGCGGCGTTTTTTTGTCGAAGATGGTTTTCATAATGCCATTGCAGAGGCTCGGGAGGAGGATATTTCGTGAGTATAGTTTCCATGGAATTCAATTCCAATTCGACGCGATTGACATGGATGGTTAACCATTTTAGGTACGTCTCCCATTCACGAGCGTTGGAGGGACGACCTTCCCATGGAATTCGTACCGGTGTGCATCCCAATTTCTTCATCCATTGTTTGACACGTTGATGATACACGGGAACACGGACCGCTCCTACATCGTAATAAATGTCTTGTTCATCTTGTCGCGTACGTATCGTTTTGATACGACCGCCTACTCTCGATTTCTTTTCGAGTAATAATACTTTTTGAGAAGGATATGTTTCTACTATAAGTAAAGCTACGGCAAATCCTGCCAATCCTCCACCGACAATAATCGTATCATAGATATCCGCCATTTCTCTATAAAATAATATTTGATTTAAAAATAATGGTCCGAATCGAATCCCACGTTTCCAGTGCCGCCGCGAAATCGTTTGTGCGCAATTTCGAAAACAGAACAAAATTGTACATAGAACCGCGATTATCTCGACGAAGTCGACGAACGTCCCAAAAGAAATCACCATCGTCCCTAACAATCCATTTTCACGATTATAATGGACAGACAAGTCCTCTTACAGAAAATCATACTGATTTCCATGTCTATTTGACCGATGATGCAGAAAAATACTACAATTCATCGACAATGAACAATTTACTTTTTATTTACAAAGATGGGAATCCGTCGAGAGATCTTCGATATTTATCCTTGTTTGCGCGATTTCTCCCCCGATATTTGAATTTCATTTGGTTGGATCCAAATACAACAAAAGTAAGTAAAAGATTTACGGAGCGTCGAGCGAACATTGTTTTCAAGCGACCCGTTTTCCATAAATATAGATTCGAATTTAACGAAAAACCCGTTGAAGATATTGATGATAATATGATCGACGAAATTAAGCGGGACACGACAACCGTTGACGAAGTGACTTACGATAAACGTAAATATAATATTGATACGAAACAAATAGAACCTATTTATTCGGATGATATATTGTCCAAGAAAAGGATTGTGAAACCATATTGTCCAAATTAAAATATTTGAATAAAACATGTTTTCAAAAACCCAAAAAAAATCATATCGATACAAAAGTCGCAGTCGTACAAAACGTATGGTAACCTTCAAAAATCGTGACTACCCAAATTATGAATTTGAGGATGGAACCGACTCTAAAGCTTCTGTAAAGGGAGATCTTTTGATGCAAATCTATCTGGATACCTTTTCGACGGGTACTCAACGTGACAGTACATTATTAGAACCATTAAAAACATTAGACAAAGTACAAAAGAAAATAGAAGATCTGAAACAAGGAAGAAAACAACCAGGCAAGACGATTAAAAATCACTACGCGATCTATATTCATTTTGGATCCAACGTCCCGAAGTTCTATAAAAAATATATAACCGCTGATACTCCTGATGCTATATATATTCGGGATATGGTCACGGAACATAATAGTATCATTGTTTTACATGGAAATGGTTCAGATACAATCCATGATTGGACACAATTATATCAAAATGAGAATCTGTTTGAAGTTCCCGTTTCGTCAAAGTTCTTTCAACTTCCAAAAGACATTCAAGACAAAATTGCCCAATTTTGGTTCAAAAATAAATTTATCGATATGACAAGGAACCCAATCACAGAAGTGTATTACGGCGAGAAGAAATACGATATTTTATCTGGTAAAATGGTCGATATTGATAGATATGATGATATAACACGTACAATGGTATTGACACCCAAGATGTTCAAGAAGAAAGGATGCTTAAATACTACGTAATTATTTTTATAAAATGTTGGTGTTTTGGGTCTGCATTGGTGTATTGTGTTGTTTCTCGGGAATGTGTTATGTATTAGACCACGGCTATCCCTATTTCTTCTCTCGTTCTGCCACTTCTCATCCACCCCAAACCCCAAACCAAAAAAAAAAATGAGATGATGCCTTGTATACCTAAATAAATGATCTTGAAATATCAACGAGATGGAAAGGATCCCAATCTTCATCGCAAAAAACGATTCCAGAAAGTGGCAACGATCCGCGACATGTTCGCAGATGGAATTTATTTTTCCGAAAAGATGTTGAATCGACATTTAGGGGATCTCTTACCATCGGCCACGGACATTGAGCAGTTCATTCGTCTCCACACTTTTCCAATCCAAGACAATATTCAGAAAAACGATACGCACTATTTTATTATGGACAACACTTACGATGAAGACGATGGATCGTTACGAGGATATTGGTTGAGGATGGATAATGTCCATATTCCCTCTCTACGCATCACCGAACAACTTATTCGTCGTCGATTACAGGAGATTCGTGGATCATTGTTCATGGTCTTGACGGAGGAGGAACTACTTCGTTTGGATCTTTATTTACGACACATACCCTTCTAATTGTGAGAATGTATGTTGTATGTATTTTCCAAGATGGTATGCGAAACGACATGGTACGGCGTTTCCAATTTGGATGATCTGATCTTTCATGCTTCCTTCAAATTCATAATCATCTGGAAACGTCTGAATTCGTTTCAATCCAAGAAGGGTCAATTTCCGAATTTCTTGGTCATTCTAACGTACAAGGGCGTCATACCCGTCTTTCCAATACCTTGCTGGGATGGTAAAAGATGGTTTGGACCAATCTAATATTTGTGCACCTAACCCTTTCCCCTCCTGAATCATTCTCTCTTTTTTTTTTGCGTATTCCTTCGGTTCTAAAATCATAGGATAATAGGTACGAATTCTGGTGGAGTCTGGTTGTATTTATTGTGAATGCCCACAAATATGACTCGGATTCGGCAATGGTAATATTTGGTGAGATGTTCCATAATCACATCGATGGACTTGGTTGTTTGGTCTCCTAATTTCATGGATAATATACCCATCACATTCTCCATGAAGAAGATCGACGGCTGATAAAATTCTAAATACGCTACAAATTCCATAAATAATGAATTTCGAGGATCGTTACTATTTCGTCTTCCTGCCATGGAATAGCCTTGACACGGAGGCCCGCCTACAATGACATCGGAATGGATATAAGGAGTCATTTCAGATTTCATAAAGAGATCAACATTAGGATATTTCAGAATTTCGAAAGAAATGGAACCAGAAAAGAAAAAAAGAAATATTTTTGCACTTTTCTAAATTGTGTTTTTCTATTCAGTTTTTTTCTTTTAGAAACGTTTTCCAATTAAGTTTCTTCAATGACTTATTTCAGATTTTTTAATGAGACTATTACAAGGCTTATACAAAGGGTAAGAAAGTGTTTATAGTGCCAGAAGAGTATATCGCGAAGACATGTTCCAGTTGCGGAACTTTGAATCACAAAGTGGGAGCAAAAGATGTGTTTGAGTGTTCGCATTGTAATTTAGTAACAGGGAGAGACATGGACGCATCTAAGAACATCAAAATGAAAGGACTTATGAGTCATTCATAACCTATTATTCCGTCTTCCTCTGTGGCGGTTACAGAACCAACTAAAAATCACTGAACAACAACATTTTTTCATAAGAGTCGCATTCATTGCTTCTAACTGAATCACCATGCCTCTCATACCGGTGTGAGGGTTCTTGAGACATGAATTTACAATAAAAGAGACAAATCATTTTTATATTTATTTTTTACCCCAACTAAAATTCATCATTTTTTCGGAATTCCGTCAAAATTAATTTTCTGTGGCGGTTTATATAACCACCAAAATGTCAATGAACAACAGCGATTAATACCAGCAGGGTTTACAGAGCGGAAGAATTACCAAAAAGTTTTGATAATTGGGAAGTTGATGATGGAGTGGGTGATAGAAGATATATAAAAACACGAGTTCAACGACATTTATTATCCCATTTTCATTTTTCCAACATATGTTCTCGATAATGATCCGCGATTCGTCGAATTATGTGATTGTAACGTACCAAAGTCTTTCTCCTTGACATCTTGTTCATTTTTATGAAAATAATCCAAAAAAGATACGATATACTGCATGACCGAAAGATCTTCTTTGGGTGGTCGCAATTCCATATCGTCTCTATATACTTGTCCATTATATAACTTGCGCTGAAAGTATATAATCGTAGAATTGGGATCTGTATATTCCCAAACGTCTTGTTTCAATTGTTTGATTTTTTTTTTTTCGAGTATACGTTTTTCGGGTGAATATAAGATTTCTTCATCCTTGCTGTATATGAAATAGTAATATCCTTTCGTATTTTCTCCAGGTGGACTTTCCGACGGAAGAATGATGTATTTATCTTCTTCCTTATACACATAACGTAGGGGTTTCGATCCTTTACCGTCAAATTTTATATATTGCGATGAATTCAGTAACGGCAATTTCATGGAAACAGAAGGTAAAAGAGAGTAAACGGCATATAATAACCCCCAAGTGAATCCATATATTCTTTTAAAAAAAATATACAGGGTCTTTAAATCAACAAACATAGTGGCTTTTAACATTTTATAGAATTCAGCGGCATTCGTGAAGAATGACCATATTAATTTGCCAAAATAAAAAATGATTTGAAGACATTTCTGGAATACAATTTCGACAACTTTTGAAGCACTGCAGACAAGAACCATGATTCCGCTACGTTTTTCAGTATCGGAATTACAAGACATATAATAAAAGAATTTGTTGATGAATGCCAAAAATGTGAAATTGATCACATGTTCTGGAATGACCCAGGACCGTATCATGGACGTGATCGGTTTGATAAACCATGCCAATATGCCTACAAAGCCAGTGTATAATGATAGTTTCTGAAAGATAGCTGTAATGATCGCATATAAATTATAGATGCTGGTATGGTATAAAATAACGGGAATAATGATAAAGGTAATTACGATTCCGCCTAAAACTTCTATATCTTTAAAAAAATCCATGAAAGTGATATTTCGCGATGTTAGAGAGCGTCTCGTGGAAGTTACCTGTATTTTCCTATCGGCGGTAATAGTATGTTTGGAATAATTCGTAATCGGTCGATTAAGTATGTTTCTTAATCCAACAGACGCATGTATGGAAGCATCACTATTATTTTGTACAGCTTCCCGTACAATTTCTTCGTCATTTCGTAGGCCGTCCGATGCGTACTGCAACGCCATTCCATTTTGTTTCACAGCCTCTAAAACAATGTCACGATCCTTCTTTAAATCCTCGGAAGCGTATTGCAACGCAAGTCCATTTTTTTGCACCGCGATCAACACCGTTTCTTTAGTATTTTTAGCTCCGATGGTACCATATTGTAACGCTAAAGCATTCGTTTCAATTGCTTTATCAACATACCATTTACTTTTGAAATGGATATTTAAAACAAACTGCAACGCCATCCCATTTTGTGTGATAGCTGCTATAATAACGTCAGTATTATGTTTACGCATATTCTCCGAAGCATATTGTAATGCCATACCATTTTGTTTAACCGCGTCTAACACAATTCTTTGGTTATCTTTATGAATATCCGAAGCATATTGTAATTTCATACCATCATTCTGAACAATCTGCTCCATTTGTGCAAAATTGCATTGTTTGATTGTGGCAACGTCCGTTTTAGAACAGTTCACCTCTACACCTCCTCTTCTTTTCAATGCTTTTATTTTACGATTGTTTTTGCACGCCGTTTTACCAACCATTTTTATTTATAATAAAAAAAAAATGGAAAGCTTGCAGATTTAAATATTACATCTATCTAAGCATAAAAGTCCGGATAGTCTATGGACTGATTTGTTAATAAGAACGGATGTGAAATAGAGATGTTAATGGATCTAAAAATATTTACAAAATAAGTTATTATGCTATGAATCAATTGGTGGTTTCGACGAACGACCGAGAAAATATTGGATTCAAAAAATACATTTTGTCGAGAAAAAGTAGGAGAAAACAAGTAAAAAGGGGTCATCCCCATTAGGTCCTTAGATAAGAGTTTGCTGTTATGATCCCAACGCCTCCTTTTCTCCTTACAATGGATTTGACACGAGTAGTACCACCTCTTCCATATGTTTTTACTTGAAGCATTTGTCGTTCACCTTTGATCTCATTTGAAAAAGCTACCAAGTATTCATATGTATCGTCTTCAGTAGAAAGTTGTGAGTAATATTGCATGACATCCAAATCATATAATTTACCTTTCATATATGTGGATTTCAAGTTTGAAAGATGTTGGTCTATTTTGTATGTTCCTTTATTCTTAAAAGAAGATTCCTGTGCTATTGCCAGTTCATCCAAAATCTTTTTAACGATACTTTGTACATGTGCTTTGTATTTTTCTTTATCGACATCTGGAATACTACTAATATTTTTTGTTTGAATATCTGTAATATATAGAATATCTTCGTCGTTGTTAATAGATTCTTCCATGCGGTTAACGTACGATTCGCCTCCTTTTCTCCTTCGTCTCGCACTTTTTCTTCTCCTCTTAGTCGTATTAATATATGTCCTCAAATTTTTGATCGAAGTCATTTGTATTATATTAGAAAGAAAAAAAATATATTCAATCGACAGATTTTAGATCCTCTTTTAATAGATGTTCGTAATCGGTTCGGGATTTTTTTTCTGTATAAACTCTATTCTTTTTTACTGAAGATTTCTTCTTCTTTTCGGAAGCTTTTATACGTATACGGCTGAGCGACACCTCGAGCTTTCCAATCTACACAAGATCTATGTTGGAATCGGGTGTTTATCCTTATCATTCTTGTTGATCATAGGTTTCATTTTCCTTCCCCAAACCTATCTTATTTTGAATTATAAAAAAAAGACCTATGTATAACTGACTATCGTCTCGTTTCCATACTCTTCAACGGGACAAAACATCGTATTTGAATTCGATTTGTTTCCTTCTGCATTGTTCACGTACACGAGAAATTACTAAAGAATATAAATTTCCTTTAATATCTAATTTCCGTAAGGATGGGAAATTCTCAACACCAAAGGATTCCAAAGTAGAAGATTCTATATTCAATTCCTCTACGTCAGTGAAATGTGGAAAACCTTTATAAGGAAACCCTTTGAAAGTCATTTGTCGTAAAGGCATGTCTTTCACACTCTTCAAAATAACTTTCCATACATCAGACGGACCAAAACTCGGTATCATACCACTATTCAGTTGTGATAAATCTACCGTCAACGTTTCGACATTCGGTAAACATTGAAGCATTTCCAATGCGCTTCTACTTTTCTCAAAAGGAATTTGAAAACCATTGACTCTGAAAACCGGTTTTTTATTTTCAGCCCTTTCAGTCCAGTGTCGTTGATTTTCTCCGTGATAGCTGTCGAATTTTATATCCAAATTGGTTATTTTCCACGAAATTCCAATAGGAATGTTACCAGACCCTGTGCATAAACAAATATAAGGATCGGCTTTTTCGAGGTTATCGATACGTAATTGCAATTTTCGTATTTCTTCTGTAAGAGTGCTAAGATCCATCGATTCTTGTACGAGGATCAACGGAGCTTCCAACGAAAATGTTTTACCATAAAGCGTTAATTGGAATGACATTGTGTTCTCGGCAAATCGAAATTCGGAAAATTGTTCTTCCACAAAACGAGCTAATTCTTCAAGGGAAGAGACGAACGGAAATCCGTTCTGTACAAAGGAAGCAGTATACCGTTTTCGTGTACGCCGATCTTGACAATTCACTTGAACACGATGATCGGAAGCAAGAACGCGCACGGACATGAATTCCATCTTTTGGTTTGATCTAAAGAAACATATACAATTAAATTTTGATTTGGATTTTTTTTAACCCATGTAGAAGCTCTTCATTTTTTTTTAACCGTCCCTTTCGAAACCCGTTGTAAATATATCACTTCTTTACACAAAGTCCGCCTAAAATAGAATATCATTATAGGACAGAAGAAGGTCAAACTCGTGGGGTCTCACCCTTCCGTCCGCGCAGGATCAAATTAGCGATTCTGCCAATTTGTTGAATTGATTTCTATGACCTATATATCAGTTCAAGATCATTATATTTTTTTAGGTACTCTCTTTCGATTCTGGAGAGTCGTTCCTCATGGCTTCTACGCATTGCATCATCCATCACATAGACAAACGTTGTTGAGATGGGAAATAGCAGAGAGAAGCAGGCTTGATGTAAATAGTTGCCTAATACATTCTTATCATTATCATCGATAACTTTACGATGTTTTATCAACAAGTATAGCCCACATAAAGAAGTAGTTTTGGCAATGTCGATGATGTTCTGTTTTTGGGTACCAACGTTTTCGTATATACGATATGCAGATATTTCACATAATTGTTGGATTCTATTATCATACCCACCTTGATCAGCCCCAAAAAACATTTGTTCATAATAGCAAAGACCTCGTTTCAATGCACTGTCAACCGATAGGCAAAAATCTTCCATATCTATCTCTACATCCCCAATCTTCCACGGCCCTTTACCTTTGGCATCGTCATATAAATAAATCCTATCATACTTGCCGTGGTGTTCCTTGAATTTTTTGAGCACAAGATCCATGGCTTTTTTCCCTATTTTTTGTGAATCGCATGAAGACTTACAAATTTTGGATTCGTCGTCCATTAGATCATAAAAGAAGGAATCTAAATACAGAGTTCTGTCTTGTTTATCGGTCACTGTAATACAATTTATTGCTCGCCTATTTTTTTTTTTAATGAAATAAAATGCATTGTCGTCGTGAATGATCTCAAAAACGCCACATCCATGAGGCTCTATGTCGCCGCCACGATGACGACGATGTTGTTTTCTTGTACGTTTTCTCCGCGATACCATTTTTTATTTTAGTAAAATCTTTTTTATTTTTTGTATAGTTTGCGTTTCCATTGTTGTATCTATCGCATAAATTGTAGATTCAAAAACATACACAAATTTAAATATAGCTTTTTGCTATTTACTAAATAGGTTATTCATTAAATGTGGATGTAAAAAAGAAATTTATGAACACGATGATTTTCCAACAAGTGATGAAAGAATTACACGATGTAATAATTGTAAAAGTGCTGATTTTAGAAAACGATAAGAAAAAACTATGTATTATTTAACTGGAAAAATGAAATTCGATGAATTTACTCAATTGGTTCCAACCATTGATGTGAATATGGTACCTATAAAAATTTTAAAAAATGTAAAATCTAAAGAAAATAAGTATGGTGGTAAATTATGTTCTGATCATCATTTATTTAGAATTGAAAAAATAAAAAATAAATGGTATATTAATGAAAAGGCTATAGAGTTATTTTTAAAAATAGGTTTAGATGAATTTTATTACTTACCTTTTACTTGAAAACATAATGTACAACTACATAATACTAAAAAAATGAATTGCCTTTTTACGACAAGAAAAAAAAATGGAATCTAAATCTGCGATAAGGTTTGATTTGATAATCGAGGTATATTATCAAGAATAGAGGAAAAAAAAATTCCAAAAATCTAAACATCATACGAGAATTACAAACAATAGCACCATCGTTAAATACATTCGAATTATTACAGTTGTATCATAAGTCAATATCCATTCATCAAACGAACATTCAAAGCAATGGAGATTTTCTTGAAAATGAAATTATAGTTGGCATATTAGAACAACATCGGATTCCTTATCGAAAACAAGTCACTATTGATAAACTTGGTTCACTTGGTCCTTCTCGGAAGAGCGATTTGATTCACTCTGTCGAGCCCATTGGAAGACGTTAACCCAATCGAATTAAAAAAAAATATATTGTATTAAAAAAAGATGGAAGAAGAGTTAGACCAGTTTCGTTCTTTATTACTACTTTTGTCCAATTTCCAGTTGCCCATTACTTTTTTTGTACATAACAAACAATGGCTTTCGAAAGACGAATTGCAAAAAAAGATGAAATTGACGGAAAAGGGTCCTGCATTTTCTCGTAAAAAATCTGGAGGCGCTCCCGTGTTAACAGAAACCGTCCGTGATTTCTATCAAGTCATGACCACCCGCTATTTACCGTACACCAAAAACATGATTCAAGAAAAAGCAACCGATACGATTATATGGACACAAACAGTAGCGACTCCGTTTGTTTATTATCAAGCATCCAATGCTTTGGATCAAGCGAAACATATTACTACGGACATTGTCGTACCCTTTGCATCCAATGCTTTGGATCAAGCGAAACATATTACTACGGATATTGTCGTACCTTTTGCATCCAATGCTTTGGATCAAGCGAAACATATTACTACGGATATTGTCGTACCCTTTGCATCCAATGCTTTGGATCAAGCGAAACATTTGACCACCGATGTCATTGCTCCGTTTCTTTATCATCAAGGTAAGTATCTCGCGAATGATGTCGTTGCACCGTCTGTTGTAAAAGCCTTTGGTGTACTTCAACATGCCATTCAACGGAAAAAAAGTATGAAAAAAGTCGGAAAAACGGGTTCTGTTCCAAAAAATACAATCGAAGATTTGCTGATGAATTTGTCCACCCTTAATTTATCTCAAATGTACGAAGTCATGGGGGCCATTTATGAAATTTATAAACAAACTCCCTCCTCACGGGATCAAGTTTTAATGGATATTAAAAAAGAAGAGAAGAAGTTATTTCGATATGCCGAAAAGAAAAAACTATCCAATCATCCGTTTTTAGGGGAACTGTCTTCCTTGTTGAAACAAGATCTGTTTGATACTTTGAAGGAAAGTCATCAAAACGCATTGGTTTTACTGAATCCAGATGGCCAAGAACGTATGACCATGAAGGAAGTCCATAAGGCACTTATCGTATATGGAAAGTGAATGTAAACCAAGAAATGTGAGTATTCACACTGTATAGATTTCCAGAAATCATTCGCATCACATGAAAAATCCCGATATTGGAATAATGAAAAGAATGGAGAAGTGATTCCACGATCTGTCTAATTATAATATCTATATTAATAATATATAGTATTTGTATAAAAAAAACAAATGGGTGGAGGCGAAATAAAAAATGAGGTTGATTTAAAAAAAAGTTGGGATGATAAATATATTGGTATATGGGAAGCAGATGATGGTATGGGAACACGGATAAGAGTCTTTAGGGATGGTTTCAAATCATATGAAGAGTTGGGAAATCATTTAGCATACTATTTAAAAAATTTGAAAAATGAAGAAGCATGTATACGCTCTATAGTACAATAATGAAAACGGATATTTTGTAATTTTTCAATAAGATGTGTGGAGTGATTGATATGATGGAATTAAGAAACCGAATATTATTATGTTTACTATAAGAAAATGTCTACTACAATTCCAATAGAATGTGATGAACACAATGAATCCAATACATTGTCTATTCCGCCGTATACAGTATACCCCCAAACAAAGTGTGGTTCCAGAAAATACAATTTAGCATCTCGTGAAACGCCTGACGGTTCTAAAACGACATGGTATTTTACGAACAAAAAGCAATGTCATAAAGATGCATGGTTAGATGTATTGGATCATGAAAATATTATTTCATGCGAATATGTTAGTGAAAACGCTTTTTATCCCTATTTCACGCCGATTAATAGTATAACTGATCTAACAGAAGAAAGCATATGGTCCTTAGCTCGTGATGTATTGCATGGTATATCCTACCTTCAAACACGACGACGACGAATAAATGCTGGAAAACCATATCGAGGTCATGGTGATATTAAGCCTGACAATATAGTTTACGATAAATCATCCGATAGCTATAAATTAATCGATGTAGAAATATATAGTGGTGGTACAAGCGAATATATTAGTCATGAAACGGGCGAGTACGATGATGTATTCTCGTTAGGATTGACCATTTTACAACTTCTATTCAAGAATATCGAACAGATTCGTATATCTGATTCACAATCTCAAATTATTATGGAGAATATCATTCATATACGTGATCCGAGATTACAATTATTTGTTCGTCTCTGTCTCGATTCAACGCATACACGACCCGTTTTAGTGGATAGTTTACTATGTTTTCTTTATGTGCAATGGTTCATAAGTACTTCTTCGTCCAATATACATACGACGATCCAAACCGTATTACACTGCACTGTTAATGAGTTTTCTACACACATTGACAAAGAAAAGGAATATATGTTTTTTCATGGAGATCGATTCAAACTTGGAAGTGGTGCTTATAAAAAAATATATTTGGGGTTCAACCTCACCGATAGAACGGCACATGCTTATTATTTTATTCAAAAACCAACAGATCGAGAATTAAATGAACTTCTTATATGTAACAACAAAAAAACGTGTCAACTTATAAAACTCAATAAGACGGATGCCTTTGTGGTTTCCAAATATTATCCTATCGATCTGCAAAGAATCATTAGTATGCGCTATTCGACGACAATCGATATTTATGAATTAGCGAAAGCGATACTCCAATTCTTTGATCCAGATTTATTGCACCGAGATATCAAACCGGGGAATATTATGCAAGATATTGATGGGCATTTCGAATTGATTGATTATGGTTTAGCAACTTCCTTTAAACAACGTCGTAAAAGTGTCATGGGTCATGTAGAAGGAACAACCGATTTCCATAGTACCACTCTATTAGGAACATCATGGTATATGGCTCCAGAGTTATATCTTACAGAATCATCCGTATACCCGTATAGTGTCAAATCCGATATATACGCTTTAGGGGTAGTCTTACTGGAATCTTATTTTAGGGAGAACGCCTTTTCTTTTGTCAACGAAAAATCAAATTTACGGAGTCGTTTGACAGAATGGCATACAAAGAATCGATTTCCTGAGTTATACGGTAAATTAGAAGATGGCCCTGACAAAGAATTCATCTCCTATTTCGTGGACGGTGATCCTATAACTCGAAAATCCAAAGAAGAATTGTTAAAAATAATAGAAGATCGTCTTACAAGGCGTCGAGGTGGACGATTGTTGTATACCTTGAAAAAAAGAAACAGATTCCATAAATCCAAACGTCGATATCACCAATAACTGCGAAACCTTTTTTTTGCTTTTTTATTTGGATTTTTTTCTCCATGAAATACCAAATGATCAATTCGGAAGAAGACATTGCACGACTTTCAAAATTCGACGTTGAGAAGCATGATGTTTATGAGATTTATTCGTCTTTATCATAGAAGATTAAAAAGGAAGAAGGTTATTATGACATGGGAATGTTTGATTTCAACCAGTATACTTCTTTACAATCGGATATTCATAAAATCGCATTTTCCTTCTCATTTTTACTTTATTATAAATATGGATCTAATTTAAGTGCGATGTATTCTAATATGTCTCAATTTTGGAAGGACGATTCCATCAAAGATATAGCAAAACTTCTCATTAAGCATAGATTGCTGTACGTCGCGATCGCTCTACTTGAAATTTATTATTTTTTATTTTTTGACGAAGACATAACAATTGAAAAGATAGTATCTGCTATAATCGATTCTGGTCTGGATGATGAAATAAAAACACAATTAAAATTACGTAATACCCTTTATGCGGAAATACACGGCGTATTACACTCGGATTGTATCTCACAACTCGAACGCCATTATAAAGTGGTACAAACAGGCGGTACCGCAAAAAAATCGATGAGAAAGAAACTAAAGGCGCGTCGACGATCACGCATTCGGTTGTTGAAGAACTAAACAGGAATCGTCTTGGCAGTGCATGGCATGATGTTGGAATAATGACGACTTCCGACGACAGAGTGCACATGTATCCACTTTACATGAATGACCCATCAACACACGCATTCGATTGCAATTGCCATGGCAGATCGTGTTTTCACATTGTATTGTGTGATGAAGAAGACGTATATGTCGGCGGATGATATTGTTTGTCGTGACGGGGGGTATTTCCATTGAATTGCCTGAATCATCGGAACAAGTAAGGACACGTAGAATGATATTATCTACACAGCAATATTTACTTTCATTTTTTTTTGTTTATTGACTGCCATATTTTTATAATTATATATAAAATGCCAAAAACAAAAAAACGTCTCGCACTGGGAGGATCCCACATTGTCCCTGAATCATGTGGTGAATTTATCATCCATAAAAAGTTATTAGTATCGTTTATTAAGAAAAATGAGGAGGGCGATATAACTGAATGTATCACTATAACCGATAATCTGGACGGAAGTCTGGTATTAGAGTCTTTGTTTTACGGTCTTAACGATGAACAATCCAAGATTTGCAAATCATCGTGTGGTTCTTCTACACGCATAGGACCTCTTGTAATGGAGCGTGTTCTTTCTGAATTTAGAAATAAACGATATACATATATGAAATTAGAAGACGAAGCCTATAAAGAAGAGGTATGGATGGTTGGAAGAAGTCGGATAAGCATCGTAATCTCCGGAAAGCGCTTCTTTTATTTATCAGTCAGTACTTTACTAAAAGAAGGAATCTGTTATTACGAAAAGATGCATTTTTTCGGAGACGAGGATGATGATTTTAACAAAAAAAGAATCCAGATTTTATGTCAACACACACTTATGGACCTTTATAATGATTATGACGATCTTCCAGTGATTCCTTTAGTTTTTCAGAAGTACAGTTTATGTCAATTGTATATAATGATAGAGAAAGGGTTAATAAAAGAAGAATATTTACAAATATTGGGTAATTTAATACATAATATTGTATGGAAATTCATACCGCCATACTTTTTCTATTTTTTTGATCAAACGAGACTCGAGGGTGCGATACAAAAAATAAGAAATATTAAGGATCAATATGCGGAAATGTATGCGACATTGGAATATGAAATAAACCGCTCCTAAAATCTTTTTTTACAATCGAATCCAGTGCGCAAAGGATGCCGTGGTGGTAGTTCCATCCTGTCCCAAATTTAAACGTATCGTTCCCCCTGCAGGTTTCGAAAGAATATTAATGTGGAAATAGACTTCTGCAGAAGATTCCGTGATGTGTAGAATCTGTTGATTGGAGAGCATATTTTCTTTATCAGGAACGCTCGTGAAATTAGACCCTGTCCATACTGCGGAACCACGCACTCCAGTGGAAGACAAATCACCGTCGACGGACGTCCCTATATAGGATCTCATGGACACCGTCCCCGTCGACAAATACTCAAAGTATACAAAACATTGAAAGATACACAGATATGTCCCCTGTGTTAATCGCACGCTTCCCATCATATAATTACGATGCGTTATCGGTCCTGATATCGAATACGTGAATAAAGGACACACTTGTCCATTACGTGGTGTATCGTTGATGGGTGGAGGGAGTGGTCCACCTGTCGTATCGCTCGTCGAAGAAAGGTGATCGTGTTCTTCTTGCGTCTTATCGCTCGTTAAAGAGACGCTATCGTCTGCAACCACTTCTTCCACGATCATTGGTTCATGTTCTTCTTGCGTCATGGCGATGACGTTGTCGGTCGTCGAGGGGTGAACGTCGCGGTAGTACAAATAGGCTTGGCGAATTGTATCGCGTAGTTTATCTTGTGGTTGGTCTTTGATATTCCACGGATCCATATCATTACAAAGAAACGTTTGTCTATATCTAAGTAAGACATCCGACGCCGAGAATTTAATGTCTCGTATGATTTCCTTCGATTTCTGAGAGAGATCCAGCAAGATTTTCAGATTGGAGTCGCTCCATTTGATACGTTTAAAGCACAATGGTCGTGGTTCGCAAGAGGTAGAACACGACGAAGTCGGTACCATGTTTGGATGGTCCGTCGCAATCTTGTAATAAAGTACTGCTTTGCGTACGGTAAACACAAGTCGATTCCTGATTTCTTTATCCATGGAACGAAGCAAGTCTCGTATCTGAAAAGGGTCCTTTTCTAAAAATTGGCGCTTGTACACGTCCAATATCCCTTTGGCGGAGACCTGTGCAGAGGTTATGGGGAATTCTTCTCTCCAAAGGGTGTATATTCTCCTCAAGATCTCAACGTTTTCGGGAGTCCATCGTATAAGCTTCTTGAGTTTTTCAGATTCGACGGGTGGTGGTTGTGGATGCGTCAACTGTAGTAGAGTACTAATTGCACATTCTTCACTTTGTGTAGTACATGGAAAATATCTCCAATATGGAATATTGGCAGACGAAAACAAATTGACTTGATCGACAAGTTCCACATCTTTCCCTTGGTGGTGGTATTTTGGTTTCCCCGACATCGATGTGTGGTAGATGTCCTGAAGATATTCCATCGTGACCTTACGACGGAAAGCAAGTACTTTGGACGCATGATGATGTACTACGAAATCGCGGTAGAGTAGTCCGTCAAGATAGAGTTGACGATTTTCTTCATAGAGAACACACAATCTCTTCCACAGAATGACCCATCGCGACCCCTTTTGAATCGTATAACTATCGTTCCCTTCTTGTGTGTGATAGATCGCGAGTAGTATTAAATTACAAAAACTGGAGACATTCTCCTCGGCTTTCATTCTATACCACAAGACAAGTAAGATGTAGGTTAGGTGAGACGAGGTCGTTTACGTTATAACCTCGTGTTTAGAAAATCCTATCATTTTTTTTTTTTTAACACCGATTTATTTTACGGGCAATGATGTTTGATCGAAGAAGATAGAATCCATATGATACATGACGATCTTTTCTTCTTCTCGGATTCGGGGTGTTGTCTTATTACTACCATCACATCCGCGATAAGACCATCCGTCGTATTGGGTTGGACATTCGAGACATCCCTTGGCTAATTGGAAAAAATCAATGTCACAATTGTATTTCCATCCATATTTTTTCGTGTAATGGACGACCTTACGACACGCCGAAGATGAAATGTAGAGTGCATGGGTCAATCCTCCACCAAAGGCATGACGATATCTCACGGAATGCAACGACCCTGTCTCCTGAAAAGACCCAATGTAAGGACGGATTAATTCCGCATCGGCGGGGACGTTGTACAACCATCGATAATCAAGACCATGGTGCACACAACGCACATCATCTTCGAAGTACAACAACCACCGATTCTCATTATTCAACGATGTAGTCGCGAATTGATCGAAGATCTCCAACATTCCTAATGTCAGTTCTCGTCGACTTGAGGGATCCACATATTGAAAAAAAGGTGATTTTTTTTGAGATTCTACGTCATGTGTCAAATAACCATAATACACTTCGATCGGAGGAAGGATCGCTGATTCTTGAAGATGTTGCATGGTTTCCTGAAAACTTCGTTGATATTTCTCGGATCGTACCGTGATCATACTACAATGATGAATAGGAACCTTTTCCAATACGTTGATACCCGAATATAGTGGAAATAAATGATCGATCACCGTATCGTTTTCTTCGGGGGTAAATTCAAATTGCAAATATCCGTCTCTGCTATGGATGATTTTTCGATTTCGTAAGATAGGGGGAATTATAATACGATTGTGTCTCCATTGGTGGGTCGTGGAATCCCACAGGATACATTCCAATTCTCCCGTCGTTTCATCCCATTTTCGATGTTGAATGGCTGGAAAGTGTACGACGACGGTGCTTTGAAGAACCATGAACCAAAGTAGTAGTAGTACTAAAAAAACAAATAGCATTTCCTTTGTTTTAACCCTTCAAAAAAAAATATCTGTTAAAACAAAATGATTAGTCGCGGATGCTCGAATATTGCAGATACTGACATTCTTCCATTAGCGAAACATATTCTTGCTTCGATCGGTGGTGATGCAGAACCTGAAAAAATAGGAGGGAAAAATGTAAAGGTTGAATTCGAAACAACAAGGGATCCGGATCTATCGGAGGCGTTTGCTCTGATGGATTTTCAAAAGCAAAAAAGTCAGAGTGAAATGAACACCGAAACGTCTCGTGCGTTGATCGAACTCGCCGAAACCAAAAAGTCGTTGTCGACGTTGCCATCGTCATTGGAAGAACTTACCAAACAACAAAAATCCGACGAAGAACGGAAATTGACCACTAAAATATACCACGGTGTTTTATCGAAAAAACGTGTATCGCAGAAGAAACTCGTATCTTCTCTATTCGATCTAAGTCATTATTTACCCATGGTGGTCACGATATTACGATGGGTCGCCGATCTCTTGAGAGTGTTCGTATGTTCGATAATTATTTATACGTCGAAACTTGCAAATGCGTCGAAGATTACCTTGATGCTAAATACGTTAACAGAAACGTTTATGGTATCTACGTTTATCAGTTACATCACTTCTGTGAAGAGGTTTTTGATGAAAACGGGACTGATGTCGTCGGCAGAATCGTTTTTGAATGCCATGACAAAAGTGCTTTTACGTATTCGCGAGTATTTCTCTTCATCGCCTTACATCCAATCCTTCTTGAATTTCGTTACAGTACTCTTTTCGTTGAATGTCACGACACTCATGACCACGGCAGGATTTATCTTGATATTATCCATTATTGCACCCACTCTCTATGTACGCTCCATTCCTGAATCCTTGCGGAAAACCATTGAGAAGAAATACGAGACCCTTTTGACCATCTTGAAAAAAGTACTGTATCTCCCCGTGAAAGCCATTTTCACTTTTTTTAATCTAAATTCTAAATTACAAAGCTATATTCTCAGTGCACAAACCGTGTATGGTTCTCTTACGACAATTATGGGGTTTGGTTCTGTCACACCTGTTGCGTATGCTCTTGCCGTGGCTTCATTGTCCTCGACGATCTTGGGATTTGTATGTTCGGAGGAAAACAAGAAATGTAAGACAGTGCAGTTCATATTAAGTATTCCAGGACTGTACATGTTTTGGACTCGCATTCTTCAGAATATCTCGGAAAGCTTCGAAGCTTATAAATATTTGAAAAATCCAACAGGTATCAAGTCCGCCCCTAAAACATCGACGGGTTCGTATCTATGTGGTAACGACGCAACCCTCTTTGATCAATCTCGATTTCAAAATATTTGTGAAATCGCAGATGAGGATTGGGATGGTAATCGCATCGTTGTGGGAGAGCTTCCTCAATACAAATCGATATGTAGAGAAAGCTTGCGAGGGTTTATGTTATATTCGTCAATTCCTCAGTTAAATACTTCAATGGAAAGTTTGGAAAAGCTCTCTCCCAGTGAGATGGAGCGACTCCTTCAGAAATACATGGAAGGTGGAGAGGATAGTGTTTTGCAAAAATATATATTAGATTATTACAGGGTCGATATAAGAACCTATAGTCAATTAACAGAACTTCGTGAACGCCCTGATCGAACGATTACTTTTTTTAAGGACTTTGTCGAAAAAGAGTTGGAGTTACGCTGGCAATATCATGAAAAGAAAGGGAACGGAGCCGATACGTGGTTGTATCACAATTATTACAAACAAGATATGGAGGAAATACGTGATGATATTGTGAAAGGTCATATGTATCGAATGTTTGCGGCTTATTATGACTATGATATTGTTTCCAAGGATATCCGAAATCGAGAGCAACTTGAAAATGTACAATTGATTCGATCGGATGTGCCAGTCCGTACAGTCTATCAGATGGAAAAATATAGTTTTAATAAATTGGGAAAATGGTATACGAATGACAACAAAGATCGCCAAAATAGATCAGAAAATGAATTCTATTTAACGGATGACAATTATGTTTTGGAAGGTACCATGCCGTGGCTACGTATAATGCAATACAATTTTCATCAATTTACTGCAAACGTCTTTGTTCCGAGAGGTACGAATGTCGATGAAAGTCACAAAGCCAGTGCATCAAATATTGTCGGGAAATTGGCTCGCTTTGGAGTCGAATTTCCAGGATTGATTTCGTACCATCAAAGACCACTCGGTTTTGAGAATAGAAATAAATATGAAGATCGCGGAGAGGATATCTCGGGTGCTTTGGAATTTATTATGGGACAACCTGTTAAATACGACCCTGCACAAGTTGCTTTGAATACATATATGATTCCCAAAGCACCTCGGCGAACGCGACAACGTACCGAAAATCGATCCACTAACAAAAAGTCGGATTGATGATCATCCTTTCCCGCAAAAAATATATAATTTTTAATATATTTAAGTAGACAAAAGCAGAAAGAAATAAAGAATATAATAGATGATAATTTGGAAACCCAATGTACAGATAATGTGGATGCTATTACGACTGAGGAAATAAATTTTTTGTTATCGATTCTGATAATATCATTAAGATACACCGATAGCTTACAACGTCCTCGTAACCCAATTACGAATATCGAAATACCACTTGATGTAATTCGTGAAATTGAGGGTTGGAACTGTTATTCGTTTATAATAAAACGGTAGAATATATCAGGAATGGTCATCCAGCCAATTTTCAACATCTAAGAGACCTTTTGGTAACTACGAATACACAGAAACATCTTGAGGAGTATAAAGCCTTTGATGGTAAAGTGGAAGAACTTCGAAAAGAAAAAAAGACACTGAAAGAATCTAACTATTTCGAGAAATGCTGTCTTTAAATTGTCGTAAGCCTATGATCAATCGATCTGTGATCAAACGGAATGTTAGCGTTTCAATACGATAATAGAGGCATACATATACAGAAAATCCGTGACATTTATTGTTTCAATATTGCTTTTTCCAACTCTTTATATTTTTCTCCATATGTTTATTTGAGTCTTTTCATATGTTCGTCTTCATTAAAAACATATGTACATTTTTCTGGAATTATCTTTTCACATGTATATTGGTTACAAAAAATTTCTTTTATTAGAATAAAATGTTGAAAAAAAACATACAAAAAAATATTATCATCATAAAAAACGCGCAGGGACAAACAAAGCTGTATTCAAAGCTTTTATCTTCTTAAAACCATCTCTAAAAGATGACGTGGACTACATGGTAAAACAAATACAAGAAGATCCGTCAAAATTACAGTATGCTTCTGAAAATTTAAATAAATCACAAGAATTTTGGAAAAAACTTTTTGTAAATCGTGATAATATTGAACGTATATTGCCATTCGTCGATCGAAAAACCATTACTGGTAAATCCATTTGGACTACAATATTGAGTATATACCCTAATATGATAAAAGACAAAATCGATTTAATTAAAAGTTTATCATTACCAATCCATGTTTGGGTAACTATCTTTACAATAATAGAGGATAAAGAACTCATTAAAGATGTACCATTATCAATCTATACTTGGACACAGATCTGTAAAGAAAATAGAGATCTCATACCTCACGTACCTTCAACTGTAAAAGAAGATTCAGAGTTCAAAAATGTCATGAAAGAGTATATAAAAACCTCTCGACACAACGCCAATATATTATTAGATCATTATTTTGAAGACGTTAATGATATGTTTGAAGCAATAAAAAAAAATAATGAGTATATTCGTCAAATCAAAAATGATGAAATGAAGGCAAGGGTCGTAGAATTTTTTAAAGTACAGTTGGATGCAGATAAAACTGCATTAGAAAATGAGAAAAACGATTCTAAGGAGGATTATACTGATGAGGAAAGAACTAAGAGAGAATACAAAATACGAAAACTCGAATCTAATATTGATAAATATAAAATAATTCTTCGCATGGCAGATTCATCCGCTTCCGAGGATTTAAAGAAGGATCGTGACATTGTATTGGAGGCTTTGAAATAAAATGGATGGGTATTACAATACGCTTCCAAAGATTTACGAGGTGATCGTGAAATTGTCTTGGAGGCTGTGAAACAAAACGCGATAGCATTACGAGTACGCTTCCAAAGATTTACGAGGTGATCGTGACATTGTCTTGGAGGCTGTGAAACAAAACGCGATAGCATTACGAGTACGCTTCCAGTACTTTAAAAAACAAAGATTTTATGTTGGAAGCCGTGAAACAAAATGGAAACCGCGGAGATTAAAAAAACATGTCTTTTTTGGGTCATGTTTGAAATTAAAAACTCAAAGGGGCTTTTATTTTTTTCACTGTTCCAATTGCACTAACGCGGTGTGGAGAAAGTGGAGGATGTTCGATCACACCATAACAACCACCCTGTATATCTAACTTATCGGCAACCCATTGGGGCCTGACTCTTGACGTTAATGTAAAAGTTTCTTCGAGTTCCATGGGGATGTCTTCGGACTCGTTCGGAGTATTTGGTGGTGTATGTGGTCGAAACCCTTCTATATGGATTGTCATCGTTGTTTCCGTGAACACAAACTCGTGGAAGTTCTCGCGAATAAAATACCCTAACTCCTGGACGGAGGTCACAAAAGGAAAATCGATTTCTTCGAAAACAAATATATATATATATATGTATATATATTTTTTGTCTTGCTATATTAATAAATGAATTTCAAATACTTAAAAAAAAATACACAGAGAAAAAAAATAGGCGGAACGCAATCACAACCTGTAGCTGACTTGTTCACAAATAGGGAAAACGTCTTA
>Ga0214917_10001160_pt1 | contig 34331 bp, 71 predicted proteins | sample LL_1208_BB_MetaG_FD_177983 | JGI IMG/M metagenome (GOLD analysis project Ga0214917, IMG submission 177983) | Freshwater microbial communities from Lake Lanier, Atlanta, Georgia, United States - LL_1208_BB | ecosystem: Environmental > Aquatic > Freshwater > Lake | place: USA: Georgia | collected... | reverse complement strand
AGATATGCCACTCATGAGAGGAGATGCATGGATGGGAGAGGCGGTATAGACAGCAACCGTAGCAGTGTCATGTGATTAGTGCTCATTGTAAGAATACTGAGAAGCATAAGATTTTAAGTACTCATCTTTTTCTACTTCTTTTTCTTCTATCTTATTCGGGCAATTTTTAATTGTGTGAGTTTTTTCGCACAATGCACAGTTGAATCTAGATTTTTTCTTTTTATATTCTTGAACCATCAACCATGATTTGTCTTGAGGTCTTTCTTCCTCGTCTAAAATTCTTTTTAATTCTTCTTTTTCGCTTTTTGATAAAGTATGTTTCATGCTCTATTTCTCTTCTTCCTTTTTTGGCTCCCACGCGTTTTGAAGACAGCCGTATTGTTTAAAAACTTTATTATTCATTTCTTCTTCTGTATTCTCATCTTGTGGAATTCCTTCTATCATCTTCCATTTTGGCTCCCACTTTTCGTTGTACAACAAAAACCACACAGTACCGTCATCGCACAACGCAAATAATTCGTTTGCGCTATCAGGGCTGTCTTTTGGCGGAGCAATTTGAATAATCTTACGTTTCACTTTTCATCCTCCTCAGTCATTCGATTTTTCCGAATTCCTACATGTTCTAAACTTTCGTCTAGCACTGCCCACTCTTCTTCAGTTAGGTCTTTAAAAGAAGTAAAACTTGGCTCACCTTGTCCTACAGCAGTACCTCCATCTGGCAGAGTATTAGCATAACCATCCGGCGTTGCTTCCCCCTCCGGCTCCCATTGGTCTACCATTGCCCACTCTTCAATTTCGTACCATTCTTCTTTCTTTGGGTTCCAGCGTTTATTGCGTACCCGGAATGGGGCACATGGCGGTTGCATTCCTTGCTCTTCAATCAAAGAGATTAGCTCATCCGCGAGAAAATGTGCAAACGCCCATCTTTCATAGTCTGTATTGTCGGACGTATAATGACCTTCTCTTATGCGCATTTCGATTCTGTCTTTAAGTATCTGCTGTAGGCCACTGCGTTTCATCTTCTTTCTCCCGTTCGTTTGTTGTCACTTTCCGTTAGTTCTGTGCTTTCTTCGGAAGTGTTAGGTTGAACTTTTTTGCAGCCTCCTCAAAGCACTGTTCCCATTTGCCCACAGGCTCGTCGTCATGTATTTCTTGCATGTGCTTCATTAGGTTAAGAGAGACTCCTGCAAGATATTCACCCAAGGGGGGATGCGTTTTCATTGCATATTCAATAGTTTGATGTTCAATATGTGAATCGTAAAGGCGATTTGGAATCAGAGCACCAACCGCGCACCTCAGCCCGTCATACGTGCGGTATCGACAAATCCCTGCGTCTTTGTTGGCACTACGTTTATTCTGTTTTCTCAGGTGTCTTACCATCTTATTAAATGCTTGTTGGTTGTTCATTGTTCATCTCCTGTATCTCCTGCCTGTTCTGGCTCCCACGCATTTTGAAGACATCGTCGCTGTGCAGGGACGCACTCTTGCTTTTCTATATCCCACTGAAGAAAACTACTATGCCCAAAATATTGTGGCGGTTGCATTCCTTGGCTTTCGAGGAAGACAATAATCATTTCTGCGTATGACCTGTCTTCTCTATATCCCTGCTCTTCACTGAGAAAGCATGTTAAGCGTTCAATCATTTCACTACGCTTCATTTCCCGTCTCTTTCTGCTCATCTTGCGGAACATCTGGAACACGTTTCCAGACTCCGTATCTATACATCCGCAAAGTATTATCATCACACAGTACCAAATCATTCTCGTGAGATGTTGCTATTTGTACAATCTGGCGTTTATTTTTAGTGCCGAAAATCCTGATTAAATGGAGTACACTCCAAATACAAAAAAGAATTACAAATACAGATTCCACAACTATTAAAAGTGTTCTTATCAAAGTATCACTGACCATAATTTTTAACTCCATGCTTCTCACTGTGGTTATAGCTGCAGTTCTCCTATCAATTTAAATAACACGTTCTTCAGTGTTCACAATCCCCTTAGCAATTCTGAATAATCAGCACAGTAAAGTATATTGTGTTTTATGTATGGAAATTTTTCTATTGCTTTAGCATAGGCCCTGCGATATAACCATTTATGATATGGAACTATTAAAAAATTCAATAAACGAACAAATTTTACCCCTATTGCAAGATCTATCTTGTACAGCCAAGATGGCCATCTCACGTAATAATACCCAGGATAAAATATTGAATATACGCTATGAAAACCTAAACTACAATAAACTCTAACTGATCCAAATTTTTCTTTTGCGTCCCTGACATCAACTCTTCCATATTTGATCAGATAGTCCCTAATCAAACAGGCTGCCTCATCTGCGGACATTATGTCTATGTCGTTGTTGCTGATCGTCATAGTTCAACCTATCGCTGATAAAAATTTATTCCATGTTTTTGAATCAACTGCTAAGTTTAATCTGATCTGCGAACTAGATCCACCGCACTTGGATCCGGTTGTTGCTAGTATGCCCATGCTTTGTAGATCGTAAAACACGTTTTCACTGTTCGAAGTTATCCAGCCAAACATACCGGGACCTTGATCGTATTTCCAGTTTTTTCTCTGACAGATAATTTGTAGTTGTTTTTTTCTATCGATAAGAATTCTGCCTACTTCTTCTAATGGAGAAGACCAGCTGTTGTCGTAGATAACGTGATCAATTACCTGAGATGCTTTCATCTGTGTGTCAAAACCCAAACCGCCGGATTCATACTCCATGTAGTTACATATCTCTTTGTATGTGTCTTCATCTTCTACAATTGCCCAGCCAAATCTAGTTCCGCAATGACCGGTCATCTTCGATAGACTAAATACTATTGCTTTTCTAGGTGCGGTTGTTAAGTTTGATACTGCGTTGTCATACAAATTTCTATTGTCAAAATACCAAGGCCAAAGATATACGCAGTCGTACCAATCGTTTTTGTTTTTTCCAACAAAAAGAGAGCCATCTGGATTGTTTGGATATGTTATCAATTTGATAGATTCTATGTGTTTGAGATCTTCTCTACACTCAACTTCAGAAGAATGAAGTTTAGCTAAGATAGGTGTTCTGAACCAGAACGGAGATTGTATATGAGATTTTTGATTGAGATGAAAGAAGCAACTGATCAATTGACTAGCGCCACTTCCAATCACGACCTTAGATTTGTCTGTCATAAGACCTGGATGATATTTGTCGTGCAGATCTTTTATCACATTTTTAACTGATTCTAACGGGCCTTCTTTGTTGTAATCCATTCCAGAGAGCATTTCATTTTGAAAAAAATCTAGCTGGGCCATTGAGTAGCCCAGCATTTCTTTTAATAGATCCGTGTTTCCAATTCTCAAATCTACAAAAGAATTTTCTTCCATCACTTTGCTCCCTTAGGGATTTGAATTGTATCGCCGAGACGTTCTATTGGATGCTTGGCTGTGCCGTTTCTAGAGATGATCCACAATACTTGTGGAAAACCTTGACCAGGTTTTAACCATTTTTCAAATGAAACATCGCCGTAGCAACCATCGGTTATGATGATGTTGAGATCACTTTTTGTGTCAAGAATATGTTTGAGAGAACTTTCAAGACATGTTCCTCCCATTTTTACTGCTTCTTTGACATGAGATCGTTCGCCCATTTTATACTTTGATGAATAATAATTAACATCTGAAAATAAATTTACGAAACATTTTCTATTGCCGATCTTTAAGAATTCATCAACTGTATCTAAAAATTCGCTCATCTCTTCTTGAGAGATTGAACCAGACGTGTCGATATACATTGACAACTTTGGAAGATCTCCTTCTTTTGTACCTGGAGCCTTGTTGCCGAAGCGACGAGATTTTCTTGCCCACGAATATTTGCGATCAACACCTGTTGCGGATCGTTTGATCGCGGCCAAGATAAGTTGACGATAGTTCAGCTCTGCTCGTCTTGTTTTGATATCATCAAGAAGATCTTTGATGTTTGCCGGAAGATCATCGTAGCTTAGAGATTGCTTAACCATTGCACGCCTTACAAGATCTTCTGTTGCATTTAGAACGTCAGATTCTTCAGCATTGCCATGCCACTCGTGAGAATCAAACTGACGAGGACATCCGCTTCCTGGTCCGCCTTCTCCATCTCCTTCGCCGTTTTCATTTTCTTCCGGCTCTTCATACAATTCCATTAGTTTCTCAAAATAATACTCCATAGTTTTTCCATTCTGCCACGGAGTCTTTTTGCCTGTTTTTTCGTCTTGATCGCTGAAGTTTGCGGGATACATCGCATGACCGCAACATAGCTCGTTTGAGCATTGCGCCCCGTTCTTCATATCCTCAAGAGGAGGACATTGCTTGCAACCTTGCGGAAGATTCTTGATCAGAGTGTTGATGGACATATCGCCTGCGATATTAAGAAGACGACGCTTATGATCGCTCACTTTCATGAATGGGACGCGGATTAGATGCTTGTGCGTGATGTGACAAATCTCATGAATTAGAACGGCAACTCTCTGCTCTGAAGTAAGAGCTTTGCAGAAGAATCTTGGATTGATGTACATCTCGTATCGAGCATTGTCTGCGCTGAATGTTACGCCGGCCGTTGGAACCATGTACGAGTATTGAATGTTCATCAGAGATAGAATTGCGCCGTAGAAGGTGTGGTATTTATTCACCTCGTACAACGCCGTTGCGAGACATTGTTTCTTGAGATCTTCGCTTGTGTCATCTTGGACAACCATTACAAGGGCTTTTTTCTTTGCCAAGGAATTATCTGACGTTGTCGCTGTTTGACTCGACATGCGAACCTCCATATTTTATAATATTTTAGAATCGGAATTTACTATTCTTCTGGAAGTCTTCTGGTCAGTATTTCCAGTACAGCGTCTATCATTTTAGATGATGTTACGGTGTTTTTTGAGGCAGATATTGTTTCAGCAAGTCTATCAGCGAGTACTCCAACCACCTCTTTGGGATGAAGTCCATTTGATATGGCGCTCTTTATAGAATCATCTATATTAGAAGCAAAGCGCCACATCACAAGAGTTTTCCTGTCGACAGACCCGTCTGGTTTTCTTAAAGGTATTACTTTTCCACCTTGTTTCTTGTCCATTTAAGCCTTTGTAGTTGTTTCTTTTTTATCATTTTTTCTTATATAACTTCTGCTCGGCAGTAGAGGTTCTTTTGGTTTTTTAAAGATAGCATACTTTGGATCATCTTCTTTTTGTTTCTTAATTTCCTGTTCGACAACATTGTCTCTTAACTTAGTCCAATCATCAAAATCTTCAATATCTTGCTTTTGCTTTATTGAAGATTCTAAAAAGGCATCATAATCCTCTTGTTCTAAGCGCTCCATCTTGGATTGTTTCTTGGACTTGTTTTTAGAGCCCATACAACCTCCTAAGTCATGTGGTAGCTATATTGTATCACACATAACTTAGGATTCTATGATAATCTGCGATGAATAAACACCTCTTATGAAAGAATCTGTTCTATTTTTCTTAATCATATTACGTCTTTGTATTACAATAGTTTTTAATCTTGTCTTGGCAAATCGCATAGACAGTCTATCTACTGCTTTGAATTCACTACTGTTCCATCGATATGCGATATTTATTTTTAACGATTCTTCTTCATCTTCGAACTCATCTTCTACGTTTGTTTTCATGATGGGCTCTCCATCAAATTAGCTTTAATAAGATCAATTGCGTCTGAAGCTTCTTCTACCACTTGACGAAACTGAGTCCAACCTTTAAAGTTTCTAGACTTAAATCCGGGCTGACTCTCTGGTATTGCAACGTGCTCAAATGGAGAAGCATGAATAGGTTTTGATTGACCTAATTGAAGAAAGATTCTGAGATCGTTCTGAATATCAGACTCTCCGCCTTCTACCTTGTCGTACGAAACTCTTGCACATCTTGCGACAGATTTGACGATCATGGATGATAAGAATTTATTATCACCCATGTCACCAGACTCTCTCTCTTCTTCTGAAATGAAGGGAAGATGCATGTCGTTGTATTCTGTTCTTAGAACTGGGCCACTTGCGTCTAGTTTCTTCTTCATGCATCTAGCCAATTCTGCTAACTCTGGCTGAGCATCTGGATGGTCTCTCAGCGCAAAGAAATTATCAAAATCAGTCGCTGTGACTATCATTTTCATATGAATAAAAGGCTCCAACAACCTGTTGCAGTGCTGCTTGTGAACACCGATATCTGCAAGTTGTCTTGCGCACTCTATCATGTGGTCTCTAGCATTTTTCCAGATAATCTTAGATCGTGCCTCTCCTTCAGGCGTTAGATATTCGTTTGCTTGCATCCCTTTCTTATTCTTTGAAAATCTAATTGGAGATGCTGTGTCTTCTAAAATTCGATCTACAAAAGTCTTTAATGGAATAGCTCTGGAAGACGCTGCATTTCTTGAAAAAGATCTGTGAGTCATTATCTCAGAATGTATAAATCTAGGATAAACAAGCACAAATGTTGTAATTCTGTCTCCCAGATCGTTGACTGAATCTGCAACTATTTCGGCTTTGATAGTCATCTGATCACCTCTATTGCAGTTTATTCTTTAGATTCTGAGTCGGCTTTGTTTTTTAGATAAAGCCATTTTGCAACATACGAAGAGCTTTCTACGTTAGTTATGTTTCTAAGTGATTTTAGTTGCTTCAGCTGATCAGAACCAGTACCTGCATTATATGCAACCAGCGCTGCTGCTGTGTTTCCGTTAAACGTGTCGAGCAGAGATTTAAAGCGGCAAGCTCCAACTAAAAGATTGATCTCTGGGTTTTTCAGATCTTCTTGCCTAACATCGTTCATTCCACACTTCTCTGCAAATTCTTTTGCATACCTTGGAATCACTTGGGTTAGTCCAATTGCGCCGGCGCTTGAGACAACTTCGGAATTAAATTTAGATTCAATTGCGACCATAGTTATGAACTGCTTTTTCTCTTCTATTGAAGAGAAAATGTCGTTAGATACGTTTACAATATTTCTTGCAAGAATATTCTTTCTTGCTAAAGAACCTTGAAAGTTTACTATGTTCATCATCAGAAGAGCGTAATTTCCCAAAGTCCTATCTTCATCAGGGGTTTCTAACTTTTTGAATTCTTGAACTACTCGATTTTTTTGTTGTTCTTTTCCAGTTGTATCTAGTTTTTCGCAAGACGTTGTAAGAATCGCTAGCAGCGGCAGTATAAACTTTTGCTTCTTTGAAATCATTTTTAATCTTTCTCCCTTCGTCAGATTTAAACAATGAATCTTCGAATATCTGATTTTTTATCTTGTTGAGACTGAAATTCTTTGTAGCTTCTACGCTATTCAAAGCAATTGCTATCTCAGACTTAGAATCATCAATTTCGCGATAATAAGCTACTGCTCTTATCTTCATTGTTTTTAATCTGATATAAAAGACTTGATTTCTTCTTTTAACATTGAACTTAGACAAAATGTCATCTATATTGTCTACCATCATCTTAATCAAGTCTTCTGCTTTTGTATATTTGTCGTAAGAAACTCGATATTGATCAAGTAGACGCATATCTAAACTTATAGTAATTAGACTATTATCTACTTGACCCATATCGACCTCACTTCTTGATGTTGTTGAGCTTGATGTTCTGCTTGAGAATGCTCACGAGCTCAGGATGCTTTTTAGAAAAATCTGTAAACGCATCGTTGATGTTCGACTTGGCTGTCTTGATGATACACTCCTTAATTAGAGTTAGTGCTTGATCGGAGTTGATGATCTTTGCGACCTCGACCATTATGTCCTCTCCAACCTGTTCTTCTTTAGGTTCTACTCCTCCGTATGCCTTCACGATCGAATCAACCGTGACAGCGATCATATCGCCTTGATATTTATCAGGTTGCGATTGTTGCTTTAGTTTGTTCAATGCCTTTTTCTTGTCGCCAAGAAGATCGCTAGCAGTCACAGGCGCATCGTCGTGAACGAATTTCCAGAATTCTGCGCCGATATCTTTGCCCAAGATTGATAGCGCAATCGTTCTATGAAGGGTTTTGTCTTCAAGAGATCCGGCTTCGTGAGCGGCATTTAATTGAGACCATGTGCGCGGAGAGACATACTTTCCATCTTTGCCAAGAGACGATGCGTCTTTGTATGTCCAAGCACCAGACTTGACAAACATTTGAATTGTGTTGCAGAAACTCTTTTTGTCCATGTATTCAACGAATGTGTTGTGATCATACTCAACTTCAAATGACACAAAACGATTTCTAAGAGCGGTATCCATTGAGTTGACGTCATACTCGGCAGATTCAGGGTTGATACATGCCGCGATGATCCAACCTTCGGGCAGATGGTAGTTGTGAATCGCTCTATCTGTAAGAAGTTGCATCATTGTGTTCATGATAGCTGTTGTGCCACGGTTGGGCTCTTCGAGAAGAAGAAGACCTTCGCCTTCGGTTGGCCAGAAATCAGGCAGATGATGAACGGTTCTCTGTCTTCCGCCTTCATCAACCTCGCTAGAAGGAAATCCGATGATATCAGGAGCTTCCATGTATGCGAGACGAAGATCGATAAAACCAAAGTTAGGATTCGACTTGCGTTTCTGATCTACCCATTGCTGACAGATCTGAGATTTGCCAATACCAGCAGCACCGGCAAACAACGGATTAAAAATCTGCCCCTTCTTTCTAGCTTCATGCGTAAGATTCAAAACTTCAACAATACGAGACGGCTTCATATTATCCTCCCTCTTTTTTATAAAATAGAATCGGATTTGTTAGCAAATTTTTATTTATTATTAAATACTTAATTGTTCCTCTTTCTAGATATAGAATAACCCCTCGTTGTAAAAATAGAATCGGAAAATACTTTTTAAACTACTTAGTATAACTTTGAATATCAATCAACAGCATTGGAGCGTGCAGTGATAAAGTTTTTTAGTCTTATAGCTACTGTTTTATTGTTGGTTTTCTCTGGAAGCGCAAAAGCTGAGGAGAATCCCGTTGTCTTGTCTTCTGATAACTTTATACTTATAAGTGGAGAAATCACCGAAGAATCTTCTAGTGATTTCATCACCAAGTTGCTCACGTTCAAGGGTGACGAAGTTGTTATCTACATAAACTCCCCCGGTGGATCAATAGCCTCAGGCATGAAGATGTATCAAGCAGTTAAAGATCTTAAAGCTGTCAACAAAAACCTTAAAACTAAATGCTATGTTGACTTCGCTGCCTCTATGGCATTCACGCTAACTCAAACCATCTGTGATCAAAGGCTTCTTGGTCAAACTTCGCTCCTAATGCAGCATCAAGCTGCTTTTGGCGTTCAGGGGCGCGAGGGTGAGGTCGATGCTCGATATAGAATGATCAAAGATGTCATAGAAGTAATGAATAAGGCAGAAGCCAAAAGACTCAACGTATCAGTTGAAAAATTAGACAAACTGACAAAAGACGAATGGTGGTTGGTTGGAGAAAAAGCCGTTAGCCAAAACGCAGCAGATTCTCTTGCCCCCGTAACTTGCACTGCGGAACTGGTTCAGTCGAGCAGGAAACAAAATGCAACGTTATTCGGTTTTCAGATTGAGTTGACATTTTCAGGTTGTCCACTAATTGAGTATCCTACAGACATTAAGATAAAGCGTCTGAATGTGTCGGATGAAGATAAAACAAAGATACACAAGAAAATCTACGAGTCAATAGAGTCTCGTAAGAAAATCTTATCGACCCTGCCTTAATTCATAGTTACATCTGATGGTCGATCGGGGTCTCCGTCGACCATCAATTTTTCTACTAAAAGCGCTGCAGTAGCTGATTTTGTTTTATATCTTTTAGAAAGAGATGGGTTTATTTCAATGTTGTTGTTGGACAATGATTCATATATTTTTTGAGCAAAATTAGTTATCTCTATCAAAGCTGCAAGTTCTTCTTCCGTGAAGTAGACTTCAACGAATCCATTTTCTTCGGACGCAAACAGGGTTGGACGCTTAGCTTTGTTCAATAATTCATCCATCTATTTCTATCCCTCTTTCTCGAAGTTTGTCCAACAGACCTGCAGGGAGTTTGGAATTGTCAACCTTAATAGGTTTTTTATTTTTCTTCTTTTCTGAAGAAAAATACAACTCACCTTCCGATAGGTCTAATATTGATTTTACCACACTTAAATATATTTCTTGTTTTTTATGCGAATCTGGAGACATATATGGTAAAACTTCTTTTTTTCCACCTCTGGCCAAAAATTGTTCAATGGTTTCCTCTACAATATTTGTCATGTTAACTCCTTTCTTGGTATAAGAAGATCAAGTACTCTACGAGGGTTGTCATGTCTGATAAAAATAAACTTGACGAACTGATAACTACTGGAATAGACTGGGACAAGCGTAGAATCTATTTCGGAAGCATAGACAGTGGCGAAGATGGCAGCGAATTCTCTTGGCACACAGTGGAAAGAGCTGTTAGAGCTATTCACAAGATGGGAGAAACCAACATCAATCCCATAGAAATACATATGAATTCCGTAGGTGGAAATCCTTATGACATGCTTAGACTCGTAGATGAGATAGAGGCAGCACCAGTTCAGGTCAAATTCATCGGCGGCGGAATGATAGCCAGTTGCGCTACTTGGGTGATGGCTGTTTGCGATCATAGATCTCTCCACAAAAATACAACTGTACTTGTTCACGACGGACAAGATGGCATATCTGGCACCCATACAGATGGTCAGATTCAAGCTCAGCATCTAAAAAAGATGCAAGAAAGACTCTATGAGATATACGAATCAAATTCAAGGATGCCAAAATCCTTTTGGCAAGATGTATGTCAGCGAGATCTATATTTAACTGCAGACGAGGCAGTTCTTTTGGGTTTGGCTGACGAAATCATCGATTCACGCAAACGTGGAAACGTAAGAAAATCTAGAACAAAGAGGTTGAATGAAACTCCTAATCCTAAAGATATGCAAGATCTTATAAAAGATCTTTACAAGAGAATAGAGCGAGCCAGAGTTCCAAAACTAACAATGAATGAAAGTAAAGAAGAATTTGATGACTCTCTCACTGATCCCGCTGAGGTTCAAACGAAGCAATAGCCATATCTTTAAATAATATAAAAATTGTGTTTGGAAGTTTTCCGCATGTTATTTGAGTCTTAAAAAGATCATAGTTATTATCTACTGTGTCTTTATCTTTCTGAGAACACTTTTTATAGTATTCTGAGATTATCTGCTCTCGAGAGGGTGCTATTGATAAATAGCACTCTCCCATACTTCCACTTTGACTATAATAGTTAATTGTTAGATCTGTAATTTTATATTTATAAAGTTTTCCAAAACTCATTTTTTACTCCGCGTCAATAGAAGTTTTAAATAACTTAAAACTGGAATCAATGATTTTGCTTGATCTTTGTATTTAGAAGCGCCCATACTTGATAGGGTTGCTATGTCTTTTTCTAATCTTTCAACTGTTGCAGTTAAATCTTCTACAGATGGAACGTCAGATCTGTCTATCAGAATATACTCGCCTAAGCTTTTATTGTCACTCTTTTGATTCATATTCTTTTATTCCATAGGACGTTAAGACAGTTAACTTGCTTCTCTCTATCGGCAGGATAGTCCATTCGTAGTCTAGTAGTTCAATTTTTCCATCTTTTGATGCTTTTTCTAAAGCAACAAGTAGCGATTCTTCTTTGTCTCTGGATGTTCTTATTTCATTGAAGATAGAATCGGAAAAAACTCCCGCGGACTTCAGATCTAGAGCTATGTCGACAGCTGACATTGAAAAAGATGTGATATTTTTAATTACTTGGAGTTTCTTTAGACTCTTCTTCGTAGGTACGTTTTCCATAGCTTCCATAATCAATCTCCAAATAACAATTTATACCAGAAAAAGAAGACATATAATTTTTAGCCCAATCGATTGCTTCTTGCTCTTCTTCTATTCTCTTTTCAACGAGTTTCACGCCTTTTTCTGAGACGATTACCCATGTGTTCAGGTCCCTTGTTCGCATCAGGGTTACTCGTCTCATGTTGTTCCTTATAGATCGTCTTTGTGACGAAATCCTTCAAATATTGGAAAACGAGGTTTTTCAAGAGCCCCGCTTGGCTGATGTCTGTACTTTATAATCTTACCAACTAAGCTGTCTTTGACACTCCACAAATCTATGCGCTGCTTTTCTGTCAACCCGGTTGATATTGCAAAATCAACGTTAGATGTAATATCTCTAACTAAAAAAGCACCAAGCATATTAGATCCAACCATGCCGCTAATGGCTGTTGATCTTTTGACGTTGCCGAACGCATCCAGCTCTTCTGGATTTGTATTGTGCATCATCTCTTCATAGCCAAGCACTATAGCTTCTGAATCTTCGAATCTCTTAAGTTTGAGAAGCAAGCCTTCGCGCAGCGATGATCTTCCGAACTTATAAGATCCATTTGAATCTCTGATCATCACTCCCTCAAAGTTTCTATCAAGACATTTCTTCTCATATTCTAGTAAATCTTTGGAAGACGCAATTATCTCTTGCTCAACCAACTTAATGCTTGGATGCTTTTTAGTTATTTCTTCTAGTCTCTTTATTCTGCTTGAGAATGCTTCACTTGGATCGATGACTGAGTCAAAAACAAAGTAAGAAAAATCAGGTCGACCATCTCTGCTCATAATCGCAGATGACGATTCGTTGAATGAATCACCAGATACTAGTTCTCCATCCAAAGCGCAATCTAGATCAAGCGATTCTAGTGTGTTTCTTATATGGCGATTTGGGATAGGTTTGAAAGTTCTTGACACAAGAAGGTTGTTTTGAAGTATTGCTCTTATTCCGTCTAGTTTAGGGCTTGCTATCAAAGGATATTTAAGTTTATTAGTATCTTCAACAGCTGAGGCAAGCATTGGTCTTTGTATGATCATGTCAGCCTCTTACTTATACGTGTAAGGTGTCCGATACTTCTGTTGTGTATTGTTCAAGTACAAATGACAGCGCAAGATGCCTAGATTCTTTGTCAAAACTGGCTTCAAAACCGCCAGATCCAACTTTCTCGTATGACTTAGTGATAACATCTTTCAATAGAGATCTAGCCATTCTTCTTAGCTGTGCTTTTGATGGAACCTCAAGTCCATTTTCAAGACTCCATGTCCACTTGAGCACGGTCATTGCCACATGTACGTTTTCGAAGTTAAAATTATCTAACACATCGTCGATAAGTTCTTGATCTGTACTCATTCAGTCAGATCCTTCTCGATAGAGTTGTTAAAATCATCGAACAAAACTATCTGTCTGGAGTTCTCTACGGCGTTGTGCAAAAGTTCTTCTTGAAAGACAGGTTCGTCTTTTACATCATAGATAGCTCGACACAAAGCTACGCGAAAGATATTTTGAGCTGTTACGATCTGCTCTTCTTCAACTTTATTAGACTCTGCTTGTTCCAGGAGGGAGCTATATTCGTTGCATGCTTTTTTAAGATAATCCGGAATCTCGATATCCCAGGTTTTGAAAAAGTCAAAAACAACAAACACGTCATCTTTATCGGTAAGAACTTCCTTCAAGGGCTCTCTTTGAAACTTTGTATCGTTGCTTTTTTCAGACATAAAACCTCCAATTGCTTTTGAGTAGCAAGATCACATATCACATTTTTGATATTAAAGATTCGGATCACACCTACGAGTGGCAGGCGGAGCATTCTTCGTTTCCGCGAGACGATATGTCCGCTCGTAACACAGAGCTCGAGCGAACATAATACAGTCCATTCAAACCTTTTTCATAAGCTTTCATATGTACATCGTGAAAATACTGTGGATCAACGTCTGCAGAGAAAAACAGATTTAAGCTCTGTCCTTGACAGATATACTTCTGTCTATCTCCAGCAAGATCTACCAACACTCTTTGATCTATCTCAAAAGCCGTCTTGAACACGGATTTCTCTTTGTCGGTTAAACATGCAAGATTTCTCACAGAACCACCATCTTCAATTATGATTTTCCACGTCTGATCGTTGTCCTGATTTTTAGAAGCTAGTAGCATCTTGAGTTGCGGATTAAACTCGATGAAAGTGCCTTTAGATGTCTTCTTGACGTATGCGTTTGCGTTGATCGGTTCTATACCAGCAGACACGTTTCCTGAGATTATCGAGTTTGATGCAGTTGGAGCAACAGCTAGAAGATGGGTGTTCCTAAGTCCAGTTCCCTTACACCACTCAGGTTCGCCATACTCTTGTGCCATATCCCTGCTTGCTCTAGTTGCTTCTTCTTTTATTTTTTTGAAGATAGCTCTGTTAAGCAAAGACGCTCTAAAATCGTCCATAGACGTCATCTCTGATTGAAGAAGAGTGTGCCAACCTAGAACACCAAGACCCAATGCTCTGCCTTTCTCTGCATGTCTAACAGATGCCTCGAAGCCTGGTCGACTTTTTGCTTTCTCTATGAACTCATTCATTACACCTTCGAGTAGCCAAGTCGCAAGATAAACAGCGTTCGTATCTTTCCACTCTTCCCACCTTGCAAGGTTCATAGAGCTTAGGCAACACACAAACGTGTGATCTGGATCTGTGTGTAGATATATCTCGTTACAGATGTTTGATGTGTAAACTTCGAGGTTTTTCTTGACATAGGCCTCTGGTCTGTTTCTTCTTACATTATCTGTCATGAACCAATATGGCTCGCCGGTTTCTAATCTTGTCTTGTACATCTCAAGACAGAACTCGCGAGTCTTCTCATCTCCGTCTTTCAGTTTCTGAAAGAACGAATCATCTAAACACACGCCGTGATGAAGGTTCAAACATTGACGATTGACATCTCCTTCAGGTCTTCTCATTCGCATGAAGGAGCTGATATCGCCGTGGCTCCATGGGATGTAAACAGCAGCCGCACCTCTGCGCATGTTGCCTTGCGACACTCCGATTATCGTTGAGTCGTAGACCTTGGCAAAAGGAATCAACCCTTCCGTTGTTCCGCCTGACGATATCTTAGCACCTGCTGGTCGAATATCGCCCATGTACACTCCGACGCCTCCGCCATATTTGGACAGCATAGCAAGCTCGTGGTTCTTGGTGAAGATGTTGTCTGTCGAGTCTCCCACATGAATAGAGTAGCAGCTTATCGGAAGACCTCTTTCTGTTCCCATGTTAGAAAAACATGGAGTAGACAGACACAACCACCCTTTCCACATGATGTCAAAGAAGTCGTTCTCAAGTTCAGGTCTGCCAAGACGTGTAGCCGCTGACACTGCTACACGGCGCCACGCTGATTTTGGAGTCTCATCTTGAAGAAGATAACCACCCTTCAGTGTCTGAAGACCTGGTTCCGTCAACCATTCCGGAGCTTCTTTGTTTTTCTTTAGTTCTTCTAGATTCACAAATATTTCCTACTATCAAAGTTTACAGTATCCCATGAGACATGCCCCTTAGAATATGCTGTTGGTTTGACAGCAAAAAAATCAGCATGCTCTCCGCCACTCACCATGATATCGAACCAGTCTGTTATGCGCTTAACAGATTGCATGTCTATGTTCTTCCAGTTTCTTTTAAGTCCAAGGTCTTCTAGCTTTGTATTTGCTCTGAAACGAATATATGATTTTAAATCTTTTGAAGATAGGCCCTCTATGTCTCCACTGGAGAATACAGAATCTATATAATCATCTTCTAGATCTACGGTTTCTCGAGCTGCATTTATTATTCTCTGTCGAAGATCATCAGTCATGAGTTCTGGATTCTCTTCCATTAATTTTCTGAACAGCCAACACCCAGCTTCTGAATGAAGAGACTCGTCCCTCACAGACCACGCTACTATGTTTGCAACACCTTTTAATTTACCAAACCTAGAAAAAGACATAAGAACTGCAAACGATGAGAACAAAGAAACACCTTCCGTAAAAGCAGAGAACACAGCTAGACTTACTGCTTTGTCCTGAAGAGTTTCTACAGATGTCAGAAGCCCTGCTAATCTGTTTTTCTTAGATCTCATGGCTGGGTCGTTTAAAAATTCTTCATATTCGCTAAGAGGAAGACCCAGACTCTGAGATAGGTAATCGTAGCCCCAGATATGTATTGCTTCCATGCCGCCGTTCTGAGAAGCCATCTGTTGAATCTCAGGATGAGGAAACCACTTGGAAACATGGTTGGACCAATACTCTTCTGCGTCGATTTCTATCGTTGTGAACAGACGCAAAATCTTTATTACAACTTCTTTTTCTGTTGCAGAAAGATTTTGATTATAATCTCTTATGTCTGCAGCCATTGATACTTCAGTAGGAATCCAATGTGCCATTGCTTGTTTTGTAAAGTATTCAAAAGCTTCAGGGTATTTAAATGGACGATACGCTGCGCGCGCCGTTGTCAGCATTCTTTGGCCCTCTTTAAAGAAAATGAGACTACTCGACTAGCGATTTTCATTTAGTCCTCTTTTCTTAATCTATAATTTTATTGGAGTAATTATCGAGCGCAGCATTTTTTGTGGGAGTAGATAGTGTAAACATTTAATTTCCTCCTTGCTGCTGCTGGTAGGTCTAATTGTACCCTTTTTTTGGGTTAGACTAGACTCAATGAGGTATAAGAAGTGTGAACTAAATTTGGAGATTAAAATGCCATTAGTAGCAGAAAAATTAAAGTCAGCATTAAAAACAAGAATATATAATGCTTTAGAAAAAGAATTTTCAAAAGACTCTAAGGACAACCCCAAGGCAAAAGAACATTGGCAAAAAATGGCTTCTGCAATCTCTGAAATAGCAGAAGACATCGTAAACACATTACAACAGGATGCACAGGTTTCTGCGGGAATACCTATAATAGTAAATCCAGGCATAGGGACAGCAAGCGGAGGGGCTACAGTAACACCTGGAGCAGGCATGACTTCTTCTCCGGGCAAGATCATTTGATTCCATAAGATTTTAATACAGATTCATTCTTTTTTTTACGTTGTTCTATTTCCATAAACTTTCTTTCTTCAAAAGAAATAGAATTGTTTTTTTCTTCGTTTGAAGAATCTTTTTCAATTAATTCAAGTATTTCAGCTAATGGATCTAATTGAGTATCATTTGTTTTTAATTCTTTTCTCTTAAATTGCAGTATCTTTGCAGTCATTGTGTCGCCTCGATTATTATTTCCACGCTCTTCCCGCAAAAGAATTTGTTTGACGCTGTTTGTCTAATTCTAATTCTTGACTGGTTATCTTTTTAATTTCTCTTGAAAGCTTATCGTTTTCTTCGCCATTTGTTTCGATGTATCTTTTAACACAGTAGTCAGCCACCATTGCAAATTCCAATGGAAGAGTCTCGGTTGTTAGATATTGCCCATGAATGATGAACCAATAAGTATCTATTTTTTTTGCTAACACAACAGCTGTTTTGCGATTTATTTTATTAGTAACACTATATTTAATAGCCGACGAAGAAATCACTTCAACAGAATGTTCATCGTCGGCTATGCATACGATATCGATAAACTGCATAGTATTTCCTCCTATGAGGAAATAGAATCGATTTCAACTATTAAAGAGCATTCGCCCTGAATCCAAGATATGTAAAAAATCTTTTTAAGAAGGATGGGGACGAGACTTCTTTGTTATGCATTTTATTCAAATGCTTTAAATTTGCAAATTCAATCGACGCGCATGATTCTACAAATTCTAAAGCCCTTAGATGTTCTTCTGAACCATTGAAGTTAGATACTAAAAACTTTAGTCTTTCTAGAGAGTTGTGAAGGTTTGATTTAGAAACCTCGATAGACCGATTTAGTTCAGATTGAAGTGAAATGTCGTTATTGATTTCCATATTTGCCTCCTTTTATTTGTTGAATCAAGTTGTTCATGTAGTTTGCGTTGGTTTGATAAGATATTCTTTCTATATGTTTATCTGTTTCGGTTTTATTAAACGAATAAAAAGAATCATTATGTGTCGATTTTTGAGAATTATTGGGAACAAATTTAATCACTATCCAAAATATAACAGAAACAAGAGCAATAAGAATAAGGATACTCATCACCTTGCCTTTCTACACTCAATATGTCCCAGATAAATATTTTCTTTATTTATTAGAGATTTTATTGTTTTTTGCTTATCAGCACAGTTGACAGTAAGTTGATAATTGTCGCATTTTAAAGATATGATCGGTTTAATTGGTTGAATGTTTATAGTTGGATTTGTACACCTCTCTAAATGAAGAGAAACATCAGCAGAATATGGGCTACTCATTGCTATAGTAAAAGTATGTATTAGAGTTGTTATCATTGTTTAAATGCCTCATCGATTGATGAATACAAACACTTAGCTCCAGCCAACGCTCCAGCTATATATTTGGGTATTCCACTTAAAAAGACTATTAACAATACAGAAACATTTGCGTTAAAAAAAATAAAGAAAAAGAGAGATGTCATTCCATCTATTAATAAAAACATTCCCATTTTTTCTAGTATCAGCTTTTTCCAAAAGTTGATTACTATATTAGTTAATTTTTCTTTATCCATTTACAAAACCTCTCTTTTTATCAGAAAACATTTTTTTATTATTCCAAAATCTAATATCCTTTACTGTTCTAAGTAAATCATCTATGTTTCTTAGAAAAACCCGACCATTTGAATCTAAAGCTAAAGATACTATTGCACTTTTTGCCTCTATACCTTTGAATGTTCTTAAAATCCTATCTCCGTCAACCAGTCTTACAATTGTTTTTTCTTCACCCATGTCGTGAATATTGGATCGCGTAAGCTCAAAAAAATCTTTTGTCTTTACTTGAATATTTACGAAATTAGAATTTTTAATCTTAGACATCACATCTCTCCCCAGAAAGAAACAACATCGTGCCTAGATGAACATTGTCCATTTTTTAATCTAACGACTCCAGGTCCTACTATTGTCACTGGCGCTAGCATAAACAACATATCGTTTGTATGCGAATGCACGGCTATAAGTATCTCGGTTTGAGGGTCCGCTGATATATTTAAAAAATTAATTATATCTTTGGGATCAAGAAAGACACAGTTTCCATCTAATGATTTTAGATCTAAAATATTAGAAACCAATGAATGATGCATTATTGCACATGATTTGCACATTAGATATATTTTGCCACTTGATAAATCATGACAAATTGTTACAAATTCTAAGACGCACTCCATGGATTCCATGTACAGCATCTCTACTTCTAGCCTGCTTATTTTTGAAGTATCTGAAACTAAATCCTTAAGCTCTCCGTACGTTAATGTATCCCCTAAGGATATTAACGTCCGCAGCTCTTGTTGAATATCAGATCTGTCTGCACCATCTTCGAACATGAGTTTGTTTCCCTCAAAAGAATCAAATTAGCAACATTTGAAAAATCGCACTCCAAAGTAACCGTATTACATATGTAAATGGATTCTGTATTACTGTTGATAATAACAAGAAAATTACCACATGTTTGTTTTAAAAACACACAAGTGGCTAACAAAGTTAAATATTTCATAAATCCTCCAAATTATTCTACCGTATCTTCATGAAGATAAGTTAAATTAGAATTAGTTTTTTCATTGGGAAGTCTTTTAGAATCAAAAAGACCTTCAACTAAAATCTTCCAATATGCGCCGTACTCGCTTTCTCGCATGATGTACGGAGTCATTATGTCTATTTTATTTTGATCTACATGGTCTTGGCCAAGAAGACAATGTCCCAGTTCATGAAAAACCAAGCCTTTCATTGAAAGCGAATTAGAATTAACAAAACCTTTTAACACTTGAACAGTCCTAGGTGCCGATAAAGACTCTCCGTAATAACATCTTCCTACAATTCGAGGACTGTCTTCAAATGCATCAACAGTTTCTACTTTGTCGAGCGCTGCTAATCTTTTTTCACACTGTGTTGTAAATTCTCCCCCGACAGAAGAGCAATACGCTACGAATTCCGCAACATGTGGATATAGTTCATTATCGATTGAAACGTTTTTTAACAACCAGTTCATCATTCTTTGTTTTACTTTTTCATTTACTGGAGTTGCAGCTATGGTTGGAGAATCGGGCTGTTTGGATGCCACATCTTGATCAGTTGATCCGCATCCATTCAAGAAAAAGATTACAGAAATAATTTTATTCTTTAACATTTGATTCTCCAAATATACTTTTTTCTAAGTAAGTATCAATACTGCTCTGTATGTCTTTACAATTGAATACATATTTTTTAGTAACACCTTGAGGCGAGGAGACAAGTACTAACTGTATTTTTTCTTTATCTATATTTCTCCACCATCTGATGTGGAATACTGCTTTTAGTTTGAAGTGAATATTTTTATTTTGATTAGAAATGTAAAAAGTTTTATGAAATGATTTTTGATTTTCAAACTTGGGTTTTAAGTTTTTCACCATAGATCCGATTTGAATAAGCATTGATTCAATAACTTCTTTATCGGCGATGCCAAGGATTAATGAGATATTTTCAACCTCAACTTTAGCAATTGATATTTGGCAGTCTTTTGCTAGCTCCATAAAACCCCCTTGGGATTCGACAGAATCGAAATTCACTCTATGTCTATTTGTTTTAGAAGATTGATCAAGCAATCTAGCACAGATATTTTAGATTCTGCAGATATTTCAAATGTTGTCATTTGTTTATAAAATGGAGTGTAATTGGCGCTGGATGTTGCAGATCCGATCCATTTGTTTTCTTCTTCATCAAAGTGAATGCTGATGCACAGATCTTCTTTTCTTACTCGCACTTGAGCTCCAAAGCATAACCATTTTCAGTTGTGTATGCAAATTTAATGATTCCAAACTTCATAGCTAGATTCTGACAACCACTGCATGGCAACGCCAATGCTGGACGTCCGTCTTTTGATTTTCTGTAAGTAACAAGAATAAGTTTTCTTTTATCCGAATCAGATAGCTCTAACAAAAAGTTTCTTGCTTTTGCGATTGCATTCGCTTCCGCGTGTGTTGTAACAGGTCTTCCATATGTTTCAAAATTGCACAACGGATGTGTTTTAGATATGTTGTTGCATCCAGTCGACACAGGTCTTCCTTTAAAGTACAAAACAGCACCGATCTTATACTGATCATGCTCTGCTCTTTCGCTCGCGTCGATTGCGGGCTTAAACATACGTGGAAGATTCTCACACATTACCATCTCCTATCGGCTCACGTAAGAGCATTCACTTAGTGCCTGATTCGTTGGCAAACCTACCACCAAGAAGGTGGTAGGCCCGGGTGGAATTGAACCACCTACCAACTGCTTATAAGGCAGCTGCTCTGACCGGTGAGCTACGGGCCTATTCGGAAAACATTCTTAACTACTTTGGACAATCATAAACCTTAACCGTTATCTTTTCTAAGAGATCAAATCGACCAACTCCCTGCGACAATTCAGAATCCCATTTTCCAGTATCCAACAGCCATCTGTAAGAATATTTTCTCAATTCTTGTTCTACCTTTTCTATTCTTACTCTATGTCTAGAACTAGCAACTCCATGGGTTGGATCGATCAGCATCAAGCAGTCTCCATTTTTGTATCTAGCAAGCTTGGACTTTTCATCGATTGGAATTTTTACTGTCGCACAGCCCGTGGTTAGTATGTATAAAATCTGCATAATTTTTTTCATAGTTTCATTATCTCTAGTGATTCAAGGCTCTTTAAAAAACGCAACCAAACCCAAGGTTTCAAGCTTGTATTTTTAAAGTATGGATTATAAACATCAATGCTCATGTATCTTTTTTGCATTCTCGTCTCGCAAAGTCCGACTTATTTTCGAGCTATATATTTTATGTTTAAAATCATCCAACAGCCACATATCTTGTTTAGAAAGTATCTTCATATCAATCAATGAAAAAATTAATTTACAAGAATAAGTAGCCGCATATGTTTTTGAAAGTCTACCAAGAAAAAATTCATTGGGCGAACTCATTCGAGATCCTCGCTTCCAATAAGTCGGGGCAACGATGAAAGATATTCATTTGTTTCTTTATGACCAAACTCTTTAATCATTTGCTGATATAGACTACGAAGTTTTATTTGAGCAGCTTCTCTTTTTTTAGTCTCAACTCCCCACATTGGGTACTCTGCCGCATTGTAGTAAGACATAACAGAGATTGCTTCTGCGAATTTAGCTTTAAGCTCATTATTCACAACACTCTCCTATTATCCAAAAGTATCTTCTGGTTCTTGGAACCAATGATCTTCCTCAACTGCTCTATAGTAATACTCATTGTAAACATCTGCAAGACAATCGTGATCTTCTGCATAAATCAGATTTCCAGCATTGTAAAGTTCACCAAGACCTTCTGATCTAATGATCTCTTCGCGAACCTGATCTAGAAACCTAGCAGATCCTTGATCAAGGTAGCCTTTGCTTACGTAGCTCTCAAATTTATCTTCGGGATTGTAAGGAACACAGAGAGTTCTTACTGCGTAACTCATGAGTTCATATGCTGTACTTTTCATACTCACCTCCCATTTACAATCAATTAAAGAATCGGATTTTACTGATTTTATTCTTGATTAATTGAAAGGTGAGTATTGCAGTTATTTTGTAACTGGTATTTTTATTGCTATTTTTTTGCCACCGATTTTTACAACGGTTACATTTACTTTGCCTTCTTTTTTACAGTCTTGAACTATACCTTTGCGGAATTGTTGGCGAGCCATTTTTTCTCCATGTTAAAATGTTAAATTAAGCAACTTACCAATTAAAACAAGAACAGGATGTTCTGATTGCATACAGATAGGAATGAAGAAACCAGGAAGTTGAGGGTATGTTTCCAGACACTGCTTTGCGGCATGCATTAATACTTGATAGCCTAAATAGGCAAGCAATTTACTCGACAACAATCCCACTAAAAAAACCAACAAGTATTTTACTTTTTGGTTTGATAAAAGTTTCAACGCCAGATTTAATTTGTCTTTCAAACTCATTCATAACCTCCTCTTATAAAGAGGTTATACTTTTATTTTTATTACTACGATATTAACTTTTAAGTGGATATCTTTTTATTTTATGTTTAATTGCTTTAAGCATTTTAGATGCTATAAAAGAAAAAGTACACGTAAACAGCATACATACGCATATCTTATGTAGTAGAAACACTATAGCGATAATATTTAAAGTATACGAAAAATATTCCATTAAAACCCCATTATCGCAAAATATAGAAAAAACAATATTAATAATGTTAGTATTAAATCATCCACTTACTACCCTCTCAAGAGAATCGGAATTATTTTTAGACTAAAAATGTGATATATTTAATAATTATACATGCAATGAGGGAGTTATGGCTTATCTATCGCAAAAACTTAAACGTCGCATAGTTATTGCTGTAACTAGTGAAAAATATGGAAAAGAATTAATAGATGCAATAGAAAACGGAACTGGACAAGCAGGTCCAACTGGTCCACAAGGCGAACAAGGTCTTCAAGGTCCCCAAGGTCCACAAGGCGAACAAGGTCCAGTTGGACCACAGGGACAACAGGGTGAGCAAGGAATTCAAGGTCTCACCGGCGCTCAAGGAATTCAAGGAATAAAAGGAGATCAGGGAGAGCAAGGTCCTCCTGGAATACAGGGTGAAACAGGTGCCGCTTTAACTGTTCAGGGCTCTTATCCAACGTACGAAGATTTTATAAATGGAGCAGGAAGTTTAGCCGGAGACCCTGGGGACGCTTGGATAATATCATCTGATGGCTCTATTTACGTATGGAACATAGACACATATTCTTGGACCAACGCAGGCATAATTAAAGGACCTCCTGGACCGCAGGGAGAGCAGGGTGTTCAAGGCCCCACTGGACCGCAAGGAGCTCAGGGGGAAGTCGGTCCACAAGGTATTCAAGGAATTCAAGGAATAAAAGGCGATCAGGGAGAGCAAGGTCCCAAGGGGAACACCGGCGACATGGGTCCGGTTGGTCCTAAGGGAGACACTGGCGACACGGGTCCGGTTGGCCCTAAAGGAGACACTGGTGACACGGGTCCAATTGGACCAACTGGTCCCAAGGGAGATACTGGTGACATGGGTCCGGTTGGGCCAACTGGTCCCAAGGGAGACACTGGCGATACGGGTCCAATTGGACCAACTGGTCCCTCAGGACTGGGAGGTGAGGAGATTAATTCTCCAGTCGGTTTGCTGAAACCAGAATCAGTTGTTTTATCAATAAGCGACATAGCAAGATTGTTAACAATATCTCCCAACTCTGGATCTTACGTGTGTTTTGTTGGAGGACTCAAGATAACGATATCGAATCCGTTATCTGCTATTTGGTCTGATTCAAATGGGATGCATTTTTTCTATATAGATGAAAACGCAACTTTACAAACAACTTCAGTATTTGATGAATTGTTGATTACTAAATATTGCATAGTTGCAATCATCTACTGGGACAGGGACAGAAGTGAGCATATATATTTTGGTGACGAAAGACACGGAATACATATGGAAACTAGAACACATCTATATTTGCACACGACTAGAGGCGCACAGTTTGACAGAGGATTAAAGTTAATTGGCTTTTCTATTGATGGAAGCGGTTCTTTGGATGCAAATGCTCAGTTCTCGTGTCAATCCGGTGTAATATGGGACGAAGATATAAAAATAAATATTCCTGCACAATCTTCTTTTCCAGTTTTTTATCGTTCAGATAGTAGTTGGAAACGAAAGCCGGCCGATTCTTTTCCAGTCATATATTCAAATCAAGAAGGATACACTGGTGGAACTATTGCTTACAATTACTATGACGGCGTATCATGGACTTTGCAATCAGTTTCTTCAAACAAGTACATGTTGATACATATGTTTGCAACAAACAACATCGAATATCCAATTATAGCTATATTAGGAATAGGAGAATACGATAATAAAACGCAAGCTAGATCAGCTGTGAAATTAGAGACTCAACAGTTGGGCGGATTGCCATTTGCTGAATTCGCACCTATTGGATCTGTTATATACCAGACTAGCAATTCTTTTTCAAATGTACCAAAGGCGATTGTTGTATCGACTGATACTGGTGGCAACTATCAAGACGAAAGAGGCGAATTGTTTAGACCTGGAACTTTATAACTAAAGTTCTATATCTTTCTTCATCTCTTCATTTAAGAAATGATCAGTTGCAGAATGCGGATGTTTTACTTTATGAGGATATCCCATTGCGGTCAATGTTGGAGACAGTCCGTCTTCTATGTATGGTCTTAAGTCTAGATCTTTGGGAATATCGTCAGCATCTATGTTCTTCATAGAAGTTTTAACATGATCGTATATGTTCTGATAATACTCTCTCACGTTTATACCACCCTTGATTAAGAACTCTTTCTCTAATTGAGCAGCTCTTCTATGGGCTTTATTATAACTCTCACCCTGAGAAAGCAATAAAAACTCTGCTATCTCATGAAATATGAGATATTTATGCGATTCAACTACTTTTCCATCTTTTTGACGATAAGTGTTTGGAAATCTTTTATCTAAATAAACTGTTTGCCCATCTTTAGATACTCCGCCTAAATATGGGACTTCATGATTTAAATCTACTTTCATTGCCATATCTATTCCCAAATAGAGGACTCGTCCATGAGTCTTTATACTTTACCCAAGCAACGCACGAAGCTCTTCTGGTAGAAGCTCTGTATTTACATTCGTTTTAACTTTCTTTGTCTGACCAAGTTGCTGCTGACGAGCCTCGATCGCTTCGTCTACTGACGAGATTGATTTTGTGTCGGCACCTCGTTCGAGCAAGGCTTTACGAAGTAGGCGCAACTCCTTCAACTCTGGATCTCCAGATCCTTGCCGAGATCCTGGGGTTTTTGCTTGATAAGTTTGGCCAGCATTAAGAGACTTGTCTTTGTTATGCCAGTTGGAAACAAGACCAGACACATATTTTCGCAACTCAGACCTATCTGACAACTTTTTCTGATTTGCAGCGCTGTCTGAAAAAGAAACCTGACCAGCTGAGAACATATTAGTTACAATTTCTAGAATTTGAGCACGATGTTCTTTTGTTACAACATCATGGATCACAGTTTTGCCTGGAACAAACTCAATTCCCGCTTTCTGTAGAACTTCCATGGTTGCGTTAAAAACTGCTTCTCGCTGTGAAAATGACATACAAACTCCTTACAACAAACTAGTGAAAAAGAACCATTCTTCTTCACATTCAAATATAGAATCGGATTTTGCCAGATCTATTTTTATAATTTTAAATCTGAAGCAAATTCGGAAAAAGAAAGATTAGGGACATTTTGAAACCAAACTAAACATTCGTATATCTTTGTTTGAACTAATAATTTACGATTTCCCATGTTTAAATATGCTGCACTAATTGCAACATAGAATTTCTGCTCTTTTTCGCTGGAAGTCAAATCGACTTCGGTCCAACAAATACTATTCCAACTTTTCTCCTCTTGTTTGTCTAATATTTTTGCTGTAATAGTCTTACTTGAGCACAATTCTTTATGCTCAGTGTTTAGACAACTATCTATCAGATCGTTAGAATATGATTTGATTTCAGCTAAAATCCGATCTTCTTCAGTCTCCATCCCACAAGCAGTAATGAGACCTATGAAAGTTAAGTTTAATATCTTTCTCATACAACCTCGGCACCAATATCATGTATGTTAAGTTTTTTCAACACATCAAAAAACATTATCGGTTCTATAAAATATCTATTGTTAAACTCAAATAAATCTTCGTCTTCTAATAGATTATTAATGAAATCATTTATCTCTTGACGATATGCTACTGGATTGCATTTCTTTAAAACATCTGATGCTTTGAATTTGTACGCTCCGATCTCTACAAATCCCCTTTCCATGTGCAACATACAATCATAGTCATTTTCAAGTTCTTCTAGAGTCACTTCTTCGCTCATCTTCCTCTGCCTCTATTGTGAGTTCTCTCAAGGTTTTTTGAGGTTTTTTGAACAAATCAAAAACAATGTCTAGTACCGATAAAAAAGAAACTCCGCTAATTACTAGTAGAAGTAAATTGAACAAAACATACTTATCCATCATTGTTGTCCCTCTTCTTTTCTTTTTTGATGCCTAACCGGATAATTCGCCTCGAACCAATCATTTATCTTTTTATTATCGGTTACACATAAAGTAAAAGGACCTAGTTGAAACCAAAACATACCTTTGTCAAAATTTCTTTTTAAGACAAAGTCAAAACTTGGAATAAACATATTTAATTCGATACTGTATTTTGATATATCGAATCCAAAATTCAACCAAAAAGACATAACTACTCTCCTACAATTTTTTCAAGCGCGAGCATAGCTTCAAACGATACTGCAAAACTTGCTATTTGTTCCTTGTCAAACTTCCCCCACGGTGTTTGCTTTATGAGAAAGTTAGGAACATTCACATCAGATGGAACTATTGCGCAATAACCGGCGTTCTTATCGCTGATTAGTTTAAGATTCTCTTGTTTCAAGAGATGCTTTAATTTACGAGTATACTGATTCAATACAATTCTAAGATAATTGTGCCTGTTGAATTCTAACTTAATATTTTTGGTTTCTTCTGTTGATTTTTTGTTAATCTTGCAGCGATAGTGTTTGTTTCTTAATTTCTTTCTTTCTTTTGCCCATTTGTTTCTCTTATTAACTATCCAACATATTTCAAGTATGTTTTGATTCATCACCAAGCCTCCCACGTAGGAGATATAGATGATATAGAATCGAAATCACTGATACACAGGTCCGCATTTAACAATTTTTAGCAATTCAGGGTTGTGGTTCTTGGAAACTAATAGTTCTCTGAGATTTTTAAGAGCAACGCATTTGTTTTCGCCGTATGCAGTAAACATTTCTTCATCTATTATCAGATGGCAAAGATGTGGATCGTAGTTCATGGGACAAGCATCTAATGTTTCTGTTGGTTTTTTGGATCCAGATGTTGCGCAAGAAGTACTGATAAGCAGCAAGGTAAACAAAACAACTTTCATTTAATCTCCTTAAACTTACTATCGAGGTATTCTTTATTTTTTCTTTTCTTTCTTTTTACTAAGAACTCAACCGTCAAAGTAGCGAGACCTATTATTGTTATCGCTATATTAAGATGTAAAAAAATATCAATCATTCAACACCCGCAAAGAGATGATTCGTAGACTATCTTTGACATTTTTGCAAAACCCATAAATTTGCCGTCAGATGATATTCTCAGCTGATGCAGCATTATATACATTTTTGCTCTGATATACAAGTGATAGGTAGTTTTTTCTGTAAAATCCATATCTCTACTTGTTTAAGCGTTTAAAAGTATTTTTATCTGCTCTGTACTTTTAGCCCAATTCAATTGCTCTTCCAGCCATCTCATGAAGTCGCAATAGTCGCTAGCGCTTTCATAGTCTTCATATTTGCCGTCCGGTGTTGCTTTCCAGTTAAGAGAGCTTATGCCGAAAGTATCATCAACATGAGTAGAATTAACATTAACAGCATCGTCATTGAATACGCTATATATATAACCTTTGCTACTACGGACCAGCCAGATTTTAGCATTCGTACAATAAGGATGGAAAGCTGGAGTAACTGCACAAGGTCCCAATACTTGCACCAGCGTGGATTCATCAGCCTGAACCCAACCTCTCTTTATTCTAATCTTGTTAGCGTCTATCGCACTGCCGAGAACAGTGATGCTTTCAAGCATTGTGTGAGGTTTGCCTGTGTCTGGATAAAAATGCCAAATTTTGGTCTTGTAATCTTCCATCTGCAATACGAAATATTCTGTGTCTAAAAATTTAACTTGATAGTTCTTTGAAAGAGATGATCTAATCATGCTTGTCTCCAAGTATCATCTTGGTCAGTTTGTTTGTTCTATGCCAATACAGTTTTGTCTCCAACCATCTCATGAAGTTGCAGTTCGACTCAGTTTTATCTTTACCGCCAATGTTAAACGTAGATGGTAGGTTGCATTTTCTAAACTCTTCTACGGAAGGACTTGAAAAGTCATATAGATTTGTTTTCTTCCAATCATATAGAGTGAACACGTTTCCATCTTCATCTACAAAACGCCAATGACCTGAGATTTTATTCTCATCGGCTTCTTCGGCCTCTCCAAACAATTCAGCAAGCTCGATATACGTCGCCTTGATCCAGCCGACTAGATATGTACCATTAGAATTTGCATTAGAGGATCTTCTGTAATTGTTCAGAGGATTAGATTGCGTGTAACTCGGATCTAGCGCTGATTCTACTCGCAAACTATATGCAGTATTTGTCACTGAACACCTCGCTAAATAAAACATGCCAAATCTGATTATTTAAGAATCGGAATTAACTCAATATAATGTATAATTTAATAATCCAACTTGTAGGTTGTATGAAAAAGCTAACTAAAAATAGATACGGATAGTGCAACCTCCTATAGAAAAATAAGTTTAATAGCGCATTAATACAATAGCTCGCTCATCATAGTGTAGAAGTCGTTTCGGGGTCGCTATGGCGACCCCTGTTCTTCAAATCTATATCTCGATTATTTTTCCTCTGGTACAAAATGAATAGTCATGCTGACAAGCTGCTTATCTTCCTGTTCTGTGAAAGTAATTCCATCAACGGCGCACAAGTTTATCCCCATTTGATTAGGAATTGTCTCCAAAGGTAGTGGACAGTTTGCCCCATTAATAACTTCTTGAATAGTAACGAATGTAGTTTTCACGATATTCTCCTTAAAAAAGTAGACAGTCACTTGCCTTACTATGAGTATTTATTTTACTTTAATTTCTTTAACTGACTATCTTTAATATGATAATCCGAAGCATGATATTCGACAATATCCCTTCCATAGATATACCACTCTCCCTTGCTCTTTTCTATTTTTTTAAGCAATTCGTCGTAGGTCATGTCCATTCTGTTTGCTGATCTCTTCAATAGATAGATTTCTTGAATAAGACCATCTAAGCTTGATATAAAAGCTTCGGCCACGGAGATACTTCCATTGCCGAATGATATTGAGTGGTGATGTGTCATAAGTATAGTTTTATCGAGATAAACTCTCACTGTGCAAGATTGATAGATCTCAAACGCGGCACTCATAGCTGTATCAGCGACACAGATAGTCTTAAATCTGCTCATGGTGTTTATGATGCTCTCTGCAGCATCAACTCCGCCACCGTTGCTTTTGATGTAGATCAGTAAAGTTTCTCCGGGTTTCATGTTCTTCGTGTGGCTTTTAAGATCGTCATCCAGACTCCAGTTAATTTGAGAATTCATATTGAACATTGTCTGTTTGTCTGTCTGCAATTCAATCAGAATCTCATGCGGTATCTCTGGAGGCGATCTCATCGGACTGCAACTAATCAGTGCAGCTAGTAGCGCTACAAATATATCACTGCGCTTCATCTTCGTCTTCCTATCTACGCCTATAGAAATAACAAAGTAAACCTGCAACTGCATAAAGTACAGCAGACAATCCAAGTATCGCAAAGCTAATGTAAAAGATATGTTCGCAGCACAAGCAAGGAGCCATAATTTTCATCGGCGGCGTCTCCTTTCGCGGATAATTGAAACTATGAAATAAATCGGTTCAACTAGGGAACATAGACTTAGCGCAAGTGCAAGATAGGGAAGAGTAGCGGTACAAACCCATCCATATATTTCCATGTTAACTTCCTTTTAGCATTACTATTTAATCTAAAGCATCGGAGTATTTTATCTGGATTTGATCATCAAAAATTCTTGTTCAAGCACATCTTGATTTCTTTATACACATCTTGTCTCTTGGTCATATATGGAGACAAAGCTAACTCTCGACTTCCATCTTTCTCAGAAATAAAGCAAGTAGTTTTTAGGTCTAATTTCGAAGGGATAATTGTTATCTTGACTCCGGGCCTGTTGCGCAAGAAGTCTTTTAAGTATCTTCTTTGAAGAAGGGTTGCTTGAACTAGCGGAACCCACGAAGGCAACATAGGAGAACAAGCCATTGTGAAGATCGAAGCGATAATTATAGCAAATCTAGTCACGTTTCATCCTACAATTAAAAATCTATGTACGATTTGAGCCAAAGGGCGCTAGTGTAATATTGTCTGTTCTCGGATATGCGCAGCCAGTATATCAACAATATGAGCTCGGATAGCGCTTCGATCTTTTTCTTGCTTATGGCGTTACACATTTCATCTCTCATCTTGATAGATCATCGCAAGTTAGCAACCCTAAGCTTACGCATAGACATCACGAATCTCTGCTTGATCAGTTCCACGTGAGCTTCTCTTGTCACGTTAATCCACTCGCTCGAGATGACCTTGCCAATATGAAGGTCCGACATCGGTATTCTGTTGTCTGATCTCATCGGCATTCAACCCTTCTTCGTCCAGAAAGACCAACCAAAAGCCCTTACGGACCAGTAATAGGAATATACCAACGGCAGGTTGAGAGCTTTCGATATCTCAGTTTGCTGCTCTAACTTGATAAGCATGTATAGCAAGAAGAAGTCGTCTGCATCTTTTCTAGACACGTCTTTTGGACCGTACTTGGAGTACAGGAAGTCGTGGACGTTTGCGGGCTCGGTCACACAGTACTTGTAGAACAGCGTATCGCGAACCCAGTTTCCATAACCGGACGGACCCGCTCCGTTCACTACGCCCTTTACTACGTCTTCGGGATAGAAGTAGCAGAAAGCTCGGTAAGTATCCAGTATGTAGTCGATCTTCTCTCGCTGCATGTAAATCTCTCCAATACTTACTGCTTGTTATTTTGCTCGTGCTGAGGTTCTTCTTCGTGCGCTCTATCTGCTTGCCACGTTGTCGTCATCTCTGTAGACATGGAAACAAAATCCACGGAACTTATTACACGAGCCTTGTGCATGAGTCGAAACATTCTCCAGAGTTCAAAGATCTCACCTCCGGACGGGGATTTCTTTAGCTTATGTACTATCATTTCAGAGCCTCAAGAATCAAACGCGTGTGTTCGTCGATCTTTTTACTGTAACGATAAAAAGCCTCTGAACTGATCTCACTGATGATTCTCATCTCCTCCACGGTACGGATCATCAACAGTAGTTTGCTTTTCTTATCTATCAGGGCGTAGGCTTCGTGGACTACTTTTTGTGTATACTGCTCTTCTTCCAATCTGGTCTTTATTGACCGCATCTTATTTAGATCCACGTCGCCCTCTTACCAAGATAGAATAGCTGTTGACAAAATCTTCTTCGCTTACGACATCGATCTTGTACATAAGCCCAAGAAGACCGTATAGAACCATCATTTTGTGATTGTCTGAATATAGATCCGTAACCACACCTCAATACCTCAATTTACCTGAAGCCATGCGATGTCTTATGACCGGTAAGCCGGATATGTACGCGCTGCCGCTTACTATTCTAGTTCTGTAGAAGACATACAGAAGATTGAAGAGCAAGTCCCTTTTGCGCTTGGCCTTGGTTGCCCTAATCCTCTCACGTATCATAGTCGTGCATCCTCCAGTTGTATGCTATCTTCCATACGCCGATCGTTAGCTCAAGTCTTCCTACTATCGCCATCTTGTAGACGATGTCGAAGAACTTGAAGGAGGTGTTTCTCTTGTCTACGTCGGGTCTTTGTCGCTTATATACGTCGAGTGTCATACCACTCCATCGGCCTAACGTTCCACTCGATCTGATGCTCTAGCAGCTCCCACTCGTGGATCCTCATCTTACGAGCGGTGAGCATGAACCTCAGCAGAATCCTCGTGCTGTAGCTTCTATCGAACTTGTTGTTCTTGAATATCACCATGTCCTCCATCTCGGTACTCCGCTTACTCGAAAACCTCCTGCGAAATACTCTTGCACACCTACGATCCTCAGATGGTAGATGGTGTCAATGAAGCGAAACAAGTCGGTCATCTTCTGCTTGTGCATAGGTTCAATCCCCTAAAACTACCCATCTCGGACCTACGATCTTAAGCTTTAGGACAGAGTTGAAGAACCGAAACAAGGTCGCTCTCTTCTCCTTGTACTCTGGGTACGATCCGTGCTTGCTTCCCCATGCGTCCATCTCTCAGATCCTCGACACTAGTCTTGCTTTCACTTCGTCAAATCTATCGGCGGCAACTTCTATATCCACCCATTCAATCACTCCGAGCTTATAGAGTCTAACCATGAACCCAAGAAAGACGGTTTCCGAGTCACCGATTATGACCCTACTCTCCCCACCTAATAAGTGCTTAAATTCACTCATGTTAAATCTCCGCTCCCTCCCCACCAAAAAATCCATCAATATCAACCATCTCCCCGACCTAAAAATATCTCTACCACCTACCAAAAACCTAAATATACTCTCAATACCTAAAATACCTACCACTAATAAAAACTCTAAATCTAAACTCTAAACCCCTAATCTAACCAATTCTCCTACTAGTCCTAAGAGATATATAAGAGAAGGACTAAACGCATGGAGCTAAGCTAGGGATAGAGGGAGAAGAGACAGTAGGGATAGGGATAGAGTAAGGAGAAGAAGTGGGGCAAAGTGCGGTTCCGGCAGGTTCCGGAGGTGGGGTGGGGGCAGCGCACTCCGACCAACAGTTTCCACTTAACTTTCAATACAAAGCTACTCCCTAACCATCTCTTTCAGTGCTACCGCTATGAACAGCACAGCAAACACGACAAGTATATCAACCATAGTTTCCTCCCATCAGTCTGTAGGGTGTTACCTTTAAAGCATGAAGTGTGCGGGAGAAGTAGATCAAGGTCTCAAACCTTATCCTTCTCCCTCTATAGTGAAATTCTTCTTGTCTCACCATGGCACTATCTCTAGCTTAGAGAGGGTGACTGCGAACAGTCCCATGCTCCAGGCTCTAGCGTTAAGTGGCGGTGGCAGTCTTCGATCAGTTGACTTCATGTGTCACACCCTATCCGCATCTGCCTGAGTGTGTCTCGAAAGGCAGCTATGATGCTCCAAGTTTTTGCTGATCTAATTACGATCATACCTATCCTCCCAGGTCTATATAGTATCGGCGTCCAGCGTAGCAGTGTCAGCCGATTCCGCGGCTGAGCACCGAAGTATTAGTTGAGCTCTTCGGGTGAGTAGATAGGATAGTCGGTTTTGCTATCCACCGATTCCGAAGCGTCTTTCCACCGGTGAGGAATCAGTTCATTGCCTACGATGTCGTACTCAGTCCCGCATTCGCATTGGCTGGAGTACTGGTTGAGCAGCACATTGCGGTCGCAGTGGTTGCACATGCCAACTGCTCAGTTAGATTCCCATACCTCGTACGAGTGAACGTGACCGCCGTATACTGGCTGACCGTTGACCATGAACTTGGTTGAGGCTTGAATGTAGCTATTGAGCGCTGAATCTTCTAGTCTTTCGGTGAACACGTTTCCTTGCTGATCGCACTCGAACCCATACCATCCCCAGCTAGGCTTATCTTGGTTGAGACAGTAGCGGCGCTCGTAGACCGTTCTAAAACCGCGATGAGCTTTCTTGATTAAAAGCATAACTAGCTCCTTGAAGAAAGTCGGGGCTGGAGTTGATCCAGCCCCGCGAGGTTAGGGGGCCTTGGCGAC
>Ga0214917_10001159_pt1 | contig 34347 bp, 30 predicted proteins | sample LL_1208_BB_MetaG_FD_177983 | JGI IMG/M metagenome (GOLD analysis project Ga0214917, IMG submission 177983) | Freshwater microbial communities from Lake Lanier, Atlanta, Georgia, United States - LL_1208_BB | ecosystem: Environmental > Aquatic > Freshwater > Lake | place: USA: Georgia | collected... | reverse complement strand
CAGGCCGATCACGACGGCGTCGATCGGCAGCGTCTTGGTCTCGGGGGTGAGCCGGGCGCTCGAGCCCTGGGTGACGAGCACGAACTGCCCCTCCCCCGCGCCGAGCGTGTCGACGGCGATGAACGTCCGGCCGGTCGAGACCAGGCTCGACCGCGTCTTCTCGTCGAGCCGATAGGGCTCGACCACGAGCAGCTTGTGCCCCGTCATCGTGGCCGTCTTCTGCGTGGCCACCACGGAGCCCGTCACCTGGGCGATGAACATCAGCCACCTGTCCTTTCTTGGGTCTGCTGCTGGGATCGTTCCTGCGCGAGCAGGTCGCGGGTCTGCCTGGCCACGACGAGTTCCTCGTTGGTCGGGATGATCCAGACCGCCGTCCGGGCGCCGGAGGCCGTGATCGCCCGCTCGCCCTTGGCCGGGGTCGCGTTGGCCTTGTCGTCGATCGCGATCCCGAGGTCGCCCAGGCCCGCCAGTACGGCCGCCCGCGTCGCCGGCGAGTTCTCGCCGATCCCGCCGGCAAAACCGATCGCGTCGAGGCCGCCGAGCTCCACGATCCCACCCCCGAGCCAGTGGCGGATCGCCGCCACGTAGACCTCGATCGCCGTCCGCGCCCGCTCGCTCCCGGCGGCGGCCGCCTCCTCGAGGTCCCGCATGTCGCCCGAGGTGCCCGACATCCCCGCCAGCCCCGCCTTCGTGGAGAGCTCCACGAGCAGTTCCTCGAAGGAGCGGCCCGTCGCCTTGGCCACATGGAGCACGGCGTAGGGATCGAGATCGCCGGCCCGGTTGTTCTGGGGCAGGCCCGACTGCGGGCTCATCCCCATCGACGCTCCCACGCTCCGGCCATCGCGGATCCAGCACACGCTGCTCGAACCGCCGAGGTGGCAGGAGATCGCCCGCAGCGGCCGACCGGGTCGCGCCGGCACGAGCGACAGGAGCCGCTCGGCCACGAACCGGTGGCTCGCCCCGTGAAAGCCCCAGCGGCGCACGAGATGGCGTTCCGTCCACTCCGTCGGCACGGCGTAGAGGCCGTTCCGGTGCGGGATCGTGGCATGAAACCCGGTCTCGAACGCCGCCACCAGCGGCACGCTCGGCAGCCGCTCGGCCACCTGCCGCATCGCCCGCACGTAGGGCGGGTTGTGGGCGGGCGCCACCGCCGCCATCTCCTCCATGGCCTCGAGCACGCCGGCCGTCACCCGCGTGACGCCCCCGGCCCTGCCGCCATGCACCGCCTTGAAACCCACCGCCGCCACCTCGTCGGCGCTGCGGAGCGGCCCACCGTCGCCAGTGAGCTGCGCCAGCGCCGCCTCGAGCGCCACGGCATGGTCGGGCACCGGCATCACCGTCTCGAACGAGCTCGCGCCCGCCGAGGCGTAGACCCGGCTCTCCGCCGCACCGATCCGTTCGACCCCGCCCCGCGCGAGCTCCACGCCCCCCTCCCGGCCTGCCGTTTCCGGCAGGTCGAAGAGGCGGTACTTGAAGCTCGTGGAGCCCAGGTTGGCGACGAGGATTTTCATCACGAGAAGAAGGCGGTGACGAGGCTGTCGGCCGGACGCGGGATGACGTGGCTGGCGACGAGCTCGCCCACCTGCTGGGCCGACGTGGCACCGGCCTCGACGGCCGCCCGCACGCTGCCCACGTCCCCCTGCACCACCGTCGCCACGAAGGCGTTGCCGATGCTGATCCGCTTCAGGATCTTCACGTTGGCCGCCTTGGCCATCGCGTCGGTGGCCTCGACGAGGCCCACGAGTCCCTTGGTTTCCAGAATTCCGATCGCCGTGTTCATGTTGGTTCCTGTCCTGAGTGAATGAAACTGGGTTTGAAGAAAAGACGCTCCGACTCGTACACGCTCAGCCTGCCGGCGGCAGGACGATCCCGAGGTCCTCGTGCGGACGCGCGATCACCTGCACGCTCACCACGTCGCCGATCCGGCCGGCCGCAGCCGCCCCGGCGTCGGTCGCCGCCTTCACCGCGGCCACGTCGCCCGAGACGAACGCCGTCACGAGCCCGCTGCCGATCTTGTCCCAGCCCATGAAGGTGACGTTCGCCGCCTTCATCATCGCATCCACCGCCTCGACGAGCGTGGTGAAACCCTTCACCTCGATCATGCCGAGGGCTTCGACGTTCTTCGCCATTGGTCGCTCCCTTTGTGCCTCTCCCTGTCCATCGATCCTGGCGGGGCCGCGCCCCGCCGACCGCGCCGGCACGCGCCGGCTCGACGGTCTTGTCTCGTTCGTGCGTCGGCCTCGCGCCGCTCGCTTCGCCATCAGGTTTGCCTCACCAGTTCGACGCTCTCGGCATGGTCGAGGTCCGCCGCGTTGCCCTCGTCGGTGTCGATGTGCACCTCGAGCTTGCTGGTGGCGTCGGCCCGCACCAGCAGGTCGCGGAACACCGTGCCGCAGGAGCCCTTGATCACGAGGCTCATCCGGTCGCCGTCCTTGACCCCGAAGTGCTCGGCGTCGGCGAAGCACATGTGGACGTGACGCTCCGCCCGGATCACGCCCTCGGCGAGTTCGACGGCACCCGCGGGCCCCACCAGCACGCAGCCGGGCGTGCCGCTGATCTTGCCGCTGGCCCGGACGGGCAGGTCGATCCCCAGCGAGATTCCGTCGGTGAAGGCGAGCTCCACCTGCGAGGCCTTGCGGGTGGGCCCCAGCACCCGGACCGTGGGCAGCATCTTCCGCTTCGGTCCCACCACCATCACCGTCTCCTCGGCGGCGTAGAACCCGTCCTGGTAGAGGTTTTTCATTGGCGTGAGCACGTGGCCCGGGCCGAACAGTTTTTCCACGTGCTCGTCGGTGAGGTGGCAGTGGCGGGCCGAGATGCTCACGACGAGCTTCGGTTCCGCGCGGACGACGGCGGCCGCCTGCGACGGGGGCGTGCCCCGCGAGGCGAGCACGATCTCGCGGACGAGCCGCTCGACGGCGGCACGGTCGAGTCCGGGTGGCGTGGCGATCATGCGGGGCGACTCCTGCGCGGGGCGGATTCGGTGGCATCTTCGAGCGGCGACTCGTCGACCTGGGTGACGAGCAATCGCGGGCCGGCGGCGGCGACCCGCTCCCGCCACGAGGCCGACAGGCCGGCGTCGGAAACGACGAGGTCGATCGCCTCGAGCGGGGCCACGAGCGTCAGGCTCTTGCGGCCGAACTTGGAACTGTCGGCGACCACGATCACCCGGCCGGCGGCCTGGAGCATCGCCTGCTCGGTCTCGGCCAGGAGCAGGTGGGCGTTGAACAGTCCCTCGGCGTCGATCCCCGCGGCCGAGAGCACGGTGCTCGTGACGTGGAGGCGGCCGAGCAGCTCGTTCGCGTAGGGCCCGAGGCAGACCCCGGTCCGCGGTGAGACGTAGCCGCCGAGGAGCACGAGGTCGGTTCGCGACTCGGAGGCGAACAGGTTCGCCACCGGCAGGCTGTTGGTCACGACCTGGAGCGAGCGGCCGACGAGCAGGCGGGCCACCTCGTAGGTGGTGGTGCCGCCGTCGAGCAAAACCGTCTCGCCGTCGGCGATCTCCTCGGCCGCCGCGACGGCGATCGCCCGCTTCGCGGCCCAGTGGGCCGGCTGCCGCTCACCGAACTCCGCCAGCCGCGGGACGCCGCCGGCGTAGAGCACCCCGCCGTGGGTTCGGCGGGCCGCCCCCTGCTCCTCGAGAACGTCGAGATCCCGCCGGGCCGTCGACTCCGAGATCCCAAGTTCCTTGGTGATCTCCTCGATCGACGCGAAGCCGCGGACGCGGATCATGTCGAGCAGTCGGGTCCGTCGGTCGTGGTTTTGCACGATTTGCTTCGCCTCGTGCTCGCTATTGTGATCGGAAAACGCAATCACGCAATATTCCCGTCTAAAAAAGACCGATTTCCTTCGCCTTATCGAGTGACTCCGGTCTTTCGGGAGGCGGAATCCCCTCCTCCGCCAACCGGCCGCTCTCCCCGATGGCTCCATTTCTGTAGGTTTTCTCGAATCTAGGTCACGAAACCGTGCGGGTCGCGCCAATGAAGGTCTCCCTCCTCGCCCGCCGAATCGCCGCCCCGGTCTCGTCGCCCCCGGCCGCGCCGGCGGGAGTCCTCGTGAGATCCTTCTGTGCCGATCGTGACGCCCGCGACGCCGCCAGGTTGGGCGAAGCGCTCGCCGAGTTGCCCAGGGGCGGGGCCTCAGCCGGCAGACCGGCCCGCGGGAGCCGCGGACTGCTGGCCGAACTGACCAGCCGCCCCGGGCGGCAGGTGGAGGGCTGGCTCGCGACCGGCGGAGGCCCAGACGCCGCCGGCCAGCGGACGCTGGGGCTGATTTCCCTGGTGGCCTGCCGATCCGCGGCCGGGATCAGGCACTCGATCGGATGGCTGGTGGTTCACCCGGCGGCACGACGCCTGGGCGTGGGCCGGGCGCTCGTCGCGCACGCCTGTCACCGCGCGGCCGAACTGGCCGCGGAAACCCTCTGGGTCGAGACGAGGTCGGATTGGCCCGAGGCGATCGCGTTTTGGCACGCCGTCGGATTCGCACTCCAGGCCCCGCTCGCTCTCAGGCGCGACACGGCCCCCGACGCCGGGCCGCCTGATATGCTCGACTGAGCGGGCGACGGGCATCATCCCAGTTTTTCCTCGGCCCGGCGGAAACGCTTTCCATGAACGAATCACGGCGGCGAACCTTCGAACGGGACATCGACGACGTCCGCGATCTTCACGAAGGCCTCGTCCGGGGCGCCGGTGGCACGCCCGGCGGCACGTGGCTCTTCTTCCTGGGCCTGGTGCTGGCCGGAGCGGGCCTCTGGTTCTTCCTCGGCAACGTGCACGTCGTGACCCGTGACGTCGGGTTCTTTTCGGGCGCCTTCGACCGCGGCATGTTCGGCGGCGGGATGCCGGCGGCGAGCACCGGAATCATCTTCGCACCGATCTTCATCGGCCTCGTGATCCTGTTCTACGACGCGCGGCTGAAGTGGGGCTGGGCGCTGTTCTACGTCGGGTTGGCGATCATCGTGATCGAGATCCTGAGTCGGATCCAGTTCCTGATGCAGATGAAGACGAGCAACCTGCTCCTGATGCTCGGGATGGTGGCCGCCGGCATCGGCATGATGCTGCGAAGCTTCCGCGACGGCTCGGTGGACGGCCCTGCGGCGGGCGACGCCGCGCCGCCCCCGCGTTAACCGCGGAGGCCAACCGAACGGTTGAGCCACAAGCCCGTGCCCAAGAGCATCACGCCGCTGGTGATCAGGTGGGCGGCGATGATCACGCCGAGATAGAGCGGCGCCCTGTCGGGCGTGGCCGTGAGCAGGATGCCCCCGAGCCCGGCCGTGATCAGGCCGTCGACCAGCAGCCAGCCCCAGGGAAAGTCGCGGGGCACCGAAAACGCGGCGGTGAGTTTGGCGGCCGCCTCGAACAGGATCAACAGGCCCAGGAACACCACCAGCGCCTCGATGCCCACCCCCGGCAGGGCCAGCATCGCCGTGCCCGATACGACCGACAACACGCCGCACAGGAGCGCCAGCCAGAAGCCCTTCCAGGTGTAGGTGCCGAAGGCCGACACGATCCGCATCACGCCGGCCGCCACGAGGAGCCCGCCGATGAAGAAGTCGACCGTCAGCGAAGGCACGAGCGGCCGAGCAAAGCAGGCGGCACCGAGCAGCACCAGCAGACCGCCGATCCCGAGCGACCAGTTCCGCAGCGAGGCAGTCGGACGAGGGAGTTCACGGTGTGCGAGGTCGGCCATGGAGAGGGTTTCCCGGGGGTTGAAGCAGTCGGACCGCTGAAAAGTGTATCCGCCGCCGCTCGGGACCAGCCAACTCCGCTCAGGCCGTGCCGAGCCCCTCCATGCGCCGCCAGGCGCTCAGCTGGCCGAGGTGCATCATCATGTGGCCGCCGCAGTAGAAGGCCTGCACCGAACCGATGGTCGGAAACAACTCCCGCATCCGCCCCTCCGCCGGATTCGGCCTCTCGAAGGCGTCGTCCGGCGTGCTCCGCAGGCCGCCGGTCACCATCCGGTAGCCCTCACCATAGAAGGCGAGCACCTCCTCCATGGCTGGATAGAGATCCCCGTCGGGATCGTCGCGGCACGTGGCGTCTTTCGAAAACGCCAGTTCGAAGTGCTCCGGCACGGCCGGCGCGGGATGACCGATCTGCTGCAGCACCTTCGGGGCGTACAGCGAGAGGTGGCCATAGATGAACGCCGGGTGGTTGGACATGACGACCACGCCCCCGGGCGCCGAGAATCTGGCGAACCGGTCGGCCGAGACCCCGGCCACGAGCCGCTGGCCGTAGGCCAGCGAGACGGCGAGCGAGTCGGCGATGATGTTGCCGAGCGAGCGGTTCATGATGATGAGGATTCCTTGAAGGGCGGCAGCGGCCCGACTCGGCGAGCGGCAGGGAACGAGGCCCCATTTTCCCGTTTTTTCCGAAATGGCATAGACACGGCTCCCGGGGGTTTTACAACGGACGGTCGCCGTCGGGCGGGACGTCTGCCCGCGAAGGGTCTTTGAACTTTTGCCCTCAGGATGCGTGTCATGACCATACCGTCGATCGCGACCTTGCTGCTTCCGGCCACGGCGGCCTTGATTCTGGCGGCCGCCCTGGATCTGCCCGCGACGGCCCAGGAACCGGCGGCGGCCCTTTCGCCGCTCGAAGAGGCGGTGGTGCGGGAGTCGGAGAACACCGTCAAGGCGTTCAACGCCGCCGACGCGACGACCCTCGGCGGCATGTTCCTCGACACGGGCGAACTCGTGGACGAGGCCGGCACCGTGCACGCCGGCAAGGCGGCCATCACCGAACTGTTCGCCGGCTTCTTCGGAAAGTTTCCCAAGGCCACCCTCGAGATGCTCGTCGACTCGGCCCGGCCCGTGGGCGAGACGCTGGCCGTCGAGGAGGGGCAGCGGCGGATCACGACCGCCGACGGAGAGACGGCCCAGGTGCGGTACGTCGCCCTGCGTTCCAAGCAGGGAGACCGCTGGCCGATCGCGTCCTATCGGGAGTTTGCCGACGATCCGCAGCCGACACCCCGCGAGGTGCTGCAGGCGGCGGCCTGGATCGTGGGCGAGTGGGTCGACGAGAGCCCCGAGGGGCGGACGGCGATCTCCTTCCGCTGGAGCGACGACGGCAACTTCCTGCTCGGTGACTACACCATGTCGGCCGCCGGTGCCGGCGTGGCGAAGAGCACCCAGCGCATCGGCTGGGACCCTGCCAGCGGACAGGTCCGATCCTGGACGTTCGACGACGACGGCGGATTCACCGAGGGCCGGTGGGTGCCCACCGACGAGGGCTGGATGGTGCTGTCGGAAGCCACCATGCCCGACGGCACCACGGGAACCGCCACGCTCGTGATCACCGTCAAAGACGCCGACCACCTCGTGGTTCGGGGCACGGAGCGAATCATCGCCGGCGCCGAGGAGCCTGATTTCGAGATGACGATCGCCCGCAAGCCGCCGCAACCCGGATTGGCGAAGTGACCTGGCTCGCCTCCCCCGTCTCCTCATCCTCGCGAGATCTGTGATGCGTCTCACCGCTCCCATCGTTCTGGGCTTGTTCACCGTGGCTCTGGGGCTGTTACCGCCGCGGGCCGAAGCGCGTCCCAACGCTGGCGGCGGTCGGCAGGCCATGGCTCGGCCGGCAGGTGGCATGGCTCGGCCGGCAGGCGGCATGACGAGGCCGGCGATGCCGATGGCGCGGCCCAACGTCTCGGCCCCCCAGATGTCGCGTCCCCAGATGCCGCAGATGCGTCCGCAAATGCCGGCTGCTCGACCGCAGTTCCCGCAGGCTCAAGCCCGACCGATGACTCGTCCCCAGCTGCCGCAGGCACGTCCCCAGCTGCCGCAGGCACGTCCCCAGCTGCCGAACCAACTGCCTGGCGGCCTTGGCCGGCCCGGCATGCAAGGCCTGGCGCGGCCCAGTTTGGGCGGCTCGACTCGGCCCTCGTTGACCTCGGCCGGCGGACTGACGCGGCCGGCCCCCTCGCCCGGGCTTCTTCCGGGCGGCTCAACCGCGCGGCCGGGCTTGGGTTCGATGCGGCCTCAGCCGGGCATCGCCACGAAACCGGCCCCCGCGTCGGGACTCGCGCGGCCCCAGATGCCCAATCGCCCGACCACGCTGCCCGGGCAGGTTGGCGGCGCCGGCGGCGGGCTCGCGGGCCGGCCGATGACGAAGCCTTCGTTTCCCTCGCCCGGAATGCCGAACCGACCTGGCAGCGGCGGGGATCGCCCCGGTCTCGGGAGCGCGCAACGGCCGACACCACTCCCCGGTCAGTTGCCCGGCGGCCTCGGCGGCAATCGCCCGGGGCTGGGTGGCGGCGGCAATCGCCCGGGGCTGGGTGGCGGCGGCAATCGCCCCGGGCTGGGTGGCAATCGCCCTGGCATCGGCGGCAACCGGCCTGTCACGCTCCCCGCCGATCTGGCAAACCGTCCCTGGAATCGCCCCGGCGTGGGCAACCGACCCGGCATCGGCGGCAATCGCCCCGGCATCGGAGATGGCAACAACTTCTGGAACAGCGGCAACATCGGCAGCGGCAACTGGGGAAATAACAACAACTTCAACAACATCAACGTGGGCAACGTCGGCGGTGGCTGGGGCCTGCCCGGCTACGGGTATGGCGGCGGCTACGGGTATGGCGGCGGCTATGGCTACGGTGCGGGCTACGGCGGCTGGGCCAACCACTGGAACAGCGGCTACGTCAATCCTCACTACGGCGGCTGGTACAACGGCTGCTGGGGCGGCAACTGGGGCTCCAATGGCGGCTGGTGGGCGCCCTTCGCCGTCGGCGCTGCGACCTGGGGCCTGGCCTCCACGCTCGGCAGCTGGGGCTGGGGCTACGGCGGCGGCGGCTACGTGAACCCCTACTACTCCTCGGTTCCCGCGGCCATCGTGGCCTCGTCGCCCTACGACTACTCCCAGCCGGTCGTGGTCAACAACTACGTGACCAACGACGGTGACCTCACCGACGCGAGCACCGTGCAGGGCGGAACTGCGACCAGCGAGTCGGCGGCTTCGCCTTCCGACGCCGCCTTCGATGCGGCGCTCTCGTCGTTCAAGCAGGGCGACTACGCCGCCGCCCTCGCCGGCTGCGACAAGGCCGTAAAGCTCGCTCCCAACGACTCGGTGATCCACGAGGTGCGGGCCCTGTCGCTCTTCGCGCTGGGTCGATACCCCGAGGCGGCCGCGACCCTCAACGCCGTCCTCGCGGCGGCGCCCGGGATGGACTGGACCACGCTCAGCGGCCTCTACGGCTCCGTCGACGCCTACACCCAGCAACTGCGGAAGCTCGAGGATTTCTGTCGGGCCAATCCCGACAGCGCCGCGGGCTACTTCGTGCTCGCCTACCACTATCTCGTGGGCGGCTATTCCGACATGGCGGCCGACGCGCTGCGGGTGGTGGTGGCGAAGCAGCCGGGCGACGTGGTGGCGAAGCGGCTCCTCGACGCGCTCGCCCCGAAGGACGACAAGCCGGCCGACCAGCCGCCGGCGGCCCGGCCGGAGCCGACGCAGGCGCCCGCCGAGGCGCCTGCGGCTGGTCCCGAAACCGATCTGGTCGGCGCGTGGAAGGCGACCGCCGGCAAGGACTCCGTCGATCTCGTGATCACGGAAGACTCGCAGTTCACCTGGAAGGCGACGCCGTCCGGCCGCGAGCAGGTGGCGATCTCCGGCACGATCGAGACGGCCCGCGATGCGATCGCGCTCGTCAGCGAGTCGGCCGGTACGATGGCGGGCAAGGTGGCCTCCAAGGGGGCCGACGCCTTCGAGTTCACCCTCGCGGGCGCCCCGGCCGACGCCAAGCCGATCGCCTTCCAGCGGCAGAAGCCCTAGTCACCGTAGCCGGGTGTTTCAAAACTTCTGGATCAGGTCGAAGCCCAGCATGGTCTGCTGGTTGCTGATCCCGTCGTTGTAGGCCGCCCGCGGGCCGCCATACGGGCCGCCGAAGAAGTCCCACCGGAAGGCCGGCCGCATCAGGAAGTTGCCGGTGGGCGTCCAGTTGGGGCCCAGCGTGAGCGAGTAGAAGTTGCCGGGCAGCGGAACGTGATTCGGATTGCTGGGGCGATTGAGGCCGACCCGGGTGCCGTCCGTGTCCTGAAACCACTCGAACCGCGCGCCCCACGCCCAGGCGGAGTTGACGCGGTAGTAGAGATACTGGTCGATGCCCACCCAGAGCGCCGTCCCGCCATCGGCGAGCCCCTTGGCCTGGGTGCCGAGCCACTGATGAAACAGATACTCCCAGTTGTCAGCCGGGCGAAACTCGAAGATCAGGCTGTAGCGGGTGCGATTGGCCGACGTGAGCGGCGGAGCCGGCTGAAACAGCGGGGAGAAGTCGTTGCCCTCGTCGCCGGTGATGATCGCGAACGAGGTGGCCCGCGTGTCGTCGTCGTTCCTGACCCGCATCCGGCCCAGAAAGTTGGCCGCACTGTAGGGTGACGCCAGTCCGTTCCATCCATTCACGAGACCGCCGTCGACCTCGACGTTGTCGGTCGCGTTCCAGTGCACGAGCCCGCCCCAGTGGGTGAAGGGCCCGGCGAACTGGTAGCTGTAGCTCTTCAGATAGAAGAAGTTGCCCACCGCCGGCACGCCCTCGTAGCCGACGATCGTGTAGAAGTGGCCCAGCTTGAGCGACAGGTCCTGGCTGCCGACCTCCGCGTAGAGCTGCGGGATCGCCAGGCCGTAGTACTCGCCGCTGTTCCAGTCGAGCGGGCCGGGGTTCGTTTCCCAGCCGAGCGACATCGCGAGCGGAAAGTCCTCGCCGTAGAGCAGGTCGGTGCGGGCTCCGATCCCGTTCGACCCGTCCGTGGGCAGCGTCCGCTCGCCGACGATGTACACCTGGTTCATCATCGCCTCATTGGCACGGTCGACCGCGTTGTAGGGACCGTTGAACTTGCTCGCCGGCACGCCGAAGTTGCCGATGAAGCCGCCGTCGAGCCAGCCGTAGACGCCGCCGCGATCCCGCTCGCCGAACAGGAACCAGTCCTGGCCCGAGGGGATCAGTCCCGTCTGCACCTCGTCGGTGAGCACCGGATCCCGTGACTCGAACGCGCCGACCTGCCCCGGCTGACCGACGAAGCCCGAATCCTGGGCGACGAGCGACGGGACCCAGAATCCCCACCCGGACAGGCCCATCGCCACGAGCACCATGCCCACCACATTGATCACGCTGATGGCACGCACGTCAGCCCTCCCGATCCCGTCGGCCCTCGGACCACGGTGGCGCCGACCGGCCCGGCCGATCCTGGGATCCCGCCCATCCGAAGGTATGCCCAGAAGATCGGCGACACGGCCGGCCTGGCGTTCACACCGGCGGAGCCGACCGCGTGGACGGCTTCGACTTCGGCGAAGCCTCTGATCCGCAGGGCCGCCCCAGGCGACCCGCCTTGCCCCGCCTTCGGCCCCGCCGGACGGGTTGCCCCGCCGTCATCCGTTTTCCGCCGCAATGGCCGCCGGTTCAGGCCCGAGGCCAGCGGCACGCGCACCGGCTCGGGCAGCCGGCTTCACGGGTGCCTCGAGGGCCTTCAGCGAGCCGCGCCCGAGTTGGCGGTCACCGCCTCCATCACCCGGCTGAGGTTGAAGCTGCCCGGCTTCTGCCGCGGGGGAAACTCCTTGAAGCTCTGCAGCCACTCGCCCACGTAGCCCGCGGCGGGCGCGATCATGAACATGTGCTCCAGGTACCAGCGCTGGTAGTCCATGCCGATGTCCTGGGCCAGCTCGAAGGGATCCATCCGCAGGTTCACGAGCGTGGGCGCCCGCAGTTCCTCGAACGGCTGCTGCCAGACGTGCATCCCGTGGGCGGGCTGCTTGAGGAACGTGGCCTTCCAGTTGCCATAGCGCAGGGCCGCCACGCTTCCGTCGTCGGTCCAATAGATGAACTCCTTCCGGGGCCACGCCGCCTCTCGTCGCAGGGCCGGGCCGAGGTCGTAGCCGTCGAGGTGCACCTTGTAGGTGCGGTCGCCGATCCGCCGGCCCGCCAGGAGATCCTGCTTGGCCGTCGCGTCGCCGGCGGCGGCCACGAGCGTCGTCAGCATGTCTTCGTGGGCGCCGACGTCGTTGATCACCGTGCCCGGCTTGATCGTGCCCGGCCACTTGAGCGCACAGGGCACCCGGTAGCCACCTTCCCACTGCGTGTTCTTCTCGCCGCGAAACATGGTCGTGCCGCCGTCGGGCCAGGTGAAGGCCTCGGCCCCGTTGTCGGTGGAATACATCACGATCGTGTTCTCGGCCAGCCCGAGCTCGTCGAGCTTGGCGAGCAGCTCGCCCACCTGCCGGTCGTGCTCGACCATGCCGTCGGCGTAGATCCCCAGCCCCGTCTTCCCGGCCAGGTCCTCCTTCAAGTGGGTGAAGATGTGCATCTTCGTCGAGTTCCACCAGATGAAGAACGGCTGGCCCGACTGCTTCGCCTTGTCCATGAAGGCGAAGGTCTTTTCGTTGACTTCTTCGTCGATCGTCTCCATCCGCTTCTTGGTCAGCGGGCCGGTGTCGGTGATCTGGCCGTTCGCGAAGGAGTGGATCACGCCCCGCGGCCCGAACCGTTTCTTGAACGCGGGATCCTTCGGATAGTCGGGGTGCTCGGGCTCCTCCTCGGCGTTCAGGTGGTAGAGGTTGCCGAAGAACTCGTCGAAGCCATGGTTCGTGGGCAACATCTCGTCGCGGTCGCCGAGGTGGTTCTTGCCGAACTGACCGGTCATGTAGCCGCGGGCCTTGAGCAGGGTCGCGATCGTCGGGTCTTCCTGCTGCATGCCCTCGGGGGCCCCCGGCAGCCCGACCTTCGTCAGGCCGGTGCGGATCGGGGACTGCCCGGTGATGAAGGCGGCTCGCCCCGCGGTGCAGCTCTGCTGGCCGTACCAGTCGGTGAACAGCGCCCCCTCGCGGGCGATCCGGTCGATGTTGGGCGTCTTGTAGCCCATCATCCCGAGGTTGTAGGACCCGACGTTGAACTGGCCGATGTCGTCGCCCCAGATCACGAGGATGTTGGGCTGCTTGCCCGACTGGGCCGCCGCGGGGGTCGCGGGCAGGGCACAGGCGGTGGTCACGGCGGCGAGGACGGCGAGACGAAGGGGGGCGACGAAGCTCATGCGCGGGGGCATCTCCAGGTGGAACAGGATCAGTGTCATAAAACCCGCTCGCGAAATCCGGCAATGCGGAATCCGACAGAACCTTCCCCGGCAGCACCGATCGGGATCGCGGCGGCCGGGTCACGATTCAGGGCGAAGACGACGCGGGGGAGGGCTGAGAGTCGCCCCCTTCCCAGCGGAGGTTGCGGATCGCCCGCGGGCCCGTCCAGGCTTTCGCATCCACCGTGAGCGGCTGGCCGTCGCGCACGACCGTGCCACTCGGTGAGATGGACAACTCGGTGACGGCCCGCCAACTGGCGAGCGGCTCGCTGACCTTGGGATCCGTCGCCACGAGTTCGTCCAGACGCACCGAGACGGTCTGCCAGTCCGGGGTACCGGTCAGGGGCTTTACGACCGCGTAGTCCACGGCGGGCTTGCCGGGAACCATCGCGCCCCAGGCGTTGGTGTTGACGGTCACGACCAGCTGGTTGTCGCTCTCACACCTGACCTCGAACGTGAGCGCGGCCCCGGCGGGGCCGCGCCACGTGGGATCCTTGAGCTTGCGGGTGGTCGCGGTCCACAGCGGCGGATGCCCCCAGTTCAGGAGATACCAGTCTCGCCAGCCCCGCGACCCGTCGTCGATCAGCCGCTCGGGCTGGTGCGTGGCCCTCACGCCCGCCGCCTGCAACGCCTCGGGACCGGCCGACAGCACCCTCGAACTGATGACGAACGTGCCGGCGAGGTCGGGGTTCGGGCTCTGCGGGCCGTCCCGATGCTCCGCCGGCGCGTCGTACACCACGCTCGCGAACGCGAAGATCGGCTCGTCGAGGCTCGGCGTCGGGCAGCCGGCACGCCACTGCCCGTCGGCCTTCACGGCCCGCGCGTCGCGCCAGAACCGGGTGAGCGCGTGCGGATCGACCGCGTAGAAGACATCGACGCGGCGGACGGGCAGGGACTCGTCCGGCGTGACCGTGACCTGTGGCACGCCGCCGGCCGCCTCGAGATCGAGGGCGATCCGCGGTGACCGGGGCATGGCGAAGGCGGCACCCTTGAGATGCTCGTCGAACCACAGCCACTCGGTGACCGCGTGCGCCTCGTCGTGCCGGTGATTGAAGTGCGGCGAAATGCTGAACCGCAGGCGGTCGTCGGATAGGTTCCGCCAGTTCCAGGCCATGTTGTCGATGTGGGCGTGAAAGTCGTTGGTGGGCGAGAGCCAGAGCACCGGGCAGGTGAGGAGCGGCAGGTAGGCGTTGTCGGAAATGCAGCCCAACTCCATGGCCGTGCGCTTGGTCCGACTGCCGCCGGGAACCGTGGCTTCGTTCTCGACGAGGTCTCCCGAGCCGCCGCAGGATGGCACGGCGGCTTTGACTCGCTTGTCGATTGCGGCGAGGTTGGTGGTGAGCTTGCCTCCCATCGAATGCCCACGCACACCGATCCGCGCGGCGTCTCCTTCGGGCTGCTGCTCGAGGAAGGTGATCCCGCGGCGAGCTGCCATCAGCACGAGAAACCAGTTGCTGTTCCGCGGCGACTCGAACGGATCGAGCGTGTAGTCGTCCGGAGTGAGCGGACCGGCGAAGTGGTTCGCCTTGTTGCGCTGCGGCGGATGCGTCGCGTCGAGCCTGCCCCAGTCGGTCTGCGGACCATCCCAGACCTCCTGGCCGAGCCGCATCGGGTTGCCACCCCAGTTGAGCGAGATGACGGCATACCCCCGCTTGGCCCACGTCACGACGCTGCCGAGCGACGCCGACTGCCCGCCGCCGTGGAGATCCACGAGCGCGGGCAGCTTCGTGCCCCCCTTCGGGAAGCCATAAAACGCGGCAACCGTGGCGGGCTCCCCTTTGAACACGCCCACCCGATAGCGGACGATCCGGCACACCACCCCATCCTGCTCCCACTCCTTCAGCACCTCGGTCTCGAGCGGCTCTTTCCGCGGATCGAAGCCGGCCCAGAGTTCCTCGACGGTCATCGGCACCCTGCCGGCCTCGAGCGGGGGGAGCGTCTCGGCGGCGGCCACCAACGGCACGGCGTGGAACAGGATTGCAACAGCCCATCGGATCATCACGGGTCGCAACTCCTTGTTTCAGCGAGGGAGATCGCCAGGCCCCGAGCGGAAGCGGCCGAAGCGGGCCGCACCGCCCCGACTGCCACCGCCCCGACTGCCACCGCTCAGAGTAACAGCCCGGCGGCGATGCGGCGGATGGCCTCCGGCAGCGTCTGACATTCGGCCGCAAAGACGCGGGCCGCGAGTGATTCCGGGCTGTCATCCGCAAGCACCGGCACCGCCTGCTGGAGCAGGACGCGGCCGTGGTCGTATTCGTCGTCCACCAGGTGCACCGTGCAGCCGGAGACCGTGCAGCCCCGCTCGAGCACCGCGCGATGCACGTGCATCCCGTGAAAGCCACGGCCACCGAAGGCGGGCAGGAGCGACGGATGAATGTTGATCACGCGGCCCGCGAAGTCGTGCGGAATCGTCACCAGATGCAGAAATCCCGCCATCACCACGATCTCGGCCTCGGCCTCGCGACACGCGGCGAAGATCGTTTCGCTCCAGCGATCCACCCCCTGCCCTCCCGGCGGCAGCACCCGCACCGGCAGGCCCGCCCGCTCGGCGATCCGCACGCCCCGCACGTCGGCCCGGCTGGAAACGACCACGGCGACCGCAGCGGGCAACCTGCCGCCGTCGATCCGTTCGAGCAGATTCTCGAGCGTCCGGCCAGAGCCGGAGAGCAGGACGGCCAGCCGGAGGTGACGCGGGTCAGCCATGGGCCGCCACCGGCTCGACGCCGATCACGAGCGGGTGGCCGTCGATCTCGACCGACTCACCCTCGGTGCCGGCCCCGGCGGTGACCGTGGCCGCCGCCGCGAGCGTCTCCGCGGAAACATAGTCGAGGTGCGTTTCAAGGGCCGCCCGCAGCTCGGCTGAAGGGGTGGCGAACGCGAGCGTGATCCGATCCGTGAACTCGAGGTCGAGCGCCTTGCGGCGGGTCTGCACCGCGTGCACCACTTCACGGACGAGGCCCTCCGCCACGAGTTCCGGCGTCAGCTCCTTCGCCACCACCACCACGGCCCGCGGCCCCTCGGCCGCCGCCCAGCCGGGCTTGGCGGTGGTCCGCACGAGCACGTCTCCCTCCTCGAGCACCGCCTCACCGCCGCCCGCGAGCGGCAGCCGCGCCCGACCCGAGTCGTGAATGCCTTTCAAGATCGCGGCGGCATCGGCCGTGGTGAGCGCCTGCTTCACCTTGGGCAGGTCCTTGCCCAGCCGCGGCCCCAGTTTCTTGAGGTCCGGAAGGATCGCTCGCTCGATGTAGCGGTCGGGCTCTCGGCAGATCTCGAACTGTTTCACGTTCAACTCGTCGCACACGAGATCCGCATGGGACGCGAGCCACGCCTCGTCACCCGACGCTGGATCGGCGAGGATCACCTCCACCTTCGACAGCGGCTGACGAACCTTGAGCTTCTCGGCGGCCCGGGCCGCCCGGCCCAGCGAGGCCACGTCGCGGACGACCGCCATCCGCCGCACGAGGTCGCGGTCGACCAGCGCCTCGTCGCCCGCCGGGTAATCGGTGAGGTGCACGCTCTCGGGCGATTTCCCACCGAAGGCCGCGACGGCCAGATTTCGCCAGATCGCCTCGCTGACGAAGGGGACGAAGGGCGCCGCCAGCCGCGCGACGGCGAGCAGGGTTTCGTACAGGGTCCAGTAGGCGTCGAGCTTGTCGGGATTCGTCTCAGGGCCACCGTCGGCCTTGCCCGCCGCCCAGAACCGATCGCGGCTGCGGCGGACGAACCAGTTGCTCACCGCGTCGACGAGCTTCGAGAGCTCGCCGGCCGCGGCGAAGTGGTCGTATGCGTCGAGCCGCTCCACCATCGCCGCCGCCGTCGAATGCAGTTCGGACAACATCCACCGATCGAGCTCGCTCCGCTCCGCCGCCGGCCGCCAGCCTCGGGCCCGGGCGAGGTCGGCGTGAGCGAGCTGGCCCGGCTCGGCCAGCAGCGCTGCCGGATCGAAGCCGTCGATCTGGGCGTAGATCACGAAGAACGAATAGACGTTCCAGAGCCGGAGCAGAAACTCAGGCACGCTCTCGCGGATCGCCCGCTCGCTGTAGCGGATGCTCGTCCACGGGGGCTGGCCGGCCAGGAAGAACCACCGCAGGGCATCGGCTCCATAGGCGTCAAAGATCTCGGCCGGCTCGCGGTAGTTCCGCCGGCTCTTGCTCATCTTCTGCCCGTCTTCGCCGAGCATGTGGCCGAGCACGATGCAGGTCTTGAAGGGATGGGGATACTCGCCTGGCGGCGCGGCGGCCCCGGCGGGCAGGTGGCCCTCGAAGCCGGCTCCGAACAGCAGCGTGCTGATCGCCAACTGGCTGTAGAACCAGCCGCGGGTCTGATCGATCGCCTCGGAGATGAAGTCGGCCGGAAACTGGGCGGCGAACTCGTCGTGGCCCGTGTGCGGCCAGCCCCATTGGGCGAAGGGCATGCAGCCCGAGTCGAACCAGCAGTCGATCACCTCGCTCACCCGCCGCATCCGCCCGCCGGCCGCGAACGGGGAGTCGTAGGTGACCGCATCGATGTAGGGCTTGTGGACGCGGAGGTCCTCGGACAGCTCGGGACGCTTCCGCTTCGCCTCGGCAAAAACCTCGGTGCCACGCACACCCGGCTTCGCCAGGAGCGCGTCGTACGAGGGCACCGCCTCGGCCTTGCCCGTCTCCTCGCACACCCAGATCGGCAGCGGCGTGCCCCAATACCGCTCGCGGGACAGCGCCCAGTCGACGTTCGACTCGAGAAAGTTGCCGAACCGGCCGTGTTTGATGTGGTCGGGCAGCCAGTGCATCCGCTCGTTGTTGGCGAGCATCGGCTCGCGAAACCGGCTCGTGCGGATGAACCAGCTTTCGCGCGGATACTGGATCAGCGGGTCCTGGTCGGCCCGCCAGCAGAACGGATAGTCGTGGAGATACTGCTCCTGGTGCACGAGCAGCCCCCGGCCCCGGAGGTCGCGGGTGATGTCGCGGTCGCAGTCCTTCACGAACCGGCCCGAACCCATCGGGAAGGCGTCGGTGAACGTGCCGTCGGGGGCCACGGCGTTGAGGAGCGTCGGGCCCTGCCCGGGGACGAACCGGCCCTGCTCGGCCACCAGCACGCCGTAGTCGACCTCGCCGAAGGCCGGCGCGATGTGGACGACGCCGGTGCCTGAATCCGTGGTCACGAAGTCGGCCGCCACCACCCGCCAGGCCGCGGGCTCGCTGCCCCCCGCGGCAAGCGGTGCGGGCACGGGCGGCCCAGCCGGGCGATAGGTGTCGAACGGCGGCGAGTAGGAGCGGCCCACGAGCGTTGCCCCCGGCATCCGTTCCACCACCTCGAAGGTCTGCTTCAGCTTTTCGCCGAGGGCCGCGGCCAGCGGCTCCGCGACGACGTATTCCGCGGACGTGGCCGGCCCGCCATCCGCCACCGCCGCCCGGAGCACGACATACTCGAGGTCGGCCTTCACCGCGGCGAACTGGTTGGAGGGGAGCGTCCAGGGCGTCGTCGTCCAGGCCAGAAGACTGCGGCCCGTGGGGCCGCCGGCGTCGTCGAGCAGCGGAAACGCCACGTACACGCTCGGGTCGGCCACCTGGCGGTAGCCCTGCCCGACCTCGCCGCTCGAAAGCGCCGTGCCACCCTGGGCCCACCACCAGACGATCTTGTGCCCCTTGTAGAGCAGCCCGCGATCGAAAAGCGTGGCCAGCGCCCACCACACGCTCTCCACGAACGACCGGTGATACGTCACGTAGGCCTGGGAAAGATCGATCCAGAAGCCGATCCGCTCGGTGAGCGTCTCCCATTCCCTCGTGTAGCGCCAGACGCTCTCCTGGCACTTGTGGATGAAGGGCTCGACCCCGTACGCCTCGATCTCCGCCTTGGAGTGGATGCCGAGCTCCTTGCACACCTCCACCTCGACCGGCAGGCCATGGGTGTCCCAGCCGGCCTTCCGCTCGCAGTATTCGCCCCGCATCGTGCGGTAGCGGGGATAGAGATCCTTGATGGTGCGGGTCAGGCAGTGACCCGGGTGCGGCATCCCGTTGGCGGTCGGCGGCCCCTCGAAGAACACGAACCGCGGGCCGTCCCGCCGGGCGGCGAGCGATTTCTCGTAGATCCCGGCCGTCCGCCAGAACGCGGCGATCTGGGCCTCGAGGGCCGGGAAGTCGGGCTTGCCGCGGACGGGCTGGAACATCGGATTGAATCGGGGAACGGGACCGCCGGAGGCCGAAATCGTACCGCTTCGGTGGACGCCGCCACAGGGGTGGCGGCCGAACACCGGGCCCGCCCGCTCAGTGCCCGACGCCCAGGGCCCACTGCAGGAGCGTGATCCCGATCTCGAACACGATCAACCCCACGATCGCCCACTCGACCCGGAGCGAGCGGCGATTCTGCAGCAGTTCCAGGGCGGTCTCGGCCGTGCGCGAGATCAGCCCCAGCTTGCCGTGCAGCGCCGCGAACCGCTCCCGGATCTCGAACTCGTCCCGCAGCCGCGCCCAGAGCCGCTCCAGTTCCGGCTCGTCCCACAGCAGCTCCGGCGCGTCGTCGATGCGCGCCCCGCCGACCACGCGATGCTCGGTCAGCAGCGCCTCACCCAGATGCTGCAGCAGCACGTGAGCGGTGCGGCCAGCCCGACGCCAGTGGTCGAGGTTCACCGCGAACGGCTCGATGCGCTCGAACTGCCGCCCCGCCGCCCGTTCATGGTGGGCCAGGACGACGCTCTTGGCCAGGATGTCGGCGATCACCTGCAGCTTGCCGATCGTGACGTCGGCGAGCACGAGCGTGGTGCCCGCGACCGCCTCCTTGCCGCCCGGCTCGACCCGCACCTCGAGCGTCTCGACGTCGCGCTCCGGGAGGGGAAAAGGCTGCCGAATCTCGGGACCGATCTGCCGCAGATACTCGGTGATCGCGGCGGGCGAGGCGTCGAAGAACACCGCGGCCCCATACCCGTAGAGAATCGCGATCCCTCCGCCCGTGAGCGACCCGAGCAGCTCGACCACGAGCGGCGCGCCGAGCGACCGGTCGGTGGCCCCGAGCCGCTTGATGTCGATGGCATTGCCGACGAGCACGGCCTGCGCTTGAAATCCCGGCTCTCCCTCGCGGGGCAGCAGCACGGCTTTCGAGCCGGCGGTCGTGGAGGCGGTGGGCGTCGACATGGCTTTCACGGCGTGGGCGGCCGCCGCCGGCCCGGGAAACGTCGGCATCCGCTCGGGTATAGTTTCCCGTCCTCACCTCGGCCGCATTCCCGGAGCCGCCATGGACAGGTCTCCCTATCGTATCGACGTTCGGGTCGATTCGCTCGACGGCATCTACAGCGCGCTCGACCCGTCGCCATTTCGGCAGCGGGACCTCGATCCACGGGCGGTCGAGCACATCGTGCAGTGGGCCAGCGACGCCCCGCCCAAGGCACCGCTCGAACTGCGAATCAGCGTGCCGACCGAGGCCGATCCGAACGCCACCGAGGCCGACACCCAGGCCGCTGTCCGCAACTTTTTTCAGTACGAGGCCGGCCTCCTCGCGCGGAAGCACCACCGGAACAGGATTCGGATGCTCCGCTGGATGGCCGTCGGGCTGACCCTGATGGCGGTGCTTCTCACGCTGCACTCGGTAGTGGAGCGGCTCTATCCCAACAGCCTGTTCAACGACATCGTGGGCGAGGCCTTGGTGATCGCCGGCTGGGTCTCGCTCTGGGTGCCGATCGAGCGGCTCGGCTTCGACGGCTGGCTGCTCAAGGACAAGCTCCACCTGTATCGCCGCTTGGTCGAGATGCGGGTCACGGTGGCGTCCGAGCGGTAGGTCCGGCCCACCGGCCGCTCCCTCCCGCCCGCCGCGGTTATAATCGCTCGAAGGAGCCGCACGATGCCAGGCCTGCAGGCCGAGATGCTCGCGTGGATCGACCGGCAGCAGGGCCGGATGCTGGAGATCGTCCGCACCTGGGCGGGGATCAGCTCGTGGAGCCTTGATCCGGTCGGGCTTGTGACGATGCACCGGGCCGTGAGCGAGGCCTTCGGCACACTCGGGCCGGTCGAGCGAGTGTCGGGAGGCACCCGCACCGCCATCGGCGACGACGGTCGCGAGATCACGACGCCGCTCGGCGATGCGATTCGCGTCCGGGGCGGTGTCGGCCCGGCCGACTCGCCGAGCGTCCTCCTCGGCATCCACCTGGATACCGTGTATCCGCCCGGACCCGAGCCGCCGCGGGTCGAGCTGGCCGCCGACGGCCTCGTGCTCCGCGGCCCGGGGGTCACCGATGCCAAGGGGGGACTCGCCGTGATGCTCGTGGCCCTCGAGGCCTTCACCCGATTCGGGCCGGCTGATCGGCTTCGTTGGGAAGCGATCATCAACGCCGACGAAGAACTCGGTTCGCCCGGTTCCGCAGCGCTGCTCGCCGAGGCGGCCACCCGCCACGACGTGGGCCTGCTGTTCGAGCCGGCACTCGATGAGATGGGCACTCTGGCCGGCGCTCGCAAGGGTTCGGGTAACTTCACCGTCGTGATCCGCGGCCGGGCGGCCCACGCCGGCCGCCATTTTTCCGAGGGCTGTAACGCCGTCGCCGCCGCCGCCCGCCTGGCGACGGCCTGTGACATGCTGAACGAGTCGGGCCGGGGCATCACCGTCAACGTCGCAGCCCTCCACGGCGGTGAGGGTTTGAACGTGGTCCCCGACCTCGCGGTGCTCCGGCTGAACATCCGCGTCGCGACGGCGGCCGACGCCGACTGGGTGCAGCGACAGTTGACGGACCTCGTGGCCGTCGCCGCTCGTGCCGACGGCATCTCCGCCACGCTCCATGGTTCATTTCACTGCCTGCCCAAGCCGCTCGACGGGCCGGCCCAGGCGTTGCTGCAGCGGATCGTGGCCTGCGGCCGCACGCTCGGCCTGGCGCTCGAGGCCCGGCCCACCGGCGGCGTCTGCGACGGCAACAAGCTCGCGGCCGCGGGCCTGCCCACCATCGACGCGCTCGGCGTCCGCGGTGGCGGCATCCACTCCCCCGCCGAGTATCTGCTCGTGGAGAGCCTCGCGGAGCGGGCGAAACTCACGGCGCTGGTGCTCGCCGACCTGGCCGAACGGGGGCTGCCCGCGGGGATTTCACGTGATGGCAGGGGTTGCCCATGACAATCGAGCGGCGTAGCAAACCGAGCGTAGCCAGGATGGCGAAGCGAGGTTTTCTTCGAGCGAACGGAGGGCTGGAGGCCCGCAGTGAGCGCCCGGCGAAATGGCATGGGCGACCCCGGGCCACTTGGCTCGCCGAACGGGGGCTGCCATGTTCGTGATTCGCCCCGTCCAGCAGAGTGATCTCGCCGGCCTGCTCACGCTGGCCGGGCAGACGTCGTTCGGCCTCACGACGCTCCCCAAAGACGCCGACTGGCTCGCCGGGCGGATTCGCGACTCCGAGGACGCATTTCGCCGGCTCGCCGACCGACGGCCGCGGGGCGAGGCCTACCTGTTCGTCCTGGAGGACACGTCCACGGGCCGGGTGCTCGGCACCGCGGGCATCATCTCGAAAGTCGGCGGCTTCGAGCCGTTCTACGCCTACCGCATCGAGACCAGCGTGCACGAGTCGAAGATGCTGGGCATCCGCAAGGAGATTCGGACGCTTCACCTCGAGCGGGAACACGACGGCCCGTGCGAGATCGTGAGCATGTTTCTCCACCCCGAGCTCCGCGGCCGCGGGCTTGGCCGGCCCCTGTCGCTGGCCCGGTTCCTGTTCATCGCCGAGCATCCCTGGAGCTTCGACGAGCGGGTGATCGCCGAGATGCGGGGCGTGCTCGACGACTCCGGGCGAAGCGAGTTCTGGGACGCCGTCGGCCGCCACTTCTTCGAGATCGACTATCCGAAGGCCGACTATCTGAGCCTGCTCAACAAGCGGTTCATCGCCGACCTGATGCCCACGCACCCGATCTCCATTCCGCTTCTGCCGCCGGCGGCCCAGGCCGTGATCGGGCGGGTGCACCCCGAGACGGAACCGGCCCTCGCCATCCTGCGGGAGGAGGGTTTTGACTCCACCGGGATGGTCGACATCTTCGAGGCCGGTCCGATCGTGGGCTGCCCGCGGGACTGGCTCCGACTCGTGCGCGAGAGCTTCACGGACGAGGTGGCGGCCATCACCGCCCAGCCGGCGGCCCCCGGCGATCACCTGGTCGGCACCCGCGGCGTCGCCTTTCGGGCCTGCCGCACCTCGCTCAACCGGTTCCCCGACGGCGGCGTGGCGTTGCCCCGGGAGGCCGCGACGGCGCTCGGCGTCCACGTGGGTGACAGCGTGCGGTGCGGACGCTTGCGGAGGCAGCCATGACCCCATCGATGGCCGGCGACCTGCTGATCGCGGGCGCGTGGCTCGCGGGGAGCGGCCCCGTTTTCGGCTCGACCAGCCCCGCCACCGGGCAGGCCGTCTGGTCGGGGGCGGCAGCCACGCTCGCCGACGTCGCCGCCGCGGTGGCCGCGGCGCGGTCAACGCAGGAAGTCTGGGCCGCGCGGCCGCCCGAGGCCCGGATCGCGATCCTCGAGGCGTGTGGCCGAGAGTTGCAGCGAGGCGGTGGCGAACTCGCAGCGGCCATCGGCCTCGAGACGGGCAAGCCCCGCTGGGAGGTCCGGGAGGAGCTTGCCAGCATGGTCGGCAAGGTGGCGGCCACGATCGACGCCTGGCGGGAACGACACCAGGATCGCCTCGTCCCGCTGCCCGCCGCGGCCGCCGGCGACCTGGCGGCCGTCCGCTACCGCCCCCAGGGCGTGCTCGCCGTCCTCGGGCCGTTCAACTTTCCCGGCCACATCCCCCACGGCCAGATCGTGCCCGCCCTGCTCGCGGGCAACACGGTCGTTTTCAAGCCGAGTGAGTTCACGCCGCTCTCCGGCCGACGGCTGGTCGAACTCTGGATTCGCGCGGGCCTGCCACCGGGCGTCCTGAACCTCGTGCAAGGCGGCCGGGAGACCGGCGCGGCCCTCGCCGCTCATCCAGGCCACGATGGCATCCTCTTCACCGGGAACTACCAGACGGGCGTGGCCCTGCGGCGGCTGTGGGTGGAGGAGCCGGGGAAGATGCTGGCCCTCGAACTCGGGGGCAATAATCCGCTCGTCGTCCATGACGTCCGCGACACCGACGCCGCGGCGACCCTCACGATCCTCTCGGCCTTCCTCTCGGCCGGCCAGCGGTGCAGCTGCGCGCGGCGGCTGATCGTGACCCAGTCGGCCGGCGGTGACGCGTTCATCGAGCGGCTGCTCGCCCGGATCGACGGGATCCGCGCGGGGCTGCCGGACGACCAGCCCGAGCCCTTCATGGGGCCGGTGATCCACGAGGCGGCAGCCCGGAGCCTGCTCGCGGCCCAGGACGCGCTCCTCGCCCGCGGCGGCGTCGCCCTGAGACGAATGGCCCCACAGCGAGGCATCCCCACGCTGCTCTCCCCGGGGTTGATCGACGTGACGGCCGTCGGGGATCGGGCGGATACGGAATGGTTCGGGCCGCTCGTGCAGCTCATCCGCGTGCCCGATCTCGAGGCGGGGATCACCGAGGCCAACCGCACGGCCTACGGCCTGGCGGCCGCGTTGCTCTGCGACGACCGCGACTCGTGGGAGCTGTTTCAGCGCCGCGTCCGCGTCGGGGTCGTCAACTGGAACCGTCAGACCACCGGTGCCTCGGCGCGGCTGCCGTTTGGCGGCGTCGGCCGCAGCGGCAACCACAGGCCGGGCGGATCGTTCGCGATCGACTTCTGCGGCTATCCCGTGGCCTCGCTCGAGCGGGAGCACGTGATGCCGCCCCCTGCCCCACCCGGCCTCGAGTGAGCGAGTCCCACATGCCCGCGGCCGAACTGAACCTCGACGGCCTGGTCGGCCCCACCCACCACTACGGTGGCCTGGGCCTCGGCAACGTCGCCTCGCAGCGCCACCGCCACGAAGTCTCGAACCCCCGCGCAGCGGCCCTCGAGGGGATCGCCAAGATGCGGCTCCTGGTTTCGCTCGGCATCCCGCAGGCCGTGCTCCCGCCGCAGGAGCGGCCGCTCGTCTCGGCCCTCCAGAAGTTGGGCTTCGCGGGGGATGCCTCCGCCGTGCTCGCCGCCGCGGCCCGCGAGGCGCCCGAACTGCTCTCGGCCGCGGCCAGCAGCTCGTCGATGTGGGCGGCCAATGCCGCCTCGGTCTCCCCCGCCGCCGACACCCCCGACGGCCGCGTCCACATCACGCCCGCAAACCTCGTCAGCCAGTTTCACCGCTCGCTCGAGCCGCCGGCGACGGCTCGCGTCCTCGCGCGGATCTTCGCCGATGAGTCCCGCTTCGCCCACCACGCCCCGCTCCCGGCCGCGCTGCCCTTCGCCGACGAAGCCGCGGCCAACCAGATGCGGCTCTGCCGCTCCCACGGCGAGCGTGGCCTCGAGGTCTTTGTGTACGGCCGCGAGGGCGACACCCACCCTGGCGGCCGGCACCCCGCCCGACAGTCGCTGGCGGCCTCGGAGGCCGTCGCGAGGCTCCACGGCCTGGCCGCCGACCGGACGCTCTTCCTCCGGCAGAGTGACGCCGCGCTCGACGCCGGGGTGTTTCACAACGACGTGATCGCGGTGGCCAACGAGAACGTGCTGATCGTCCACGAGCGGGCCTTCGCCGACGGCGCGGCCGCGATCGACCAGATCCGGGCGGCCTCTGCCCGTGGCTGCGGCACCGATCTCGTCGTGATCGAGGTGCCCGAGCGGGCCGTGCCGCTCGCCGACGCGGTCGAGACCTACCTGTTCAACAGCCAGCTCATCACGCTGCCCGCCGGCGGCATGGCCCTCGTCTGCCCGGCCGAGTGCCGAGCCCACGCCGCCACGAGCCGCTGGCTCGACGCGCTCGTGGCCGCGGGCGGACCGATCGTCGCCCTCCATCCGGTCGAGATCCGCCAGAGCATGCACAACGGCGGCGGCCCGGCCTGCCTGCGGCTGCGGGTGGTGCTCACGGCCGATCAACTCGCGGCGGTCCATCCGGGCGTGATGGCCACGCCCGAGCGGCTCGACGCCCTGGAAGCGTGGGTGCGGCGGCACTACCGCGACCGGCTCACGATCGCCGATCTGGCCGATCCCGCGTTGCTCGAGGAGTCGCGCCGCGGGCTCGACGACCTGACGGGCATCCTCGACCTGCCCGCGTTGTACGCCTTCCAGTGGTGAACACGGCGGTCAGGCATCCGGCCGCACGCGGTGGTCGAGCGCCATCGTCTTTCCCCAGCGCAGGGTGCCACCGAGCGCCGCGGTGATGTAGGCCTTGGCCCGCCGGACCGCATCGACGAGCGACAGCCCTCGGGCCAGCCCCGTGGCGATCGCCGCCGAGTAGGTGCAGCCGGTGCCGTGGGTGTCGATCCCGCGGCGAAACGCCGCCGAGAACCGCTCGCCGCCGGCCGGCGTCACGAGGATGTCGGTCGCGACACGACCGCCGAGATGCCCTCCCTTGAGCAGGAAGGCACACCCGTGGCGATCCACCAGCCGGCGCCCCGCCGCCTCCATGCCGGCCAGATCGCGGCAGGCCTCACCCGACAGGATCCGCAGTTCGTCGAGGTTGGGCGTGACCAGCGTGGCCCGCGGAAACAACAGCCGCCGGTAGGCCGCGATCGCCGCCGGTTCCAGGAGCGGATCGCCGCTGGAGGCCACCATCACGGGGTCGACGACCACCGGGAGCTTCGGCACCGCCGCCAGCGCCTCGGCCACCGCCTCGATGATGCCCCGCGAGAAGAGCATCCCCGTCTTGGCGGCCTTCACAGGAAAGGCCTTGAGCGAGAGCCGCACCTGGGCCGCCACCACCGCCGGCCTCACCGGCTGGATCATCTCGACGGCCCCTGGCACCTCGGCCACCACGCAGGTGACCGCCGTCTGCGCGTAGCCGCCAAGCGCGGTGATCGTCTTGAGATCCGCCTGCAGCCCGGCCCCGCAGGAGTTGTCGGAGCCGGCGATCGTGAGCACGACCGGAGGCGGCTTCATGCGCGGCCCCGGCGTCGGCGGCGGGCGGCCGCCAGCAGGCCGAGGCCCCCGCCGGCGAGCCCGACCGCCACGGTCGAGGGCTCCGGCACCGCGGCCAGGTTGGCCAGCGCGTTCAGATTCGTCGTCATGTCGGCCGTGGGCTGCTGCGTGTCGATGTAGGAATAGGCCACGTAACCGGCCGGCCGCGGGCCGGCGCCGTCAGCGGCCTGGAGCCCGGCCGAAAAGGTCGCGGGCGTCTCCGTGATGTCGAAGATCCACTGATAGGCGAACCCCTGCCCGTGCGCGGCCGACGCGGCCGCGGCCAGCGTCGGCTGGTCCACGTTGGTGCCGTCTCCGACATAGACCGGGAACAGCACCGAGTTGATGATGCCCGTCCCCGGCGTGCCGAGAATCTGCGCGATCGCCGCCGCGTTCGCCGCCGCCGTGGTGGGATAGCGGGCGGCCGACAGGTATTTCGGCGACAGGTAGAGGCTGAAGTTCTGGCCCTGGCCGTTGGCCAGGCTCCGCAGGGCCGTCATCGTGCTCTGCCAGTTCGCAGGGAAGCTCTGGATGTTGGCGGTGAACTCCGCATCCACGGTGATGCCGCCGCCGTAGTCCTGCTGCCAGGTGTTCGTGGTCAGGGCCGACGTGAGGCTCGTGGCCGGATTGGCGGTGTTCCAGTCCATCCCCGGATCGGCGTTGATCAGCGCCGCAAAGGCCGGCCGCGGCGTGCCCGGCCACGCGTTCGGATAGAAGTGACCGTTGTCGTCGAGCTTCGGAAAGACCGTCCCGGTGGGGTCGACATCGACGGCCTTGAGAAACACCGTGCCGACCGCCGCGGGCTTCATCGTCGCCAGTGCGGGCACCCCGTGGGCCCCGCTCGGCGCATACATGTAGGCCGCCAGCGGCTCGGCCCGGGCGGCCGGGAGGAGATGGATCGCGGCCGCGGCCAGCAGGGCGACGATCGCACGAAGGAACGGCATGACTCGGGTTCCGCAGCCTCTGGGATTCCCGAAACTCTACCCGGCCTCACCCGCGGCCGCACGATTCCGGCAGCTCGCCCCGTTCCTAGCCGAGGTCGACCGTCTTTCCGGTCTTGAAGGCCTGGTCGGCGGCCAGCACGATCCGCAGGCTGTTGACCGCGTCGTCCATGTGGTCGCCGAGGTCGCGGTCGTTCACGATCGCGTCCAGGAACACCTCCTGCTCGAGGCGGCAGAGGCCGTCGTGGTCGGGCTCGCCGGAGCAGTCGAGGTATTCGTCGGCGCGGGCGAACGAGCCGTCGGGCTCGAGCGCCGCGTGGTGGAGCTTGAGCACGGCCGCCCTGGTGTGGGCCTCGATGTCGTCGGTGCCGGCCTCGCCCTCCTTGACGCCCGCGATGCTCACGCAACCCTCCGGCCCGATCACGTCCTTCACGAAGTAGGCCGTCTCGCTCATCATCGGCCCCCAGCCCGCCTCGTACCAGCCGACGGATCCGTCGGCGAAGCTCACCTGCAGACAGCCGTAGTTGTACATCCCGGGCACGAGCGCCTCCGACAGCCGGGCCCCGATGGCCGAGACCCGCACCGGCTTCGAACGGGTCATCTGGCACATCACATCCACGTAGTGCACGCCGCAATCGACGATCGGCGACATGGAGTCCATCAACGCCTTGTGGGTCTTCCACATGTCGCCCGAAGACTGCTGGTTGAGGTTCATCCGCATCACCAGCGGCTTGCCCAGCGTCTGGGCGGTCTCGATGAACCGGACCCAGGTCGGGTGGACCCGGAGGATGTAGCCCACGACCAGTTTCTTCCGGGCCTTGCGGGCGGCGGCCACCACCCCCTCGGCTTCGGCCACGGTCACGGCCACGGGCTTTTCGAGAAACACGTGGCAGCCGGCCGCGAAGGCGGCCAGCGCGTAGGCGGCGTGGGTGTCGGGATAGGTGTTGATCGAGACGGCATCGGGCTTCGTGGCCGCGAGCGCCTCGTGATAGTCGGAGAACTGCGGATACTCCGCCCCCAGCGCGTCGAGCAGGGCCCGCCGCGAGGCGGCGCCGCGGGACACCACGCCCACGATCTCGAAGCCCGGCATGGCGTGGTAGGCCTTGGCGTGCGACGTGCCCATGTGGCCGCAGCCCGCGACGAGGACCTTGATCGGCTGGGCGGCCATCGGTTGCATCTCCTGTTGACTCGCGGAACTCAGCCGGCGGCCTTCACGGCCGCCAGGATGATCGCCCGCAGCTTCGGCTCGGCCGAACGGGCCACCGCCAGGATGTGCTCCACCGTGGCCACCTCCAGGGCATCGGGCAGGCACATGTCGGTGATCACGGAGATCCCGAGCACCTGCATCGAGGAATGCACGGCCACGAGCACCTCGGGCACGGTCGACATCCCCACCACGTCGGCCCCGATCGTCCGCAGGAAGCGATACTCGGCCCGGGTCTCGAGATTCGGCCCCGTCACGGCGACGTAGACCCCGCGATGGGCCGTGAAGTCGTCGCGGCGGGCCACGGCGAGCGCCGCGTCGATCAGCGTGGGCGTGTAGGGGGCCGACATGTCGGGAAACCGCGGCCCGAGCCGCTCGTCGTTGATCCCGATCAGCGGGTTGTCGCCCAGGAGGTTGATGTGATCCTCGATCACCATCAGGTCGCCCGTCCGATACTGCGGGTTCAGGCCCCCGCAGGCGTTGGTGACCACCAGGAGCTCGGCCCCGAGCCGGCGCATCACCCGCACCGGAAAGGTGATCTGCTGGAGCGGATAGCCCTCGTAGGCGTGCATCCGCCCTTCCATCACCACCACGGGCACACCCGCGAGCAGTCCGCACACGAGCTGCCCGGCATGGCCGTGGGCCGTGGAGCGGGCGAAGTGGGGAATCTCGTCGTAGGGGATCGTCACGGCGTCGGCCAGAACGCCCGAGATGCCGCCGAGGCCGCTGCCGAGGATGATCGAAACCTTGGGGGCGAGATTCCACCGCTGCCGGATGAACGCGGTCGCTTCGGTGATCTTGTCGTACTGGTCGAGCATGCCTGCTTCCGAACTCCTGGTCGCCCCGGCAGGTGCCGAAGAAGCCGGGATCCTACCAGCCGGCGTCACTCCTCGCCCAGCAACGCCTGGAAGTCGGGATGGGCGTGCAGCGACTCGAGATCGGGATCGCTCTCCATGTGATCGAGGTCGTCGTAGCCCAGCAGCACCGCCCGCGAGAGCGAGTCGATCGCCTCCTCCAGGCGGCCGACGCGGGCCAGCGAGCAGGCCAGGTTGTAACGGGCCAGGAAGTCCTCGGGCTGGAGTTCGACCAGGCGGCGATCGTAGTCGACGGCCCGGGCGAGGTCGCCCTTCTTCGACACGAGCTCGGCCAGGATCCGGAGCACCTCGATCGAGTCGACCTTCCGGGCCAGGATCCGCTCGAAGAACTCGATGTCGAAGTCGAGCTGGCCGAGATTTCCGAACCAGGGCTCGCCCTTGCGCCGGCCGCGGCCTCCGGACCGTGGCTGCATTCCCGAGCCGGCGTCGGGCTCGTCAGGTGCCGATTGGGGAGTGTCGATCCCGGACATGGCAGGCTTCCATACAGCGGCTTCCGACGGCTGGCCGCCGGAACTATTTCTTGCCGCCTGGCCCCTTGGCTGGCGGCGGCTCCGGCTCACCCTCGTCACCGTGATCCCAGTCGGGATCGTTCTCCTCCTCCTCGAAGTCATCATCGAACTCATCGTCGAAGTCGTCGAAGTTCGACTCCTCGTCGGTGGGTTCGGCCAGCGGCAGATCGTCTTCGGCGAGATCCTCGTCGTCGTCGGGATCGACCGCGGCCAGAAGGCCGGCGACCGCCATCCCGCCGACCACGGGCGCGACGCCGGTCAGGATCAACGGTGCACCCGCCGCGCGGAACGGCAACGGGAGTGGGGGCGACAGGAGAGCAGGCATGGCGGTGCGGAGGTTCCCGGGCGGGCAAGTTCGTGCTTCGATCAAACAGTTTAGCGGCGGCGGCGTCAAGCCTGGGGGCGGGCCCCGAACCCGGCGGGCCTACGTGTGGTAGTCGGCGTTCAGCCGCACGTAGTCGGCCGTCAGGTCGCTGGAGAAGAACCGGATTTGGCCCGGACCATCGCCGACGGAGAGTTCCACGATCGTTTCGCGGGCGTCGCGGATCGAGGCCGAGACCGCCCCCTCGTCGAAGGCGACCGGTGAGCCTCCCCGGAACAGCAGGGCTCCGTTGAGCCGCAGTTCGAGCCGCGCCGGGTCGAACGGCACGCCGGCATAGCCCGCCGCCGACACGATCCGCCCCCAGTTGGGATCGGCTCCGTGGACCGCCGTCTTCACGAGCGGGCTGTCCGCGATCGAGCGGGCGATCCGCCGGGCCGCCTCGCGATCCCCAGCCCCGCTGACCTCGATCCGGATCATGTGGGTGGCCCCCTCGCCATCGTCGGCCATCTCGCGAGCGAGTTGCTGGCAGGCCTCCATCACGGCGCGGCCGCAGGCGGCCAGGCCCGCCCCGTGCAGCGGGCTGCCTCCGGCCGCCCCGTTGGCCAGCAGCAGCACGGTGTCGTTGGTGCTCATGTGGCCGTCCACGCTCACGCAGTTGAAGCTCTCCTCGGCCGCTTCCGCCAGGATCCGCTGGGCGTCGACCGGTTCGAGGGCCGCGTCCACGAGCACCACGCCGAGCATCGTGGCCATCCGCGGGCCGATCATCGCCGCCCCCTTGGCCATGGCGAACAGCGTGTACTGGCTCCCCTCGGCCGCGAACGTCGCGCCGGCGAGTTTGGGCCGCGTGTCGGTGGTCATCATGCCGCGGGCCGCGGTCAGCGCGGCCGCGTCGTCGGCCCCGAGCCGCTCCGCCGCCGCGGCGATCCCCGCTGCGATCTTCTCGAGCGGCAGAAACTCGCCGATGATCCCGGTCGAGAGCACGAGCACCTGCTCGGCCGTGGCGCCGAGCGCCCGCCCGGCCGCCGCGGCCATCGCCCGCGCGTCGTCGAGCCCGCGGGCGCCCGTGCAGGCGTTGGCGTTGCCGGAGTTGAGCACGATCCCACGGAAGCCGCGGCCCGGCGTCAACGCCCGGTCGTAGGCGACCGGCGCGGCGTAGACGAGGTTGGTCGTATAGACCCCCGCCCCGGTCGCGGGCAGGTCGCTGGCCACGAGCGTGACGTCCTCGCGGGAGGCGTCCCGCTTGATGCCGGCACGGACGCCGGCCAGGCGAAAGCCGCGCGGCAGCGGGGGGATGGGGTGGGGAATCGGGGGCTGTTGGCTCATGTCAGGTCGTGGACTCTCCGATGTGGTTCGTTTGGAGGGTGTGGGGTCGGGGCGACCCCATGCCATCTCGCGGACGCTCGCTGCGGGCATCCTGCCCTTCGCTCGCTCGGAGAAAACCTCGCTTCGCCATCCCGGCCGCGCTCGGTTTTCTACGCCGCTCGATTGGCATGGGCTCGCCCCTCGCGTTCAATCTCAAGGAAATGCCGTTCGTGCTCACAGGAGCCCGGCCTGCTCGGGGAGGCCGAACAGGACGTTGAAGTTCTGCACCGCCGCGCCGGCCGCACCCTTCACGAGATTGTCGAGGCAGCTGATCAGGAGGATCCGGCCGCGGACCACCCGGGCCGTGATGTCGCAGAAGTTGGTGTCGACCGTGTCCTTCGTGCCGGGCAGGTGGTCCACCACCCGCACGAACCGCTCCCGGTCGTAGGCCTCGCGGAGCAGGCCCATCACGTCGGCCTCGGCGACCGTCTTCGTGGGTCGGGCGTAGATCGTGGAGAGGATCCCCCGATCCATCGGGGCGAGTTGCGGCGTGAAGATCACTTCCGGCCGCGTCCCGGCGTGGCGGCCCAGGATCTGCTCGATCTCGGGCGTGTGCCGATGTCGGCCCACGTTGTAGGCCGACATGCTCTCGTTGCACTCGGGAAAGTGGGTCATCAGCTTCGGCTGCCGCCCCGCCCCGCTGACGCCGCTCTTGGAGTCGATGATGATGTCCGCCGGCTCCACGAGCCCCGCCTTGACGAGCGGTGCCAGCGGGAGGATCGCCGAGGTCGCGTAGCAGCCGGGATTGGCGACGAGTTGCTGGCCCACGATCCGCTCCCGGAACAACTCGGGCAGGCCGTAGACGGTGCCGCCAAGCCGCCCGGCATCGGGATGCTCGTGGCCATACCACTCCAGGTAGGTGTCGGCGTCGTCGAGCCGATAGTCTGCGCTGAAGTCGACCACTTTCGCGCCGGCGGCCAGCACCCGCGGCAGGATCTCGGCGCTGGCGCAGTGGGGCAGGCAGCCGAACACGCAGTCGGCCCGCTTCCCAACCTCCTCGGGCTCGAGGTCCTCGAGCGGGAGATCGAGCCGCCCCACCAGGCTGGGGTGCACCGTGGCGATCGGCGGCTTGCCCTCCTGGCGGCTCGTGACGGCCACCAGCTTCGCCTCCGGATGCCGAAGCAGGATCTTGATGGCCTCGAGCGCGGTGTAGCCGGTGGCGCCCAGCACGGCGACGGTGATCATGGTGGATGGGTCTCGGTCGAGCGGAACAGGACACGGGCGGCCGCAGTGTAGCGTGCGTCGGCCGGCCGCGCCGTCGCCCGCAGGCCGGCGGGGTTGACGGAATCCAGCCGCGCCCGCCGCACCGGTCCGCCCGATCGCGGTCGATTCGTGCGCTCCGATCCCCCCGGCCGGAGACGCCTGAATCCGCTGGGTATGATTTCGGGGTTCCGACCGACGCCTCGTCGGACGACCGCCACGTCCCCAGGGTTTTCCCGTGCCAGGCATCCTCGAACGACTGCCGATCTCCCGCCGCCTCACGCTCATCAGCCTCGCCTACACGCTGCCGATCGCCGTGCTGCTCTATTTCGTCGTCCAAGGCATCAATCAGGACATCCGGTTCACCGAACTGGAAAAAATCGGCAACGCGTACCAGCGGCCCCTGGCGACCCTCCTCCAGCACGTGCCACAGCACGACCTCGCCGCGCGCCGGATGCGGGCCGGCGACGCTTCCGCCGACGAACCGCTCACCCGCAGCCGGTCCGAGATCGACAAGGCTTTCGCCGAGCTCCGGGGCATCGACGCCCGCCATGCGGCCGATCTCCAGTTCACGGCCGAGGGGCTCGCCGACCGGGATCGAAGCCAGATCGCGATCGCCGCGGTGCAGCAGGAATGGGAGTCGGTGCGCGAGGAGACCACGGCCGCGGAGAGCGCGGAGCGACACGCCGCGCTGCTCGACCACGTGTTGCTGATGATCAAGCATGCCGGCGACACGTCCAACCTGATTCTCGATCCCGATCTCGACAGCTACTACCTGATGGACGTGACGCTCCTGGCACTCCCGGAAACCCAGCGGCGGTACTCCGAGGCCCTGGCCCTGTTCGCGGACCTGGCGCGGCGTGCGCCGCTGGGCGTCGACGACCGCGTGAGGCTGGCCGTGCTGGCGGCGCAGTTCGCGGCCGACCTGGGCCGCATCGCCACCGACGTCGAGACCGTGAAGGTCGAAGACCCCAAGTTCTACGGCCCCTCCGCC
>Ga0214917_10001158_pt1 | contig 34363 bp, 48 predicted proteins | sample LL_1208_BB_MetaG_FD_177983 | JGI IMG/M metagenome (GOLD analysis project Ga0214917, IMG submission 177983) | Freshwater microbial communities from Lake Lanier, Atlanta, Georgia, United States - LL_1208_BB | ecosystem: Environmental > Aquatic > Freshwater > Lake | place: USA: Georgia | collected... | reverse complement strand
CACTGATCGACAGTATGTTGACGAGGAAGTGACTCATTTAATTCAAACTCTGCAAATTTTAATATTTTCATATCATATATATTAAATAAAAAACCCACTTAAAATTAAGTGGGTTAAACAAAAAAAGAAAAAAACAGTTAAAAATCCTCATCGAGATTTTCAAAGTCAATAGCTTTATCTGATGCTTTTTGATACTCTGACACACGCTTTTCAAAAAAGTTTGATTTATTTTGTAAAGATAGCATTTCCATAAAATCAAATGGATTTTCAACTCCGTAAACTTTTTGACAACCAAGTTCGGTAAGCCAAAAATCTGCAACATATTCAATGTATTGTTGCATAAGTTTTGCATTCATTCCAATCAGTGCAACTGGAAGAGAATCCGTGATGAATTCTTTTTCAATTTCTACAGCTTCGCAGATAATCTCTTTGATTCTTTCTTCGGTGACTTTAGCTTGAATGTGTTTGTTGTGTAGTAAACAGGCAAACATACAATGAAGACCCTCATCTCTTGAAATTAACTCATTAGAGAATGTAAGACCCGGCATCAGACCTCTTTTCTTTAACCAGAAAATCGCACAGAAAGAACCAGAAAAGAAAATTCCTTCCACTGCCGCAAAAGCAATCAGTCTTTCAGCAAAAGATTCTGAACTAATCCATTTAAGAGCCCACTGTGCTTTTTTAGTGACAGCTGGAACTGTTTGAATAGCATTAAAAAGATAGTCCCTCTCAGATGAATCTTTGATATAAGTATCAATTAAAAGAGAATAGGTTTCAGAGTGGATATTTTCAATAGCTATTTGAAAACCGTAAAAACATTTTGCTTCTGGATATTGAACTTCTTTTAGGAAATTTTCGGCTAAGTTTTCGTTAACTATTCCATCTGAGGCCGCGAAGAAAGCCAAAACATGTTTAATATAATGTCTTTCATCGTCATTTAATTTTTCATTCCAGTCTGTTAAATCTTGGACTAAATCAATTTCCTCGGCAGTCCAAAATGAATGCTCAGCAGTTTTATAAAGTTCCCAGATATCGTTATATTTTAGTGGAAAAAGTACAAAACGATTTGGGTTTTCCGTTAGTATATGTTCTTTCATTTATTATTTTTATTTAGGTTATATATTATATAAATACTACTTTGTTTTAAAATCAAATTCGAAATGATATTACAAAATCAAACTTTTTAGGGTGTATAAAAGCGAAAAAGGGGAGTAGCGAATTCCCCTTTTTCTATAGCCAAAACTATACCGGTCCTAAATAGGGACTTTCGTCCACCGGTTACACTCTATATATTAAAATTGGACCGTGTCAATTCATTTTGCATTCTTGTTTTTAACATTTCAATGCAGTTTTTATTGACATCAAAAACAATTGAGTTTCTACCTAATTCTTCTGAAGCAATGGCTGTGGTTCCGCTTCCAGAAAAATAATCACATACTAAGTCTCCTGGGTTAGAAGAAGCTAAAATAGCCCTTTTAACTAAGTCTTTTGGTTTTTGTGTATTGTGTTTTATCAGTGTATTTTGTGGGGTTTTTTTGGTCTTTGCATATGACTTTACTTCTGTCATACTCCAATATGGAACACAAAATTCATCCCATAGATTTCCAGGATGGGTTAGGCGAACTTTATTTCCGTCTTCATCTACCCACCAATCTTTTGGTGTGCCATCGGCATTTCGATATGGAGCCACAACGTCCTTTTTAATTTTGACATTATCTATATTAAAAGTCCAGGTATTTTTATCTTTTGTAGCAAAGAAAATATCTTCGTGCATCGATTTCCAATTTTTATTAGATCCCCTACCTTTATCTCTTTTCCAGGTAATTCTATTAATGATATTAAACCCTACTTCTTGTAAGGCGGCGTGTATAATTGGGGAGTGTTGCCAACTAATACAAACATAAATTGAACCAGTTGGCTTTAATTGATTATAGGCCAGTTTTAGGTATGAAGTAGTCCAGTTTTTGTATTCATCTACGCTTTTCCACTGACAGTCCCAATCTTGTCTCATTCCGGTTTCTAAATCAACTGTTTTAGATTTTCCCGAAATAAAGTAAGGTGGATCTAAGAAAAAAAGGTCTACTGATTGATTGGGGATATAGAGGTCAGAGTTTTCAAACGATTCATTAAAGTATTGAATAGACATAGATGTTTTACAAGTTTAATACTAAAAGTTTATCAACTTTTTTAAAAAAATGACATACAACATCTGATTGTAAAATTAATTAGAATGGTAAAATACGAAATCAAAATTGAATTATCTAAAACCGAAGACATCAAAACACTGATTGAAAATGCTTACTTCAAAGATGGATTTGGTGGTAAAATATTGGGAAAAACCCACTATTTAACAATTACACCAGAAGATGATATTAACTGGTCTATTTTCAATGGATTAGATAACACAACCTGTAAAATTTTGAATGAAGAGGTCATTGATGGATCATTAAGATTCGTAATCGAGCAATATCAAGATTCCGAAATCAGACTTTATCCTATATCTATCTATTGCATTAAAGAATCTGATAAATATATATTTTATTAAAATAACCCTCTCACTTCTTTATTAAGAAACTATACTCAACCGGAGATACCAGATGTTCCTGAGATACCAGAAGAGTCCGTTGTCTTGAAAAATTATTCTTCTTGGCATTCTTTATCTTTTTTTTATTGAATAACAGCTAATTTAACCACCACGCCATTTATACTCACTTCGACGTATTGGCTAGATAGTGTCGGTGCCAAACTGGATTGAGTTGTTCCCAATTTCCAAAGAGCAAGTTGAGCATTTGATATAGTCGCTGTGGTGATTTTTGGAACCAACACTACATCAGTTTGTCCTGATAATTCTAAATTTGTCCCACCTATAATCACACTTGAAGTTGAAGAAGTTATTTGGTTGTTACATCCAGAAATTATAGAACTAAAATTAGATGATCCATCTAAGAAATTATCTTTCCCTGTAATGATGCTGGAATAATACCCACCTCTTATGCAGTTTTTATAACCACCTACAATCGCAACGCCTTTGCTTCGGCAGCTGTAAGATTGAGGAGAGATCCAATTTGTGATTATATTACAAGCTCCACCTACCACTGAAGAGTAGCTGGTGTATTTCAATTTAGTATCATTCCCACCAAGTATGATTGCTGTTTCAGACTGGCAGTAGATGCGACCTTTAAAGGAACCTATAATTGAAGATAGATTCGAATCGCAAATAAATGAACAATTTGATGTTATTATCCCAGCGGACTCTCTATATCCCCCAGTATCTCGAATCGTATTTTTATAACCACCTAAAATTAAAGATTTATCAAAACTACAGGCACAATTACAATTCCCACTAAATATTTGAGTTGAAAGAGAGTCAAATATTGTTCCACAGTATGAATTGAATAGAGAAGAATTAGTCGAATTATTCACAACACTGTTACAACCACCAAAGATGCTATTCTTTTGACATCCAGATATAGTTGAACTATTGCTAGATAATATAGTCGACTCAATTGAATTTGTAATACACGAACTCCCGCTATTGATAATTATTGAGTTTGAAGCAGTTGCAACTAAATTTGCACCACCACCTATTACAATTGAATAATTCGCAGCTCTAAGACACGATAATTGAGATGATATTATAGTAGAATTATTAGAACAACAGGTAGTGTTTTGATTTCCAGAAATAATTGTTGAAAACTGTTGACATCTCATGATGTTTTGATTTCCACCGATAGTAATCGAATAATCGTTTTTACAAATGTGTGTATTGAGTGTTCCAACTAGAGTGTTATTTTGACCAAGTAATGGATCGTAACATCCTTCTTTAATCAAACCACCATACGAATTAATAATGATGCTCCTATTTTGATTACAAATTTGAGAGCTCACCGAATCAATAACACTGGAATAACACGATGAATTAATCCTGGGATTGTATCCACCTATTATTGTAGAACCATGGGAGTTATCTATACAAGCATAATGACCAGAAATGATACTAGACCTTGCAGATTGAGTAATACCCAGTCCCCAACTACTGATAACTGATGAGAAAACAGACGTAGCAATTTTGGTGTTATTACTTCCTGCAATAAAGTTCGAATACCCCGGAGCTGAAGTTCCACACCAATTACCATATACCTTTGTTCCACAGGATGATACAATTGATGATGAGTTATTTCGACAAATTGTGTTATTAGACCCGCCTATAATTGAATTATCTTTTTGTTCAAAAGTTGTATTATTACAGATTGTGTTTTGTTTACCCCCTAAGATCGTTGTATTCTGATTTAATTTAGAGTTTGAATTGATATTGTTAGACACACCTCCAATTATTTGTGAAGTTTCAGAGTTACAAATACAACTACCTGAAGCCGAAATAATTGACGAATGTGTTGATGAGGTTATAATATTTTGTTTTCCTGCTAGAATTGAAGAGTTAACTACACAACATGTGGAGTTATAACCACCGCCCAAAATTACACTATTTTCACTTGAACACAACATACAGTTTGAGTAACCAGATCCTATCAATGATTGATTGGAATTTGAGATGACATTAGCACAACCGCCTAAAATTGTAGAATTATAATCAAGCTGTAAGCTGTAAATACCATTGCTCTCTCCGCCTAAAATAGAACTATTCGAGGATTGATAGCAAATGGTGTTAAATTTTCCACCAATTATCGATGAAGATGTGAGACCTGGTTGACCAAAAATGATATTAGAAATACCACCGATTATAGTTGAATCATTTGATTGACAAATGGTATTATTTTCACCACCGGCTGAATTCGAAAATGCAGACAGACTTTCAGTGTTTGAAGATTGTGTAAATCCACCTGAAATACCGGAAGTTCCAGATGTGCCAGAAGTTCCAGATGTAGCAGATGTCCCACTAGAACCTGATGTTCCAGAAGTTGCGGATGTTCCACTAGACCCAGAAGTTCCAGAGGTTGCGGATGTCCCACTAGAACCAGAAGTTCCTGAGGTTGCGGAAGTTCCAGATGAACCAGATGTGGCAGAGGTTCCAGATGAACCGGAAGTTCCATTTATACCAGAAGTTCCAGAGGTTGCGGATGTCCCACTAGAACCAGAAGTTCCTGAGGTTGCGGAAGTTCCAGATGAACCAGATGTGGCAGAGGTTCCAGATGAACCGGAAGTTCCATTTATACCAGAGGTTCCAGAGGTAGCAGATGTTCCACTAGAACCTGATGTTCCATTTATACCGGAAGTCCCAGATGTGGCAGAGGTTCCAGATGTTCCACTAGAACCTGATGTTCCATTTATACCGGAAGTCCCAGATGTGGCAGATGTTCCAGATGAACCAGAAGTCCCAGATGTGGCAGATGTTCCAGATGAACCAGAAGTTCCAGAGGTAGCAGATGTTCCAGATGAACCGGAAGTTCCATTTATACCAGAGGTTCCAGAGGTAGCAGATGTTCCAGATGAACCAGAAGTTCCAGAGGTAGCAGATGTTCCAGATGTGGCAGATGTTCCAGATGAACCAGAAGTTCCATTTATACCAGAGGTAGCAGATGTTCCACTAGAACCTGATGTTCCATTTATACCGGAAGTCCCAGATGTGGCAGAGGTTCCAGATGTTCCACTAGAACCTGATGTTCCATTTATACCGGAAGTCCCAGATGTGGCAGATGTTCCAGATGTTCCACTAGAACCTGATGTTCCATTCATACCGGAAGTTCCATTTATACCGGAAGTTCCAGATGAACCAGAAGTTGCAGAGGTTCCAGATGAACCGGAAGTTCCAGAAGTTCCAGAAGTTCCTACTACTAATTCAATTGCTGAAATAACTGGTCCATTAACTTCACCAAATTGGAAATTACCTCCAGAAACTTGGATTGCTTCTAACGTATAAGTAAATGCTCCAGTTCCTGGTTCATCGACATAAGAAATCGAATAGGGAACATTTTCATTTGCTGCAGATGATTCACATTGAACTACATTTCCAATTGGACCACCATTTCTATAAAGCTGTAATCTACAGAAAGAAGCTGCTGCAAGATTATTAGCATCTCCTGTTACGGTTACTAATACTGGGTGGTTGTTTACAGTTATAGATACACTAACAACTGAACCTGTAGCACCGTTTAGAATGGTCGTTTTTAAACCAACTGTTTGTGCGTAATTACTTCCGCTATTTGAAAGAGCTAAATTTTCTAAGTAGATGAGATTGCCGTCCATTTCAGGAATGGTCAATTTACTACCTTTTACTTGCCTTAATATTAGTGACATAATTTTATTTAATTTTTTTTATATATTAAAAGTCTAATTTAAAAAAAATAAAAAATAAAAAAATCCTAACTTGGGGTTAGGATTTTTTTATTTTTTCCAAAATTCGGTATTATGTAGTTTTTTTGGCCAAATATCTCCTAATATTTTTGTGGCGTCAGATTTTAAATATTCTAATTTACCGGTTCTTAATTCATGAAGATTTTCTCCCCAGCCATAACCAGCGTCATTTTCTCTAATGGTTTGAACTATATTATTAAAATCATGTTGAAAATAATCTTCTCCAATAAAATCATACAATTTTCTAAACCACATCTCGGGATTAGATGTCCATTCTTCGTATGGAAAAATTAAAATTCTATCACCCAGTCCGCGTTGCAGAGTATCGAGTAATGAAACATACGGTCTTCCTATAACACCTTCGTCAGCAACCCAAACTTCAACCCTACCATCGATGGTTTTCATTTTTGGATTTGAAAATTCACCATGTATCTCACCATCGGCTCTATTTCTTCTAAACAATTTCTCAAAAGATGAACAAATGTCTTCAAGATTTCTAACACAGGCGATAATTTTTGGTTTTTGACCAGTAATTTTTTCTATAAATTCAATATGTGTGGTCCAACCGCGGTTTTTATCAAAAATTATACTCTTATCTGTGTTATGATAACTTTGTAGTATGGATCTTATCACAGCCCATTTATCTTGTCCGTCTGGATAAACTTTATGACCTTCTAAATTCTGCCAATTATCGCGGATTTGTAAAAGAAATTCTAAAAGAGAAGAAGTTGCTGTTGTGGCAAATTTCGGATTTTGAAGTAGTACATTGCACAAAAGCGTCGAACCGCTGCGGGGCAGACCACTTATAAAATGTATTTTTCTCATAGTTCTAATAATTTATTTATTATCTCATTTGAATCAAAGATTTTAAGTCTATCATATGGAAATTGAATTGGATTTCCTGAGATATCAGCGTCATCTAGATACGAAGAGTGTAGCGTATCAAATTTTGGCTCAATGTTTGGAACTACATTAATATGTGATGCGTAACCTAATACTTCTGGTTTATTTCCAACCCAACACACAACTGATTTTTGACCCAACGCAGCAGCAGCGTGTTGAGAAAAAGAATCAATCAGTAATCTTTTTTTACAAAATATAACACTTGCTAAAATTTCTCTAGTGTCTAATGTTAATCTGTGGCACCCTTCTATCATTAGTTGATTTTCATATCCAATTTGATAAATATGGTAATCGTTTTTAAAGTATTCTACAATATCTTGTAAATTTTGAATTGGAATATCTCTGTACCAAGAGTAAGGTCTACCACCTTGGCCTCCGCCATTTGAGTGTAGTAAGAATATTGGTTTTTGAGCACCGCTTAACATTTTTAATTGAACACTTTGTAATTCAAGTGGTGAGAAGTGTAAATTTGGACCTTGTGATTTATTTTCCACCCCAATCAAATCACACCAGATATTTATTAAGTGTTTTCTATTTAGAATATAGTCTTCTGTGTGATAGGGGTCTTGTCTAAAAACTTTAACATCTTGATTCTTAATAAATTTTTTATAAAAGTTAGCCACTTGACCAAGTGGATAAATTTGAGAGATATTTGGATTGTTGAACCAAACAGCAGGCCAGGCCGTTACTACGATAATTTCTCTTTCTGGATCTGATTTTTTGAGTGATTCTATTACAGAGGTTGCTAAGATATTTTTTCCTATACCTCCTTCTACATGGAAGATTGAATACATTAAATTAATTTTTTTTATTATTATATAAGTGAATATTTATTTGTTTAAAACAAAAAAAGGGTCTCATAAAAATGAGACCCTTTTTTGAAAGTGCTTCAATATTAAGAGTACAATTGAGCTTCGGTAAGTCAACCACTCTTGTAACTGTTAGTGTTGAAACTGTTTTACTCTTTTCTTCTTGTAAAACAACTTTCTTCGGATTTGAGTTTATACAAGGTAATTATCGACGTAATCATCGACTACATAAGTATTAGTTGATGGGTCAACGGTAATGACCAATCGGCCTCCACCCGCACCAGCCGAAGATGATGCCGCAGCAGCGGCCGAAGGATTGAATGCTGTAAATTCCAACATTCTCATTGTGTTTCTCCATTCTTTTCTAGCAACTTCCCTTAGATCGTTGATTAATTTTAATTCCTCTTCAATTTTTTGATTTCTTAGTTGTTCTTTTTCATCAAGCTTTGTTTTTTCCCAAAGCCAATCAATAAGAGGTTGGTTATTAATAACAATGCTGGTATCTATTAACGCTGAATATGATTCATTTAAGATAAGGTTAACTTGTTCTTCTAAAGAAATTTTTTCAACCGGTCTAACTTTTTTTGGACGAGGTTTCGGTTTTTGTGTATTTGCCTTATTTATTGCTTCGTAAAAAGACGATCTTATATCAGACATGGTATAATTTAATTTTTTTTATATATTAAATTATATTTTTTACTTTTTCTTTATTGAAAGGTATTTATACCAAACTCTTTCGTGTAGGAAATAAAGGATTGGCTTTAGAACTAATTCACCAACTCCTAAAAGCGAAGACATTTCAATAGAAGCCCCAAGTGAGTAGGCAACAGAAACAGTGGTGATTGTTCCAACAAATCTATAAGAAATTGTTTTTAAGATATGCCTAACAATGGTTGATTCTTGTTTTATCGTTGTGATATGTGCCACATTATTTTTTATCACACAATTACCAACGCATGAAATATGCCACTTCCAATCACCAATTTCTTCGATCCAATCCTTAGTCGTTTTAGTATGACCGTCAACTATGATATCACCGACTATAATTTCTTTTCCATTTTCAATTAAACGCCATCTGGATGAATCGTCTTTTGAATTAGTGTTAAACCTAATTTGATATGTTTTGTTCTCTTTTTTAGACATTGATTTAAGGTGGTAAAAAAATTATTAAATAGTTTGACTTTCAGAAGACATTAAGTAATTCACAATGTCCCCCTGTATTGAATCATCAACCATTTGCTTCCAATTGTCATCTCCTAATTTTATCGAGTCTCTAATTTTAGTGGCAGAGATAAATCCAATATTGTCTGGTGGTGTGAATTCATTAATTTCATAACCAACTCCTCTGCCATAATTAACTGATTCTATATCAGGAATTATCATAACTTCAACATCATCTCCTTTTGATTTGTGATACTTTTTAATCATATCACAAGTTTGTTGAGTTGTGAACGGATTTTTTTCATCTGGTTCAATGTCTCTTACCATAATTAAAACCGCAACTCCAGCATTTAATTTTTGATTTACTAGTTCGATATGACCCCAGTGATAAGGTTGGTATCTACCAATAAAAATTGCCCTTTTTTTATCTGGGTTGTTAGTGGGTTGACCACCGTGATTAATTTTAGACCATTCCATTTTCTGTAATTTTTAAATTTTTGATTATTTTTTGATTAACTAAGTATTCGATAACTAAATCAACTGATTGTTCAATTGTTAGGGTGTCTGTATCTATAACAATCTCCGGTGAATCGGGTGCCTGATACGGTGAGTCAATTCCGGTAAAGTTTTTAATTTCACCAAGTCGAGCTTTTTTATAGAGCCCTTTTGGGTCTCTTGACTCGCAGCTTTGAAGTGAGGCGCTAACATATATTTCAATAAAATTAGTTCCAATAATTTCTCTGGCTTGCTCCCTATCTTCGATAAATGGTGAAATAAAGGCAGTTAGAGTTAGTGTTCCAGAATCTGAAAAAAGCTGTGCGACTTCTGAAATTCTTCTAATATTTTCTTTTCGGTCTTCATTTGAAAATCCAAGATCTTTATTAAGACCCATTCTAATGTTGTCTCCGTCGAGTACATAAGTTTTATAACCCAATTCAAAAAGTTTTGACTCTACTCCATTGGCTATTGTTGATTTACCTGAGCCTGATAGTCCGGTAAACCATAACACAGGTGAAAGTTGACCGTATTTATTTTGCCTTTCTTTTTTACTAACCCTGTATTGATATTTGTGTAAATTTTTTTCCATAAATCTTATATAAAATTATCGTGAATTGTTTTAGTAATAACCCAATACAACTATATTTATTGCTACAGACAGTTGATTTTTTCCCTCTTGTTTTATTGAACAGGAAATAAGTGCCGGATTTCCGTAGTGGTCTAATAATTTCAATCTAAAAATATCTAAGTAATTGATATGTGATAAAAGTTGATTTACAATCCATTCGTCAGATATCTTGGCCGCAGTCGGTGATTTTAACAGCAGAATCATTTCATAATGTCGATCAATAAAAACATCAGTTATTTCTGAAAATAGCGGATTCCTTTTTACCGAGTTTTGGAGTTCAGTTAATAGTAGATTATTGACGCTGTCATTTATTCCATTTATCAAAAAGTATTTATTGACGCCATATCTGATGTTGTAATCAGTTATTGAATCTGATATCCACTGCTTTAATGTTTTAGAAAAAACAAAATTAGACAAATTATTTTGACTTCTAAGCTGATTTAACTGCTTAACAACTGCAATTTCTAAGATTGAGTCTTCTGTCTTTAATGAATCTGGTGGCTTAGAAAAAACCTGGGACACGCAAAGTGTCGCTATCAATATTATGAATAAATATCTCATCGACATTTATTTTATTTTAGATGTTGATTATGTTTATTTTTTCACTAAATAGAACCAAGCCGAATCTGATTGGCCTTTTATTTCATCTTCAACCGCCTGAACATCTTCTTTTCCTTGAGTTACTAAATCAGCCGCATTTATCTTCACCGAACCGGGAAGCGTGAAGTCATATCTGCCCACTAAGTTCCCTAACATAATTTTTGAATTTCCTAAAACATGTCTGTAAAAAAGATCATCTTTGAATAAATTCTCTCTTGGTATATTAGCGTAAGCCTCCATAATTACATCATAGTTTACATTTGTTAAAATATGAATCCTGTGATTTAGCTGATTAAAGTGATGCTTCAGTGTATATTTGTTTAACTGGTTTAACATATCTGACATATTGTCTAATAAGGTTTTATAAACCCCTAATTCTCCAATTGTTGTCACATAAGATGATAGGTAAGGTTGGTTTGTTACCCCCAAGTTTACCGAAAGATTTGGCGTGTTTATACCCAATTGAAACAAAGAAGCTCCTCTGACTTCATAGAGATAGATGACTGATTGTATCTCACATGGGACATTAACATAATTATATCTGGTGAACTCTTCGGTGAAAAAGGCTTCCTTTTGAATTAAAAAATACATTTTTTGAACCGCATATTGATATCTGCGATAAAAATAAGGTAAGCATTTATTTTCGATGATTTGTCTTATTGATGCGTCTGGTAGTGTCTTTGGAAGTGCACAAGCAATAGTTAACTCAGTTTGAATTTGGTCTATAAATTCTTCGATTGTGTAGCCTCCTTGATAAGGTACATACACGTCATTATATCCATTGGTATCTGCCATGACTTTAATATATTTAATCTATATATTAAATCTAGCAATAGAAAATTTCAGTTATTCGACTACAAAATTTCTTGATGTTTGTAGTTTTTGTAGGAGGTATTTTTCTTCAAGTGTGATGTTGTTTGGGATGTGTATTTTAATGTTAACAATTAAATCACCTAATCCTAAGTTTATATCATTGACACCTTTTTGTCTAACTCGAATTGATTTACCGTGTGTGGTCCCTGGTTCAATTGTAATTGGTATCATTCCGTGTGGTGTTTTGACTTTAATGTGTGACCCAACGATTGCGTCTATTACTGATATCTCTTTTTCGACTATTAAATTGCCACCGTCTCTCTGAAACCAAAATTCTCTTAGCTCCTCTATAATCACTTGCAGATCACCTGGTATTCCACCCTTAATGTCGTTTCCATATCCACGCATTGAAAGTGCCATACCACTTGAAACTCCTGCTGGTATGTCAATATCTACAACTTGTTCGACTGATATTGTACCCTCGCCTTGACATTGTTGACAAATTTTGGCAACTTTTTTTCCATTGCCTCCGCAATCTGGACAAGTGCTTTCGTGCCTCATTTGACCAAACGGTGTATTTTGAATTACAATTCTAGTTCCCCTACCTGAACAGGGTAAGCAATCTCTAACATCAGATCCGCCATTTCCGTTACAAGACTCACAATTTTTTTGCCTTCTATATTTAACTTTCTTTTTACAACCTGTCAAAATTTCAGAAATTGTCAAATTTACCTTTAATCTTAAATCACCACCTCTTCTGGTCTTTTTTTGTCTTGAATTTCCAAATCCACCACCCAATATATCACCAAATTGTGAAAAGATATCATCCATTGAAAAGCCGTGGCCAAATCCGCCAAATGGGTTACCGCCTGCGCCAAATGGATTTGGATCGGCAGTTCCAAATTTGTCGTAGTTTGATTTCTTTTCTGGATTTGAAAGAACATCATACGCTTCGGCTGCTTCTTTAAATTTTGATTCGGCTTCAGGATTATCTGGATTACGATCTGGGTGGTATTGAAGCGCTGATTTTCTGTAAGCCTTTTTGATTTCTTCTTCAGTAGCACCTCGATCAACTCCTAAAATGTTATAATAGTCTTTATTCATAATTTATTAATTTTTCAATTTTTATGCCAATATTTGTTTTATTTTGGAATCTCTATATATCTGTTGAGTGGTTTCAGTTAGTCTAATTGTAACCCACTTATTGTAATTAATCCAAAATTCATTTTCAGAAATTGTCGAGCTCATAATTGGCATTTCTTCTATAATCTCTTTAAATATTCTATGTGCTTCTTCTAATTTCCAATCACTTAACTCTGTTAACCTTTCACAAAAGTAATCCATAAATGGTTTAGCTGTGTCTATCACCCCTGCTAGATAATCATCGCTCTTAAAGTTTAGAGGAGCCGATTCAGATATTTCAATATACCAATCTGTCACTGCTTTATGGTTCTTTTTAACTTTAAGTCTCTGATTTCTTCTGAGATATTTTCAGATTCTGATACCAACTTTACTAATTTTCCAATGTAATTATCAACAATTATTTCTAATGTTGTCGAGGTCTTGTCTATATTTTCAAATTTACTAAGACAATTTTTGTTTTCTAATAATTTTTCTATTAAATAGTCAATAAATTCATCAATGTCATAGTGTAATCTAAAAAGTTCCAGTCTTCCGTCGGATTTATAATCTTTAGAATTATTTTCTTGACCCGTATTGCCCATAAGTGAAAGTATAGTCTCATGTGAGCTAAAAATTCCTGGTGGACTTACAAAAACTTTTGCAAAAACTCTTCTAATTGTGGGTAGAATTAAGTCTAAAGTTTCATCTTCATCTTCGTAGAATGAGCCTAAAAATTCTTTCCTATTAAAAAGATGATACTTTTCAGAAATGACATAATTTAAGGTCATTTCAAAATAATCCATCCACTGGTCGGTAATTCCGCCAGTTAGCGAATCAATTAGGGCATTTTTATAAGATTCGTTTTTGTGAATCTCAAAGAAACTTGGTTTACTGTTCACCTTGAGATAAAATTATTTTAGGATATCTAAAAGGTTTACCGTTTAAGGTGTAGCCTTTGCTTACCACATCTACGATTCCTGATTTATCGCTTTTTATAATAGAAAGAACTTCATGTAATTCTTCGTCATAAGTTTCGGTTTGAATAGGTTCTATACCTTGAGATTTTAAAAAGGTGTCTAACTTGGTGATAATTAATTTTAGACCACTTCCGACCTCTTTAGAAGATTTTACGGCATAACTTAAATCATTATCCATATCAAGAATTGATTGTAGCATTTTAACCTTTGTGCCATTGACTAACTCTTCTTTTTCTTTTTGAACCCTTTTTTTATAATTTTCAAATTCGGCAGAAAGCCGTAAATATTTCTCGGTAGATTCTCTTAAACTTGATTCTAAAGTTGATATTGTTTCAGATGAGTCAGTGGTCTGAGTGATGTTTTCGGTTTTAGATTTTTTATTTTTCTTTTCAGTCATGATTAGTAATTAAATTTGAGTAGTTTTTTTATATTGTTAGAGTTATAAAATTCATAGGTTATGTTTTTATCAACAATTTTGTGAATTTCTAATTTTTCTAATTCATTTTTTATTTCATCTATACAGATTTTAAGTTCTTTAAGTGCGATACTCCAAGAAGTTGTGGGTTGCCAATAGCTTGGAAATTTATCTAAAAATTTATCCACCGCTGCATCAAAAGTTTTTTTTCTAATTAAAAGATACTCTTTTTGAGGTGATTGTATCGATTTATTGGATAGAATTTCAACTACGTAGGTATTGAACTTATGAATTAAATTATCGGTTTCAATTACTTTAAGTAAACCTATAACGAGCGCGTCTCTTTCAGAGAGTTTGATGATTTGATTTTCTTTTAGTATTTTTTCCGATTCCTTTTCTGAACCAATTACGTAATATACATAGTTGTCCCAGACGCACCTTTTTATCAGCTCGTCGGCCTGTAGAGTTATTTCCATATCTATTTAATATTTTTTTTATTTTATATGATAATTTGGGGATAAAGTTTTTTTGATTAAAATTTGAAAATTACTGATAATAACATTATATTTGTAGAAAGTTAATTTAATATGGACATCACAGAGAAAATCGAACTTAACAAAAAACTAAGAGCATATACTGGGGATAATACTTTTCTTCTTTCCTTAAAAAAACAACTCAAAACCTCAAAATACTTAGAAAAGGTAGAGGTCGCTGGTCGCAGTCTTAAATTTCTTTCAGAAAAACAATATCAAGCAGCTAAGTCATCACTGGACTAACTCCCCAAGTAAGTTTGCACCTGACCAAAAGTATACTTGTTTTGAGTAGTCTATCAATTTTCATTTTTTTGATAGAAAAAGGAACAGTTGTTAGTTCAACATCTATAAGATTAAATTTCTCGTCTAATGTCAAATATCGATTGATATCTTCGAGTGTCTCTCGGATATCTATAGAATTGAAAACTACAAATTCTGTAGAGTCCATAGATATATCGACTACTAAAAAATTTTCGTCTAAAAAATCAACTTTTGTTTTAAATCCAACATCTTTAATGCTATATAACATCTGTTCTAAGTTTTTTATCACATCTGGAATAAATTCTAAATTTTCGTTAAATCTACGTAGATACTTCATAGAGTTATATATTAAAAACTGACATTAATTATCTTTAATTTGTTCTTTTGTGTATGTTTTGAAGTTTTCATTAAATTTTTGTAAGTATTTCATAAATTTATATATTGAAAAATTCGTTTTTTTACTTAATATATAAAAAAAATAAAGTAAATTGTGAAATTCTTAAAGTTATATATAAGTTTTATTCAACTACTAAAAGAAGAAGTCGAAGGTAAAAAATTTATTTTGCTATCGGGACCAAGCGCTTCTGGTAAAACTTATTTGGCTACCGACCCAGAAAGTTTAGCACCAACTAAAATAGAAGATTGGTATAAAAATCCAAAAGCGGATAAGGTCTTAGTAGGTACGGATAATTTTGGTGGTGATCAAGATATTTTTCAAAAATTAATCGAGCTGATATCAGAAAATGGTCTACCCGAATTAGCAAAACTATCTGCTAATAGTTTTAAAGATTATCCTTGGTTGATAGAAATTTACAAAGATGATTTCAAAAAATGGCAAGAAGCGGCTTCAGGTGAGGAAAAAAAGAAATATCAAGAAATAAGAAAACATATAGGGTATTTAACTGATCCAGATCCAAAAGCTAAAAGCCAACAAAGAGATGGTTATGATGGTAGAAGATTTGGAATGGCTTGGGCTGCTTACTTTTCGAAAGCTAAAACAATAGTATTTGAGGATGTTGATACTGGTATAAAACTATTTAAAGTGTTTGGTGAGATTGAAGATTATCTAATATTCACACCATTAGATTGGTATCTGAAAAATATTAATAGTAGAGTAAATAGTGAAAATAAGGCAGAACGTATTGATGTTAATGATAAAGAGACTGCCCTATATCAATATTGTAAATGGTTTCAAGCTACAGACAAACCTGATTTAGATAATAAGATGTACACAGTTAGAAATCTAGAACAAATGTTAATTGCAGCGGAACATAATAATCCAAGAGAAATAATAGACTTGTTAGGCGTAAAGGATACATTAGAAAATGGATTTTACTTAACAACTAAGCCAGGAATTAATCCGAATGAGATTATTAATTCGAGAGATCCATCTACAGGAAGAGCAAAGAGTATTAGTGAGTTAGTATTTTAATCAAATTTTATTTTCTTTTCAATAATAGGTTATTAAATTCATTTTCCTTATCTTTGTAGGTATGATAACACGAGATAAAGTCATTAGAATCCAAGAGAAGTTAAAACAAGCTATAAAACAAATTGAGACGGAAGAAAATGTTCAATTTGAGTTTGGTTCTATTTCCTTCACGGCTCAAAGATATCAAAATTCCTTTGTTGTAAAGACTTTAGAAAAGAATGATAAAATTGACGGCATTATGGAAAGGACTTGTAAATCTATTGGGTTTACACAAAATGTTATCGGAATGGAATTTACATATCGAGGTAGCAAATACGAAATTACTGACATTAAAACAAAAAATAGAAAATACCCAGTAATTGCAATCGATCTGAATTCAAAAACAACATATAAGTTTGGGGTAGAATCCGTAAAGAAACTACTTGGCGGCGACAACATTATAAATAGAAATAAAAATTTAGATAAATTAGTCGGATAGAATGGATGTATATTTAGGTGATAAAAAAATTAATTTAGACTGGGGATTTCCTGAAAAAATCTCTCAATTAAAAAAAAGAGATACAATTACTTTGGATCTCTGTTATTATATTTATGATAACATTGAAAAATTTGGAGATGACTTAGAATTTCTACAACATATTAAAGAAGTCCCGGAAAATATATATGTCTCAAAATCTATCTATTATTGGTGGGTTTTTGAAGATTGCAAATTGATTGATAAAAGTGTTTATCAGGATAAAAATTTCTATAGCTATCGAGGAGAAGATACTCAAAAATGGATTTGTAAATTAACATTTTCTTATAAAGGGGTTTATGGTTCTAATAAAAAATCGGTAGTAGAAAGAGATATAAAATTAAAAAAGTTATTTAGTGAATAAAGATTTATACTGTTATTACTATTGAGAAGTCCTTGTAAAATCAAAAAGTAATTAGTAACTTAGCAATTATAACAAAAATAATTGAAAAAAATCCCTACATATAATGAAGCGTTAGAATTGTGTCAATACACAAATAGCCCATTCTACGAAACTAAAACTGAAGTTTGTGGTTTTAGTGTTTCTATTTTCAACTACAGATTAGCACAGTTCTCTGATTTTAATTCACCAATTGAGTCGAATCCTGATTTGACAGGATTTGAAATGCGTGGACTTACTTTTGTCTTCAATAAAGATGGTTCAATTTTTAATCGATATGTCTTACTTGAAAAGTTCTTTAACTTAAATCAAGTTCCAGATTCTATGTATTCGGTTGTTAAGAATTATAAAATAAAATATGTAAATAACAAAGAAGATGGTTCAATAGCATCTTTCATAGAATTACCTAATGGTAAGATAGTGGGTCGTTCTAAAATGGGTTTTGATAATGACCAATCAAATGGAATTAATAGAATTTATAAAACAAATCCTGATGCCAAATCATTTGTGGATTTTTGTTTAGATAGTAATATAGTTCCTATTTTTGAATATGTTTCACCTCACAACCGTATAGTTCTAAGATACCTTAAAGAAGAACTTATACTTCTTCGTTTAAGAGATAATAGAACAGGTAAACATATTGATATAAGAGACCACTTGGATAAAATTGGTTCAATTAAGATTGCCCCTTTTGAGGATGAAATTAAATATCTTGATCATTTGATTGAGTTAACTGCTACTCAAGTTGATAAAGAAGGTTCAATTGTGACTTGTGAAGATGAGTGGGGTCGTGACTTCTTTTTTAAGATCAAGTGCCCATGGTATATAGAACGACATGGACTATTTACAAATGATATTTATAGAGAACATATTGTTATTGGATATATCTTAGATGATAAAATTGATGATATCTTAGGTCAAATACCAGAAGATGAAAAAGAAGCTCATTTGAGAATTCAAAAGATAATCTCTATTGTTAAAAGAGCTCTTAATAAAAAGGTAGTTGAAATTGAATCTGCTTATAATGACTTTGTTAAAAGTGGTAGTGATAAAAAAGATTATGCTCTAAATCATAGAGTTGGAAATGAAAACTTTACATTTGTTATGAACATGGATAAAGCCCAAAAACTTAAATCAATGTCCAAAGAAGAGATATTGGATATTTATGAAGATATTGAATTCTATGAAAGGTCTCTAAAAAGATGTCAGCCTTATGAAATGGTAGTTGAGTGGTTAAGGGATAAGACAAAGAGGTTAGAAATAGCCAGAGCATGGTTAAAGAGTAAAGACTCGACGCTATTTTTTAGAGAACCGCAGGATTTTGAAGAGGATAATTAAGATCAGTTTTTAACTCTTTTTTTTATATATAGAGTTATGAAGATTAAAAATTATTCAGAATTTATCTTAGAAGAAATTATTAATATGCCAAGTTGGCCATCGTTAGCAAATTCCAGTAAAAACGGATATGTACTTCCTATGTTGTTGTGGGTTTATGATGTCTGTGAAGGTTCTTTTAGGGAAGGTGATTATGAGTCAGAAATTTCAGCAACTGGTGTTAAGTTAGTTAAGAAGTGGAATTTAGAAGGTGGTTTATCTGGATCTTATTTTAGATTTGAAAGTGAAAGAAGAGGAATTATTTTTACACACTTGAATGGGGTGAATTTAGAATTCTGTGATTCCAAACCATCAGGATATCAATTACCAGAAGATATTGAGAGTAGAGCTACTGGTTTATTTGAAAAATATAATTTAGGAAGTCCTATTTTTGCAATAGTTGTTAAAGATTTTGAAGATGGTGTCAAAGTAGCCACAACTGGTTCTAACTGGCATCTGATAAAAAAGTTAGGTATTAAAAGATTAGGTATATCAACATATAAAGGTTTTGTTAGAGAATTGAATATTCCGCTTTATAGTGATGATACACAAACACCTGAATCAAAAGAGGCTATTTGGAAAAAACTTATACAAGATGAAACCTGTGAAATAGTAGGTTGGTCTCAGAATCAAAAAGTTGAATTACCTATTGAAATGATAGATGGTAATCCTTATTATAAAGGGGGTATTCCAATTTATTTTGGTGATGCAGAAATAAATAGACAAACATTAGACTTGGTCGGTAAAGATAAAGATAAATCTCTTAAAATGAAATCTTTGACAAAAAACTTGAAACTTAAATCTGTAAAAAAATGAGATACCTAAAAACATATAAGGTATTTGAATCTCAAAATTTAGATTCTTTAGCAAATCAATTCTTAGATGAATATTTCCAACAATATGATTTGAGATTAGGTAAGCCTTTTGATAAAGAAAAGGCAAATTGTTCTTGGTTTACAAAAGAATTTTATAACTGGGCTAAGTCAAAATCAATAGATGTCCAAATAGTTTATTTTGATTCAGATAGAGAAGCTCACATTGCTCCTATGATTGATGGTCAAATTATTGACTTCTCGGTGAAACAATTTACTAAGAATCCAGAAGATGATTATTTAATTCTAACACCAGAAGATTATTCTAAATGGGGATATTTGGAATATGAAATATTAGATGAATTTCCTCATTGGGCAACGGTTAGAGCTGCAGACAAAAGAGTAGAGTTTATTAAATGGGTGGATTTCAAAAAGACCGAAATGTATGACTGTTTAAAAAAAGCATATTTTAGTTTTGACAGCAAAGAAGATGAAATGGAATGGAGTGTATCAGATATTAATCAATATGATGTAGATAGGGGTTCATATTTTTGCACAACAGATAATTGCATCACACATTATAGAGATAATCCTGGATACAGTGGAGAAGATGATTTCCAGTTAGATGATATGACAATTATTGCACTGTCTGATGATTACGCTATGTATGATGAAGGGGTGAGAGATTTTATTTTACAAAGAGCAGATGGTTTTTATTGCCCAGAATTTGATACTTATGGTTTGGTTATTTGGAATAAAAATTTAATAAAAAGATGAAGAGTTTAAGGACATTTGTAAAATTTAATGAGAATTTGTCAAATCAGAAACTTCAACAATTTAGAGAAGACGAGGTTTTTATTTTACAAACATTTTTAGATCTACAGTATGACGGATATCGGGTAAGAGTGGCTGATGATGTAATTGCAAAATCTTTTTTAATAACCGAGCCGATGCCTGGTTTTGTTATACATCGTCAAAGAACAGGATATTCAAGTCCATATTTTAAATTATCGGACGTAAAACATGAACTTCTACAAATCAAATCTTACTTAGATGATAGATGGTTCAAGTGTGGAGTCGTTTTTGTTGGTGACCCTGAAAGAATCGAGGTTGAAATAGACGAAGAAGATTATGATTTGTTGGATGAACAGGAAATTGTAAATTTAGTTGTATTTTTTAATATATAATTAGTGAATCACCTAAAACCTTATAAATTATTTGAATCAAACCAAACCTGGTCAGAAATCAATGGAAAACTCCAAAGGGAATTTGGATTTAGTGATTTTCAGCAAGCATTAGAATTCATAAATGAAATTGCAAAAATATGTGAATCCGAAAATCACCATCCTGAAATAAACTGGGCTTATAACAAAGTAATACTTAAATTATCTACTCACGATGCTGGTGATATCATTACTCAAAAAGATATAAAATTGGCAGAACTAATAGATGAAGTGGCTTAAGAAATATAAAATATTTGAAAATTATAGTAGATTTGGATCCAGAACTATTACTGAGTCGGAATTTGATAAAATCAGAAAAGAGAATTGTAAAAATTGGACTCGTGTCGAAAGTGAACTTTTTCGTGGTATGCCTGACTTAGGAGACTTTGTTTTTGTGGATCCAAAACTGGGTGATTTTAGAAGTTCAATTGAAGATACAAATTTACACTTGGAGTTAATGTCTAATCTTCCGAGTTGGAAAGATTATCCAAGATACGATAGATGTGTTATTGGTGGTTCACCAGGAGCCGTTGGTTCTTACGGAGATGCTATTTATGAAGTCATTCCATTCGACGGGGTAAAAATTGCAATTTGCCCCTATAGAACTATTTGGGAATCTTTTGGAAATGATGATGATGACTGGGGTGGAGATGTTTATTTAGTTGAACATTTTTTAGATGCTATTGGACTATTCCCTGCCTGGATACAAGTCGGTGGTGACACACTACAAAATAGATTAAATAAAATTTCAAAATTCAATTTAGAAAAAAAAGACGTCAGGTCGTTTATTGAAAGATGTGGTGATGATCTGAAAAAAAGTCCAGATTCAATAACTGGCGAAGATTGTTTTAATTTTATTAATAATTATATCTTTAATCCCCAAGTTAGGGGCTTTAAGGTGTTAAACTATGATGAGGACTTTAGGATAGAAAATAAAAAACAATTTTGGACAGAAGGTCCAGTTTTGTTACTTCGTGGTAGTTTATCTTAAAAATCTTTGAATACTAAAAATAAAAAATTGACTTTCTAATAATCTTCGTCTGGTTCACCTCCGAGTTCTGAGCAATCTGGACAAATGTATCCTTTTTCATCTCTTACTACGGCTTTATTTCTCGGAAGTTCAAATGATTTGTGACATTTTTCACAATATGTCTTACCTTCACCTCCGAGTTCTTCGGGTCCATGTCCTTCTTCTTCCATAGATTCCACAAATCTATTATATGATTTTATGCGTTTCATAATTTTTATTATTAATTTTTTTTTCATTTTTTTTATTATATATTAATTTTTTTTCATTTTTTTTTATTATATATTAATTATTAAATATATAAAAATTATGAGACATATAAATAACTTCAGACTATTTGAGAATCTGTCAGTAAATGAAGATTATATCACCCTATCACATTTTCTGTATGATTTATTCGATAAATGGGATATAGTAAAATGCACCGGTGAAACTTTCAGCGAAGAAGTTCACCCGTATGGATATGATAGCCCCGGTTATCCGGTTCACAAATTCTGGACATTTCGGTCAAAAAATTGGAACCCGGTTCTTGATCCAGTCATGGATTCTACAGATATCGAAAAAATAAAGGATTTAGTGATTTATAACATAAAACAAAATGAAATAGGACAATTTAAGTTAGAATTAGACCAGATTTTAGACGACGTTAGAGCAGTTATTGATAAGGGAATTTTAGTATCCGCTGAGAACAGCTACGAATTTGTTGACTACATTTTAAAAATTCAGAACTACCCAGCATTGACTTCTAATTCATAACGCGGATACCGGTTTAAAAAAACTCTTGAAATCTCTAACACCCCCTATATTTTGTAGAATAGGGTATGCATTTTTTAAGCCTATTTTTGATTGTGGTATTGTTATTTTTTTTAAATCAGTTGTATCATTCATTAAATCTGGATACTTGGTAAATAAGTTTATTAAAAATTCCATATTTTCTTCTTCAGATTTATCTTTATCCCAAAGATGTAAAAGATGTGTTTTATTTTTTTCAATAAATTCTACAACGTCTTTATTAATGATTGGATTCCAAAGAGAAAATTCTTTTAAAAATTTCATAATTATTTTAATTTGAAAACTCTAATCTAAAGAAGTATTTTTATTTTAATCAAAAACCAATAATAAATAGTTCATAATAATCATATCCGGAAAAATAATATTTTTTCCCTCTTTCTTGAATCCACTTCTACCATGTGAAGAATCATCACCTTCTCCAAGCGTGACTCCTTTTTCTTCAATTATTTTTGTTGCTTCTGATAGAATCCAACTTATTCTTTCATAGAACATTGGCATATCATCTTTAAGATTTTGTTGAGCCTTTTCTTTGCTTAGACCAAAGTAAGAATATTCTTCTTCAGGTTTAATTTCAATAGTTAACATAAGATTTTTTGGATTCCATTTGAATGTTAATTGTTCATGTGTCTGGTAAGGTTTTTTATAGATTTTATTGTCTCCCTCGTGATAGTAAGTTGGATTAGCCTTAAAAGCTCCTTTCTTTAAATCATTAAGTGTATTTATAATAAAATCCGATTCTAAAATACCTTTAGCTTCAAAATCTTCATATAATTTTAAATACCTCATAAATATTTTTATTTTTATATATTAAATTTGAATAAACCTTTTTTAATAGAATACTATAAATGTAGTATGTGTCAATAACACTGTCATAATGTCAGGAAAATATTAATGGCACGTCATTTGACAATAGCATAATAAAAAATAAAAAAAATATGAACGAAAAAATTATTGGTATTGACCTTGGGAGTTACAACTCCGCCGTATCTGTTTACGAGGGAACAGAAGTAAAAATTATTCCTAATTCAGAAGGTGCCCTTACCACACCTTCTTATGTTGCTTTTACAAAAGATGGTATCAAAGTAGGGGATCCAGCTAAAAGACAAGCAACGATTAATCCTGAAAAAACAATTTTTAACATTAAGCGTTTGATGGGTAAAACTTATGAGCAAGTTAAACACCTTAAAAGACCTTACAAAATTGTTGACCAGAAAGGAAGACCTGGAATACAAATCGATGACAAGACCTACTCACCTGAAGAAATTTCAGCTATGATTATTCAGAAAATGAAAAAAACCGCTGAAGATTTCCTTGGGCATGAGGTGAAAAGAGCCATCATCACGGTTCCTGCTCACTTTAACTCAGAAGAAAGACAAGCAACAAAATTAGCTGGTGAAATTGCTGGTCTTACGGTAGAAAGAGTTATTGCTGAACCAACGGCAGCTATTTTGAATGTCGATTCAAAATCCGAAAACAAATATGCTGTCTTTGATTTTGGTGGGTGTACAATGGACCTTTCTATTGTTGATGTCGCAGATGGAGTATTTGAAATCTTATCAACAGACGGAGACTTAGATTTAGGTGGATCTTTAATTGACGAAGAAGTAGTAAATTGGATGGCTGAAGAATTTTTGAAAGACGAAGGTATGGATCTTAGAAAAGACCCAATGGCTCATCAAAGATTGTTCGAGGCTGCTGAAAAGGCAAAAATTGAGTTATCTGGTTCATCACAGGCTGATATCAATCTACCTTACATCACCTCGGTTGATGGTATTCCAAAACACTTGGTTAGACAGTTGTCAAAGTCCAAGTTCGAACAGTTGATTGATCCTATCATTGAAAGAACAATCAACAAATCTAAATCAGCTTTGAAGAGTTCTGGGTTAAAAACTTCACAAATCAATGAAGTTCTGCTTGTCGGTGGGTCTTCTAGAATTCCACTTGTTCAAGAAAAACTTGAAAAACTTTTTGGAAAAAAACCCTCTAAATCCCTAAATCCTGATACTTGTGTTTCTACCGGTGCAACTATCCAGGGTGGTGTAATGACTGGAAACGTTACTGACGTTTTGTTACTTGATGTGCTTCCACTTTCAATTGGTATTGAAACTATGGGACAGGTCATGACTAAATTAATCGAAAGTAACACCACAATCCCTACTCGAAAATCTGAAACATTTTCAACTGCGTCTGACAATCAGTCTTCAGTTGAAATCCATGTTATTCAGGGAGAAAGACCGATGGCTCGGGATAATAAATCTCTTGGTAGATTTCACTTAGGGGGAATTATGCCAGCGCCGAGAGGTGTTCCTCAAATTGAAGTAACGATTGATATCGATGCAAATGGAATTCTTTCTGTTTCTGCTAAAGATAAAGCTACCGGAAAAGAGAATAATATCAGAATTGAAGGTAACTCACAATTATCTAAAGAAGAAATTGAAAGAATGAAACAGGAAGCTGAGGCAAATGCTGAGGCAGATGCTAAAGAAAAAGAAAGAGCCGAAAAGCTAAATGCGGCCGACTCTTTAATATTCCAAACAGAGAAACAACTTAAAGAGTTCTCTGAGCAACTGACTGGAGATGATAAATCTCATCTTACTACGAAATTAGACCAACTAAAGTCTGCTTTCTCTGAAAAAGATTTAGAAAAAATAGACACAGCTCAATCTGAACTTAATCAAACTTGGTCTGAAATTAGTACTCGTCTTTATCAACAAACAAAAAATCAATCTGAAACTACTCAGAATACCAGCACTGGAAATGATGAAGTTCAAGATGCTGATTTTGAAGAAGTCAATTGATTTTAACTTTGTAATAAAAAAACCCAGTCTTTCGACTGGGTTTTTTTTATCTGGGTGGCGTGTGTTTATTTTAATTAAGGTTCGTCATAATATTCACCATCGGTTGTTCTAAGCACTCTTACATCACGGTTTTGGTCATATACATTTGAAATTATCTTAAAACGTGGGTACAAGTAACACAATGTGTCACAATATGGATAAAAATCCAAATCTACATAGTCTAGTTCTGCTGTTATTTCTGCTTTAACCGGTGACTGACCTCTGGTAATTTTTTCATTTGGCTCCATTGTTTGGGCCTCTTTGTAGTACCATTTATTTTTTTGAGCAAACTGTTTGAAAAGTTCAACATCTGAATCTTGAACTGTGTAGATTCTGTCCATAAATTTTTCATTACCGCCTAAAATAGTACAATCCCAAAGAATAGCACGTCCTTTAATTTTTTTTGATACATATTTATCCCCTACCATTTCACCTTTATCAGAATAAAGTATTACCAATGAAACTTGTGGATTTTTTGCATATATATCCATTAACTCACTGGAAACATGGCTCATACAAGAGTTATTCATTGACCCTCCACCTTCTTGGTAATTTTCATACCAATACCACTTTTTAATATCATCACCTTGTACAATATCAAATTGATTTAGGGCATTTGATGCGAAATCATAAGTAGCTTTCCATTGGTTAACAAATTCTTCAAGTTCTTGGTCCGTAACAGAGACACCAGCGGCTCTTAAGAGGGGCCTTACTAGTCTACCAACTCTTATTGGATTTCGAGAAGTGTTCCAGATATGTGAATCATTTGGTTCCAACACTGATAGTGAATCCTTGTTTAGCACTGCCAATCTCTTTTCTTCATTATCGGTTAGTTCTTCAAAAAGCACAAACACTTTATCAGATTGCTGGCTAACAGTTTCGGCCTTTATGATACCCTTTTGTCCACTATCGGGTCTCCAAATATCTTGGTATCTATCGTATCCTAAGATGTCAAATATCGCATCGTTTGTATCACTATGCGTTAATTGCCTTCTTGTTCCTACCACATAAACAACTGGTTTATTTCCAATTAGTTCCTGAACTTTTCTATCAGGTGTAAATGATAATTCTTCTTTATTGTCTGTTACGTCAATATAGTTATGCTGAGTGGCAAAGTCTTTTGAATTGACATCAATTAGCTGCTGAGCTACTTTATTTGAAGACATTCTTGATAGAAGATTAATAAATCTATCTGATAAAACTACTTTTGACTCTAAAACTAATTCTTCAATTTTGCTTTCGGTTAAGAAATCAATAAATTTTTTTAATTTCATAGTCTATATATAAAAAATCTTTTTTTTAGAAACATTTAAAATTTATGCTATTTATCTCTAAAAATATATATAGAGTGGAAATATTATTTGACAAAGTGCTTAAAAGAAAGATAAAATCTTTAATCATAGAGCTATGCTGTGGTCAAAATGACGAATTATTAATAGATTTTCCGCTTTCAATTGGTGTCTATCAAACAATTGAAATAGATGATGATTTAGGTGATATTATTCTACACCTATTTGATTCCGACTTTGATTACCCTTTTCTTTTTGATGACTTATCATCTGATGATAAACTTAGAGTCTATCAAATCTTAAAGGGAATTTAACATTTTAATCAGTTCTGGTTGAGGAAACACATCAAATTTATCCGTTCTGACTTGGGTGTGACTTCTAAGACCACCAGAAGAAAACCACTTCTCGTCATACTCAAACCACTCTTCATTATAAATGCCTTTGTCTATGGTGATATTCCAAACAGATTGGATATAAATTATCAACTTTCGCAGACTTTCAATTTGATTATCGGTGTATTTTTCCCAAAATTTATAACCCCTGAACGGTTTTTCTAATTCTATGACATCTTCAGCTTTTACCACTTTGTTGACATAATTAAAAAACTTACCGGATCTAAAAGTTAGTGGTCCATAATTGCAAATTTCAATCGATACCGATTCTGAATTTAATTTCTTACTCATTTTTGATATTCCTAAGTGATAAGCCCAATATCTTTCATCTATTGCTTTTAAGATTTTTCCATCCCATAGAGTGTCATCGGTAGATGAAGATCTTCTACCAATCACAAAATGTGTTGCAACTTTAAGAGGCAGGGGATTTCCTAATTCATCAAGTTTTGGATTTCCTGAGTCATCTTTTTGAAAATCTTTTTCCCAACCACCAATAGTCCAGTCAGGTCTCGATCCGCCTGCTGTGTGGTGTAACCAAATCGTATTCTTTTTAGTTTCTTCTTTGTAATACTCATCTTCACTTAGTAGATTGTTATAGATAATAAGACCGCCTTCGCCTACATATGAAATTTTATTTGGTATATCATTTTTTACTCTATTACTTTCTTTTTCAACAAATTTTGGTCTATTTAAGTCAATCACTTTTTTGGCATAGAGTTCGAGTTGATTCCAGGTTAAATTACCCACAATTCCATCGGCTTTTATATTAACTTCTTTTTGAAAATTACTGACCGATACAAGTAGGTTTTGACCAAAAATGCCATCTAATCTGCCGGTATAGAATCCAAAGTCTTTTAGTTTAGTCTGTAATAATTTAATGTCATCTCCTGACATATTTAACATCATAATCCTTTTTATCGTCATAAATTTAAATTCTTTTTATACCTTTCTGCCTGTTGTTTTTCTAAATAAGCCTTTAAGTCTTCATAGGTAACTTGGCCAGGATTTAGCGATATTTTATCAGCATCGCCTTTTTTAATTTCTATTTTTTTCAATTCGTCATTTTTCTTTTTATCTTCATAGGCTTCTTCTGCTGATTTAAGCAGGTGTCCGATGTAAAAATCTATACCCTTTTTATCTACTAAATCAAAGTCATAAGTATTAACAAACTCTTCAAAATTATCCCCAACATAAACTGCAAAATTCCTATCTAATATCATATGGTCGACATAAAATCTAATATCCCCAATATAACCCTGTGCAAATATTGTTGTGTTATACGAGCTATTATAAAATCTAGCAAATCGGTCCTTTTCATTGAAAATCCTAGTTCCGTTTTTATCGACTGTGGAGATTAAACCTAAACTTCTAACAAAATGTTTACAATTTTTGAAGTTATTTACTATCTGCTGACTAGAAACAATATTTATTGACATAAATTATTTATTAATCTATGGTGTTTCCCTTATTCGGTTTCTATTTGAAAACTTTTATCTTGGCCATCAATTTCGGATTTTATAAAGGTTATGAAATCCTCTGTTGTAAGAGTTTGTTTCTTTTTTTCATCATCTTTGTTGACAGTCCAATTCCAACTCGATTTCTTCTCGATTTCAACAGTCATGCTAAGCCAGTTTATTAAAGTATCGGTATCGGAATCGTATTTTCTAATTTTGATGGTGGCTTTTTTTATATCCTCCATTCTGAAATCTTTTTTTGGATCTTTTGGAGCCGCGTCCTTTAGGTCAATTAATATAATAACTGAATACCAGGAGCTTAAGTTATCTGAAAATTTTATTGTAAGTGAATCATATAATCTAGAATATAAAGAAATCTCACTACTTTCAAGTGTAATTCCCTGATCTTTAAGAGTTTTTTTCTTTTTCTTTTTTGAATCTAATTTTGCCTGAGAAATTGTTTTTTCACCTGAGGGTATATTTTCTGATTCTTCTTCAAATATAGAATTGATCTCTTCTCTAATATTCATTAGCAACATCTTAATATAAGTTTCCTGTGGATCATTTAACTCTTCGGTGATAAATTGCTTGAATTTTCTTATACTCATAGTTTATATATTAATTTTTATAATTGCAGTTTGATAATATAGATTTCTTTTGTATATTTGAATTATGGGTAATATAGGGTATTGTTGTATAAATCTCTCACTAAACGTGGGTAAAAGAAAAAAAGACCAAGTATTGGTAAATAGAGGAATGGTTCGAAAAACCTTTGATTTGAAAGGTTTAGATTATGTTTCTGAATTGATTATACTAAACCTTAAAGATACTTTGAAAGTAATCGACTGGAATATCAAAAATAATATCTATGTCTATCGTATGTCTTCTGATTCTTTTCCTTGGATGTCTGAATATATTTTTGATAGTCTTCCAAACTTCAATACCATAAAGGATTTACTAAAACAAATAGGAGATAAAGCTAAGTATTGTGGTATGAGACTTTCGTATCATCCTGGCCCTTTCAACGTGTTGCCGTCTGAAAGACAAGAAGTTATTTTTCGAGCAATTGCCGAACTAGACCAACATGCTTATCTTATGGACTTAATTGGTCTTGAACAAACAACATATTATCCTATCAATATTCACGTCGGTACCACTAAACCAACGACTTACGACGCTGCTAAGAAATTCTGCCAAAGTTTTCAATTACTATCAAACTCTTGTAAGAAAAGGCTAACAATCGAGAATGATGATTCGCCTAATCAGTTTTCGGTAAAAATGCTATATGACTGGGTTCATAAAGAAATTGGAATTCCTATTGTATTTGACCAACACCATTTTAATTACGGACCACAAGATCAAACGATGGAAGAGGCTCTTAGACTTGCTATTTCTACTTGGGGTGATGTCAAACCTCTAACTCATATGAGTTCTCCAAAAACTTTAGAAGACATCACTTCAAAACAAACGGCTCATGCTGATTATATTTATGAAGAAATCCAAACATTCGGTCTTGATTTTGATACTGAAATTGAAGCAAAGGCTAAAGATCTGGCTGTAATCAAATACCAATTCCAATTCGAGAACATTTAATTATTTATTGTTTATCGATGGATCTCCCATTTTTTGAATTAAGTCGTCTACTAATCTTGAAACAGCTTCTGGTCTATCATCTTTTTTAAACTTGACCTTAATTTTAGCCTTTCCTAAATTTGAATCTTTTTTATTTTGAGAATCAAAATGGATAGAACCAATACTGTGATACCTATCTTTTCCTAAAAGAGCTTTTTTGACTTCTGAATCTTGTTTTTCGTGGTCGAGTAATAATCTAGCTTCAAAATCAACTTCGAGTTCATCTAATCCAACTGATGAATGATCGGCCAAAACATAGAGTGGAATAACTATATCTTTATCGCCAACTTTGAAAGTTTTAGTAACAGGTGTACCGTCTGATTTGAAGTAATTCTCTAAGTTATCAATATGCTGTCTCTCGGAAATTCTTCTAGCAACCAAAGCTGCTTCGTTTAGAGCACTTAGTAAATCATCAATGTTTAGTTTAGACATAAAAAAAGGGACTTATTGTCCCTTTTTATATCTAAAAAAAGTAGATTTGTTTATTCATTTTTGTTATCACCGGTCGCAACGACTGAAGGTTCCATCATCATTTGAAGCATATCTGATAATTTTAACATACCCTCAGTTGGTGGTAATTGTTCAGCATGAACCTTTACATTATACTTAGCAGAGTTATCTGTGCTCCTTGTGTTTTCTTTATGAGTTGCAATTTTACCACTCATTGACACTTTATACTTCATGCCCCAAAAACCACCTGAGACCTCAGCACTTGCTTCGGCTGAAGTATCTGTTGAATCTTTAGAAATATCTGTTTGTTTTACTTCCATAGAGAATTCGATATCAGCACTTGTAATTGAAAGAGCCGGTAGTGGAACTAGTGGCAGAAGTGGAACTTTAGAATTAATTTCTTGCAATTCTTGCTTTCCTGTGTCTGGGTTAGTTACATATCTGTTAAGAGTTACATCTAAACTAGTTGCTTGCTTTGGTGAATTTTCATCTCCGCCTTTTGGAGTGGTAAACGCTACTTGGGATATGTATTTCCAAGTAACATCATTTAGTTGTGCTTGGCCTTTTGCCATGCCTACTAATGGTTGAACAATTAGGTCTTCGATTGGTAATCCAGCGAATTGTTGTGCGATATTATCTGCCATATTTTTATTTTTATTTTTATATATTATAAAAAATTATCTAAATTTTGCAATTTTTGACATTTTTTTCTTAATTTCTTCCATTTTTCTCAGTGTTTCCAATGATTCTTGCTTCATTTCATCTGTCATTTTAAAATTAAAAATTAATCCACAACCTGGACATACCGATTCGGGTTGGCTAAGGATAAACTTTAAATCCATTGCAAGTTTTGTTCTACAGACCGGGCATCCAAACATCAACTCTCTTTATTTCTTGAACCGAAATAAGTTCCAACTATGCCTATTAGCCCGGTGATGACTACTTGCAGAAGGTCTGTAATTTTTTCATCTACTGACCGGCCTTCTTTTAGAGCTACGGCAAAGTCACCAATAACTATAAATCCTAAAATCGACATTACACCGATTACCATAATATAAACGACCCTGTCTTTGAATTGACTCATTAGTTATATATAATAAAATTTTGTCTTTGCTCTGTGAAAATTAACTTATGTGACTAAAACTATGATTGGTGTCTCTCAACTTGAAGCGTATTTAACTCTAAAAGATTATTTCTACCAAATATTTTAACTTCAACTTTAATCTTCTGGTCTTTACAACTTTCAACAGTTCCAATGAAACCTGAAAATGGACCATCTAAAATTTTTATTTCTTCACCATTGACAAAACTATCAAAATTTTGAATACTTTCTTCTTTTTCTTTTTGAATACCAAGCATTCTATTTACTTCAGACTCTGATAAAGATTGAATTTGTTTTTCTCGGTTAGTCAAAAACCCGGTAGCTCCATTTACTTCTTTAAGATAAAACTTTAATTCACCGACAGCATTTGTTTCAACAAAGATGTATCCAGGAAACATCACTTTTTCTTTTTGAACTTTTTTGCCATTTTTTACATGGAAAGACCTTTCGGTTGGAATTACAACTCTACCTATTTTGCCCATAAGGTCACCTTTTTCTCCTTCTTTGATTATTCTTTCTGAAACAGATTTTTCCCTGTTAGATTGTGCTCTAACAATATACCATTTCATTTGAGATACATTTTCAGTGGTTGTGTTCATAGTTATATTTATTTTATTGTTTTTCTAGTTTTTTATAATATTTAAGTCCGTCGTTTATAAAATCTGGGTGATTTTGTATCAAATAATCCAGGTCTGAATCTTTTATTTGTAGATGTGTTAATAACAACATATAATCCTGTTCGGAAATATGTTGTGACACTTTTTCTGATTTTGACCAAATCCAAGAAGGATAAGGTGATTTTTTCAAAAATTGAAACCAAAGATCAAGTCCTACAGCTTTATTTATATTTTTATGATTCAAAAGTTGTGCCTTTTCTGCAAATCTTTTTGACAGCAATCTATTGATAATAAAAAAAAATTCTTCTTTCTGCTCATTAGATACCCACTTCCAATTTTGTCTATCTTTGAACATGGCATTTGTAATGGCCAACAAATTATTTTCAATCGTCATTTATTTTTGAATTTAGATTCCATTTTTTCTATAATCTCTACCGGTAGATTATCCAATCTAAGGTCAATTAGTTTTACATTACTTATAATGTTTTCGACGATTTTTTCAATTTGAGTTTTTGATAGGTTTTTCTTTTCACAAATTAAATCCGCGATATTTTCATATAAATCCGGGTCGAGTAGATTTACTTCACCAAACTCAGTCAAATAATTTTGATAAATTGACTTAGCTCCCTTAGAACCTATCCCTCTTTTTTTGCCATTTTTCACTTGCGACCAAACCGATGAAATGTTATCTGATTGGTCACCAGAAATAATTTTAACAACTAACGATTCTATCGGATCTATTTCGATAATCTCATACTTGTCTAAAAATCTATCAAGCAGTGTAAGAAAGTCACTGTTATCGTTGAGTGTAAAAATATCATCATTTGGTAAATTTTTAACATTTGAAATAAAAATTTGATAATTTTTTGGCATAAAAAGTTTTTCTTTATTATGCATTTCATTGGTCATTATATTAATCCAAAGTGGGTCTAAGCTCCAGTTAACAATTTGCTTAATATCGTGGTCATTTGAAACAATTATGGTGCAGCGGCCTTCTTGATTTGATTTATGTGATAAGAATGAAATCCAATCATCTCCTTCAACTTGTGGTGCTTCAAATATAGTCACCGGTCCTTTAATCGATTGTTTGAATTCATCATAAGAGCTATAAACAAACCCCCAATCAATATCAGAATCTTTTTTTCGATTAGACTTATAAGCTTTAGTCAATTTTTTTCTCCAAGATTTTTCTTTCGAATCAGACACCAAATAAATATTCGAAAACGGATACCATTTTCTGTAATTTGATATGGTATATTCTAAAGATTTAATAAGAGATCCATAGAGTATATTATTTTTGTGAAGTGTGAAAACCAAACGGCTAAGTATGTAATTTCCATCTATGATTAAGTCGCAAATCATAAGAATTAATTATTTTTAATATTATATTAACAATTAGTTACTTAGTTTATTACCTGGTTTATTTTATCATCTCTTTCTAACTCTTTGAACTTTTTTACAAGAAAATCGTCTAATTCTTGTGGAAAATTATAATTATTTTTTTTCAACTGGTCGTAGTAAGGTTTTCCAAGAACATTAATAGTTGAAATTAATTGTATAAGTATTGAATCTTCGAAACTTGCATTCAAATCTACGTTCTCACCTAAGACGTGGTAAGTTTTTTTACTACTGGATCCGTATTGAATATTGGTTCCATAAGTTGTCGTGCTGGTTGTTGTGTATTTATTTATCATTTAGTATGGTATTTATAGATTTGTTTAATTCACCTTTTGATATAGATCTTGGTCCAATGGCTAAATCAGGCCACTTTTGTTGATGTAAAGAGTCCATCACCGTTCTAATTTTAGATTTATCATCAAAGATCAAAAAGTAGTGAGATTGTTCTGATTTATTTAAGTCTGTAAATGCCCTACCGGCATAAACACCGACCCTTCTAACCGCCAAGTCAGCAATTGTTTTATCTTTTGTATATCTAAATCCAATATTAGAATCTTCTAAAATCTTATCTCTCCTTTTACTGGAT
>Ga0214917_10001156_pt1 | contig 34402 bp, 30 predicted proteins | sample LL_1208_BB_MetaG_FD_177983 | JGI IMG/M metagenome (GOLD analysis project Ga0214917, IMG submission 177983) | Freshwater microbial communities from Lake Lanier, Atlanta, Georgia, United States - LL_1208_BB | ecosystem: Environmental > Aquatic > Freshwater > Lake | place: USA: Georgia | collected... | reverse complement strand
CCACCAGTGCTAGCGCGAACGCTAGTGCGACAAACATAGAGTTAATTCGAATAGAGGTCTTCATAGCGAATAGAGTTCTAGACCAATGTGAATAACTGCCAAACTACAACCACTAAGTTGCTGAAATATAGGTTTCCAGAACCAGTACGCATGTAAACACTGAGGTGAACAGAATTCCAAAACACTGTTCAGGCTAAAGAGAAAGCCCGCCGGTTTACCGACGGGCTCACTCTAGATAATTGCTTAGCCAAGCTTCGCGTAGATCACGCGAGTCTTGGTGCGGTACTTCGCATAGGTTGTCGGAGCCTTCATGTCTCTAACGATTGTTAGCTTGACGACGGTGTTTGCCGGCACCTTCTTTAGAGCAGCAAGCTGAGCCTTCTCCTTTGCACCTGAACATAGGTTAGGTGAGGTTAGGACTAGACGCTTAGCTGTTGCCTGCTTCTTCAGAGTTCCGAAGTTCACCACACAGGTATAGGTCTTTGAACCAACCTTGAACACTGCGGTTCCCTTGATTGGGCCAATGTAGACGATGCTTACCTTGAACGCCAAGGTTCCCTTAGTGCGGTTCCATGACAGTTGGGTGTCACCGTTCTTGACCCAAGCACCAGTCTTAGCCAGTGTGTTCGGGCTAGCTGGGTTACCGTTGTCAACAATCGGAGTTGTTGCAGGTGCAACAAATACGATGCTCGCCTGCTTGCTATCCGCTAGCCAGCTAGCGTTACCAGCCTGAGTCGCTGTAACAATACATTCACCAGCGGTGATTGGTGTTACGTGACCAGCTGAGTCAACTGAACAAACAGCAGCTGTGGTAGTCGCGAAGGTAATTTCTAGACCTGAGTTGGTTGTTGCAGTCAGGTCGATACCGTCTAGATCAACTTCTGGGTTGGTAGGACCAGAGAGTGTGATTGTCTGAGCTGCAGCATTTACTGTCAGTGTCTCTGTGTCAGAACCAGCTAGAAGCAAACCAGATTCAGCAACGGTTGCCTTTACAGTACAGGTACCTCCAGCTAAGAAGCGCACCTTGTTTGAAACGATAGAACAGACAGTTGGGGTGTCTGAACTCCAGGTAACTGCTCCTTGTGTTCCAGCATCGTTAGGGCTGAATGAAACAGTTGCTGATAGTGCTATATCTTCTGCACCGAAGTTCACTGAGGCTGCAAGATCTGCGACTTCAACGCTCTGCTGAACACCGTTACCAACGTAGGTGAAGGTGTCAACAGTTGTTGCACCATCAGCTGTGGTTAGCACGATGTCAACTGTTCCTGCAGAAGACGCAGTTGGAACAGTTAGCTGAAGTGAAGTAGCTGACTTGGTTCCAAGAGTTGCTGCGTTACCACCGATGGTTGCTGAGGTAACTGCGTTCAGGTTAGTACCGGTCAAAGTTACCTTTGTTCCAGCAGCAGGTGTGTTCTTTGAGTACTTCAAGTTCTTTGAAGTAACTGCAGGAACTGGACCTGTTGGAACGGTGTAACGAGAGTCGATCCACTTGAACACGGTTAGGTTGTTTGGAGCAGCTGCGACGCTAAGCAATAGGTACGTGTTCTTGTCATTACCGTTTAGCCAAACAGCCTGTGATCCGCTACCAGGTGCGCTTGTGTAGTTGAGCTTTTCGCCAACCGTTAGAGCACCTGTTGAAGAATTAACCCAACCAGCTGCAAACACATTAAGACCGCTAACGGTAACTGGGATGAGTGTTTCGTCACTGGCGATTCCGTAACCACCCAACATTCTTACGATTGGCATCAAGATGCTTGATCCTGTGGTGTCGATGGCGATGCTACTTAGAGCACCTGTCGATCCGGCGGATACCAAGTTAGTGGTCTGACCCGATTGCAGTACTCCATAAATCTTTCCACTATTAACTGAAGCCATTGATGGGAAAGAGTCCATTGAAGACGAACCACCTGAAGTACCCCAAGCGTTAGTTGTTGTGCTTAGAAGTGTTCCGTTAGCAGCAAATCTAATAATCGAGTGATCTGCTACTGTGCCTGTTCCAGTTAGAGACATGTCATTGAATGAGGTGTACAGGTGGGAGCTGACAAAGGCTGTAATCATCACTTCGTTGCCTGTTGCTGAATGATTTACAGAAGTTCTAGACACAAACCCATTAGCGGTAGCTGAAGGTGTTCCCAGCGTTCCCTTTACAGAAAGGTTTCCGGTTGCAGGATCAACAGTTGCCAGCACACCTAGCGAAACCCAAGAAGGTGTTCCACCCAATGTGTACTGCTTGAAACAGGTGATCTGAATGAAAGGGTTAGCCGATGGCGCAGGAACTGTTGAAACCAACGGTGTGACAGCTGGCTTCAAAGAGTATCCTGCAGCTCCTGCATTACAGGCCGCATCAAGAGCAGACTTATTCACATCCTGCGTAGTTGTGGTTGCATTTGCAGCATTACCGAAAATGAACTGAACTTTAGGGTCAGTTCCATTTGCTTCATAACCTGCAATTGGAAGTATCCATTTATCCTTGTTGGTTCCGTAGTAACCCATGGTCGACGCCAATGCGTTCATTGGGCCGAATGAGCTAAGGACAAAAGAACCAGTTCCAGCAAATGTAGAGTCCAAAGTTGTGTTCGTCATGTGACGGATTCTCACCTTTGTGGTTCCACAGGTTGGAGTACAAGAGAACTGAGACGCGTAGGTGTAGATACCACCCTTACCATCAGGAATGGATGAAGGGAAATTAGAGAAGTCTTCAACTAATAGGCTGTTGTCATTCACCTTCACAACTTTTCCAGCAGCAACAACACCTGCATAGGAAGATGTAATGGTGTAGCCGGCTGATGGGATCAATACGTCTGCAGACGGATCTGAAAGCTGAGAGTATTTACCTGAATAAGAAGTTGCAACTCTTACAAAATAGGTACGCCCCGAAGTCAATGTTGTGGATACAGAACATGAGAACTGACTTGAGCCCATTTGAGAATTGACAAAGCCAGTTGCAAAAACAGTGTTTGGCGCTGACTTGTCGTAGATGTTACAAACACTGCCGTAGCGTCCTGAACCAATGCTGAAGGTTCCAGAGATGCTTAGGCTCCCAATGTTGAATGTGGCCGTTGGCGCAGCTGGCTTTTGTGGAGCACAGTCTCCAGAAACGTCTTCGTTGGTGCTGGTCTTGTAAAGCTTGTACTGAGCATCGTATTCAGTTCCAACTGTTAGCCCGGTGCGATATCTGTTCATAAGTACAGCGACACCATTGTCAATGTCGTATGCGGTGATGGTGATCGTTTCAGTGGTGCCGTATTCGCGATATCCAGGCTCAGTGCTTGACTTGAACTGGCTTCTTGTCTCCCAGGTCCTCGAGTGATTTGTCTGTAGGACATCATCAACGTACATCTCCGCCTTTACTTCATCGCCCACAGCCACTTTTGATGAATCAACACATGCGGTTGCTGAAAATTGGGTTGAGATTGCTCCAGCCGGAATCAAGGCAGTGTTACCAGCTACAAAGTAGTCATTTATCAAGTTGGACGCTGTCACACCCTGCGTGACTTCAACTCCTGCGGCAAACAACTTGAATGTGACAGTGTATGTACCAGCAGCCAAAGTGCCACCTGTTGTGGAGTTTTGTGCATTCATGTAAATGTATGGGTTGAAGCTACCTTGTTAACCAGCAGCGCCTGTCGGGATGGTAAGACTGTCGTTCATGTAGTCAATGTTTACCCAAGTTCCGCTGCTTCTGTTATCTAAAAATCCATTAACTCCCTTGCTGTAACCACCGGCAGAAGAGCTAAAGTTCATCGAAATAGATGCTGCTTTACCAGAGGGGTCCAAAACCGACACACTGTAAGTAAGTTTTTCGCCTGCATGTGCAAGCAAGAATGCCTCATCAAACTCCCAACCACCAGCAGACTTGAAACTTGATACACCTGAAGGTATAGCAACCGAAGTTGAGTCTGGTGAACTAGTTCTGAAACTGGTGCCGGCAGAAGCAAGATTCGCTTCAGCAACATAAGAGGCGTCAGCAGAAGCTTGGCTAATTGAAACACCAGTGAGAAGTAATCCAGCAAGCGCAAGAGAAGTAAGAGACTTTTTGAACATGGATATTCCTTTGAGAGGTTTTTTAGTTTTTAGAACCCAGGGAGATCTCCTGAAAATTCATTACTTAGGTAGCCTAGCGGGGAAACCTGTAAAGGCTTGCGTAAATCCATACGGGAATATTTTCTTTTGATGTGAAACCGCTTTCTCGGCTCTTAGCATCACCATTCAATAAGCTTCCTGAGCATTTCTGAAGTTAGGATTACATCGAATCAGGGAAAGGAAACGAATGAGATTCATCATTGCCGTTATTGACAGCAAGAGCAGATCTGCATCAGGGGATGAGATGGCAGCCATTGACGAGTTCAACGACAAGCTACAGTCCAACGGTCACTGGATCATTGCCTGCGGAATCGATGACCCTGAAAAGGCAGTTGTACTAGACAACCGTAACGATGTAGGTTTCGTTGCAGAGGGACCCCTGCATTCAACAGATGAGTTCATGGCTGGCTTCTGGCTAATCCATGCCGAGAACATCGAAGAAGCCAAAGCACTGGCTGCAGAAGGTTCCAAAGCGTGTAACCGAAAGGTTGAAGTCCGCCCAATCCTGGGTGGCTAATGAAACTACTTCTTCTTAGCAAACCCGTTCTGAATTAAGAAGTCACAAGTTTCGATAATTGACTGCTTAGCAGGCATGAACTTGATGCCCAGCAATGTTTGAGCCTTACTTGAGTTTGCTGGTCTTCTCTTACCAAGGAGAGGAACAACACTCTTAATCTCTTTATCAAATAAAGAGAGCATACGAATAACAAAGTTAGGTGCTTGGAAGGTGTTTACTTTTCTATCTGGGTAAGCAGCCTTGATGATCTTGGCAATCTCAACGAAAGACATTGTCTCTGAAGCTGCTAAGACTCTCTCACCCTTGCTTGCATCTACCTTGATTGCATTGACATGCATCTGAGCAACATCTTGAACATCAACAATTGAGAACGCAACATCTGGAAGCATTGGGTCAACAGCTTTTAGAACACGCTCCATTACACCAACAGATGAACCAAAGTTCTTATCTAGAGGCGCACCGGTAACCAAAGCCGGGTTGATGGTGGTTAGGGCAATCTCAGGAGCAGTGCTCTTCACGAAATTCCAGGCAGCCTGCTCAGCTAGTGTCTTTGACTTGGTATAGGCAGAGTTACCAAGCGGGTGGTTGATGTCAGTCCACATGGTTTCATCTAAGGAGGTCTTCCCTGCTGGAAATTCAGTTCCATCAATCGCCGCGACTGAAGAAGTCAGAACAACTCTCTTCACTCCTGCCTTGTGAGCAGCCTTTAGTGCTCTAAGGGTTCCTTCCACTGCCGGTCTAATCAGATCATTTTCGTCTTTAGGTTGAGCGATAGGGAAAGGAGATGCAGTGTGAAGAAGAACATCAACATCTTCAAGTGCCTTATCCCAACCAGAGTCCTTCTCTAGGTCTAGTTCAACAAAGGTTAGGTGGTTTCCAAGATCAAAGTTCTTTGGTAAGCGAGGAGAGACTGCATCTCGAACTTCATCCGCTCTAGAGAGAGATCTAACCGAGGCAACAACTGTGTATCCGTCGAGAAGAAGTCTCAATGCGACGTGCTTACCGATGTATCCGCTTGCTCCAGTTAGTAATACCTTGGTCACGACTATCTCCTCTGGTTAGTGAACTTCAATCCTATATAAAGGAGTATCCGTTCTAACCAAGCAATAAACTTCGACCATGGGCAAAGAACCTAAGCGCAAAAGGCATGAGCTCAACCCTGCTGAGCAGCAGGAAGCTTTAGAAGTTGAATGGTTCAGGATTGGGCTAACAGCTCCAGCCAGAAAAGCTTTAGTCGAAGCCAAGCTATACAAAGTTTCAGACATGAGGAAGATTTCTCTTCAAGAACTTCAGGGCCTTTCGGGAATTAGCAAATCTTCTATCGCACGCATTCAAGTGATTATGCGAGCAAAGAAAATCAATTTCCGCAACTAACGTGTGATGACAGCTCCGTGGCCATCTAACTGCCATGCTCTGACGTAGTCAATCTTTGTTTCGCTGGTCTGCCAGCCTGTGTAATCTCCCCCAAATGGTCCAGTTGCATTATTCAAGATCAAAAAGAACGGTTCGTTGAAGACCCAGTGATGTTCTCCGACGTTACCCGGAAAGACTGTGAAGAAGAGTTCTCGGTCAACATAGAACTGCATAAGATCTGGAGTCCAGGCAATGCCGTAGGTGTGATACTCACTCTGGTAGTTAGCCTCATCAACAATGTCACCCACTACATACCGGTGGTTATCACAACAGGTTGCAATGTCTTGATTTGAATAGTGAACTGCGCTTGAGTTTCTCGTTGGCCTGTCTCCACCTTGCTCTGCGATGTCTATCTCTCCAGAGAGAGGCCAACCAACTTCAGTAATGGAATCCCCTAAAGCCCAGAAGGCTGGCCAGTTTCCTCCACCAACCGGCATCTTGATTCTGGCTTCGATGTATCCATATTTAAAGGAGACTTTGCCCTGAGTATCAAATCTTCCACTAACAAAGCGACATGGGGCCGCAAGGCAAGGGCCTGAGTTTGCAGGAGCTCTGGTAACCCGAGTTGTGGTGATTACTGCGTTGCCCTGCTCTGAACCATCAAGTGCAATCGCATCCGGAGTGTAATACTGTGATTCGCCAAAACAAGATCCTCCACCATTAGCTGCAGAGTGACCACAATATCGTGTTGTCCAGTTAGCATTCGAAACTTTAGATTGTGCAGGACCGCTAAAAGATTCAGACCACAGTAGTTTTCCAACCGAGTAATGCAGCAATTCAGGAGTTGGAATTATTGATGTCCAACGAGCGAAAAGAGTCAGTTTCGATTTTGGTTTCAAGACAGCTTTGTCTTTGTATTTCACCACTCCATTTGGATTAATCGCCCACCCAGCAAACTGGAATCCATCACGAGTAAATTTTGAGGCTGGAAGAGCCTTACCCGTAGTTGGGACTTTGACAACAGGCATAGTTCCTATACCTGCGTTGGCATCAAACCTGATTGAATAATTGGAAGGAGCAATAGCATTTGCGACAAGGCCTGATGAACTTGATAACAACAAGATCGCTACCCAGACAGTTCTAATGAAGTTCTTGCTCATAAACGAACTCTATACCAGCACTTAATACGTTTCTCGGTTGGAAGGTAGCAGGGGTAGCCTTTGACAAAGCCAGATGCTCCCATAGCTACGTCGCAATCTGCACTGTTTATAAGTTCTGCACAGAATTCTAAATTCGATAAGAATACTTCTGCTTGCAGACGCATGGCTGTCTAAGCCAGCTGTTAGACAAAACCCCCGGCGGGAACCGGGGGATCTGTTTGACCTCTTGACGAGGGTCTAATCGGAAGAAAGATTTCCGAAACTTACCTTTGTTTCGAGTATAGGAGGAAATCTTTTTCTTCGAAAGAGGTTATCCACTTCCGGTTAGACCCTCTCCTTGGTCCATGCCTTACGAGAGGAGAGACAAGATGAGTTTTACTCAGATTGTTGATCTGGTGATACTGGTGGTGAAGATAATCCTTGTGATCGTCGAAGCCATCCTGACCAGGTAGAACCAGTGAGCTCTGACTCGTAAGGGTCAGGGCTCACCTCCAACTAACTTTGACGGAGCGAGCCCTTTCCAGAACTTCCAGCAGGCACGTTATACATCTCAAACACATCTATATCCCTTAGAAGCTTGCCTTCAACGGTAGAGAGGATCTCCTTCACCGTAGGAGCTTCGATGTGATCCACCCAGTGCTGCTTGGTAGTCCAAGCCTCAATCTGAATGATTCTGCCCTCGACATCTTCGTTCATTGTGTAGAACTCACAGCCTGGCTCTTCATGAACTAAAGGAGTAATCCTCAGAAGAAGGTCGTATACCTCTTTATAGTGCTCAGGCTTAGGGCTAAATACTGCAACAACAGTACAGATCTCAGTCATACCTATTACTTCTCTTGTTTGAAGACTGAATCGAACGATGCATCAGGGGTCTTCCAAAGTAGTGAGCGAACAAAGGCTAGTGCTTCCTCAGCTCCATGGAGTCTGTCCATGCCTGCATCTTCCCACTCAACAGAAATAGGACCTTTGTATCCAATTGTGTTTAGAGCTCTAAATGATGACTCCCAGTCAATCTGACCTCTACCGGTAGAGACGAAAGTCCAACCACGCTTAGGGTCATCCCAACCCAGGTGAGAACCAAGTCTTCCTACGCGACCATCTTGTTTTCTAACAAATGTGTCCTTGCAGTCAACGTGGTAGATGCGATCAGCGAAGTCAAGAATGAAGTTCACTGGGTCAATGTCCTGCCAGTGCATGTGGCTTGGATCCCAGTTCAGACCAAATGCCTTGCGGTTATCAATAGCACTGAGTGCTTTGACTGTTGTGTAGTAGTCGTAAGCAATCTCAGATGGATGAACTTCTAGAGCGAATCTGACACCTTCGGTGTCATAGACATCCATGATTGGGTTCCAGCGTTTAGCAAAGTCCTCATAACCAGCTTCAATAACTTCCTTTGATACTGGAGGGAACATTGCAACATATTGCCAAATAGATGAACCAGTAAAACCAACAACAGTGTCAACACCTAGTTTGCGAGCAGCAACAGCTGTGAGCTTTAGTTCCTCAGCTGCACGCTGACGAACACCTTCTGCTTCACCATCACCCCAAACCTTCGGCCCAACAATGTCTTTGTGTCTAAAGTCAATCGGGCTATCGCAAACAGCTTGACCCTTTAGGTGATTAGAGATCGCGTAAACCTTTAGGTTGTATTTCTCTAAGATTGCTAAGCGCTCTTGAACATAGGCATCATCTTCAGCTGCGCGCCAAACATCGAGGTGCTCCCCACTGCAAGCAATCTCTAGGCCGTCGTAACCCCACTTGCTTGCAAGCTTGGCTATCTCTTCTAGGGTTAGGTCTGCCCACTGACCGGTAAAGAGCGTTACTGGACGGGTCATCTAGTTATCCTTTGTTAGCTTGCCAACATTTTAGTCTGGCTTGAACCAGTGGTCTCAGCCACCTGCACCCAAGCCTTACTGGCTGCAGAAGTTAGCACAGCGTCGATAAGAGCTGCTGCTCTAAGACCATCCACTAGGCCGGGGACCCCCTCGACTCCTTTACCTTGGAAGCCTTGATATGCATCTGAAACAAAGTCATTGAAAGCATCTTGATAACCCTGCGGGTGGCCAGAAGGTAGGTGAGAGAGTCTTCTACCATCAGCGGAGGTTAGAGTCTCTCCACCGTGCATGATGATTTGGTTTGATGATCTACCGCCAACTAGAAGGGAATCTGGTTGTTCTTGGTTGAAGGTATAAGAAGCTTTAGAACCATCAAGTTCTAAAAGCAACTGGTTCTTGCGTCCAAGAGATACTTGGCTAACAGTTAGTGTTCCTGTTGCACCACTTACTGTTTCAAACAAAATGGTTGCAATATCCTCAGTCTGAACCTTTACGCCGTTACGGTCGGTAAATGCTTTAGAGGTGTTAGCAATCAAACGAGCGATGCGATCGCCAGTTACGAACTCCATTAGGTCACACCAGTGTGTACCAATGTCAGCGAAAGCTCTTGAGTCTCCGCCGTCATTTGAATCAACTCTCCAGTTTTCTGAACTTGGATCAGTGAGCCAGTCTTGTAGATAGTTGCCGTGAATAAGGTGAACAGGTCCACCCTCACCATTTTGAACTCTTGATCTCATTTCACGAACTACTGGGTAGAAACGATATGCGAAAGGCACAGCGAAGCCAACGTTGTTTGCGCCAACAACTGACTCAATGGCTTTAGCTTCAGCAAGTGTTACAGAGATTGGCTTCTCGCAAACAATCTGCTTTCCTGCTTTAGCTGCTGCGATAGCAATCTCGGCATGCAGTGCGTTTGGTGTGCAGATATGCACAACCTGAACATCAGGAGATGCGACTAGTGCTTGCCAGGTTGCAAAGACAGTTGTTGCATTGTGTTTTGCAGCAAATGCTTTCCCTGATTCAACTGATGAACCCGCAACTCCAAATACTTGGTGCCCTGAGTTTCTGATTGCATTAGCGTGAACAGCGGCAATGAAACCGGTTCCAATGATTCCCGCATTAAGTTGTGTCATCTTGCTACTTCTTTCTCGATAATGCCACTGCGAGAATGATGATCGCGCCTCTGACTACCTGCTGCTGGCTAACATCTAGGCCGGCAAGAATGAGACCGTTGTTGATAAGACCGATAAACAGAGCTCCGAATAGTGAACCAACAACCTGTCCACGTCCACCGAATAGAGATGTGCCACCGAGGATTACCGCAGCAATAACTGAGAGCTCATCTCCAGTTCCCCACTGGAATCTTCCAGACTGTAGACGACCTGCGTAAAGCATTCCAGCAAAAGATGCTGTTACACCTGAAAGTAGCAAGACCATGAACTTGACCTTCGCTGTCTTCACACCTGTGTATCCAGCGGCAACTAGGTTTCCACCTGTTGCTCTAACGTGACGACCGAACTTGGTTTTGTTCATAACAATTGCCCCGATGGTTACAGCTACCACAACCCAGACGAGGAGGCCGGGAATAGGTCCTAGATCACCACCACCGAAGATGGTGATGTAGGTCTGATCCGCGATTGGCACTGGAGCAGAAGCTGTAATCCATCGGGCAACACCCACTACGAGGCCTAACATTCCTAGGGTGACAAGGAACGAAGGCACCTTTAGCCAAGCAACTAGGCCACCGCTGATGGCACCGGAGAGCGCGCCTACTGCAAGACCGGCCAAGATACCAGGGATTAGTCCATAGCCATTAATGGTCATTGCAGTGACAACCGCAGCAAGTCCAGCTACCGACCCAATGCTCAAATCAATTTCAGCAGCAGCGATGACATAGGTCATTGCAACGGCCATGATCGAAATGGTTGCTGTTTGTCTAAAGATGTTTAGCAGGTTATTCGGGTTACTAAACCCGGAGTCCGAAAGCAAAATTGAAAAGAGGATGAAGACAGCGATGAAACCTATGTAGATGATGTTCTGCTGCCATTCGAATCTCTTCAGTAGGTTTCCTACTGAACTAATTGATGTCTTGGTACTCATGCTGCTCCTTGAATTGCTAGTTGTAAAAATTCTTCGCTAGGGATTTCCTCGCGGTTTAAGCTCTTTGCTACTCGTCCATCTTTGAGAACCAAGATGCGGTCAGATACTGATAGCAGCTCTGGAAGTTCTGAGGAGATAAGAATCACTGACTTACCGCTGTCAGCAATTTTTCTTACCAAGTCAAGAATTTCGCTCTTAGTTCCGATGTCAACACCTGCGGTTGGTTCATCCATCAAAAGAATCTCTGGATCGGTTCCCAACCACTTACCGATAACCACCTTCTGCTGGTTACCTCCAGAGAGCGCTCCAACGCGAATACCTGGGTAAGCAAGTTTGATATCAAACTGGTCGATGATCTCTTTGCTCTTAGTCAGAATCTGCTTCTTTGAAAGTAGTCCGTTGCTCTTTAGTCCATCTAGAAGTGGAAGCGTTAGGTTCTCTGTTACTGGGTGATCTAGCACTAGTCCTTGAGCTCTTCTGTCTTCTGGAATCAGTGCGATACGGTTTTGAATTGCTTTCTTAGGAGAAGTAATTTGTAATTCTTTTCCGTTGATAGAAATAGTTCCTGCAGTTGGCTTGAGAATTCCAAACAGTGTGTTTACTAACTCGGTTCGACCTGATCCCATAAGACCGGCCAGGCCAAGAATTTCTCCTCTGCGCACTTGTAGAGATACGTCCTGAACCTTAGGGCCAGAAGATAGGTTCTTAACTTCAAGCACTACTTCTTTAGAGATCTTTGCTGAACGGTTCTTGTGAACTAGATGAGCTGCTGCCTTACGACCAACAATTGCTTCTACGATTTGCTCAGGAGTTACCTTCTTCAAAGATTCGGTTAGAACTCTTGAACCATCGCGAAGCACTGTGATGCGATCAGCAATGCGATAGATCTCATCCATACGGTGAGAGATATACACAATTGCTATGCCTTTAGCCTTTAGTCGTTCAATCAGAGCAAACAAACCTTCAGCTTCATGCTTCGCCAAAGATGCTGTTGGCTCATCCATGATTAGAACCTTGGCATTCTGAGCTAGTGCTTTAGCAATCTCAGTTAGCTGCCAGAGAGCAGTTGGCATTGACTCAACAGTTCTAGAAGGGTCAACTTCAACTTCCATCTCTTTGAAGATTTCTGCTGCTAGGGCCTTAGCCTTAGCGTCATCAATCAAGCCCAACCTGGTTGGTTCATTGGTTAGGAAGATGTTCTGAGCAACTGTGAGAGTTGGGATCAGTGAGAACTCTTGGAAGACCATGCCAATACCGGCTTTTCTAGCTGCAAAGGTGTCAGTAATCTCAACTGGAACACCTGAGACCAGGATCTCACCAGCATCCTTTTGGTAAACACCCTGAAGGATCTTCATCAGGGTGGACTTACCTGCACCATTTTCACCAGCTAGAGCGTGGACTTCACCAACGGTTACGCTGAAGTCGACGTTCTTGAGCACTGGGTTAGTACCGAAAGATTTTTCGATACCCCGCATCTCGATAGCTGATGTGCTGGTGTTTTTCATTAGTTATGCAACCTGACCGGTCTCGCGGTTTAGCTGAGGAACCTTGGTCCACTGACCGGTCTCAGCTGAACGAGCAATCGCGTCATCAATAAGTGCAACCTGGTAGCCATCACCGAAGTCAGGACGAACTGGTTCTTCTCCTGCAATGGCTTTGAATAGATCGTGAGCTTCAATGATTTTGGTCTCGCCATAGCCAATACCAAGAGCAGGGATTGGCCAGAGGCTCTCACCGTTCGGGTGGTTAGGACCGGTGTATACGGTACGGAAACCACGACGGTCGTTACCATCTGACTTGAAGCAAACTTGTAGTTCGTCACGGTTCTCGTAGTTGAAAGCAATAGAACCTTCTGAGCCGTGAATCTCTAGAGTGATGAAGTTATTTCTACCCCAGGCATTGCGGGTTGCTTCAACTGAACCGATGGCACCGTTAGCAAACTTTAGAAGTGAAAGAACTTCATCTTCAACATCTACCTTTCCCTTAGGTGCATCTGATCCACCCTTAGAGTTTCCAAGTGAATCTGCACCTGATTGCTGCAGTGGACGTTCGGTGATGATGTGGTTTGTAATTGCAGAAACTTCTGTAACTTCACCAGCTAGGTATCTAGCCATGTCTAAAACGTGAGTGAGGATATCTCCGATTGCACCGGATCCTGCGATGTCTTTTTGGAATCTCCAAGATAGCGGAGAGTTTGGATCAGCTGACCAGTCCTGAAGGTAGGTCGCTCTAAAGTTAATAATTCTTCCGATTGCGCCTTCTTCGATGTATCGCTTAGCAAGGGCAACTGCAGGTGTGCGACGGTAGTTGAAAGCAACCATGTTTACTCGGTTTGAGTTTCTAGCTGCTTCATACATCAAAGCAGCTTCTTCAACTGTGCGAGCTAGTGGCTTCTCACAGATGACATGCTTACCAGCGTTAAGAGCTGCGATAGCAATCTGGGCGTGAGAGTTATTTGGAGTAGCAATGTCGACTAGGTCAATGTCTGGATTGTTGATGATGGTGTTCCAGTCACTGGTTGCATTTTCGAATCCGAACCTGGTGGCTGCATCCTGTGCCATCTTGTCTGTGAACTCTGCAACAGTGTGCTTTACCGGCATGATCTCAGTTGGCCAGAAGAACATTGGCACTGCTGAGTACGCAAGCGAATGAGCTTTACCCATGAAACCGCCACCGATAAGTCCTACATTGATTTTCTTCATTTACTTTCCTTGCCTAAAATAGTTATTGCCCAGATGGATGGGTGGTACAGAGGGCTGGGGTTTAATCCCCAGCCCTCTTCTCTTTAATTACTTGACGAAAGCGTCCTTGACTGATGCTGGGGCGTCTGCGTTGTATACAGTCTTCCAAGCCTCAAGTACGTTCTCGTGTGATACCGGTAGAGCGCCTAGAGCTACGAAGTTAGGTAGTCCAGTCTTACCAATCACAGCTGCTGCAGCCAAACGAGCTTCTGCAACACCCTGATCGTAAGGACGCTGTGCACCAAGACCGACGATTAGTTCGTTCTTAGCTAGCTGGATTGCAACGTTAGTTCCTAGGTCCTGAGTACCAATCTTTAGGTCTAGACGGCCAGCCTCACGAGCTGCTGCCAAGATACCCTCTGCTGGAACATCCCAAACACCCCAGATACCGTTTAGGTCTGCGTGCTTAGTTAGCATGGCGGTTGCTGCTGCTTGAGCATCACCTGCGAAGTCTGGTCCGCCGATACCCTTTTCTTCAACAATCTCAATACCTGGGTACTGTGAAAGAGTTTCCTTGAAACCGTCGTAACGCTGCTTGGTAACGAAGAAGTCAGCGTCGTGATAAATCAGACCGACCTTACCCTTACCGTTTAGAGCCTTAGCGAATAGGTGAGCTGAAACAACACCATTTCCCTTGTTGTCAGCTGAAACTACTGAAACGTAGTCCTCGCCACCAACCATGTCAGCTGGAACGTTGTCCATGAAAACAATCTTGATTCCAGCAGCAGCAGCCTTCTTGAATGCAGCTGATGTTGCAACTGGGTCAGTTGGAATTGAAACGATGATATCTGGGTTCAGAGCCATAACAGTCTCAATGTCTGAAACCTGCTTCTCTGGCTTGAAGTCAGCATCGGTTACTGCAACAACTTCAACACCTAGACGAGCGAACTCTGCCTTTAGGCCTTCAATCTGTGCAGTTGACCAGTCGTTACCTGAGTAGTGCATAACGATTGCAGCTGTGAAGCCACCAGCTTGAATTTGAGCAACTTCTTCATCAGTTAGCTCAGTGGTTTCAAAACCAGATGGTGTCTCGCCGTTAGGGCCAAGGCTTAGTACCTGGCCGTCTAGTTCAGCAAGTGCAGCGTCGACCTGAGCAACAATAGCGGCGTCAACACCGTCTGTTTGCCCATTGTCCCCGCTGGATGAACATGCAGTCAGTGCAAGCAATAGCGCTGCAGTCACTCCCATGCCTGTGATCAGTTTCTTCATTCTGTATCTCCTTGGTTAGTTACTTCTTTTTGATGGATGGGTGGATTCTCTAGTCAGCAAAAAGCTTCTCTAGAAACTTTTTACTTATTTCTGCGGCAGCCTTCGGATCGCCTGCATAGGCATCGAGTTCTACCAAAAGCCAGCTATCGTAGTTGGCTCTTCTCATTGCAGCTAACACTGCAACGAAATCTATGTCACCTTCACCTAGTGGAGTGAAAGCTCCAGTCTTACTTGACAAGTCTTTGAAATGAACGTGCTTCAATCTGTCACCGTAACGATCGATTGCTGCAACCGGATCGATTCCGGATGCAACTAGGTGAGCAGTGTCTGGACAGAAACCAATTGAACAGCTGTCCATTATCTGGTGGAAACCATCAAGAGTCTCCGAGATGGTTCCTAGGTGTGGGTGGAAACTACTCTCTAACCCGTGAGTTCTTGCAATGTCCGCTGCCATGTCTAGTCCACGACCGACCTTCTTGAAGTCACCTGCTTGAGGGCCTTGCGGACGCTTAGCTCCACCACCAACTACTAGACGGCTGGCACCAAACTTCTTAGCTAGGAGTGCAGCCTGTTCAATTTTGTATAGTTCGTCGTCAAGAATCTCGTCGTAGATGAAGTTCGCACCTGTATATACAGAGACCAACTGAACACCGGTCTCCTTGAGAACTGAAAGCAGCTCTTCTGGGTTCTCTGCAAACTCAGCAAGGTTTCCATCGAATAACTCAGTACCGGCATATCCAGCTGCTGCGATATCACGAACGGCAGCTTTGGTATCACCGTTGGTCATGTAGAAGAGATCCTTGATGCTGGTAACACCGCCTGGGTGACCGACCACTCCACCCCAAGTAATTGTTGAATATCCGAACTTCACTGCTAAACCTTCCTAAGGGACGTTTGAGACTACTAAGTACATAATGCTACTTTTCGTAGGACTTTTGTCGATAATCGACACCTTGTTATAAACTTGTGATAATCTTTTCTCGAAACACAAGACAAGTTGTTGTCTATGCTTTAGGGGTGTCAGAAATAAACGTGTCTAATTTCGGGTTCAGTTCCGGTCGTTTGCTGCAACTTTTCCGCGATGGCCAACCCCACACCAAGGCTGAAATGGCCGAAATCACTGGGCTAGCCCGTTCAACCATCTCCCTTCGTCTTGATCCACTAATTGAGCTTGGGCTTATTGCACCTGCCACCAGCGCTACCTCAACCGGTGGCCGCCCCTCTGCCAGACTCCTACTCAATGAAGAGTCCTATGTTGTTGCTGGTGTTGACTTCGGTGCTACCCATGCTGTTGCTTCCCTTGCTGACCTAAGTGGAAAGATTCTGGTGTCTATTGAAACCAAACGTCAGATCTCAGATGGTCCTGAAGTTTGTCTTCGTTGGATGATCGAAGAGATTCGCCACCTATTAGCTGGACTAAAGATTGACGAAGATCGACTACTAGCAATTGGTATCGGTGTTCCAGGACCTGTTGAACACGAGAGCGGTAAGCCAGCTAATCCACCGATCATGCCTGGTTGGGATGGTTTTGATATTCCTGCGCGAGTAAACCAAGATCTAAAAGCAAAAGTTTTAGTCGATAACGATGTGAACGTAATGGCAGTCGGTGAGCGTCATCTAACCTATCCAGATGTTGATCATCTAATCTTCCTAAAAGCTGCAACAGGCATTGGCTCTGGGATTATTTCCGATGGACGTTTGCAAAGAGGTTTTCAGGGAACTGCAGGAGACATCGGACACGTAAGAGTTTCTCGTGGCGATAACATCGCTTGCCGTTGTGGTAACTACGGCTGCCTCGAAGCTGTTGCTGGTTCACCAGCAGTAATCAAAAATGTTAATGATGCAGGACTACCAGTTAGAAATATGTCAGACCTAGTTGATGCAACTAAGCGTTCAAAAGTTGAAGCTATTCAAGCAGTTCGACAAGCAGGTAGAGACATCGGTGAAGTACTAAGCACCTGTGTTTCTCTTATGAACCCATCAATCATCGTTATTGGTGGATCAATGGCATCAGCTGGTGAACATCTAATAGCTGGAGTTCGAGAAGCTGTATACAGCAGATCAATGCCACTAGCTAGCGAATCTCTTTCCATCGTTCAAAGTAAAGCGGGCAAAGAGGTTGGAATCATCGGAGCCAGCGTAATGGCAATCGAGTATGTGCTCGATGCCGAAACTATTGATCAACTGGTTGCTAAGTAATTTGAACTGTTTATAAGTTCTGCACAGAATTCTAAATTCGTAAAGAATACTTCTGGAGGAGAGACGAAATGGCTTTCAGTCAGATTGTTAATCTGGTGATACTGGTGGTGAAGATAATCCTTGTGTCTTTGGTTGTTTTCAATTCAGTATTTGCATCGCTTGGAATAATCACACTAATCGTAAGCATGATATACCCATGGGTCGCCTTGGGAATTTGTGGCCTAGTGATTTTGTACTCCATAAACCCTGTTGCTTCGATGAACCGCGTGGTCCGTCAATTGGGTTAATTACCTCCGTAAAGGCTTTCGAAGTAATCGTTAACGATTTGTGTCTCTGCAGCTCCTGGCAATCCATAAGTTAACTTGGTTTTCCGGCCCTCCTCAACTTCTTCAACTATTGAGAATTTTCCATCCAGTACTTCGAAAACAAGCGTTCTTTGCTCTCCCAAATCGTTTCTACTGGTGGTGAATTTGCTGGTCTGTGGATCAAAAGTGATTTGGATAGGCCAATCAACAGAATAGCCAGGATCACTTTCGTAAGAATATCCTTCGGTTTCCATTGAATAAATAAAGACTTTTGACTCACACGCCAAGAGTTGAGACCAATCTAATTCGGACACCTCACCGTTAGGTAAAGAGGCTACCAAGCTGTTCTCACCAGCTTGCTCGAAGGTAAGTCGTATTTTCAGCTTTCCTACGTTCGGGCCTGAGATTTCTTCCTCAACAAGACCTCCATAGGATGCTTGACAGCTTGCATCAGAGATCTGATTGAAACTGTCCCAGGCTTCTTCAGGAGTGAGTGCAGGAACAGTAACTGTAGGGGTTGGAGTTGGAGTAGCCGTTGGAGTTTGCGTTGGAGCCGCATCTTGATTGCCACCGCCAGCACAACCTGTGAGCGCGACTGACAATACTGTCACTAATCCGATTAAAGATACCTTGGCTTTTATCACAGTTTCTCTCCCTAATGCCTTTGAAGTCAACCCTGACAATCGACCTGTTACTATCACGATAGCAATTTGGTCTGTAGACACTTATTAACTTTTGGGAACAATTTGATTACTAGCGATTCTCTAGGGAAGGGATGCTGAAGAGCAGTGATCTAGTTGAGCTTCTTTTCATATCGAACAAAATCACTTAGAGTCGCAACCTGTTCGTAGAGCTTTCTAGCAACGGTGTTGTTCTCTTTTGTTATCCAGAAGAGTTCTGAAGATTTGTTCTGAATGGCTAAGCCCTCAACAGCTGCGATTAGAGCAGAAGCAACACCTTTCCCACGAGCATCTTCAGCCACATAAAGATCTTCAAGGTAGCAGTGAGAGGTATCACTCCAAGTAGAGATTTGGTAATGAAAGTGCGCGATGCCAACAACCTCTCCATTAGACACAGCTACCAGCCCTTGAATCTCAGGCGCATCCTTTATCAGTCGATTCCATAGGAGTTCAGTTGAGCTTTCTACTGATTCGCTTTCATAGAACTTGAGATAAGCGCCATAAAGCTCTTGCCACGACGACTTGTCTTCATTTTCAACCTGACGGACACTTGTAGTCACTTAGCGCTCCTTGATTAACAGTCGCAAGAAATTGAGTTGAGTGGAACTGTTAGAGCATCCTGTGCTCTAACAACAGGACCGTTAACATCTTCGATCTTGTATCCCTCACGAGCCCAGTATTCAAAGCCACCAATCATTTCCTTTACTTGGTAACCAAGCAGTGCAAAGTTAAGAGCTCCTTTGTGAGCACCATTACAACCAGGTCCCCAACAGTAAACAACGACTGGTGTATCTAGAGGAATCTCTTTGGTTGCTCGTTCTGCTATCTCAGCGTGAGGCATGTGGATTGAACCAACAATGTGTCCCTGATCCCAAGAACTCTGACCTCTAACATCAACTAGAACAAAGTTCTTCTTGCTTTCAAGATCTGCATGAACATCTGATGCATCTGTCTCAAACGCTAAACGTGATGTGAAGTGAGCTACTAACTCTTCTTTACTAGGCATATAGAGAGTTTATTGTAGAGACAAATAATCTCTGTTTTAGAGGACAGCAGCTCTAGTTCACTGACAATGAGTTTAGAGACCATCAAACCAAAGCATGTGACTGAGTGTTGGCATATAGAAAGTCTAACTAGTGGTCTCGAAGGGCAAACCTTCTGATCAGTACCTTAGTCCTCAGACTTGTCAGCCTTAGCACCGTCAGGCCAGGCAACAACGCACACCTTATTTCCTGAGCGATCCGCAAGGATCCACCAGGAAGGTGCGTGAGAACCATCAACGACTACCCCGCCAGCTTTTACTGCAGAGTCGACTCGAGCCTGAGCACTCTCTTTTGAAAGAGAGACATCTATATGCATTGCATGACGAAGAGCCTTGCCTTCTTCTATGTCCTGCATCCAAACAGTTGAACTCACACCTAGTGGATCTATGGCATTGTCTTCAAGCATTGGATCGTAGCCAAGGACTGCACGCCAAAACCCTAGATCAATTGCATCTGCTTTAGCTGCAATAGCAAATTGCACTTCTTGCACCTGTTTAGGGTCACTGACAGCCCCTAGTGACTTAGCTAATTCAGGGATCTCCCTAGCGAGGGTAATGTGATCTGGTTCAATCTTCCAGATCTCACGGGTTAGCCGGACAGTCAAGCGCTTAGAAACAATACTCAACTGAATGTGCGAATCCTCCAAGCCAGGCAGTTGAGCAACAGCTCGAGCTAGTTCAGCAGCATCAGCAAGACTAGATGTTACAAAGACAGCAGATGGCCCACCGTGCAAGACAACCCAATCCTCAAGGCCATCTGCCTGAAGGAATTCTTTCCAATGCGCTTCACTCACCGAGACTCCTGAGTATCTAAAAGTTTCAGCCAGCCTACTAAAAAACCCAGTCCTCGTGAGAAGGAACTGGGCTATGTGCGCTTGGAGGGACTCGAACCCCCAACCTTCTGATCCGTAGTCAGATGCTCTATCCGTTGAGCTACAAGCGCTGGAATTGTTTGGTTGCGAAAGGCAACCTTGTTAGTTTAGCCGATATGGGGCTGTGTCTCAATGCTCAAGAATTGGAGCTCTGTGATGGCTTCAAGAATCGGCTAAACTAAAGGAGTTCTGGAGACGTCGCATAGCCCGGTCGAGTGCGCCTCACTGCTAATGAGGTAAGGGTCTTAAAAGCCCTTCGGAGGTTCAAATCCTCTCGTCTCCGCCAGAATAAAAGCCCTAGTTACCTAGGGCTTTTACTTTTTAACCGAGGGGATGATTAGCTTTTGTCTGCAGCGCTAATAACTGGGGTATAGAAGTTGAGCTTTGTTGGAGCAACGATTAGCTGTGGTTCTAGCTGTTGGATCTTGGCTACATGCTATGTCTGCATGTGCTCGTCCCAAACTGCTTTAGATTCCCACTTCTCGAACATGTACCAAACTGACGGGTCTTCGTCGCTTACGACTAGGTCGTATAGCAAACAACCTGGTTTAGGGAAAGATAGAGGTATGGCCACAAATAGGAACGTAACGATTAATGACGTAGCTGCCGCTTCAGGCGTATCCAGAGCAACAGTCTCTCGAGCTCTGAGTGGTTACGGCCGCATAAATCAAGCGACCATTGATCACGTTCAAAAGGTTGCAGAAAGCCTTGGCTATAAGCAAAATGCTCTAGCTGCAGCTCTGCGCGCTGGAAAGACTAAGACCATTGGTCTTGTTGTTATTTCGGATTTCACTAATGCATTTTTTGATAGAGCGACTAAAGCAATCATTGATCAGGCTAAAGAGCTTGGCTACCGTGTGCTTATTTCTCACACTGATGAAGATGTCGAAGTTGAGAAAATTGCAGTCGACACCATGCTCTCCAATCAAGTTGATGGCTTGATCTTGGTTCCTTCAAGCACTAAGAAGCACAGCCACCTAACTCCTAAGAAGCTGGGTAACAAGCCGGTAGTCATTATTGACCGTAAGTTAGACACTCCTCGATACACCACCATCACAACTGGTGATGAGGTTGCTGCTGAGGAAGCAGTGTTACATGCAGTTGAATATGGACACAGTGCTCTCGGTTTCTTAATTGCTGTTCCAGGTATTGATGGTTTTACTAAGACCCAACCGGAGATTCCAATTACCTCTGTTCAGGAGCGTGCTGATGGGTTCCTATCTGGGGTCCAGAATTGTAAGCCAAAACCTAAGTCTGTTTCTTGGCTCTACTGTGAAGGCACTGAAGAGGCAGCTAACGCTGCTGTCACTTCTCTACTGGATAGCCCCAAGCCACCTTCAATCATCTTCACCTCTAACAACGACATGCTTTTAGCTGTTCTGAAGGTAGCTGGAGATAGGGGAATCAAGATCGGTAAGGGGCTATCTGTAATTAGCTTTGACGATAGCCCTTGGGCTGCTGCCATGGTGCCTGGAATTACAGTTGTTGCCAGACCGGTTGAAGACCTAGGGCACCTGGCTGTAACAGAGTTAGTTTCAGCCATTGAAGGTAAACCGAATCACAGACAAATAGTGCTTCCAGCACACCTAATCAAGCGTGGATCGGTAGCAAAACTCAAGTAACACTGTGGGTTCTAGAGCCTAGTATTGAAGTACTGAACCCAAAGGAGCTGCTGTGAGAGCTCGTTACCTTAAGCCCATTGTTGCCTTAGTTTTATTTGCAACTCTAGGTAGCGTTCAGTCTGCCTCAGCAAGTCCTGGGGTTTCAGGAATCTCAACCACTGCCTATAACGAAGGCACAGATAAAGCAGCTGTCTTTTATAACCCTCTGGTTGTCTCCGGCATTAATCTAACTTTGCCACCAGCTTCATTCAATGAATTGAATAACAACCCTGGAACCACTGTTTACCAAACAGCATCAGTCACCATTACAACAGCTGATGGCGTTACAACTACTTTGAACAACATTGGTGTTCGTCTCAAAGGTCAAGCTACTAGAACAAACTTGTATGGCAAAGCACCAATGAAACTGAAGTTCGATGCCTTCGTTCCAGATCAGAAGTTCCTAGGTCTTACCCGTATGACCTTGAACAGCATGGTTCAAGACCCATCTTTCGTTCACGAAGATAGTGCTTACCGTTTATACCGAGCGATGGGAATTACAGCTCCTAGAACTACATACTCTTGGGTGAAGGTTAATGGTGCTGACTTCGGTCTATACATGAACGTGGAATCAGTTGATTCTCAGATGCTCAAGCGTTGGATGACAGTTAGACATCTATACAGCTCTAACTGTTACCTAGCAGACATCACACCTTCACAGAGTGGTTGCTACGACACTAACTACGGTGATGACGATAGATCAGATCTAAGAGCTGCAATAGCAACATCAAACTTTGATGGTGCCGATTGGTGGCGAGAGATAAACAAGGTTGCAGACATGAACGCAGTTATCAACCTGATGGCAACAGACATATACACAAGTAACTGGGATGGCTATACCGATGTTGTTCAGAACAACTACTACCTCGCTTTTGATACTGCAGGGAAATTCAGAATCATTCCTTGGGGTCAAGATGGTGCCTTCCCAATGGATCCTTCAGCACAGCTTGATTGGCTTGGTAGAGGTCCTGCATTTAGAAACTTTGGTAACCAACAACGAAGTGTGATTCTTCGTAAGTGCGTTGCCTATGCTCCTTGCACAGCGCTACTAATTAAGGCACAGGTCAAAGTAAAAGAAAAAGCAGAAGAACTTGACATGCCTGGGTTCAAGAACAAGATTGCTGCAGTAATTAACACCGCATACATCACTCAAGAGACCAGGGCTAACTCTGACATTTGGTCAGCAAAATATTGGCAGAACTGGCTAGATACTTTCTTCCCTATGAGAACTGCTGCTCTAACTGACTTCCTCAAAACCAGAGCACCTGAAGCTGCAGATCTAACTGTGACAGGTGAACCAAAACTAGGTTCAACACTCACAGCGAATGCAATAAGTTGGGACTTCACATCAACCCTGAGTTACCAGTGGTTACGTGATGGTGCAAACATTCCTAACTCTTCAACTAACAACTACACGCTGACCGAAACTGATATGGGTAAGAACATCAGTGTGAGAGTAACAACTAGCAAAGCGAATTTCTCAAGTGCTTTTGTAAGTTCTACCCCAGTATTTGTAACAAACCCTAATGCTTTAGCGGCAGCAATCGCAGGTTCCGGAACAGTAGGTAGCACACTGACTGCAACTCCTTCAGAGAGTGCTTCTGTTCAGGTTAGGTACCAATGGCTAAGAGCAGGTAAGGCAATTAGTGGAGCTATCACCTCTACATACACTCCAACCTCACTTGATTATCTAAAGGCAATATCCGTTACAACTACAGTTACCCAGAACGGTTTCTCTGTGACCACATCTACTAGCCCGGCTGTTGTTATCCAGGCTGGAACTATACCTAAGCCGGATCTAGGTATTGCCGGTAGCCCAGTAATGGCGCAGACTCTCCTCTTAACTGCAAATATCCCCTACGGAACTAAGGCTACTTACCAGTGGGTCAATGAAGGCGTCGCTATCCCTAGCTCGACTAGATCTTCATACGTCTTGAGGTCAACTGACGTTGGTAAGAACATCACTGTCAGAGTGACACTAACCAAGACTGCATACAACCCGCTAGTCCTATTTACTGATTCAGTTTTGGTAGGTCCTGGAACTCAAACAAAGAAACCGACAGTTACCGTCACTGGATCAACTCGGGTTGCAAAGACTCTGACTGGAGTTACAGGTTCTTGGGATACCAGCGTTAAGTTGACTTACCAGTGGCTAAGAGATGGACAACCAATTGCAGGCTCAATTGCTAAAACATACAAGCTAACTACAAATGATTTGAACCGAGCGATTAGTTTTAGAGTGACATCCACTAAGGCTGGATACACAACAGTTGTGACTACGAGTGCACCAACAGCTTTGATTACGAACTAGTAACCGATTCGCTCTCTGACCTGGATGATGTTTCCATCAGGATCTTGACCGTCAGCATATTTCCAAGACTCATACTCAGAAGTTTCTGACTTAATCTTTCCGCCATTACTGCCAGCAGCTAGCTTTGCTTTCTCTAAACTGACAACTTCAAAGACAGGTTTGATTGGATTGTCTTCACCTGAGGTTGGTTCACTTCGGTATTGCTCTGGAAGTAGATGAATCAGCACTTCATTGCCATTACCTTCAACTGAAGCAAAGCCCTCAGTGACATAGGGATGCTTAGCTTCAAACAAGGCTGAATAGAACTTTACAGATCTGTCTAGATCGGATACCCAAAGCACAATAGTTGTCATCGCTAACACTCCACTACATTCACTGCGAGACCGCCAAGAGAGGTCTCTTTATATTTTGTTGACATGTCTAAACCAGTTTGGCGCATGGTCTCAATAACAGTATCAAGGGAAATCTTGTGGGTGCCGTCTCCAAGGAGTGCTAATCGGACCGCAGCAACGGCAGTCCCCGCTGCAATTGCATTTCGTTCGATGCAAGGCATCTGCACAAAACCCCCGACAGGATCGCAGGTCAGCCCAAGGTTGTGCTCCATCGCAATCTCTGCGGCGTTCTCTATCTGTTTGTTTGTTGCTCCGAGGACTTGCGCTAGACCTGCGGCTGCCATTGAACAAGCAGAACCAACTTCGCCCTGGCATCCTGCTTCGGCTCCTGATATAGACGCGTTGCGTTTATACAGTGATCCGATGGCGGCGGCAGTGAGTAGGAAATCTTTGGCGATTGCATCTTCAGGAAGTGCTTTGAACTTCATTGCGTAGTAAGCCACCGCTGGGATAATTCCAGCTGCTCCATTGGTTGGCGCTGTTACTACTCTTTGCCCGGCTGCATTCTCTTCATTCACCGCAATCGCAAATGCTTGCAGCCATTCGTTGGAAGTGTCTTCTGTCATACCTCTGAGTTGGTTGGCCATATCAGCTGCTCTTCTAGAAACCCCAAGGGTGCCAGGTAGTTGACCGTGCTTGGTTAAACCAGTTTCTATGCTGGACTTCATCGCCTGCCAAATTGCGCTCAATTTAGAAAGGATTACCTCTTCGCCGTGCAGCGCAACTTCATTTCGGTAAGCAAGCTCTGCTATGGAGAGTTGTTCTCTCGAACAGATTTCAAGAAGTTCCTCTGCTGAAGAGAACGGGTAGGGAACTTCACTTCTTTGCTCACGGACCAGCTCGTGATCAGCTTCGACAAAACCTCCACCGACTGAATAATAGGTTTGCACGAGCAGAACTTCACCGGATGAGGAATAGGAAGTGAACCTAAGCCCATTTGAGTGTCTAGGGAGATGAATCAGCGGTTGAAAACTAAAATCATCAGCCGAAAAGTTTAACTGTCGATCAAAAACAAACCACATTGAGCTCTCATTTGCTTGCTGCCAAGCTCTAGAGACTTCTTCTGGATCGCAGGTCTCGGGGGTTTGGCCTGCAAGTCCTGCCACCAGAGCATTAGAGGTTCCGTGACCTGGGCCAGTTGCACCTAGTGAACCAAACAGTTTTACTTGGACTCGCGCGGTGTGCTCGAGTTTCCCTCCTGAGCGGAGGGCACTTGCAAAGAGCAGCGCTGCTCGCATTGGTCCGACAGTATGAGAACTAGAAGGACCAATACCGATAGTGAATAAATCTAGCGCCGAGATGTAATCTGGCATGGTTTTAGCCTAGCCAGAAAAGCAACTAATTAGAGCAGGTTGTTGTTGCTGCGTTAGTGCCCTGGGCCCAATCCGGAAGTGGAGTGATGGTTGGTGTTGGGGTGGCAGTTGGAGTTCTAGTTGGAGTGCTTGAAGGCTTAGGAGTTGCAGTCGGTGTTGGGGTTGGAGCAACTACTGCACCTGAGCCGGTGTTCTCCACCTTTCCAAGAACCATCGGTTCGTCAGCAGCGAGCAAATCAAAGAGCACCTGAGCTTTTTCATAGTCAGGCATTACGCGACCCTGGTTAGGTGCCGGCAAACCTGAGACAACAGGTAACTGCAAGAAGGTGATCTTGTTCATTGGAATTGCCTTTAGCGCGTTAGCCACAGCAACCATTACACCTGGGTCTGAAAGTGTGTCACTGAGCTTCATGTTTCTAGCTGCAGTTTGAGCAAGTGAGTAAAGAGCAACAGGGTTGTTCAAGATATCTTTGCTCTTTAGTTTTCTAACCAGTGAGGTTAGGTAAACCTGCTGGTTGCTGATTCTTGAAAGGTCTGAACCATCGCCAACACCGTGACGGGTTCTTAGGAACTGAAGTGCCTGAAGTCCCTGAAGCTTGTGAAGTCCTTTAGTTAGGTATGTGTTTGTGTATGGGTCGTTGATCTCTTCAGCAACACAAACCTCAACACCACCAACAGCGTTAGAGAGTTCGATAACTCCGTTGAAGTCAACCATTGCAAGGAATGGAATATCTAGTCCGGTTAGTTGTTCAACAGTCAGGAGTGTACAACCTGCACCACCGTTAGCGATGGTTGCGTTGATCTGACCAAGGCTCTGAGCGTAGTAACCAGGACCGCCAGTTGTGCTTGGACATGCAGGCCAAGGAACTAGAAGATCTCTTGGGAAGCTAAGACCAACAGCGCTCTTACGGTCTTCAGCGATGTGCAGAAGTATGATCACGTCTGCAAGGTTTGATGAGATGTCACCGAAAGCAGAATTACCTGCACCCTGGCGAGTATCGCTACCGACAAGCAAAAGATTTAGTGGGCCATCAAGTGGCGGGATTACTCTCTTCTCGCCGGTTAGCGAGGTGACGTGAAGAGCGTTACGGCTCATCTCCTGAGACAGCTGATAAGCAGAGACACCGGTAACAGTAAGGGTTGAAACTAGAACGACTACTAGAGCTCTACCTAGAATTCCGAATAAAGTACGGATTCTAGAAGTGGCGTGCACATCGCCGTGGCGCGCTATTGCGCGCTCTGCTCTTTTTGACTTCTTTTGCTCTGACAAGTCGTTGCCCCTTTTCGAGTTGGCACGAGCCCTAAATTAGAAAACTGGCGGAGGCCGTGGGATTCGAACCCACGGAACCTTTCAGTTCATTAGTTTTCAAGACTAACTCCTTCGGCCGCTCGGACAGACCTCCGTTGAATAGTCTAACTAATTCTCGTGCTTACTAAAAATACAGTCTTTGCCTGCATTTAGCCTGAGAGTCTAGTTATGGCTATAAATAATGCCTTCAAGCCCTGAAAGTACCTTGGCTACGCCATCTTCTTCCACGCTTGAGGTGACCATTGTGGCTGCAGCCTTGACTTCATCTGGCCCCTGGCCCATGGCAAAGGAGTATCCGCCACCTGAATTAGCCCACTCAAACATGCTGATATCGTTGCGTCCATCGCCAATGCAAATGACTTGATCCATTGGAACATTTAGAGCTTTTCTTCTCTGCTCTAGAGCACTTGCTTTAGAAACTCCCTGAGGTGAGATGTCCAACCAGGCTGTGTATCCAATCGCGTAAGAAACTGAGTGCAATCCAACTTCCTCAACAACAGCTAAGAAGTCATTCACATCTTGTTCTGGAGAAAGAACAACAACACGGCTAACTTCACCGTGCATTAGTTGATCTAGCGGAGTCTCAACATTTTTACTTCCCAAAGCATATGCAGGGAATGGTTTGTGAAAACGATACGTGCCATCAATATCTTCAACAGCAAAGTGTGCTTCAGGAAGTTTTTCAATTAGTTGAGAGAGAACTGGTTGTGGGTCAAAACCAATTACTTCGCGAACAACATATCCTTCACGAGCTGATGAATCAACTTCAACGGTTACCGCACCGTTGGAACAAACTACGTGACCGTATTCAATACCAACATCTTTAACAACTGGAATTGCATTTGCTGCTGCGCGACCGGTTGCAACAATTACGTGGTGACCTAGTTCTCTAACTCTTTGAACTTCTCTAATTACAACAGGAGATAGGAAACCATCGTCGTGCACAAGTGTGCCATCGATGTCGATGGCAATCAGCCAGGGATTCTCGATGCTCAAGTTAGTTCTTCTTAGCTGTGATGAATTCAGCTCCACCGAGGTATGGGCGAAGTGCTAGTGGAATACGAACTGAACCATCTTTTTGCTGGTGGTTTTCTAGAATCGCAACTAACCAACGGGTAGTTGCAAGAGTTCCGTTAAGAGTTGCAGCTGTTGCAGTCTTTCCGTCTTCTTTTCTGTATCGAACGTTTAGTCTTCTAGCTTGATATGTTGTGCAGTTAGAAGTTGAAGTTAGTTCACGATACGTTTCTTGTGAAGGAACCCAAGCTTCAGCATCAAACTTTCTCGCTGCTGATGAACCAAGATCACCGGCTGCTGTGTCGATAACACGATAAGGAAGTTCGCACTTCTTCAACATCTCTTCTTGCCAAGCAAGTAGTTTTGCATGTTCTGATTCTGAGTCTTCAGGTTTGATGTATGAGAACATCTCAAGTTTGTTGAACTGGTGAACACGAAGAATTCCTCGAGTATCTTTTCCACCACTACCTGCTTCACGCCTGTAACAGGTTGACCAACCTGCATAACGCAGTGGCCCTTCACTTAGGTCAATGATCTCGTCACTGTGATATCCAGCAAGAGCAACTTCACTTGTTCCAGTTAGGTATAAGTCATCTGCAGGCAGGTAGTAGATCTCGTCGGCGTGCGAACCTAGGAAACCAGTACCGGCCATAACCGATGGACGAACCAGGGTAGGGGTAATAAGAGCAGTGAAACCGGCCTGAGCGGCTTGATCTAGAGCCATATTCATCAGGGCTAGCTCTAGTCTCGCTCCCCAACCCTTTAGGAAATAGAACCTAGATCCTGAGATCTTTGCGCCTCTTTCAATGTCAATGATATCTAGGTGTTCACCGAGAGCCACGTGGTCTCTTAGTTCAAAGTTGAAACTAGGTTTGGTTCCTTCTTCACGAATAACTACGTAGTCGTCCTCGCCACCTGCAGGAACGCCATCGATAACTACGTTCTCAATCTGCCAAATAATCTCATCTAGTTTTGCTTGAGCATCGGCTGCGCTTTGCTCAGCAGCCTTAACCTGAACAGCTAGCGCTTTACCTTCTTCGATTAGTGCTGCTCTTGAATCTTTATCAGCACCTGCAACAAGTTTTGCTTTAGCGTTTTGTTCTGCTCTTAGGTTTTCAAAATCAGAGAGTGCTTTACGCCAAGAGATGTCTGCGGCAACAGCATCATCGACTAGAGCTTCACTTCCACCACGAGCACGCTGAGATGCTTTGATGGCGTCAGGGTTGTCTCTGAGCAGGTTGGCGTCAATCATCTTGTTCTAATTTCCTTTAGCGTCCAGAGCGCAACTTGTTTAGCCATGTGTCGGCTGTTGCGAATTCTTTGTTTGAGTTATTACCTAGGTGCTCACTCTTCTGCTTATCAGCACGAGGATATGAACCTAAAAAGATTACGTTAGGGCTGAAACGGTGCAAACCCTTAAGTGCTTCTGCAACAGCTTCGTCGTCAATATGTCCTTGTGCATCGATGTTGAATCTATATCTACCGAGCTGATCGCCAACTGGTCTCGATTCAATTCGAGAAAGGTTAACTCCACGAGCTGCGAACTGTTCCAACATTTCTAGAAGCGCACCTGGACGATCGGTTGGAAGTTCAACAATCACTGATGTCTTATCTTTACCGGTTCTTGTTGTTGGTTTAGCAGGTAAACCAATTTCAATGAATCTAGTTTGCGCGTTCTTGTTATCACCGATGTTCTTAGCGAGCACTGTGAGCTTGTAGTGATCAGTGATGCTCTTAGCTGCAATGGCAGCATCAGCAACAGAATTTGTTTCTAGCAAACTAACTGCAGCTGCTGCAGTTGAGGTTGATGGAATGTGAGTGTGCTTAGGTAGGTGCTCGGCTAGATATCCTCGGCACTGTGCATAAGCAGTTGGGTGAGTCGAGATGACTTTCACATCAGCTAGCTTTGTCCCTGGCTTGGCCACGAGGTTGAAAGTTACTGGAACTAAATACTCACCGAAGATTCTGATGTTGGTTGTATTAGCTAGAGCATCTAGGGTTGCTGAAACTCCACCTTCGATTGAGTTCTCAACTGGGACGATGGCACGAGTGGCTTTACCGCTTAGAACAGCCTCAATGGCTTCGGTAACAGTTGAAACAGGGATGCTCTTGGCATTCTTAGCTTCTTTGACCTGGGCAAGGGCAAGCTCAGTAAAGGTACCCACTGGACCTAAGAAGGCGTAGGTAGGTTTTCTGTTCACTGAGTTAGGCATGGTTAAAGGTTAGTTGAGTTATCAGTAGTTAGGCGCTGATGGGTACCCGAAGAACTTCTCTAGAACTCTGACCTTGTCCTCATGCATGACTATCGCTAGACCCTGACCAACATATCTCAAGTGCCAAGGCTCATACTGATAGCCCGTTACTTCCATTGCTTCACTTGGATACCTGATGATGAAGCCAAATCTCCATGCATTGCCTGCTAACCAGCGACCTGCCTTGGTTTGACCAAAGCAAACCCTGATCTGGCAGCCCTGCCCCCTAGCTGAAACATCCATGGCCCATCCGGTCTGATGTTCTGAGTAACCGGGTCTAGCAGCTAGTGCTTCACCAGTTGTTAGGCCATATTTCTCTACCTGACGGGCATGAATGGTTTTCTGTTCGGCATAAGAACGGTATGCGCTCTGGATAACTAGGCTCCCTTTACCAGCTGCCTTCATAGCCATGGCTAGTTTGTATGCGGCTTTCGAGGCTTCTTTTCTCAGTTTCCTGCCGTAAGGGTTGGCATTTAGTACTGGGAATTGGGGTGCAACAAGGTCTTTTGGCACGTAATCGATGGGATTTAGTGGGTTTTGCTTGTTCACTACGATCCAGGTTGACTCAGGATCAGTTGTTGACTGCTCCATCAGTCTTGTCGCTTGGGCAGGTGTAAAATTAGTTACCGAGGGAAACAAAACAGACAACAGAAGAATTGTCGATATCAACCGTTTCTTAGTTCCACTAGACATTTCTAAAGTCTAACTTTCACTACTAGAAAAGAGAACGCATTGGCGCGTGCAGACCGTAAAGCGGCAGCAGCTGAATCAGCTAAAACCGGAGTAATGACTCACAGACAAATCATGTTTGTTCTGTTTGGTCTAATGGCAGGTATGTTCCTGTCTGCTTTGGATCAGAGCGTAGTTGGAACTGCAATGAGAACTATTGCTGATGATCTAAATGGTCTATCAGCTCAAGCTTGGGTAACAACTGCTTACCTAATCACTTCAACTATTGCGACACCTATTTACGGAAAGCTGGGAGATATCTTCGGTAGAAGATATTTGTTCATCACGGCAATCTCAATCTTCATTGTTGGTTCTGTAATTTCTGGTTTTGCTAACTCAATGTATGAGTTGGCAGCCTTCAGAGCTATCCAGGGTATTGGTGCTGGTGGTTTGTTTGCACTTGCTCTAACGATTCTTGCTGACATTGTTCCACCAAGAGAGCGAGCAAAGTATCAAGGAATGTTCCTTGCTGTCTTTGGAACATCTTCTGTTCTTGGCCCACTAATTGGTGGACTATTCGCAGGTGTCGATAACATCTTTGGAATTACTGGTTGGCGTTGGATCTTCCTGATGAACCTACCTATCGGTTTGATTGCACTATTCCTAGTTCTTTCATTCCTGCACATCCCTCATCACGAAGCTAAGTCAAAAGTTATTGACTGGTGGGGTGTGGTCACAATCATCATCGGTGTTGTTCCGATTCTGATTGTTGCTGAACAGGGTAGAGAGTGGGGTTGGACTTCATTCAACTCTCTAGCTTCATATGCAACTGGTGTTGTTGGAATCATCTCCTTCATCTTGATTGAAAGAAGAATGGGAGATGATGCACTACTTCCACTTTCACTTTTCAAGTCAAGAACTTTCTCACTGACAACTCTTCTAGGAGTCGTTGTTGGTATTGGAATGTTCGGTGGAATGATTTCACTTCCATTAGTGCTACAGATTGTTTATGGTGCAACACCTACCGAATCTGGTTACCTAATGATTCCTATGGTTATGGGTCTAATGACCTCTTCAATCGTCAGCGGACGTATCACCTCAGCAACCGGTAAATACAAGATCTTCATGGTTGTTGGAACAGCGCTTATGGCAATCTCATATGTCTACCTAGCTAACCTCAGTGCAGACTGGGCTGTTTGGCAGGTGACCATCGGAATGGTTGTGATGGGTCTAGGTCTAGGACAGATGATGCAGACACTAACCATTGCTTCACAAAACGCTGTTGAAGCTAAGGACATCGGTGTTGCAACCTCATCCGCTACCTTCTTTAGACAGATGGGTGGAACCCTAGGTGTTGCAGTATTCCTATCGATCTTGTTCAACAACATGACTGATCGTGTTCCTGCAATCTGGGCAAAGATTGCCCAAGCACAGGCTGCTAACCCAGGTCTATCCTCACTACCTGGTAACCAGGGCTTCCCGCAGTCTCCTCAGGAACTAGGTGGCAGATTGCTAACTGACTCCTCATTCCTAAAGACCGCAAGCCCAGAACTAGGTGGACCTGTAAAGCAAGGATTTGCTGAGTCAGCTGGAAACGTATTTGTTTCAGCAACTCTAGTAATCGTTCTTGGCTTTGTAATCTCCCTGTTTATCAAGGAGCTAGCACTTAGAACTAAGTCTGGTGTTCAAGAGAAGGCTGAAGCTGCAGCCGCTGGTCACTAATTAAATCTGCTTACGCCCTCAACGAGTTATATAACTTGTTGAGGGCGTAATCTTTAACTACACGGGAGTTCGGTGAACCGGACTGAGAGGGAGCTAAAGCTCTAAACCGTCAAACCTGAACTGGGTAATGCCAGCGTAGGAAGGAAAACATGAAACGCATTTTTGCATCCCTAATAGCCCTGCTAACTGTTGTCACTGTTAGCAGTTGTTCGTCAGAGACAACACCTAAGTCTGTAACACTCATCGCTCATGATTCATTTGTGATGAGCGATGATCTCATTTGGTCATTTGAAGAAACCTTCAAATACGATCTAAAGATTGTTAGAGCAGGTGATGCCGGTGCTATGACAAACAAACTTGTACTGACCAAAGATGAACCATTGGCAGATGTTGTCTTTGGTATCGACAACACATTTGCTCCTGTTGCTACTAAGAACAACATCATTGACGGAGAACTTACCCCAATTGACTTTGCTGATGTTTGTTTCAACATTGATCTTGAATACTTCAAAACAAATAACCTCGCTATTCCTGCTCGCTGGAGAGATCTAACTAAGAAGGAATACAAGGGTTTGACTGTGATTGAAAACCCAAACACTTCTTCAACCGGATTAGCTTTTCTAGTTTCAACTTACGCTGGGTTTCCTCCAATGACCGCTGGTGTTATCCCACCAACAGTTAACTGGTGGTTAGAACTTCGTGATAACGATGTGAAGGTTGCTGCAAGTTGGGAAGATGCTTACTACACAGACTTCAGTGGTTCGTCAGGTAAAGGTAAATACCCAATTGTTCTTTCATACTCTTCATCACCAGCAGATGAAGTTGATGAACAGGGTAATGCCAAGACTCAAGCACTGCTAACTGATTGCTACCGCCAAACCGAGTATGCAGGTGTTCTAAAGAACGCAGCTAATCCTCAAGCAGCCAGAGATCTGATTGAGTTCATGCGAGGAATGTATTTCCAAGAGTCTTTGCCTGGAGCAATGTATGTGTATCCGGTAGTTGAAGGTATTAAGTTACCTGACTCTTGGAGTAAGAGAGCGCCTGCTGCAATAAGCACCATTGGTGGAGATCTAGATGTTGATGCTAATCGTGAGAAGTGGTTAGCAGATTTCAACTGGGTATTTGACGTTGCTCCTTAGAAGAGTTGCGTTATGGGCGATACCCATATCTTTCATGGCAATACTGTTCTATTGGCCAGTGGTTCGGGTATTCACCGATGGTTTAGCCTCAGGGTTTGGCTCTAATGTTCAAGCAGTTTGGCCAGTGCTCTGGTTCACTGTTTGGCAGGCTGTGCTCTCAACTTTGTTCTGTGTTGTTCTCGGTATTCCAGGTGCATACCTTCTCTACCGTAAGAGCTTTAGGTTTGCTTCCACCATTAGAGCCCTAATTTCTGTTCCTTTCATGCTCCCCTCACTGGTAGTTGCTATTGCTATCACTCAGTTCGGAACACTGTTTGGAGGGCTAAACCCGATAGTTGCAATCATCCTGGCTAACATCTTCTCCAACTATGCGGTTGTGGTCAGAACTGTTGGCTCTCAGTGGCAATTGCTAGATGTCTTATCTGAAGAAGCAGCTGAGGTTGCTGGAGCGGGGAGACTTCGAATCTTCTTCAAGATTGCCCTTCCCCAACTACTTGTTTCAATTAGAGCTTCAAGCGCTT
>Ga0214917_10001155_pt1 | contig 34419 bp, 25 predicted proteins | sample LL_1208_BB_MetaG_FD_177983 | JGI IMG/M metagenome (GOLD analysis project Ga0214917, IMG submission 177983) | Freshwater microbial communities from Lake Lanier, Atlanta, Georgia, United States - LL_1208_BB | ecosystem: Environmental > Aquatic > Freshwater > Lake | place: USA: Georgia | collected... | reverse complement strand
GATCTCGCGGCCGCGGAATTCCCGCTCCTGCCCCTGCACCATGGCCAGGACGCCCACGCAGCGATTGCCCTCGAAGATCAGCGATTTCACCTGGGTCTCGGTGGAGATGGTCAGGTTCTCGCGGGCGCGGGTTTCACGGTCGAGATAGCCCATCGCCGCGGAGGCGCGCGTCTCATTCTCATTGGAGATGGTGATGGGGAAATAGCCATCCTCGAAGACGCCATTCTGGTCCGGCAGGTATTGGTAGCCTGCCGCCTTGAAGGCCTCGCCGGCGGCCTGGGCGTGGCGGTTCCAGTTCTCGGGCATGATGCGGCGGACCGGGATGCGGCCCTCCTTGCCATGCAGCGGGCCATCGAAATCCAGGTCACGCTCCACCTTCTTGAAGAAGGGCAGCACGGCATCCCAGTTCCAACCTTCGGCGCCGCGCTCCTCCCACTCATTATAATCGGTGGGGGCGCCGCGATTGGCCATCTGGCCATTGATCGAGGAGCCACCGCCCAGCACCCGCGCCTGCTCATATTTGCGCAGCGGCGGGCGGTCTTCCGGGCGGTTATGCGGCACGATCTGGGTATGGACCTTGAGTTCGGTCCAATGAAAGCGCGGGTCGAAATAGGCGGTGCCCGAATAGCTGTCCTTGATCTCGGCCGGTTCCTCGCCGGGGGGCGTATCGGGCCCTGCCTCGCAGACCAGCACCCGGCGCGTGCTCTTGGCGGAGAGGCGATGGGCGAGGACGGAGCCGGCGGAACCACCGCCGACGATAATCGTATCCCAGATCATGCGCGCCCCCTGCAGCCTGTGGCCATCATCTCCATCAAGGCGGGCCGGGCTTGGCAGGCGAGGCTTGGCATTTTTGGTGTTTCCTCAGAAAAGTTCCATCAATCTCGCATGATCGGCGAAGGCCTGGGGAGGGCCCTGCTCGATAATCGCGCCGGATTTCATGACGAGCACGCGGTCGGAGATGGCAAAGGCCTCGCGCACATTCTGCTCGACCAGCAGGATGGCAAGGCCGCGGCTCTCGCGCAGCGCCGCAATGGGCGCCAGCAGATCCTGAAACAGCTTGGGTGCCAGGCCGATCGATGGCTCGTCGAGAAGCAGGGCGCGCGGGCGGGTCAGCAGGGCGCGGGCGATGGAAACCATCTGCTGCTGCCCGCCCGAGAGCGTGCCGGCGCGCCGGGTGCGAAACGCCCGGATGCGCGGCAGCAGGTTCAGCACCTCCTCAGTCCGCTCTTCCCGCTCGGGCTTGGGCACGGCGGCGGCCCAGAGAGCGAGGCCGAAGATTTCATCCACCGTGAGGTCGGGGAAAACACCACGGCCCTCTGGCACCAATGCAAGGCCCACCTCGCCGAGTGCGGCCGGCGTGTGATCGGCCAGGCTCTCGCCAAAGACGCGCATCTGGCCCGATTGCGGCCGATGCAGGCCAAAAAGCACCCGAAGCAGGGTGGATTTCCCCGCGCCATTATGCCCGACCAGGGTGATGATCTCACCCGCACCGAGGGTGAGGGAGACATCCTGCAGCACAGCGCGCCCACCATAGCCGGCGGTGAGGTTATGCGCCTCAAGTGCGAAGGGGGCGCTCATGCCGCCTCTCCTCGGTCGCCAAAATAAATCGCCGCCAGTTTCGGGTCTTTCAGGATGGCCTCGGGCTCGCCCTCCGCCAGCACCTGGCCCTGGTCGAGAAAGGCAATACGGTCGGCCAATTCGGTCACCACATCGAGATTGTGCTCGATCAGGCAGATCGCCACACCCTGTCGCCGAGCCTCCTTCAGCAGCGCGCCGAAGCGCAGGCGGGAGGCGAGGTCGAGGCCCGAAGCGGGTTCGTCCAGCAGCCATATCTCGGCCCGGGCCGCGAGGATCCGCGCCATGGAGAGGAATTTGCGCTCGGCATAGGCAAGGTCGATGGCGCGGGCCTCGGCCAATTCGAGCAGGCCGGTGCGGGCGAGGGCCTCTTCCGTCGCCGCCTCCCGCGCGCGGCGGGCGGTGGCGCCGCCGGGCTGCCAGAACCAGGCGGAGGTCTCGGTCGCGGTGCGGATATTGTCGCGCACCGACATATGGGTGAAGAGCCGCAGATCCTGGAAACTGCGCGCAACACCCATCCGCGCCACCTTATGCGGCGGCAGGCCCATGATGGAGCGACCACGCAGCATGGCGCTGCCCGCATCGGCGCGCAGATTGCCGGTGATCAGGTTGAAGACGGTGGTCTTGCCCGCGCCATTGGGGCCAACCAGCGCCGTGACCTGGCCCGCGGGCAGGGCGAGCGACACCCCGGCCACCGCCTTCACACCGCCAAAGGATCGCGAGAGGCCTTCACAGACCAAAATGGGCGCGCTCATGCTGTGCTCTTTCCGCGGCTGAGGTCACCCACCAGCCCCGCCGGGCGGAAGATCATGAGCAGGGTCATCGCCAGGCCATAGACCATTTGCTGCACGGCGCCGACCTCGGTGGCCGGGATGAAGGGCAGGAAGGCAAGGCCAGCCGGCAGCGAGAGCAGAATCACCGCACCCACCAGCGGGCCGAGCAGCGTGCCGGTGCCGCCAATGATCACCATGGCCATGATCAGCACCGATTGGTCGAGGTTGAAGGATTCGACATTCACGAATTGCATATGCAGCGCGAAGAGGGCGCCGGCCACGCCCGCGCCGGCACAGGCAAAGGCCACGGCCAGCGCCTTGGCGGCGGCCACATTCTTGCCCAGGGCTTCGGCCGCGCTTTCGGCATCACGAATACTGCGCAGGGTGCGGCCGAAGGCGCCGCGCATGAGGGCGGCGGTGGCCAGCAGGATCAGCCCCAGCGCGGCAAGGGCCAGGGGCAGGGTGCCGACTTCAACGCCGAAGATATGCGGCCGGGGAATGCCGGTCAGCCCGCCAATGCCGCCGGTGACGGTTTTCCACTCGCTGAACAAGGTGGTGGCCATCATTTGCAGGCCGAGCGAGGCGGCAACGAAATACTCGCCGCGCACCCGCAGCGCGGGCAGGGCCAGGCAGAGCGAGAGCACACCGGAGACCAGCCCCGCCACCAGCATGGCAACCAGCGCATCGGGCACCAGGACAAGGGCGATCTGCGCCCCCGCATAGGCACCCAGGCCAAAGAAGACGGCATGCGCCACCGAGAAGATGCCGGCATAGCCCACCGCCACATTGAGCGTGGCCGCCAGAATGCCGAATATGGCGGCCAGCGCCGCGAGATTGGTGAGATAGGCGATCATCGTGCTTGGGCGATCCCGAATATCCCGCTCGGGCGGAAGATGATGAAGGCGAAGAGCACCAGGAAGGAGACCGCCTCCGCCCATTGCGTGTCCACGAAGTTGAGCGCCACGCTTTCGGCCACGCCCAGCATCAGCCCCGCCAGCGCTGCCCCGCGCAGCGAGCCCACACCGCCCACAATGGTGGCCGCCATGGAGATCAGCATCACCTGGTGGCCGATGGCTTCGTTCATGCCCGAGGTCATCGCCGTCACCATCGCGGCCGGCGCGGCCAGGGCGGAGCCCAGCGCAAAGGCCAGCAATGAAAGCCGGGTGGAGGAAAGGCCATAGGCGCGCAGCAGATCCGGGTTCTGATGCAGCGCCCGCAGCGCCACACCGGCATTGTGCCGGGTGAGAAACAGCGTGAGCGCGGCGAAGAGCAGGCAGGCGACGCTGATCGCCACCCAGAAGACCTGGGCGAGGAAGACATCGGGCAGCACCTCCACCGCGCGCGAGAGGGAGGTGTCCACGCTGGCGAAACCGCGCCCGGCGAAAATGCCGATGAGGTTCTGCACCACGATGCCCACGCCGAAGGCGGCGACGAAGACGGTGAAAAACGAGCCCTCATGCCGCTGAATAGGCCGATAGACGAACCAGAAGACGCCAATGCCGAATAATGTGGCCGCCAGCGTGGCGGCGAGGCCGCCCAGCCACCATGGCCAGCCCGCCTGCATGGCGAAGATGAAAACATAGCCCGCCAGCGCAAAGGACGAGCCATGCGCAAAATGGAAGATGCGCGTGGCACCGAAGATCAGCGCGAAGCCGGCCGCGGTCAGCGCATAGATCGCGCCGACCTGCAGCCCCTGCAGCAGGAGCTGGATAAACAGCATGTGATCAGCCGATCTTGACCGACCGCCCGCCGCGGATTTCGTTGATCTGCAACTCGGCACTCATATTGCCCTGGTCATCAAAGCGACCCTTGCCGCCGACCAGGTCAAATTCGCGCTGGGCCAGAAGGACGCGGCGCATATTATCGCCATTCACCTCGGCACCCTCGCGCTCGAGCGACTGCGCGAGCAGGGCGAAGAGCCGCGCGGCATTGTAGTAATTCACCTGATAGGTGCCGGCATCGCTGTTGAAGCGGGCGCGGAAATCGGTGGCAAAGCGGCGGGTCACCGCGTCACCACCCTCGAAATCCGTCGATTGGGTGGTGAAGATCAGCCCTTCGGCCTCGGCGGTGGCGCGCACGCTGTCGATATTCATCGCCGAGTAGGAGACCAGCGGCTGGGAGACGCCATTGTCGCGCAACTGCTTGATGATCTGGCTCTGCTGCGCGCCGAAGGAGGCGATATAGACCGCATCCGGCCGGGTCTGGCGAATGCGCGCGGCGACGGGAGCGAATTGCTGTGCCGTGCGCGGAATGCTGAATTGGCCCACAAGTTCGCCGCCCGCCGCCGGCAATGCCGTGCGCAGGATACCCAAAATGGCATCGCCCAGCGGATCATCGACATAGACCAGCGCGATGCGCTTGAGGTTGCGCCGCCGGATCAGGAAGGGCAGGAGCGCCTGGGTCTCCAGATGCGCAAGCGGGATTACGTTCCAGAAATAGGGCGAAAGCCCAGCAAGATCGGGCCCGACGGCGCCACCATTGACCATGATGGTCTTCGCCCGGTCACCCACTGGCGCCACGGCCTTGGAGACGGCAGTGAAGCCGACGAAAACGAAGCTTGCCTTATCGACATTGACCAGTTTGGTCATGCCAATCACGCCCTGCTGCGGGAGGGCCTGGGTATCCTCGGCCTGCAGGCGCAGCGGCCGGCGCAGCATATTGTCGGCGGCGATATGCTGCATGGCGAGTTGAATGCCGGCAGTGAAGGCGGTGCCGTATTCGGCATTGGGCCCGCTCATCGGAAACAGCGTGCCGAGCACATAGGGATCGGCCGATTGTGCCGAGGCCTGGTGTGCCAAGGGTGCTGCGGCCAAGCCGCTGATGAGGGCCCGTCGGCCGGTGTTGAAGCCTGTCATGGCGGTTCCCGAACGTTATTTTTCCGAGCGAGTGTCTGTCTATGCGTGCTGCGGTGTCAACTGCAGGCCGGCGCGAGGCTGGGGGGCTGCGGCGGATGGTGGCTTGCTGTCCGATATGCGCTGGCCTGTATGCGCTGGCCTGTATGCGCTGGCGTGGGCTGTGCCGGCGGAGGGATAATTTTGCTTCTCTATGATTTTATAAATTCCAAGGAAGTATATGCTATTGACGGTTTGCCGAATTAAAATAGTATATGGATATGCATGTTTCTCGATTGCGCGATGCGCAAAGGCCACTCGCAGAAGGTGCGATCGACAGCCTTGAAGTCGGTGATGGCTTTGCGGTTGTGGCCGGTTGGGCGTCGCAGTTGGAGGGGGCGGAGCTGCGCCTCACCTGGGCCATCAACTCGCCCGATGGGCAGCCAGAATATCAGCCTATCTCTTTATGTTCGCTTGATTTTCAATGGTGCGGTTGGTCTGATCGCCCTGGTTGCTTCATCGGGATCATCCGGATCGGCAGGGTGTTGCCTGAGGGTGAGTTCGTCCTGAGTGCGGGCAGCCAAGAGATTATCCGCCGCAGTTTCGCTCTCGACGAGCGACAGGCCTTTGTGCCGCGGGGGCAGGTGGAACGGGCCTCGCCGGTTGATCTGCGTGGCTGGGTCTTCCACCCGGCACTTTGGCTGGATGGGCTTGACCCACCGGCTGTGGAATTGCGGGTGGATGATAAAACCCTGCTGCCGCTGCCGCTGAATGAAAGGCGGAATGATGTCGGGTTTTCTGAGCTTCCCGATGTTGGCATGGCCGGGTTTCGCCTATTGCCCACCGATATCAAACGCATCCTCTCGCGGTCGGGGCAACGCCCGGCGCTGATCGAGAATGCCTCTCGCATGGAATTGCTCGTGGGTGGGGCCGCTGTGGTCGGACCTTCGCCTCGCCCCGATAATGCGGCGGCAGAAGGCAGTGATCCCGCAGGGTATGTGGATTTCTACGGCCATGTGCCCGATTTCGGCGGCTATCTGCTCGCCGGATGGATGAGCGGCAAAGAGCCCGACAACGCCCAATCCGCGCCGTGCATTCTGCGCTTCGCATCCGGTGAGTGCCGCGGTGAGGCGCTGATCGCCTGGCATTCACGCAGCGATGTCGAAGGCTTTGGCTGGGGGTTCGTCTGCTTTCTGCATGGCGAAAGGATAGAGGCGCCCTTTACCGGCATGGAGATCGACCTTTCCGGCCGGCGGCTGCTCCATCCATCGAACGCCGTGCGCGACATCGAGGAAGTGGCCTTGGTGAGCGCCTGCATGGATCTGTTGAGGGCCAGGCCAGATGGCCTGTTGCAGAGCCTGCTGCGCCAGCCGCTCTTCAACGGCCGGGACACATTGGCCGAATTGGCAGCCCATCTGCAGATCGAGATTGACGAGTTCATTGTGGTCCCCGGCGATGGCGCGCTTTTGAAGGGCTGGATCATCGATCCGGCCGGCGCGGTGCGTTCGATCCGGCTCCGGGCAGGCGGGTTTCAGTCGCCGAATCTGAGCGCGGCCTGGGTCACGCAGAAACGGCCGGATCTGATGGCGGCGTTGCACAGCCTGGGGCTGGCCGATCATGCCAAACCTGGCTTCACCGCCTTTGTGCCGCTCAACGCGCAAGGGCTGAGCGCAGCACATCTGGAGGTGTCGCTGCATTCCGGCCAGGTCGGGTTCAAACCCCTGCCCCCGTCGAGAGGCGGCTCGCTGCAGGCCATCCGCGCCATGCTGAGTGGGGTGGAGATTGCGGCCGATGACATGGCCCGCAGCTTCTCCACCGTTTTAGCCCCGGCGACGCGGGCGCTCAATCGCGCCCGGCTGTCGCAGTGCTCGCCGCCTATATTGGTCAATCTTGGGCCGCCGGTGGAGGCGCCCGATGTGTCGGTGATCATCCCGCTTTACGGCCGGATCGACTGGATGCTGCATCAATGCGCCCATTTCTCCAGCCACGGGATGCGAGGGGTTGAATTGATCTATGTGCTGGATGACCCGCCGCGCAAGGATGATCTGATCAACCTCGCCCAGCGATGCTTCCGTTGGTTTGGCATCCCCATGCGCCTCGTGCTGCTGGCGCAGAATATCGGTTATGGGCCGGCCAATAATGCGGCCCTGCGGGTGGCTCAAGGGCGTTATGTCTGCTTCCTGAATTCGGATGTCTTGCCGCGCGATGGGGCTTGGCTGCGGCAAATGCTGGGCGCGCTTGAAGCCGATGACGCCCTGGGCGCGGTTGGCGCCAGGCTGCTCTTTGAGGATGGCACCCTCCAGCATAATGGGATGAGCCTGCGCAGGCTGCCGCAATTTGGAAATATTCCCTTCCCGATGCATCCGGGGAAAGGCCAGCGCCCGCCACCCCGGCGAGGCTTGCGCCAGGTCCAAGCCATCACCGGCGCATGCATGGTGCTGCCGCGCGCGCTGGCGCAGGAATTGGGCGGCTTCGATGAGGATTACGCCGTCGGCGATTTTGAGGATGTGGATCTGTGCCTGCGCATTCAGGCAAAGGGGCTGAACTGCGCCGTGGATGACGCGGTGGTGATGTGGCATCTCGAACGGCAGAGCCAGCAGGCGCCAGGCGTGAGCTGGCGGCAGAACCTGACCACGGTGAATGCCTGGATTTTTTCCGAGCGCTGGGGGCATGCGGTTGCAGGCGCAGCCTGCCCGCCCGGGGGAGTGCTCAACCTGTCATGAAGCGCCGCCCTATTGCCGCAGCCCGGGTCAGGGCCCCGGCCGAAACGCCGGCTCCCACCGCCGCGAAAGCCCCACGCGCCACCGAGCAGCCACAGCCGCCCATGCGCGTCCTTGTGATGTCGCATATGGACCCACGGCTCTCTCGCGGTGGTGCAGAGATCGCAGCCTTTCAGATGTATCAGGAGCTGAGCACCCGGGAGAATGTGCAGGCGTGCTTCCTATCGGCCTCGGGCGGCAAACTGCCCGAGCGGCTTGGCGTTCGGCTGGTGCAGCCTTTTGGTCCGAATGAGTATGTCTATGTCACCCAAGGCTTTGATCACTTTCTCCACGCCAATCCCGACCCTGAATTCCCCGTCGAATTCACCGCCCTGCTGGATGAATTCAGGCCGGATATCGTGCATCTTCATCATTATACCAATTTCGGCGTCGAGACGCTGCATTTGATCCGCCGTGCGCTGCCAGCCGCGCGCATCATCGTCACGCTGCATGAGTATTTGGCCATCTGCAATCATTTCGGCCAGATGGTGAAACGTCCAAGCTTCGCGCTGTGCAGCGAGGCCTCGCCCAGGGATTGCCATCGCTGCTTCCCTGAGGTGGCGGAGCAGGAGTTCTTCCTGCGGCAATTGTATCTCAGCCGCTTTCTGAACGAGGCCGACGCCTTTATCGCCCCCAGCCGCTTTCTGGCGGAGCGCTATATCGCATGGGGCCTGCCCGAAAGCCGCTTTCATGTCATCGAAAACGGCATGGTGGAGGAGGCCTCGACCATCGCCCCCATTGCGCATGCGCGGCAGAGCCAGGCGCTGGTCTTTGGCTTTTTCGGGCAGATCTCCCGGCTGAAAGGCGCTCATGTGCTGATCAAGGCGGCGCAGTTGCTGAGCGAGGAGCCCGCACTGCCCCTTCGCATCGACATGTATGGCGACCAGAGCAGCCAGCCCGAGGCGTTTCGCCAGGAATTCGACGAATTGCTGGCCGAGGCACCGGCCAATTTCATCTTCCGCGGGCCTTACGAAAACTGGCGGGTGCGCTCGCTCATGCGCAGCGTGGATGCCGTGCTTGTGCCCTCCATCTGGTGGGAGAATTCACCGTTGGTGATCCAGGAGGCGCTGGCGAGCCGGCGGCCCATCATCTGTTCGGATATTGGCGGGATGGCCGAAAAGGTGCGCGATGGCATCGATGGCTGCCATTTCCGCGCCGGCGACCCGCGCGCGCTGGCGGAGCTGCTCGCCAGCCTCAGCCGCGCGCCGGAGCGCTTGCAGGCCATGCAAGCCACCATCGGGCGGCCACCCAGCATCGCTGAGACGACGAGCCAGATCATCGGCGTCTATCAGGCGGCCTTCAATCACTCTTCAACGGCGGGGTTTTAACGCGTGAGCATTATTGGTTCGGTTGACGAAGTGACGCAGTCCGGCGCGACCGGATGGATCTACAACACCCTGGGCCAAAAGCCCGTGCTGGTGCAGGCCACGCTGAATGGCGAGGTGATTGGCGAGAGCACCGCGGATGGGCCCCGTGAGGATTTGGCCGAGGCCGGGGTTGGCGATGGCATGTGCGGCTTTGCGATGAGTTTCGGCTTTGAAGTGCCTAAGCCACTCATGCCGCTGATCAATTTCCGCCCCTTTGGCGGCTCGGTCGAGCTGCCACGCACCAATCTTCTGGGCCATATCGATGCCTTCAGGGCGATTCGCGCGGCCTATCCCGGGGCGGGTTGGAGCCGCTCCATCCTGGGTGGGCTGTGGACGGATAAGCTCGATGCCCACCGCCGCCTCCAAGGGCGGGTTGCCACCAAGATGCTCGCCCCGGAACTGGACGCGCCGCTGGCGCGCTTCATCGAGGGTGGATACCTCATGATGGAAGCCGCAATGCCGGAGATACCCGCCGCGGCCAGCCGGCAATTTGGGCAACTCCCCCGCGGGCCGTTTCGCCGCGCGGGGGCCGAGCAGCTGGCAGCGCTGCTGCCCGACATCATCTTCGCGCCCGCCTATCTGCCGCTTCTCACCGCGATTCTTGAGGATTTGCCGATGGCCGCGGCGGTGGAGGTCACCAAGGGAAATGGCGGTTTCCAGCAGGCCGGGGCGATGGCCAAGCTGCCAAACCCGGCCGAGGCGCTGGCCCTGGTTCTGGCATTCGACCAATCTGAGGCATGGCTCGACATCGTGAGCGGCAGCCACGCTTTGCCGGAATTTCTGGCCGATGGCACCTCACGCTTCGCGGCGCCGGCCTCGGCCTCGATCAATCGGGCGCGGGCGCTGGCCTCTTCACTCGATACGTTTCGCCTGCGCCCTGGCATGGCCTGCGTGATTGCGCCTGGCACGCTGTTTCGGCTGCGCTGCCGGGAGGTGGATGCGGCCTTTGCCGTGCTGCTCACGCCCCGGCGGCAGACGCCGCTGCCGATGCTGGAGGATGATGGGCCGGCGCCGCAGATGCATGTTTCTGGGGCGTTGGTGGGGTTTTGATGGTGGCTGAATTGATGCGAAGCATTGGGGCAGGGTGAGGCGGGTGGGCTCGGAAGATGCTGATGGCCGGCCGGCGGGGCTCATGGGAGCGATTGATATTGCTTGGATCTGGCTCACGAGACGCCAGTGTTATCTGACTGAGGCGCTACCATTTTTAATTAAACCACCAGCATTTTTTATTAAATTTAAGAGGGGATTTACTTATGGCTGAAAAATTTGGTCTATGTTTGATCGTGAGGGATGAAGTTGACTCGTTGATTGAATGGATAGCATACCACAGAATGATCGGTTTTGATAAAATAGTAATTTATGACAATAAAAGTACCGATGGTACCAGTGATTTGCTCGCTTGTATAGCTAATCTAGAGTTAATTGAATATGTTGAATGGCCTTCAAATTTATTATCTGAGCATGATAATGTGCAGGTTGGAGCTTATCAGCATGCCGCAAGAAATCAGAATGTTGAATGGCTTTGCTGTCTTGATGCTGACGAATTTCTCGTTTTAGAACATGCAAACAATATTTCAGAATGGATTGATTGTGTTGGAATATATAATATGCCAATTGCTCTTAATTGGAAAGTTTTCGGCTCTGGAGGAGCTGTGTTAGCAGAGGCCGGTCTTGTAACTGATAGATTTACAAGCTGTGGTGATACAACTCACCATGTCTGCAGCCATATTAAGACCTTTGGTCCCATAGAGGTAACAAATCAGGGTGCTACCGTACATATTCATGGTTGGCCACTCGCAGATGGACAATTTTATGTCGATGCGTGTGGTCGTCCCGTAGATGTATTAGGTCATACCTTCGTATCGCCGCCCATCTGGCAGACAGCCTGGATAAATCATTATATAGTTAAATCGCAGGAAGAGTTCAAGAAAAAAATACAGCGCGGTTCAGCAACTGTATCTGATGATAGTCCAAAAAAACGTACAAGAAATTTTGAAAATTTTTTTATGCCGTACGATTTAAATAACAATAAATGCAATGTTATAAATAAATTTAGAGATAATTTAATTACTGAAATTGATTATATAAATAAATCTATTTTATCAAACGGATCCTCTCAGCTAGCTGCGCTGGTTATGGGTAGACATATTAAATTATGATTAATCAATAATCAGTCTTAATAAAATTTTATGAAACAATATTATATATAGAATTTTATTTTAGATATAAAATTTCTGCGCGATTTTTATAATTTATTATTCAATATTAATCATAAAACCTACAATTATTTTGGGATATAATAGCTCTCCGCCTAAACCTCCGGCGTATAAACATCCACCGCCGCCAAAGCCGCCCGCATCTGCCGCCTGCCGGCCTCAAAAGAATACTGGCTCCGCGCCAAGGCCACCGCGCTGTCAGACATCGCCGTCCAGCGCGCTTCATCGCTATACAGCGCGCCAATACCCTCCACCCATTCCGCCGCATTCTCCGCCACAAAGGCCTCGCGGCCATGCGCCATGCCAGTGCCTTCGGCCGCCACGGCAGAGAGCACAACCGGCACCCCAGCGGCCAGCGCGCCAATCACCTTGCCCTTGAGCCCCGCGCCCGAGCGCAGCGGCGCCACGAATACCCGGCAGGCATCATAAACCTCCGCCACATCCGCCACATATCCGGCCAACACCACATCAACCGCCGCCCTGCGGCGCAGCGCATCGGGCATCTCCGTGCCGTAAACCATAAACCGCACCCCTGGCAGCGCGCTGCGCAGCCCGGGCATCACCTCATCGATGAAAAACATCACAGCGTCCAAATTCGGCGGATGGCCGAAATTGCCGAGAAAGGCGATATTACGCCGGGGGCCAAACCCCGCCTGGCGCCCCTTGCTCTCCACCACCCAGGGGCTGCGCATCACCCGCCCGCGGCCCAGATTATGCGACAATATCACCGCCGCCTCCGCCTCGGTGTAGGAGAGGGTGACATCCACCTTGCGCATCACCTCCAACTCAGCCTCGCGCGTCTCCAACGCCGCATTCATCGCCGCAGGGTCGTTCGTCACCAGAGCGGCGCGGATTTCCCGCAGGAAATGCAAATCCGCATTGCAGAACATAATCCGCGACTGCGCTGCTTCGCGGCGAATAATATCCACATAACGCTGCGCCACCTGGTAGCTTGTGATGTAGATGACATCAAACTCGCGCCCCCGCTCGGCAATAAAATGCCCGATGGGGCCACAATAAGGCGCATAGACACATTCAATACCCTGGCGCTGCAACGCCGTGGTGTAATGGCCCAGATAGGCCAAATTCTCCGGCAGAAAGGTCAATTGCCCGCCCAGGCTCTGCAATAGCCGCATTTCTTGCAGCGCAGCATGGCCGCTGGCACTGTTATCCGGCCGCGGCGTGTGCGAATCAATCACCAGAACGCGAAACAAGGCGCTGGCGCCTTGCGCTGCCCGCAGATCCGGCCCCAGCGGCCGATGCAGCAATTCCTGCGCCCAGCGCGTCCGGAATTTCTTGTCATTGGCCGATTGATAGCGCTTGTTGTCCTCACCCACGGCCCAAACGCCGCTGGACTGCCCCTCAAAATGAATCACCTCCGAGAAGGGGCAGTAATAGACCTTCCGGCCAGATTGCTGCACCCGCATCGCCAGGTCAGCATCCTCGTAATAGGCAGGCGCGAAATATTCGTCGAAGCCACCCAATTCCTGCCACACCGCTCGCGGCATCATCATCGCGGTGGAAGAGACATAATCGGTCTTTCGGGTATAATTATACTGTGATTCATGAGAATTGTTCCGATGACCATGGCTTCCGCACTGATCCCGGGCAATAAACCCACCAGCCTGTTGCAGCCTGCCATCGGGGTATAGCAATTTGGACCCGACCAATCCTGCCGCTGGAAATATCTTAAAGACATGCAGCAATTCATCCAGCCAGGATGATGTCACTTCGGTGTCGTTATGCAGAATCACGACATATTGCCCGCGCATCGCCGCCGCGCCGCGATTGCAACTGCGCACAAAACCCAGAGTTTCCTCATTGCGCAGCAGCGTCACGCCGCTGATAAGCCGCGCCAAGGCCTCTCTCTGCTCGGTTGAGCCGTCATCGACAAGGATGACTTCGAAACTGGCCAGATTGGGCGCCAGCAGCAGCGAGGCGAGGCAGTTATATGTCACCTCAACGTGGTTATACACCGGAATGACAATGGAAACCAAAGGGTTCTCCACATCCGGGAAAGCCAAGCTGCTGCGCACCAAATCCTTGGAACTAAACCCCGCCAGCACAGCATCATAGGCTCGGCCGATTTGCGCATGGGCCTCTGGACTCAGCACCCGCCCGGCCGTGGAAAATTGCTTGCGCAGCGATTCATGCCGCCGCCCCGCCATCGCCGACATAAAGCCCGGAAAATCGCGCGCGTAGCGCCGCAGCGCATCCTCCGGAGTTGATACCGTGGGCAATTGCACCGCCGCATCGGCCAGCGCCGCACCGCTTGGCGCATCAGCCAACCGAACCCAGGCCGCCCGCCCATCAAAGGCGGATAAGGGCAGCGGAATCTCAAAGGCGCGGCTGGTATTGGGGAGAAACTCCCCCAGCTCAATCCGGCCGACCAATACCCCGTCGAGCAACACATGCAGGCCACCGCCCCAATGTGTTTCGGCAGTGATCTCACACGCAAATACGGTGCCGCGCAGTTCCAGCAATCGCGCCTTGATGCGCATGTCTGGCGCAGTATAAGCCTGCGGGCCGCCGGCTAAATCTGCCCCGCTGCCGGCGATTTTGATTGTAAAGTCGAATTTTTCGCCGGGCGGTAAATCCTGCGGCAGTGGTAGCCTGAAGGCGCAATGGCCCTGTTGAATCTCGGCCTTCGCCAGGTCGTGCCGGTAGAGATTGGCCAGTCCAACCGCATGAAGATGGCCCTGCGCCCAAAGCTCAACCCGCGCTGGTTCTTCCGTGCCTCCAATCCAATGTGCCCAACCCTCGGCTACGCCATCGATAATGCCATCGAAACTGCCTCTGAACCCTGGCCCTGCGTTGATGATCGGCACGGCCGCCACGCCCAAACCAGCCGCATTGGCAGGGTTATCACACCCCTCGGCGCTCCCATGAGGCGGTAACAATGGCAGTTCAGGCATTGCTAACGCCGCAACCCATATGATGCCAATTCTGCCAAGGGCCGCTTGGCGCATCCCAGGCCCGGGCGTGAGCGCCTATGCCGCTGACATGTCTGGGGAGCGTCGGCCAGGCTGGGCATGGGCAGCCTCCTTCATTTTATGGAATATATTAATTATGATAATGCATGAAAAATGCAAGATCGTGTTGGCCTGAGATGATGCACCTGCCACCCGCCCGGCGGTGCAATCCGGCAAGGTCGGCTGTGTGCCAAAGGCACAACCCGTCTTCCGGCGCCGGCTGCGCGCGCCTAGCTTATCCGCATGGACCAGCTCAGCGCGTTCCGAGAGTTCCTGCGCACCCTCGAGCGCGGCGGCATTGCCGCGGCGGGCCGCTCGCTCGGGCTATCGGCGACGGCGGCGTCGCGGGCGCTGTGCGAATTGGAGGGCGACCTCGCCTTACGGCTCTTCGACCGCACCACGCGCCATGTCGCGCCGACCGAGGCAGGGCAGCGATGAGGCCCTGCGCGCCTATGCGCGGGCGAAGGGGGCGGTAGTCTATCACCTTTGCGGCACGTGCCGCATGGGCGCGAGGGGGCGCCGCTCACGCCCGCGCTGCATCTGTGCGGCATTGCGGAGCTGCGCGTGGCCGATGCCTCTGTCATGGCGCGCATCGTCTCGGCCAATACCAATGCGACGACGATGATGCTCGCAGCCAAGGCGGCGGCTATGATGTTAGGCCAGCCTGGTGGATGACATCGCGTGGCGCAGGGGCGGCGTGGATGATCAATAAGCGTGGATAAGAATCCCCAGGCGGTGAAGAACCGCAAGCGCCTATCCCAGCGATCTGCCAGAGGGATTGAGCGCCGCCCTACACAGGGCCGAGGCCGCCTGAGCGTGGTGCGAGAGCCCAACCTAAGCCGCCGCGACTTGAGGTCATCATAAACTCAAGTGAATTGTATAGGGTTTTTGGTCGGAGCGGCGGGATTCGAACCCACGACCCCCAGTCCCCCAGACTGGTGCGCTACCAGACTGCGCTACGCTCCGGTGTGAGAGAGGGGTTAAGCGAGGAGCGGTCGCTTGTCCAGTGCGCTGGGGCAGGTGACGCCGCATCTCCGCCCCGGCAGAATAAACCATGACCAAAATCGATCCTGCCCTGATGGGCGCAGAAGACCTGGTGGCGGCTTTCCGGGCCCGCTCCCTCTCACCCGTCGATGTGCTCAAGGATGTGCTGGAGCGCGTGGCGCGCATGAACCCATGGGTGAATGCCTTCGCCGCAATGAACCCCCGCGCCCTGGCCGCAGCCGGCGAGAGCGAGGCGCGCTGGATGGCCGGCAGGCCGATGGGCGCGCTGGATGGTGTGCCCGCCACGGTGAAGGATTTGTTGGATCTGGCGGGCTTCGCCACCCGTCGCGGCAGCCGCACCACCTCCACCGCGCCCATGGCGCAGGATGCGCCGGCGGTGATGGGCCTCAAGGCCGCGGGCGCGGTGATCCTGGGCAAGACCACCACCACGGAATTCGGCTGGAAATCGCCCGGTGATTGCCCGCTGCATGGCATCACCCGCAACCCCTGGGATCGGATGCGCACCCCCGGTGGCTCCTCCTCCGGCGCTGGCGCGGCGGCGGCGGCGCATTTCGGGCCGCTGCATATCGGCACCGATGCGGGGGGCTCGATTCGTATCCCCGCGGCCTGGTGCGGTGTGGTCGGCTTCAAGCCAAGTTTCGGCCGGGTGCCGCAATGGCCGCTGGGGAGTTTTTCGTCGGTGGCCGTGGCGGGGCCGATGACGCGCTCGGTGCGCGATGCGGCGCTGATGTTTGGCGCGATGGCGCGGTTTGACCTGCGCGACCCCTTCTGCCTGCCCGATGAACCGCGCGACTGGCTGGGCGGCATCGAGGATGGCGTGGCGGGCATGCGCGTTGCCGTGATGCGCCGCATGGGCTTTGCCCCCAATCTCGACGAGGCGGGGGAGGCAGCCCTGCTGCGCGCGGCAAAATTGCTGGAAGAGCAGGGGGCCATCATCGAGGATGCTTCGCCCGAATTGCCCGATACCCGGGAGATTTTTGGCCGGGTCTGGGGTGTCGCGCTGGCCCGCACCGCCAATGGCCTCACGGCCGAGCAGCAGGGCATGCTCGATGAGGGCATCATGGAGATCGCCCGGCGCGAGGGCGGCATGTCGGCGGTGGATTTCCTCGCCGCCGAGGCGATGCGCATCCAGGCAGCCCATGTCATGGCCCGCTTCCATCAGCGCTATGATCTGGTGATCTGCCCCACCACCCCCGGCGCGGCGCCGGCGGCGGACCAGCCGACCATCCGCCCGCATGAGGCGCTGTGGCGCGACTGGGCGCCCTGGACCTTCGCCTTCAACCTGACCCGCCAGCCGGCGGTGACAGTGCCGGTGGGATTGGATGGCGATGGCATGCCCCGCGGTGTGCAGGTGGCGGCTGCGGTCTATCGGGATGATCTGGCCTTGCGCGGTGCCAGGGCGCTGGAGCGCGCGGCGGGCGCCCCCGCGCCGCCGAGCGCGGCATGAGCGTGGCCGACCCTCGCCTTGCTCGCCTCAAGCGCCTGATCGAAGGCCTGGCCCCACAGCTCGACCTCGATATCGCCATCCGGCTTTGGGATGGGGAGGCCGTGCCGCTGGGGCGCCAATGCAGCGGCGATCTGGCCCTGGCCCTTCGCGACCCGGTGGCCATCACCCGTCTGGTGCGCCGGCCGCGGCTGACGACGCTGGTGGAGCTTTTTGCCGAAGGCAAGCTTGATATCGAGGGCGGCACGCTGCTCGACCTCGCGGCGAGGCAAGGCGGGGGCTCCTCGCGCGGGATGATCAAGCGTGTGAGCAAGCTGGCCGCCGCCCGGGCCCTGCTGCCCTTCCTCTTCGGCCCAGGCGGGCAGGGCGGTGACCACGCCTATGCCGGCCGCCAGGCGGCGCGGGCCGAGGAGCGCGATGACAAGGCCCAGGTGCAGTTCCATTACGACCTGTCGAACGCTTTCTACGCGCTCTTTCTCGACCCTGAGATGGTCTATTCCTGCGGCTATTTTTCGCAGTGGTCCAACGACATCGCCCAGGCCCAGCAGGACAAGCTGGAGATGATCTGCCGGAAGCTGCGTCTCGCCCCGGGTGAGCGTTTTCTTGATATTGGCTGTGGCTGGGGCGGCTTGGTCTGCCATGCGGCGCAGCATCATGGCGTGCGCGCCCATGGCGTGACGCTGAGCCAGGCGCAGTTTGATTTTGCCCAGGCTAAGATTGCCCGGCTGGGGCTGGCCGATCGGGTGACGATTGAGCTGAAGGATTTTCGCGCACTCAGCGGCGAATGGGACAAGATCGCCTCTATCGGCATGTTCGAGCATGTGGGGCTGGATAATCGCGATGGCTATTTCGGCCAGATTCGCAATCTGCTCCGGCCGCGGGGGCTGTATCTGCACCATGCCATCACCCGGCCGATGAAGAAGGACGAGAAATCCTTCCGCAAGAAGCGGCCGGAATTCGCCGCCATCGTGAATTACGTCTTCCCCGGCAGCGAGCTGGACCATATTGGCGGCACCACCGATGCGCTGGAGCGACGCGGCTTTGAGGTGCATGACACCGAGGCCTGGCGGGAGCATTACGCCACCACCACCCGCCATTGGGCCGAGCGGCTTTACGCCAACCGCGCCGCCGCCGAGGCCGAGGCGGGCGGCGCCAAGACCCGGCTGTGGCTGCTCTATTTGGCGGGCGTCTCCATCGCCTTTCAGCGCGGCACGATTGGGATTTTCCAGACGCTGGCCAGCCGCCGCGCGCGCGGTGCCTCCGGCCTGCCGCCGACGCGGGCGGATCTCTACCGGTGAACGCCGCCGATTATGTGATCGTGGGGGCGGGCAGCGCAGGCTGCGTGCTGGCCAATCGGCTCTCGGCCGGCGGGGCCTCGGTGCTGCTGGTGGAGGCGGGCGGGCCGGATCGGCACCCGCTGATCCATATCCCGGCCGGCTTTGTGAAGCTGCTGAACCACCCGCGCATCACCTGGGGCTATTCCACCGAGCCGGCGCCGGGCACGGCGCAGCGCCGGCTGGATTATCCGCGCGGGCGCGGCTGGGGCGGCAGTTCGTCGATCAATGGCTTGGGCCATGTGCGCGGCGACCCCTCGGATTACGATCTCTGGGCGCAAAAGGGCGCGACTGGCTGGAGCTGGGATGCCCTGCTGCCCTATTTCCAGAAGCATGAGGATGCGCCCGATGGCCCGGGCCGCGGCAAGGGCGGGCCCATGCCGGTCGAGCATCTGCTGGAACGCCCCGCCATCATGGACCGCCTGGCCCAGGCGGCGGCACAGCGCGGCCATGCCGTGCGGGAGGATATGAACGGGCCTGAGCGCGACGGTTTTTCCACCTTCCAGCAAACCAGGCGGGGACGGCGGCGGATGTCGGCCGCGCGGGCCTATCTGGCGCCGGCGCTGGGCCGGAAGAATTTGCGGGTCATGAGCCATGCTTTGGCCCTGCGGCTGGAGTTTGAGGGCGCGCGCTGCATCGGGCTTTGGGTGCGGGTGGAAGGGGGGGAGAGGTTGCTGCGGGCGGGGCGTGAGGTGGTTCTTTGCGCCGGCGCCATTGGCAGCCCGCAATTGCTGCAATTGAGCGGGTTAGGCCCGGCAGAACATCTGGCCGGGCTGGGCATCACGCCGCGCGCCGATATTCCGGGCATTGGGGCGCATTTGCAGGATCATTACATCGTGCGGATGAGTTTCCGCCTGCGCGACCATCGCTGGTCGGCCAATCGGCGGCTTTCGGGTTGGCGTCTGGGGGTGGAGGCGCTGCGCTGGGCGGCGCTGGGCGATGGCATGCTCACCTGGTCGGCCGGGATGATGAGCCTGTTTGCCAAAACCCAGGCCGGGCTGGAGGCGCCGGATATTCAGATCAATGGCGGGCCGGTGAGCTGGGCAGAGGCGCCGGATGGCCGCTTTACCCGGGTGCTGGCGGGCACGCCCGAGGCGGAGCCGGGCTTGACGCTGGGCGTCTGGCAATGCCGGCCGCAAAGCCGTGGTACGGTGCGCCTGGCCAGCGCCGATGCCGCCATGGCGCCGCTGATCGCGCCCAATCATTTGGCCGAGGAGGCCGACCGCGCCTGCCTGCTGCGCGGCATGAAGCTGGCGCGCGATTGGATGTCGGCCCCCGCGCTGGCCGATGTGGTGCTGGGCGAAAGCCGCCCCGGCCCCGCCGCTGCCGATGATGGAGACTTGCGCGATTTCGCGGCGATGACCGGTGGCACGGTGTATCACCCCTGCTGCACGGTGCGGATGGGCCATGATGGGCCGCTCGATGCGCAATTGCGCCTGCGCGGCTTTGCCGGGTTGCGGGTGGTGGATGCTTCGGTGTTTCCGGATATCCCGGTGAGCAATATCAACGCGACCGTGGTGGCGGTGGCGGAGCGCGGGGCTGAGTTGATTTTGGCCGGTTGATGGCGGGCAGCCGCTTCCCGTCAGCCCCAATCGCCTGCAAGCTGGGTTATTAAAAGGCGTCCAGGCCCCGCCGGGCTGGTCAGGAAAGTCGGACCGAAAACATGGGCCTCAGCCGCCGCGCAACCCTTCTCGCCGCCCTTGCCGGCCCCGCTTTGGCCCAGCCGCTCTGGCCGGACCGGCCGATCCGTTTTCTGCAAGGCTTTGCCGGTGGCGGCACCACCGATATCGTGGCGCGGCTGATCGCGCCGGGTCTGGCCCAGGCGCTGGGCCAGCCGGTGGTGGTGGAGAACCGCCCCGGCGCCGGCGGCACCCTCGCCGCCGAGGCGCTGGCCCGCGCCACTGACCATCACACCATCATGCTCATCAATAATGGCTTTGCCGTCTCGGCCGCGCTGTATCGCCGCCTGCCCTTTGACCCGCTGGCCGAGATAGCGCCCATCGCCATGCTGGCCGCCACTGGCTTGCTTTTGCTGGTGCCGGCCGATGGCCCGCGCGACATGGCAGCCTTCCTCGCCGCCGCCCGCGCCCGGCGCGACCCGTGGAATGTCGCGACGGTGGGGGTGGGTTCGACCCAGCATTTCGTCGCCGAGGCGCTGCAGGCCGAGGGTGATTTCCGCCTGACCCATGTGCCTTATCGCGGCACGCCCGCCGCCATCGCCGCCTTGCGGGCGGGTGAGGTGCAGGCGGTGGTGGAAACCGCATCGGCGGTGCTGGGGCAGGTGGTCTCGGGTGATCTGCGCGCGCTGGCCATCACCTCTCCCACCCGCTCCCCGCTGCTGCCGGAGGTGCCCACGGTGGCGGAGGCGCTGCAAAAACCCTTTGAATTGGAGACCTGGTTCGCCATGGCCGTGCCCGCCCGGATGCCTGAGGTGGCCAGTACGCGTCTGGGCGTGGCGCTGCGGGCGCTGATGGCCGATGAGATGCTGCGGGCGCGGCTACTCGCGCTGGGGCTGGTGCCGCGCCAGCCCGGCACGCCGCAGGCGACGCGCGCTGCGGTGCATGCCGAGATCGCCCGCTGGGCCGCGGTGATTGAGCGCACCGGGATGGAACGACAATAGGCGCTCCCATCGGCCGCGGCTTTTGTGGTAGGAAGAGAACATGCCCCGTGCCCTGGTCCATAAACCCGGGCGCGGTGCCGCATCGCGCGGCGCGCCCCCCCCGGCGTCGCGCGTCGTGCCCCCCGCGCGGCCCGCGCCGATAACGCCCGCCAAGGCGGCTGCGCCCGCACGCCCGGCGCCGGCCTCCCAGCGTGGTTCGGGGCGGGGATCGGGGCGCGGCTGGGGCTGGCGGCTGCTGCGGTTCGCCATCATCGCCCTCATTTGGGGTGGGCTGTTTCTCGCGGCGGCATTGCTGTGGTTCGCCCATGACCTGCCGCGCGCCGATGCGCCCCTGAACCAGACCCGCCGGCCAGCCGCCGCCGTGCTGGCCAGTGATGGCTCACTGCTCACCACCCAGGGTGATCTCTTCGGCGATGTGCTGCGCATTCGCGACATGCCCCAAAGCCTGCCGCAGGCGCTGCTCGCCATTGAGGATCGGCGCTTTCGGCAGCATTTTGGGGTTGATCCGGTGGGGGTGCTGCGGGCGCTCTGGGCCAATGTGACGGCGGGCGATGTGGTGCAGGGCGGCTCGACCCTGACCCAGCAATTGGCCAAGAACCTCTTTCTCACCCCCGCCCGCAGCGCAAGGCGCAAGGTGCAGGAGGCGCTGCTGGCCATTCAGTTGGAGCGCCGCTTCAGCAAGGATGAATTGCTGGAGATTTATCTCAACCGCGTCTATCTCGGCGGCGGCGCTTTTGGGGTGGATGCGGCGTCACGGCTGTTTTTTGGCATCTCGGCGCGGCGGCTCAACCTATGGCAATCGGCCATGCTGGCGGGGCTGCCGCAGGCGCCCAGCCGCACCAATCCGCGCAGCAACCCCGAAGGGGCCATGGCGCGCACCGCCGAGGTGCTGCGCGCCATGGTCGAGACCCATGTGATCACCGAGGAGCAGCGGGCCGAGGCCATGGCGGCGATGCGTCTGCCCAGCCGCCCCGGCACCGGCGGGGGCTGGTTCAGCGATTGGGTGATGGATCAGGTCTCGAGCCAGAACCCCGAACTGCGCGACGTGACCATCCGCGCCACCCTCGACCCGCGCTGGCAGGGCGCGGCCGAGACCCGGCTGCGTGCCCTGCTGGAGCGTGAGGGCGACCGTGGCAATATCGCCCAAGGCGCTGTGGTGGTGCTCGATGCCAATACGGGTGCGGTGCGCGCCATGGTGGGTGGGCGCGATTATCGCTCCAGCCCCTTCAACCGGGTGGTTGATGCGAGGCGCCAGCCCGGCAGCGCCTTCAAGCCGATCTATTATCTGGCGGCGCTGGAGCGCGGCGCCTCGCCGGGCGACATGGTCTCCGATGCCGCGCTGAACCGGGGCGGCTGGTCGCCGGGCAATGGCAATTACCGCGCGCGGGGCGAGATCACGCTTGAGGATGCGTTGGCGGCGAGCGTGAACACCTCGGCGGTGCGGGTGATGGATCTGGGCGGGGGTGTGGCCGGGGCGCGGGCCATGGCGGCGCGCCTGGGCATCACCGCGCGGCTGCCGAGCAATGGCTCGCTGGCGCTGGGCACGGGTGAGATGAGCCTGCTGGAACTGACTGCGGCCTATGCGCCCATGGCCAATGGCGGGCGGCGGGTGGCGCCTTATGGCATTCGCCAATTGGTCTCCGAGGGGCGGGTTCAGCCGCTGGAGAATACGCCGCCGCGTGTTGTGATCGATGAGGCTCATGCGGGCGCGATGCGCCGGATGCTGGCCGCGGTGGTGGCGCGCGGCACCGGGCGGGCGGCGGCCTTTCCGCGCATGGCGGTGGGAGGCAAGACCGGCACGACGCAGGATTATCGCGATGCCTGGTTCATTGGCTATGCCGGGCCGGTGGAGAATGCGGTGGTGATCGGCATTTGGCTGGGCAATGATCATGGCGAGCCGATGGAGGAGGTGAGTGGCGGCAGGCTGCCCGCCCGGCTGTTCCGCGATATCCTGGAGGCGACACAGTGACGCAGACGCGGGCTGAGGCTGGCATGGCGGCGGCCTTGCGCCACGCCGCCAACAACCTCTCGATGGTGGTGATCAGCAATCTCGAATTGCTGGCGCGCGGCGTGACGCCTGATACCCCAGCCGCGCGGCAATTGGGCCGGGCGCGTGAGGCGGCGGAGCGGCTGCTGGCCATGCTGCTGCCCTATACAAGGCTGAACCAGGTGCCGGCCCTTACACTTGCCGCGCCAGAGGCGGTGTTGCGGACGCTGCTGCCCCTAATCGAGGTGGCAGCCGGCGGGCATGGCCCGGTGACGTTGGAGGCTGAGCCGGTGCCGATGGTGGTATTGCCGCGCCCAGGGCTGGACCACGCCTTGCTGGCATGGGCGATGGCGGCGGCGGCGGAAAGCCCGCGGGGGACGGCGCTGCGCATTGGCCTCGCGGCGGTGGAGGAGGGGGTGGCGCTTCGGCTTTGGCCCGGCCCCGCCGCTGCGGCGGATGGGCTGGTGGCATTGGCGGCGCTGGCGGGGGGCAGCACCAGCCTGGGTGATGATATGGTGGAGCTTCGGCTGCCCCACCCGGTGGGATAAAGATGCTCCGCAATCGCCGTTTTTCAGCAGCCGGCTCAGCGCCGCCTGGGCGCTGGCGCCTCCCGCCGCAAATCATAATTGATCAGGCAGTTGCGGCTGCGGTTCATGTGCTCACCCTCGAAATGATCACCGCGCACCGTGCCCTCGCCCGGGCCGAAGGTGTTGAAGCGGGGCAGGCGGACCTCGCCCTGGGCATCGACGGTGCCGACCAATTCGGGGTCGCCCAGCAGGCCGGGCACGGTGACCTCGCCATTGCGGATGGTCATCGTCACCCGCTCGCGCTGCAGCCGGCCGCCGACGCGGCATTGCAGGGTGCGCATGCCCACCCAGCTGCCATCATGCACCGCCACGCCGCGTGGCTGGGCGGCGGCGGGCATGGCCAGCAAGGCGAGAAGAAGAAGAATGCGCATCAGCTGAACTTTCCATCACGCGGGAAACCATGTGGCGGGGCCTTGCCGGCACCGGCACGATTGCCGCGCCAGGGGGTGGTATCGGTCTCGGTGCGGGTGCGCCCGCCTGGCTGCGGCCAGGAGAGGCCCTCGGCGGCCAGGAAGACCCGCGCATCCGAAAGCCCGCCATCCTTGTAGCTTTGCAGCTGCACGCCACGGCCACGGGCCATGACGGGAAGCTGGTCGAGCGGGAAGACCAGCAATTTACGGTTCTCGCCGATCACCGCCACGCTGTCGCCCTCGGCCGGGCGGCAGAGGGCGGCGCGGGTCTTGCCCTCCAAGGTGAGCACCTGCTTGCCGGTGCGTTTCTCGGCCAGGAGCTCCTCGGCCTCGATGCAAAAGCCCTTGCCGTCGGTGGCGGCGAGGAGGTAGCGGCCCTGGGGCTTGAAGAGGGTGATGGGGGCGTCGTCATTGCCCATTTCCACCATCAGGCGCAGCGGCTGGCCATCGCCGCGGCCGCGCGGAATGACATCGGCCTTCAGGGTGAAGGCGCGGCCGAGGGCGGTGAAGACCACCACGCGGTCGGTGGTTTCGGCATGCAGGCGGAAAAGGAGCGAATCGCCCTCCTTGAAGCGCAGCTCGGCATCCTCGGGGAGGTGGCCCTTCTGGGCACGAATCCAGCCCTTTTCGGAAAGGATAATGGTGATGGGCTCGCGCTCGACAAAGGCCGCTTCATCGACGGTGATGGTGGGGGCGGCGCCATCGACAATGGTACGCCGGACGCCGAGCGGGCCATCGCCAAAGGCTTTTTGGGTGGCCTCGATCTCTTTCGCAATGGCCGACCAGCGCTTGGCCTCGCTGCCCATCAGCGCATCCAGGCCGCGCTTTTCTTTGGACAGCTTGTCATGCTCGCGGCGGATTTCCATCTCCTCCAAGCGGCGTAGGCTGCGCAGGCGCATATTCAGCACCGCATCGGCCTGCACCTCGGTGAGGCTGAATGTGGCCATGAGCGCGGCGCGCGGCTCATCCTCCTCGCGCACGATGCGGATGACCTCATCGAGGTTGAGATAGACGATGAGGTAGCCATCGAGGATTTCGAGGCGGCGGGCGATGGCAGCGAGGCGGTGCTCGGAGCGGCGGGTGAGCACGACATGGCGATGGTCGAGCCATTCCCGCAGCACGATTTTCAGCCCCATGACGCGCGGCGTGCGGCTGGCATCGAGCACATTCATATTCAGCGAGAAACGGCTCTCCAATTGGGTGGCGCGAAAGAGGGTTTCCATCAACATCGCGGGCTCGACGGCGCGGTTGCGCGGCTCGAGCACCATGCGGACCACATCGGTCGATTCATCGCGGACATCGGCGAGCAGCGGGAGCTTTTTCTCCTCCAGCAGCAGGGCAAGCTGTTCGATCAGCTTGGCCTTTTGCACCTGGTAGGGGATTTCGGTGACGACGATGTTCCAGGTGCCGTTCTTGGCCTTTTCCACCTCCCATTTGGCGCGGACGCGGAAGCCGCCGCGGCCGGTGGCATAGGCCTCGCGGATGCTTTCAGGGGATTCGACCAGGGTGCCGCCGGTGGGGAAATCGGGGCCTTTCACATGGGCCAGGAGCTCGTCGATTTCGGCCTTGGGGTTGGCGATGAGGGCGAGTGCGGCGCCGCAGAGCTCGCCCGCATTATGCGGCGGGATGGAGGTGGCCATGCCCACCGCGATGCCTGTCGCGCCATTGGCGAGCAGGTTGGGGAAGGCGGCGGGAAGAACGATGGGCTCGCGCTCTTCGCCATCATAGGTCGCGCGGAAATCGACGGTGTCGCTGTCGATATCGGCCAGCATGGCTTCGGCCACGAGGGTGAGCCGGGCCTCGGTGTAGCGCATGGCGGCGGCGTTATCGCCGTCGATGTTTCCGAAGTTTCCCTGGCCTTCGACGAGGGGGTAGCGGGCGGCGAAATCCTGGGCGAGGCGGACCATGGCGTCATAAATCGCGGCATCGCCATGCGGGTGATATTTGCCCATGACATCGCCCACGATGCGGGCGCATTTCTTGAAGCCGCTGGCCGGGTCCAGCTTCAACTGGTGCATGGCCCAGAGCACGCGGCGATGCACCGGCTTCAGCCCATCGCGCACATCGGGCAGCGAGCGGGCGGTGATGGTGGACATGGCATAGGCGAGGTAGCGCTCGGAGAGGGCATCGGCGAGCGAGGTGTCGCGCATATGGCCGCCGGAGGGAGAGGGTTTCAGAGCGTCGGGCATGCGGGGGTTATAGCGGAGTGGGGGCTGGGGGGTAGGAGGGATTGAAGGCCTAGGATAGAGAACATAATCCTTGACAACTGCGGGAAATTATGGTCATAAAGTCCCATCAAGGGCGCTCTGCGTCCATTCCCCCACATCAAGGATATTCGCCATGGCTGAGAGAGTGCCGATGGACGCGGCTGGCTTGCGCGCGGCCGTCGCTGATGATCGCTATTGGCAGGCTGGGCACCCGGAACATGAGGCCTGGCGGGCCTTTGGTCACGGATGGCTTTCGGGCAGTGTATGGCGGCGGCGAGCGGGTTTCTGGCGGGGTTGTGCATGTGCGCGCCTATACCAGAAGCCGTGATGGGCGGACGGAGCATGTTCGGGCGCATCTGCGATCTGATCCGCCGGGGGGTGGGTTTGACCCTGGGGCGGTGGAGCGGGCGGTGGCACCGCTGGTGGCGGGGGGGGCCTCGTTATTGGCGCGGGTGGGCGTGTCGCTGGCCAGATCATTCGCCGTTTCCCCAGCCTTGCCAGGCCCAATCTGCTGGACCGCATCCTGGGGGGACGTGGGGCGGGTGTCCTCAACAATGAGGCCGATGATGCGGCGGATGTGCCGGCGGATGGCCAGGAGGCCGGCGCTGCTGCCCCGGAGGGGGAGCGGCCTCGCCATATCATCCACGACGGAAGACAGGGAAAACATATCCCAGGACATAACAACCACGACCCGAATCGCAGTTCGATCGCCGAAGGCGTGGACCCTCAGGCCCTTGCTGATGAGTTTGCCGGGCGTGGGGAACCCATCGTCGGCGTTCCGGGAGAGCAGGGATATCGAGAACGCATTGATGCAGGTGAGAGGGTGATTGGAACTTGGCGCGATGGGCCTGGCGGCCCTTCGTACCCGACGACCCGAGCCACTATCCGTTACGGAGCAGGTGGGAGAATTCACATTGTTCCATCGGCGCCCCGTGGCTTTCAGAGAGGAGAATAAAATGACCCAGCGGACAACCGAAGATTATATCATTGACAGCATTGGGATGGCTTGGCCAACGGTCCCGATTCCCAGCCTCCAGATTTATTCATATTCTATAAACTATCAAGAAAAACAAGTAATTTTAAAAGCATTTTTGGATAATGAGATTTTTGGGGAAATTAAAGACGATGTATGGGATATTGAATTGGAAATTTCAACTCAATTGCCTGATGATTGGTCGGTCAATACGCTGTTTATTAATCCAAAATCGACTGACTCTATAAATGAAAACGACATAGTTGCGTTTCGGCGTGGAGATAGCGTTACCCCCAGGGATCGGCTCGCGCTGCGGATGGAGAAAAGGCTAAAAAGCCAGCCTCGGTGACTATTTTAGCCGGCTTGCGCAGCGCGGCATCATTAGTCGCGTAGCAATCGAAGGTCGCGCTGTCGATAACGACCAATCGCAGTTCGATCGCCGAAGGCGTGGACCCTCAGGCCCTTGCTGATGAATTCGCCGGTCGGGGCCGGGCTGTGAGAGGCCGGCTTGGAGAGCCGGGCTATATCGAACGCATTGACGCCGGAGAGAGGGTTACCGGCACTTTTCGACACGGGTCCGGCGGGCCCGGCGGGCCAACCACCCGGGCTACGATCCGGCACGGCACCGCAGATGCGGTGCATATTGTCCCTGCCCATCCTCGCATTCCATGCAAGACCGCTAAAATGACCGGGCAAAATATACAGGAAAATTTACAATATAGCATCGAAATCGTATGGCCTAAAAAGCCTATACCTGCACTACGAATTTACGGTTATTCTATTAATAGCGCCGCAAAAATTACATAATTTGTAATTATATACATTGAAATCAGCGATGATCAACGGGATAACCTAAGCGATATAGATTTAGAGGTTGCCGCGCAGCTGCCAGATGATTGGAAAATTTAAAGCTTTATTCTCTCGGAACCATCCGAGCAAAATTAGACGGCGATGCAGCATATCGTTTTTCGGCGCGGCGATCTTGTCACGCCGAGGGACCGGTACAAACTCCGCCGGGCGCAGAACTCAGCCGGCCCGGCCGCATAAAAACCTTTGAACGCGCTGCGGCTTAAGCCGCCGCCGCCAATTCCTCAGCCGTCACGCTCTTCTCATCAACCTTGGCGAGTTCGAGCATGAAATCGACCACCTTCTCCTCAAAAATCGGGCTGCGCAGATTCTCAATCGCCCCCGGATTCTTCTGGAAGAATTCCAGCACCATCTTCTCCTGGCCCGGATAGCGCTGCGCCTCGGCATACATCGCCCGGCTGATTTCCTCATTGGCGACCTGGATGTTGTTGGTCCGGCCAATTTCGGTCAGCAACAAGCCCAGGCGCACCCGGCGCTCGGCAATGGCGCGGTAATCGGCGCGCAGCGTCTCCTCATCCTTGCCCACATCATCGCCATCGAGTTTGCCGGCCTTCATATCGGCCTCAACCCGCTGCCAGATGGTGCTGAACTCGCCATCGAGCAGGCTATCGGGCACGGCGAAGGCAGCGCGCTCGGCCAGTGCATCGAGCAGGGCGCGCTTGATGCGCAGCCGGCTCTGCTGGTCATACTCATTCTGCAACGAGAGCATGATGGCCTCGCGCAGTTTGTCGAAGCTCTCCATGCCAATCTTCTTGGCCAATTCATCATCCATCGCCGGCTTCGAATAGATTTTCAGCGCCTTGGCGGTGATGGTGAATTGCGCTGCTTTGCCGGCGAGGTCCTGCGCGCCGTATTCGGCCGGGAAGGTTACATCCACCACCCGGGTCTCACCGGGGGACATGCCCTCCAGAGGCTCGGAGAAGCCGGGGATAAAGCCCTGGCCGCCCACTTCGATGGGCATATCGGTGCCCGAGCCACCCTGGAAGGCCTCGCCATCAATGGTGCCGACGAAATCGGCCACCAGCACCTCACCGCGGGCGGCGGGGCGGCTTTCGGTCTCTTCCAGCGTCGCCTGGCGGCGGGCAATGGTCTCCAGCGCCTTTTCGATATCCTCATCCGTTGGCGTGGCCTTAAGGCGGGTCAGCGCGATCGAGGAGAAATCAGGCATCGGGATCTCGGGCAGCACTTCCACATCCATGCGGAATTCGAGATCAGCGCCCTCGGCGAAATTCACCAATTCGATCTTCGGCTGGGCGGCGGGGCGCAGATTGCGCTCACTCACCACCTTCTCCGAGGCATCCTGCACCGAGGATTCGAGCACTTCGCCCATCACCGCCTGGCCATAGCGTTGCTGGATCACCGAGGCGGGCACCTTGCCGGGGCGGAAGCCAGGGATCTTGATATCCTTGGCAATGGCGGCGAGGCGCTTTGACTTCTGCGCGGCGATGTCGGTGGCCGGAACCACGACGGTGTAGGCCCGCTTCAGGCCATCGTTGGAAACTTCGGTCACTTGCATGCGCGCAGGTCCTGCATTTTGTGTGGTTGCGGGTGGTGCGGGCGGAGGGACTTGAACCCCCACGGCTTGCGCCACCAGAACCTAAATCTGGCGTGTCTACCAATTTCACCACGCCCGCTGACTTGTCTGGAGAAGCGGTGAAGCGGGGCGTGTAGCCGAAGCGCCCGGGCGCGACAATGCTGGGGCAGGGCACAGGATGGATGGAAAATGACGGATTGGGGCAAATTCCTCGTCCGCCTGGAGTAGAATTGGCGGGCGGTCTCCCCTGTCGAGGCGTATTTTGGGACTAAATTGCCAAAACATTCTGCCGAATCGGCTTCCGGCCCGCCATGGCAAGGTCTAACCAAAGCCCATGGAATTGCATGACCCCGGCGGCAGAATCCGCCTGAAACTAGCAGGCGATATCCGCTCGGCAGCGGGTTTCTCGGCCGATCGGCGCCATCGCACCTGGCTGGAGCGGCGCTGGGATGGCGCGGCCATGGGGGCGGGCAATCACGCCGCCTTCATCGGCATGAACCCCTCCACCGCCGATGAGAATGCCGATGACCCCACCGTGCAGGGCTGCATGGCGCGCGCCCGCGCCTGGGGCTTTGGCGCCGCCGTGATGCTCAACGCCTTCGCCTATCGCGCCACCGACAAAACCCGCCTGCTGGAGATCGCCGACCCGATTGGCGCTCAGAATGATGCCGATATCCTGCGCTTTTGCGCCGCGGCCGGTGTGGTGGTGGCGGCCTGGGGGCAGCCGCCCAAGCCCTTGCGCGGCCGCGGTGCCGCAATCGCCGCCATGCTGCGCGCGGGCGGCATCAGGCTGAAATGCTTCGCGGTGAATGCCGATGGTAGCCCCAAGCACCCGCTTTATGTCCGGCGCGATGCGGTGCTGATCGATTACCCCGGCTGAGCCATGCCCCTTGCGGGCGAATCCCCGCCATGGTGTACCCTGCCGCCCATGCTCAGAACACAGCGTGAACATCGATGAGTGACCTGTTTGGCGGCAAGCCGCCGCCGCAAAAGCCGGGGCCGAGCTATTCGGCGGCCGATATCGAGGTGCTGGAGGGGCTGGAGCCGGTGCGCCGCCGCCCGGGCATGTATATCGGCGGCACCGATGAAAACGCCATGCACCATCTGGCGGCCGAGATCATCGACAATGCGATGGACGAAGCCGTGGCCGGCCATGCCGACCGCATCGAGGTCACGCTTGAGGCCGGCAATTTCCTGACGGTGCGCGACAATGGCCGCGGCATCCCGGTCGATCCGCACCCGAAATTCCCCAAGCAAAGCGCGCTGGAGGTCATTCTCACCACGCTGCATTCGGGCGGCAAATTCTCCGGCAAATCCTATGAGACCTCGGGGGGCCTGCACGGGGTGGGCTCTTCGGTGGTCAATGCGCTGGCGGAGTTGATGGAGGTGGAGGTGGCGCGTGAGCGCACGCTCTATACCCAGAGCTATTCCAAGGGCGTGCCGCTGGGCAAATTGATCAATGCCGGCGCGGTGCAGAACCGCCGCGGCACGCAAATCCGATTCAAGCCGGACCCGGAGATTTTCGGCGGCATGATCTTCCGGCCGGAGCGATTGTACCGGTTCTGCCGCTCCAAGGCTTATCTCTATAAGGGCGTGGAAATCCGCTGGTCCTGCGAGCCGACGCTGTTGAAGGAAGGCTCGGAGACGCCGGCGCAAGGCGTGCTGCATTTCCCCGGCGGGCTTGCCGATTTCCTCGCGGTCTCCACCGAGGGCCGCGCCACCGTGGTGGGCAGCCCCTGGGTGGGCGAGGGCAGCTTCCCCGATGGCGCGGGGCGGGTGGAATGGGCCATCACCTGGCTGGAGCATGGTGATGGGGCGCAAAGCACCTATGCGAACACCATCCCCACGCCGCAGGGCGGCACGCATGAGGCGGGTTTGCGCGCCGCTCTCACCAAGGGCCTGCGCGCCTATGGCGAGTTGAAGAAAGAAAAGCGCGCCGCCGCCATCACCGCCGAGGATGTGCTGGCGGGCCTGGCCGGCATGCTCAGCGTCTTCATCCGTGACCCGCAATTCCAGGGCCAGACCAAGGATAAGCTCACCTCGCCCGAGGCCGCCCGCCTGGTCGAGCAGGCGCTGCGCGACCATTTCGACCATTGGTTGACCGGCGACCCGGCCACTGCCGATAACCTCCTCGCCTTTTGCATCGAGCGGGCGGAGGACCGGCTGCGCCGACGCGAGCAGAAGGAGACGCCGCGCAAATCGGCCACGCGAAAGCTGCGCCTGCCGGGCAAACTCTCCGATTGCTCGCGTGAGGGGGTGGATGGCACGGAGCTGTTTCTGGTCGAGGGTGATTCGGCCGGCGGCTCGGCCAAGCAGGCGCGCGACCGGGAGACCCAGGCGGTGCTGCCCTTGCGGGGCAAAATCCTCAACGTCGCCAGTGCCAGCACGGAAAAACTGCGCGCCAATCAGGAGCTGAAGGACCTGATCGAGGCGCTGGGCTGCGGCGTGGGCGAAAAATTCGATGCCGCCCGGCTGCGCTATGGCCGGGTCATCATCATGACCGATGCCGATGTGGATGGCGCGCATATCGCCGCCCTGCTGATGACCTTTTTCTACAAGGAATTGCCGCAGCTGGTGCGCGATGGCCGGGTGCACCTGGCCCAGCCGCCGCTCTACCGCCTGCAGGCGGCCGGCAAATCCTTTTATGCCATGGATGACCGCGACCGCGAGCGGGTGGCGAAGCGGGAATTCAAGGCCGGGCAGAAGATAGAGGTCAGCCGCTTCAAGGGCCTGGGCGAGATGCCGCCCGCGGCGCTGAAGGAAACCACCATGGATCCCAAGCGCCGCACCCTGCTCAAGGTGGTGCTGCCAGCCGATGAGCGCGCCCGCACCGCCGATCTGATGGAGGCGCTGATGGGGCGCAAGCCGGAGCTGCGCTTCAAATTCATCCAGGAAAACGCCGGGCGGCTGGATGCGGAGGCGGTGGACGCCTGAGGGGGATCGGCCGAAGAAGGGCCGTGCCCGACACGCCCCGCCTGCCGCCGCCCATGCCGCCCATGCCATGGGCGCTGATTGCCGCCTGTTCGCTGGGCATGTTCGTGGCCTCCGCCAGCGGCACCACCCGGGCGCCATTTCTCATCGAGATGGCGCGGGACCTGGAAAGCTCGGTGGGGCTGGTGGCCAATCTCATGGCGATGACGGCGACGGCCTGGGGCGTGACCTCCTTCGTGGCCGGGCAGGGGTCGGACCGCTTTGGCCGGCGGCTATTTCTGGTGGGCGGACCGCTTTTGCTGGCCCTGAGCATGTTGGGCGTGGCGGCGGGCGACAGCTATGCCGCCATTGCGGTGGCGGCCACGGCGGCGGGAGGCTGCGCGGGGGCCTTCACCGGGGTGATGATGGCCGAGGTTTCGGCGCGGGTGGTGGACCGCCAGCGCGGCCGCGCCATGGGCTGGGTGATGGCCGGGCAGTCGCTCGCGCTGCTGGTGGGGGTGCCGCTGGCGGCCTTTATGGGCGCGTTTATCGGCTGGCGCGGGGTGAATCTCGCCATCGCCGGCATCACCCTGCTGGCGACGCTGGCGCTGTTGCTGACCACCGGCCAGGCCAATGATGGCAGGCGGGCGCCGGGTGCTCGGCCGGTGAGCCTGCGCGCGGCCCTCTCGCCCCGGGTGATCAGGCTGCTGGCGCTGGGGGTGACGGAGCGGCTCTGCTACGGGCTGACGGTGGTGTATTTCGCCACCTTCCTGCAATCGACCTATGCGCTCTCGGTGGCCGGGGTGGCAGGGCCGCTGGCGGTTTTCGCCGCAGGCAATATTTTGGGGACTATTCTGGGTGGGCAATTGGCCGATCGGCTGCCCAACCGGATGCTGACTTTTGCCGGGGCGATGGTGGCCTCGGCCGTCGTCGCGTTGCCGCTATTTGGCTGGCATCCCGGGCTGGCGGGCTCGGTGGGCCTGGGTTTTCTCTATGTCTTCATCAATGCGCTGGCGCGTCCAAGCCTGATGGCGGCTTTGGCCAATGTGCCCGATTCGGTACGCGGCACGGTGCTGGGGCTGAATGTGACCTCGGCGTCCTTTGGCTGGCTGGGCGCGGCGGCGCTGGGTGGCTGGATGCTGGCGCATTATGGTTTTGCCGGTTTTGGCCCGCTGGCGGCGGTGATTGGCGCGCTGGGCGGCGGTTTGGCGGTATTGGCGCGCCGCTGAGACCCAGCCATCCGGCATTTTTCACAATAGGCTGAATACCCACTGTTTTTATGTCAATTGACCGATTTCTGGGCAAGGCCGTCGGAAATTTGCCGGGCTCTTCGTGATCGCGCATTGATCCCACTGCATGGCTGGGCCAATGTGGCTGCATCGGTAAGCCCCGAACCTCACAAGGGGCAATGCGCCGGACACCATTCGTTGGGAGATTGACCCGTGGAAATTTTCAAGCTGCGTCAGATGGCAGGCGGCCTGCTGGGTGCTGCCATGATGGCGTTCACCGCACCTGCCATGGCCCAAGCGCCGGCAGCCGCTCCGGCAGCAAGTGCTGGCGGCGGAGCCAATATGATCGATACGATCCGTGCCCGTGGCCAGCTGCTCTGCGGCGTCTCCACCGGCCTTGCCGGCTTCGCCCAGCCCAATAGCCAGGGCGTATGGGCCGGCTTTGACGTGGATTATTGCCGCGCAGTGGCCATTGCCATCTTCGGCACCGAGCAGAACCGCGTGCGCTATGTGCCCACCACCGCCCAGGTGCGCTTCACCGCGCTGCAATCGGGCGAGGTGGACATGCTCAGCCGCAACACCACCTGGACGCTGAGCCGCGATACCTCGCTCGGCCTCGATTTCACCGCGACCAATTTTTATGATGGTCAGGGCTTTATGGTGAAGCGCTCGCTGGGCGTGACCGCCGCGCGGCAGCTGGATGGCGCCACGATCTGCGTGCAGCCCGGCACCACCACCGAGCAGAATCTGGCCGATTGGGCGCGTGGCCTGCGGATCACGATCCGCCCCGTGGTGATCGAGCGGCTCGAGGATAACATC
>Ga0214917_10001154_pt1 | contig 34433 bp, 53 predicted proteins | sample LL_1208_BB_MetaG_FD_177983 | JGI IMG/M metagenome (GOLD analysis project Ga0214917, IMG submission 177983) | Freshwater microbial communities from Lake Lanier, Atlanta, Georgia, United States - LL_1208_BB | ecosystem: Environmental > Aquatic > Freshwater > Lake | place: USA: Georgia | collected... | reverse complement strand
GATAGGTTTATCTTCTGCCGCCTGCTGCGTTGACAAATGCATACATCTTTTCCGCAGTTGCTAGAACTTGTTCAAGTCCAGGAAACTCTGGCATTCCGACTGTGTTTACAATCTGTCCAGTCTTTTCATCACGTTTAGCGCTCATTTCCCAACCCTGCCATTTGTAGGTATATTCTGCCTGCACCATCTCTTTGGCCATATGTAGAATATCTGTGCGGATTTCATAACCATTCTTGTTGAATTTTACTTCAGGTAATTTTACTTCTGGTAAAATACGATCGCTATTAGACATATTATTCTCCTTTCGTGTATGTGTATGTCTTGTGTTAGGCCTTATGTTCTGCACGACTTTGTGCAGACCAGGCATCCCAACCTGCCTTGAACCAGTCAATACTGAAAGGATTGACTAATTTTTCTACTTTGGTATGTAGTATTTCTCTGCCACATGTTGAAATAATATTGCTTGTGGCCTCTACAGCACTGTGCAAAAATTTACTTTGAGCATCAATATAGATTATCATATCCGCTTTTATGTCGGGATGACGAACATACTTTTCTACAAATTGCCGCTTGGCATTTTGCACACTGTCTATAAAGAGTAAAGGTTGATTAAACATAACTGTCTCCCTGTGTGAATCATTATACGTTTTTATTTATATATGTCAATAGATCTTGGCTTAAAATGTATTTTAGTAAATTCCCATTCTTCACCTAATACAGGTTTATGTTCTAGCAATTCATCTATGGCCACAACTGCTAATAAAAAAGCAAATATAATTATTGAAGTTATAATCATTTGTTCATCAACCTCACAGCACTTTGCCACTTACCACGGCGAGTAAGATGACTGGCCAATAGACCAGTACACCATATGTCATAGATCATCTTTAATGTTTTCATTTCCATGCTCCTGAATTATGATCGCTCATATATCTGCGGGCCCGTGCATGGCCACTGGCTTCTAGGGCTAGGTAAATTTTATGTAATACTGCAAGAATGTAGGTCATTATATTATTTCTCCTTGTGGGATTGGTATTCAAACTCTTTGATATAATTTTCAAGAGTTGCAGCATCTGTAATGCTTTTTCTGCTTAGATATGAATCCAGCTTACTCTGGTAAGAGTCATTAGGAAACATTTCAGCGAGGCGCTCGAGGATACCGAGCATGAGTGCTGATATAGACATTTATATTCTCCTATATATGTATATGTGTGATAATATTTATGCAAGTTATTGCTGCATTGCACAAAAGAACTATTTTATATTCAATTTGTTTCAAATAAATAATGATAAGGAAAATTTTAATGAAAAAAACTACCAAAAGTTTAATGGAAGAACTTAATAGCATTGTTACTAAAAGGGACAATGAAGCTGTCATAGAGACTAGGGCCGCTCACATAATAAACGGTGCTATAAATTTACTATCTATGATTAAAGAAAATTATTCATTAGAACAAGCGAACGAATTGGAAAGAAGGTTAATTAATAGTATTAAAAGTAATGATCCAAATAAATTTACCAGGGGTATTAGAAAATTAAGGGATAGTAAAGAACCTAAAAAAAGTTTATAGATGGTAAATTTATAATTTTGGAATAAATAAAAACATAAAAGTGTTGATACACTTAAAGATTTAGGAGAAATCAAATGCCAAGTATTACAAAGAAAAATGAGACCGTACATCCATTACCAATTTTCAAGAATGGTGTAAGTCTACAGTTGTTTCAAATCACTTTCACATCAAGTGTACATAACAAGACCAGTGCTACAACTGCTGGTGTTAGAAGCCCCGTTGTTCAGGCCCTAGAAGCAATTCAAAGTCGTGTCAGCGTAGAGATGGTAATGCCTCCTCAAACAGCAGGAACAGTTGTTCCTATCGCCGTGGCTGCTTTAGGTGGTGACTACCCAAGCGATAACTATGATGGTACAGCTGGTAACGAAACTATGGCTGCATATCTACAGACATTAGTTCAGGCTGCTGGAACATCAACAGGTGCTCTACAGAGTGTAAACGTATGGCAGACCACTGTTACAGCAGGTTGGCCTGCAATTTCCTAATAAATTATTAGGATACCAAAAGCGGCTTCGGCCGCTTTTTTTGTGAATAAATAACGTTATATAGGTATATAACATGATAATAATTGAAATACAAACATTAATTGATATTACAAATTCAAAGGTTAATAGGCCAGTAAGGGGACGTCTAAAAGAGCATGATCAATTTAGAAATTTTGCCACTCTAAAACAATGTGTTGAATTACGATCAAATATTAGTTTTGAAACTGACCCTATTATGGAAACATGTGATATTAAAGGTTTAGAATTTGGTACTACCTACAAAGGAAAACAAAATGTTTGGACTTTTAGATTTAGTCCTGATAGAAGTGGTGTTTATAGTAATGGAGATGATGAAATAGGACACTTAATTGATGATGTTCACGGTGTGCCAGTTGTCCAAAATCTTACAGAAACGGTAAATATTGCTAAGGCAATTTTTGATCTCAAAGATCCTGCCACTAAAAATACCATCATCAAGGCAATCACAGGCACAATTTAGGCTCCGCAGTAAAAGTTCTAGAAAGGATATAAGAACGTGCCCGGTCCAACAGACATTGAAAGAGAAAATCTAGAAGCACATGTTGAAATTTGTGCTATAAGATATAAAGAAGTTGAACATAGACTTGCTGCCATAGAAAGCAAGGTTGAGAGTTTATCATCTACAATAAAAGACAGTCATCTAAGTACCATTAAAGTTTTAATAGGTACAGCAGGCACAGTATTAGCCAGTGTGCTTGGTTTAGTCATTGTTATGATACAAAAATTATAACATGAAGATATTTGAACTTTTTGAACAAACTATAGGTACCACTGGATCATCTACAGGCCAGGTAGGTACAGTTCAATCTGTCAGTAATAAACCAAGTGATAAGCCTGCAACTGCCACTAGTCAGCAACAAACACAACCTAATGTCAATGATCCAAAAAGTCAACAATTGAATAATTTGCTCAAACAAAATCAAATTAATGTAAAGAGTACAGATGATTTTTTGCGTGCCTTTGATGCTGTTCAACAAAATAAAAATATTGATACTTTACCACCTGAACAACAAAAGGCCATTGCAGATTATACCAAGGCAACTATGACTAAACCCGGTGTACCTACACAGATGAATGTCTTGGTAAAGTCTATCATGCAGGCTAAACCAAAAACCCCTAGCGTAAAATGACAGATCATTATATAATTCAAGAATTATCTGCTCTCAAAAAAAATATAGAACTTTCTCTAAGGAAGAAAGGACTTGTTCCTGCAAAAAAATCAAGTGATGGTTCCATACGGATAGGCACATTTTTGATTAAAAAAGAAGACAGTGGTTTCTACACTGTTTCAGACACAAATAATAATGTTATAGCCAAAGGAATAAATTTGCCTCATTCTGCTGCTATTTTTGCTAATAATCTTGCACTAGGGCGCTGGACTAATAGAGAAATACTTGATCTTGATAGAAAATATGGACACTATACTTTTGATGAACAACTCACAAAGTCTTACTATACCAAAAACTTTGAAGGTAAAAATTATGACAAGGCTGAAATATTAGGCGAAAAGTATAAATCTGCTAGGAGAAAAAAAATTTATTATAAAAATAAGATCCTAGAAGGATATAACAAACTTATAAAAATTACATAAATAAAAGATAATTTGTTGGATATATCTATGAAAACTAAAGATTTTAACAAAGAACTAACCAGTAACGATTTATTAGAAAATATCTCACGACAGTTTGGTTTAAAAGTTGATATTGAAAGTTATGATAGAGAGCAATTAGAGGATTTTAGAAATAAATTAAGAACTAGAGTATTTCAAAAAGAAGGTATATCCGGTATCAATGCTCTTTTAACAGATGATGATTATCAAAAAGATAAAGCAATGTTAGAATTGCTCAATAAAAGGATCAAAGAAATGTTAGGTGAAGACATCAAAAAATTAAGAGACAAGTTAGATGCATTAGATGCACTATCAGAAGCCAAAAAAGGTGTCAGGGCACCTAAGTATACTAAAAAGGCAAAAGGAACCAATGACGGTAATCTTGCCAACAATTACCCACCTTTTGATAAAGTTACTAGAGGCGATGTAATTGCCGGTGCTACTGGTAAAGATCAAAAAGGTGGAAAGAAGAAAGATGTTAAAGCAGACGAAGGTCGTCGTATTTCAGGTAAGGGATATGACAATCCAGAGCATGATAGCAAACCACCAGAGGGTAAAGTTCCCTTTACCAGTTTTCATCAAGGCAAGCAAGGTGATCAGGCAGCAAGACTACATGCTACACAGGTTAAAGGTAAGTTAGTCAAGGGCAAGGCACAGAGCGCAAAACAAGATGAGCCAGGTGTAAAGGAAGAAAAGTTTGATCCGTTAAAGCATGTTAAAAATCCTACACCGGGTGAAAAGAAAGCCGCTAAAGATGTCAAGCGTAGTAGTTATGCTGATCGTGCAGCAATGTTAAGATCAGCAGAAAAAGATGGACGCTTAAAAGAAGCCGATGACAAGTGTAATCACACACCAAAAGGTAAGAAATGTCCAGTCCATGGCCTAAAAGAATGTGGCGGAATGTATGAAGGCAAGGACGAAGGTAAGCCAGGCAAGAACTTTGCTAAAATTGCCAAGAAAGCAGGCCAAAAGTATGGCAGCAAGGCAGCAGGTGAGCGTGTAGCAGGTGCTGTTCGCCAAAAATTAAAGAAGGCTGGTAAGTTAGAAGAATCTAACATAATTTTTAAACAGAATGTACGTAGGGTAAATGAAAGTCTAGCCTATCTATTAAGTGAGGATGAAGAGGGTAAAGCCAAGGCAATTACAGCCGCAGGTGATATGGTAAATGATTATACCAGTTGGATGCAACGTGTTGGCCAATACCAAACTAAGAGTATGATTGAACTTGCTGATGCTATCCGTGCTGACTTTGGACCCGCAGAGGCAGATGCATTTAAGCAGGCCGTAGGCCCAGCATTAAGTGCTACATTAGAAGTTCTTACTCAACAACGCGAGTCAATCTCAAATGCAGTAGCAGCATTGGCCGGAGGTCAAATGCCTTCAGAACCCATGGGGATGGATACAGCACCAGAACCTGATATGGATGCAGCAGGACCTGATCTAATGAATGAACCTACTGCTGATGAATTTGGGGCTGCTGATGCAGCGGCCGGGGGTCCAGAAGCCTCAGGTCGTGAAATGCGTGAAAATCGCTTTCAACGTAAACTAGCAGAATCACATAGCATTATAACTCGATTAGCAAAATGAAAATAAAAGAACTCTTTGAAGACCCGACTTATGATATCGGGTCTCTTAGGAGTGCTTTGGCTGTAAGACAAGGTCAGGCAAAAAAATCTGGTGGGTCGAGAGAATTGCCTCTTGCTGTAATAAAAGACATTGCTAGGGATTTAGGATTTAGCATTACTGATATTGATACATTAAAGGCATTTAAAGATAAAATTGATCCAACAGGTGATGTATTTGATATCACCGACAAGGGTACAATTATCTTAAACAAACCAGAGGCAGCAATTTTACCAAGTAAAGGGTCTGGCCCCAGCGTAGATGCTATGGCAGCAAGCAATGCCAGGCAATTAACTCCAAAAATTTGACATATGATTTTATTCTAGTATAATTACTTGATGAATTATACTCCACCTCCTTTTATTGAACGTTTTAAATATAAAAATTGCAAGCAAATCAATGACCCTTTAACAAGAAAAAGGGTATATCTAACCCCAGACGGTGAAAGTCTTCCCAGCGTTACAACCATTCTCAGTGCTACTAAAGACATGACTGCACTGAATGAATGGAGAGATAGAATTGGGCATGAAAAAGCCCAACAAATCACGCAAGAAGCGGCAGGCATAGGCACAGCCATGCATGGTAATTTAGAGAGATTCATTGCAGGTATTCAACGACAGCCAGGAAATAACCCTGTTCATGTACAGGCAAATAAAATGGCAGATATAATAATTGAACAAGGTTTGAAATTTGTAGACGAAGTATGGGCAATGGAACAAAGTTTGTATTTTCCAGGCTTATATTCCGGAACTACGGATCTTGTTGCAGTATATAAAGGTAATCCTAGTGTTTGCGACTACAAGCAAACAAATAAGCCAAAAAAAGAAGAATGGGTTGAAGATTATAAAATGCAATTAGTTGCCTATATACTAGCACATAATGAAGTATATGGAACTGATATCAAAGAAGGCCATGTATTCATGTGCTCTAGAGACTTACAATATCAACAATTTGATCTTTGGCCAGATGAATTTGTCAAATATCAAGATCTATGGTTAGATAAGGTAGAAGAATACTATTTAATGAATCTAGGCGGAACCAAACAACTGGTCTACTGATAAATATCCTATAAGGGGATATTATCTATGCCAGTTGTTGAAATTAGCAAAATTCAAGTTCGTCGCGGACAAGAAAATCAAACCGGCGTTCCAGTATTAGATAGTGGTGAATTAGGCTGGGCAAGTGATACTGAAAATCTATACATTGGATTAAGACGAGTAGATGGCGGAAGTAGAGATGCCAACGTAAGAATCTTAACTGAAAATGACCTTAGAAACCTTTTCAGATCAGCACGAGAATCTAATATAAATTTAGATAATACCCTTTACACATTTGAAAAAACAACAGGTATAACAAGTAGTACCTGGGTACCTGGACAAAATGCATTTGAATATTATAGAACATTACAACAGAAATTAGATGATTTTGCTAATGTAAAAGATTTTGGAGCACAAGGTGATGGCACCACAGTAGATACCAGTGCCATTAGCATCGCTGTTAGAAGATTATTTGATGAACCGGGTGAATTCAATAATAATACTGCATCTTGGAGAACCACTGCTCTAAGAGCAATTAATACAACCACTGAAGTTAGAAAAACGTTATATTTTCCTGCAGGAATATATGTCATCCATCAAACTATTCCATTACCAAGAGGGGTAAGGATCGTAGGAGATGGTATGAATAGCACTATTATAAGATCAAGCGGGCCAGGATTTCATTTTTTTGAGACTATAGATGGGGCCGGCGTAAGTTTTGACACAGCACCAATTACAATGGGAAGTGCATTACCCAAACCACAATATATTTCTATTGAAAAAATTACATTAGACAATCCTTCAACAGCCACTACTGGTGTTAGTATGCTTTCTTTAGATAATACCGCTTATACATCTGTTAAAGATGTTAGATTTTCTGGAGGTATTTTAACCACTGCATCAATAATAATAAGTAGTTCGACCTGCGTGGCCATAGACATTAGAGGTAATAATACCACCGCAGTCGAGCACATTAGTATAGAAAATTGTGTCTTTACAGGATTAAATTCGGGTATTGTATCAAGATACAACATATATGATATCTATATTAATAATTGCTCTTTTGAATTTTTAAAATATGGAGTGAATTTTAATAACCCTAGTAATTTAGATGTTAACGGTCCTACTTCAGTAAAAATTGAGAATTCTAGATTTAGCACTATACATTCTCAAGGTATATATGCAGGCATCAGCAGCGGAACGAATTTATCAGCACATATCATAAGTTCTTCTAATAGGTTTGAAAATGTTGCAAATTTCTTAGACGCCAGTGGAGATATTGCCACTACTGGAACCAGTATCATATATTTTGGAACTTGGGGTAATTTAAGTCAAAATGATTATTTTGCCAGAGAAAAAATTAGATTAGAAAGTTCTAATAGTTCTACATATTTTCCTCTAATTGATGGTCGTGGTGTTTTAGATTATAGCATTCCAATAACAAAAACTGTTGGTAGATATTCTTCATCTACCAATGTTTCTGGAAGTGTTTTTTATCTACCTATTACAGGTGAACAGCAATTTTTAACAGCCAAATATCTTGTTTATGTACCTGGAAGTCCACCTCAATTAGATAGGCAAGGTACACTCAGTGTTAACGTTAGTTCAGGTAACGATCCAGAAATTCTAGTGTCAGATAATTACCATTTCAATTACGGTGACGGTGCAATATATGATGGTCCTAATGGAGATGGTTTTGTATTTCCATATGAAAAACGTGTCACAGAACGTTATATAAGATTTTGGATATATAATCCTAGACCAAGGGGTACAAATGCAGAATTTAGTGTTACGGTAAGTCCTTATCCATATACAGGTACAACATCTACAGGATCATATTCTAATGTAACTCTGGTTGGAGCAGGGGGTCAAAATTACGAAGTTGGTGATACTATACGTATTAGAGGAACAAGGGGACTTGCAGGACTAACTCCATTAAATGATCTTATAATTTATGTTAATTCAATAGGCGTTAATAATTCACTTGCTACATTTACTTGGACAGGTAGTGCAACAGCACTTACAACATCATTTAACACTACTATAAATGCAATAGTTGTAACAGATACTCAAAGTGATACAAGATTAGGAGGTAGTGCATTTGGTTATTCAAGTGATGTTTATGTTCAGTTCGAACCACATATACTATATGATTAATGAAATATGATGAAATTGAACTTCGCTTAGATTCATGGCGAAACCTTAGAAAAATCTTAGAAGAAGTTGAAAATCCTTTACAGATTGTTTGCAATTATTGGAAAAACGTCCCTTTTATTCCCTATAACCATAATATTGATAGAATAGACTATGAGTTATGGCCTACACCATGGGAAATAATTTCTGAAAATAGATATGATGATTTCACTAGGGCTGTTATGATTGCAAAAACACTGCAACTAACTGCTAAATTTTCTGATTCGGCGATATTAATCAAAACAATGATAGACAACAAGAAAAATATTGAATATAATATAGTCTATGTAGATAATATCTGGGCACTTAATTACGATGAAAATGGCCCCATTCCGGCCCATTTAATTCCTGAGTCATTTATAGTTGAAAACCTAATAGAACTGAGGGCTCCTAGGTAAATATCTCATCCAAACAAAAGAGGTGAAGTCCTATGATCACAGTGGTCAAAAGGAATGGGGATCGTGTTCCCCTAGATATTAGTAAGATACAGAGACAGGTTGCCAATGCCTGCAGGGGTATAGACGGTGTGAGCCCTAGCATGATTGAAATAAAGGCCCAATTAGAACTTCACGATGGCATGAAAACAAAAACCATTGACGAACTACTACTGAAAGCAATGGTGAATCTAATAGATGAAACAGAAAACATAGAAATCAACAATGTTAATTATCAATATGTAGCAGGTCGCCAAAAGAACTCCATGTTAAGAAAGGAGGTCTATAATAATTATGATCCTCCAAAACTTTATCAGATTGTCAAAAAGAATGTAGATCTTGGCATGTATACCCCAGAACTACTGGATTGGTATACAGAAGATGAATGGAACATCATTGATCTTTTTATAGATCATCATAAAGATGAAAACTATACCTACGCAGCCATTGCTCAGTTATGTGAAAAATATCTAGTACAAAACAGAGCAACTGGACAAATATATGAAACTCCTCAAGTTCGATACGCTGTAGCAGCCGCAACTGCCTTTCACAGCGAGCAAAAAGACAAAAGATTGAAATATGTGAAGGAATATTATGAATGTGCGAGTGATGGGCACTTTACTCTTGCTACTCCTGTGCTTGCTGGCCTTGGCACTACAACTAAACAGTTCAGCAGTTGCGTTCTTATTAGCAGCGATGATACATTGGATTCAATATTCGCAGCAGGAGAAATGATGGCCAAGTATGCCAGTAAACGTGCTGGCATAGGCTTGGAAATTGGCCGAATCAGACCTTTAGGTGCCCCTATCCGTAATGGAGAAATCAAACATACAGGTATGATCCCATTCTTAAAGAAATGGTTTTCAGATCTGCGTAGTTGTAGTCAAGGCGGAATACGTAACGCAAGTTGTACTGTAACTTTTCCCATTTGGCATTATCAATTTGAAGATCTTATTGTATTAAAAAATAATCAGGGCACAGAAGAAACTCGTGTCCGTCAAATGGATTACAGTGTTGTGGTCAATGCTCTATTTTGGAATAGGTTTAAGAATAAAGAGAATATAACACTTTTTGATCCCCACGAGGTTTCTGACCTATACGAGGCCTACTATAGAGACAGCAAGGAATTTGAAAGATTATATCTACGCTATGAGCAAGATAAGACAAAGAAGAAAAAAGTATTACCAGCAGATGAAATATTCAAAAATGGTATTCTTAAAGAAAGAACTGACACTGGTAGAATATACCTTGTCAATATTGACAACGTCATCCAACAAGGGCCCTTTGATACAAGCACTGATCCGATTTATCAATCAAATCTATGCCAGGAGATATTATTACCCACGAAGCCTTTCCAAAGAATTGAAGATCCTGAGGGACGAATTGCTCTTTGCACACTTGGGTCGATTAACTGGGGTGCGTTCCGCAATCCTCAGGATATGCGAAAGGCCTGTAGAGTATTGGTTCGCTCACTGAGTAATCTGCTTAACTATCAAGATTTCTTATCTATACAAAGTCAACTGGCCAATACCGATTTTGAACCATTAGGCGTGGGCATTACTAACCTTGCCTATTGGCATGCCCGTAAAGGGATGAAGTATGGCGAAAAAGACAGTCTCGCCGAAGTAAAACGCTGGATGGAACATCAGGCTTTTTATCTCACAGAAATCAGTGTAGAACTAGCACAAGAACGTGGAGCCTGTAAACGTAGCGCATATACTTATTATGGCCGAGGCATATTTCCTTGGGAGAGAAGAAACAGTGGTGTCAACACATTAACTGATTTTACTCCAAGCCTAGATTGGGAGACATTACGTGAACGTATGAAAAAATATGGTATAAGAAATGGCACATTAATGGCCGTGGCTCCTGTGGAATCTAGTTCTGTCGTTCTAAACTCAACAAATGGTATTGAAATGCCAATGGAACTGATCAGTGTTAAGGAATCAAAAGCAGGTTCGTTTGTGCAGGTGGTTCCTGAATATAAGAGACTTAAAAATAGATATGAGTTGATGTGGGAGCAAAAAGATTGCGTGGCCTATCTTAAAACAGCCGCTGTGTTGGCTGCATATATTGATCAAAGTATTAGCACGAATACATTTTATAATCCTGCACATTATGCAGGAGCAAAGGTTCCTGCCACAATGGTGGCTAGAAATTTAATGCTTGCATACAAATGGGGTATAAAGACAATTTATTATAGTTTGATCAACAAGGTTGGTGCCAAGGCAGAAATAACCACTGCCACAGTGAAGATAGAGGAGATACTTCAAGATGAAGAAAATTGCGAGGCCTGTGTATTATGACCGATGATAATTTCCAAGATGGGCAAATGGATACCGAGGAGGCAAAAAGAGAAATCGTAAAACTTTTTGCCTATCATGGATTTCATGAATATGTAAAAATAGACGATGAAGCAGTGGGCATGTTGCTCACTGCCTTACGACAAGACGATATTAGAACCGTTAGATCCAATGGAGAAGGTGGCATTGTAATTGAATACAATGATGATGGATCAATAGGAGATCCATATGAGCAGTAGTCAATATAATATAGGCAGACAAACAAATTATCTTAAAAGAAAGATGTTTTTGGATGTAGAAGGACCTGTCACAGTACAGAGATTTGAGGAAGTAAAATATCCAAGAATACAAAAATTTGAAGAACTAGCCAGAGGATTTTTTTGGGTTCCCGAAGAAGTCAGTTTGACCAAAGATAAAATAGATTTTAAAGAGGCCAGCGATGCAGTTAGGCATATCTTTACCAGCAACCTTTTACGTCAAACTGCCCTAGATAGTATACAGGGTAGAGCACCAAGTCAAATTTTTAGCCCTGTAATCAGTATACCTGAATTAGAGGCACTTGTAAATAACTGGTCGTTCTTTGAAACCAATATTCATAGCAAAAGTTATAGTCATATCATACGCAATGTCTATGGTGTTCCTAAAGAAGAATTCAACAAAATTCATGACACCAAAGAAATTATTGATATGGCTGCTAGTGTGGGTCGGTATTATGACCGTCTGCATAAAATAAACTGTGCCAAAGAAGCAGGATTTGATGTAGATGAAAAGGATCATATAAAAGCAATTTGGTTGGCCTTGAATGCCAGTTATGCTTTAGAAGCGTTGAGATTTATGGTTAGTTTTGCAACCAGTCTGGCAATGGTTGAAAACCGAATATTCATTGGTAATGGGAATATTATCAGTCTCATATTGCAGGATGAATTATTACATACAGAATGGACTGCTTTCCTTATCAATCAAGTGGTAAAGGATGACCAAAGATTTGCCGATATTGTTGACGAATGCCGTAGCGAAGTATATAACATGTATATGGACGTGATCAAAGAAGAAAAAACCTGGGCAGATTACCTATTCAGTAAAGGCGTGGTTATAGGACTTAATCCACACATTCTCAAGGATTTTGTTGACTATACAGCATTTGTAAGATTAAAAGAGATAGGCATTAAGTACAATGAGGAACATCCTAAAACAAGTCCTATTCCTTGGTTCAACAAGCATGTCAATATCAATAAGAAACAGACCGCTCTACAAGAGAACGAATCAACAAATTATGTCATTGGAGTTATGAGTGATGTAATTGAATATGATGATCTGCCCGCACTATAAGGAGAAAAATATGAAGGCAATTCTATGGTCTAAATATCATTGTAACTTTTGCGATCAGGCAAAAGTACTATTAAAGCAACGTGGTATAGAATTTGAAGAACGTAAAATTGGTGATGGATGGACTAAAGAAGAATTATTAGAGGCAGTACCGACAGCAAGATCAGTACCTCAGATTTTTATTGATAATTGTCTTATAGGAGGATATACTGAGTTAAAGAAATATTTACTAGAGGCAGCAAATGGATAATGATAAAGAATTTACAATTTCAGCAGGTGATAATATGTCATCACCTGCTATATCTGCTCTAGATACTGAACAGATTAAACCATTAAGTATTGAAGACCTTAATTTAGACACCATCAGTATAGATACATCTCTCAACGCTTATTCAAATGCTATTTCAGGAGCAGGACAATATGGGGCGGCTGGTAATTATGTCCTTAATACCAACGGAACTGGTGCTGGTTGGAATCCTCTTAGTTGGCCTTCCATTACTTCTAGTGGATCTACAATAGATAAAACACTGTCAGTTAAAGGTGATGCAGAGTTTGAAGGTGATGTAAAAATTCAAGGACATAGTATCCTACATCTGTTGAAAAAAATTGAGGATAGATTAGCGGTGCTGCAAGAACCAGATCCTGAGAAACTAGAAAAGTTTGCTGCTTTGAAAAAGGCCTACGATCATTACAAAACATTGGAAAGACTCATTGGTGAAGATTAAAAAGGAAAATTATGTTAATTAATAAATTTAAAAAAGATGAGGTTATAACTATAAAACTTATCAATGGAGAAGAGTTGATCGCTCTATTCAAAGAAGAATTCGGTGATGAAATTACTATCAGTAGTCCTTGTGTTTTAACTATGGGTTCAAATGGAAATTTAGGTATGATTCCTTGGTGCCTATTGTCAGAAAGAAAAGAACATAGTATTAAAAAAAGTCAAACATTTATTATCGCCAAAACTAGAAAAGAGGCATGCGATCAATACCTAGAAAGTGCTGTAAATATGGAAGTTAAAATTTAGGATTTTATATGCCATATATCAAAAATGCTACTCCTCAAAAAGATTATAATTTTCCAGGTGTCACTGATGTATATAACAGTGGTAATGTTTTTATAAATGGCACACAAGTGGCACTTTGGGATGCACCTGGAAATGCTGAAAGTTTCGTTCTAGCAGCCATAGCTAGTCCTAGTTTTGATAGAGAAAAGGCAGTTTTTGAGATTGATGGTGAAGAAGATGAAGCAGTGGTCACTGCTAAACAGCAAGAATTAATCAAGCAAGGTGTTATCACACAATATGACCTTGATAAAGGAGCAAAGGCAGGACAAACTCCTGCCAAAAGCGATACAGGTGCGGCCCCAGGTGGAGCAGGTATAACATCAGGAAGTGCCACATTAGCAACTGATGTCGATGAAACACTTTTATACGATGGTACGGCGACTTCTGGTACTAAGTGGTATGTAAAAACAGTTACCAAGCAACCATATGTTATCTTTCCATATGATGTTAAAACTGTGGCTCCTCAAAATGGGCAAACGGTTCAAGCAGTAGTTGATAGTTTGAGATTGTTGGTAATAAATTGTATAGATCCGATCAAAACTAAATTCAAGGATGCGGTAATAACTTGCACTTTTAGGAAAAGCAGTGGTAACGGTACAAGTCAACATCCAAAAGGTATGGCCGCTGATATACAATATAGCAGTGCAAGTAAAGCAGACTATTTTACTAGAGCACTTTGGGTAAGAGATAATATAAGATTTGATCAGTTCATTTTGGAGTATAAAACTACAGGTACAGGTAAGCCTTGGCACCATATTTCATTTAGTGCTGGTGGTAATAGAGCGCAGGTGTTAACCTTTATGAATGACAAAAACTGCAAAGGACCGGGGGTTACTGGACTGTATGATTTAAGCAACAGTTGACAGCACAGTGAAGGTATCATATAATACTTGAACTGCACAAACTTTTAGGAGAATATCATGTACAAATATGCTATTTGGGTTAGATTGAATGCTTATCAAACTGCCAATACTTTTGTTTATGCCAACAATGATTATGAGGCCAAAATGCTTGCTGAAGCCCAATATGGGCAAGGTAATGTTCTTAACTATTCACGAGTATCAGAATAATATATGAGTATGCATCTTGAAGGTCCTTGGCTTTCCACTACAGGTAAGCGCAAGGGCAAATTTAAATGGATCTCTTCTGAAGCAAAACGTAAACATGAAGAGTTAGAAAACAACTGGAAATCCTTAAAAGAAAAATACAACATAGAAAAAGAAGAAAAGAAAAAGAAGCAGGCTCTTAATGCCAAACCTTTGGTATACAAACTTGCCCCCCCTCCAGGTAGACCTATGACAGGTGCAATCCGTAGTTTAGACAGTGGATTAGGAAATGCTCTTAAGAAAGATGCACCTGTTTATACAGGAGATAAAATTATAGGTATTGGTACCATGCACAAGAGTAATGCAGTACCGATTTTTTCTAACAGTGAAGCAAAAGATATTTCAACTATGCGGAGATAGTATGAGAATTTTTGACACAGAAACCTATAAAAAGTTTTACAGTTACAGGGGTCCATGCAGAAGTTCAGTGAAAGAGTTTCCAGTTTATAGCAGAGATGGAGAAGTTTTACTAACTGAGTCTGATTATGATGCAGCAGAAGAAGAATTTTATGAGGTTAAAGACATCTTAGCATTCTTAAATGCGAATATCAGTCGTGCTTTAAATAGAGATGGATTTGACTTGGAAGTTGATATTGATTTAGATTACCTATTTGAACTAGGTGAAGAACAAGAATGGCAATGCGCCTTAACAGGAAAACAACTAGAATTTAAAAGAGGTGGGACATTTTGGTTAGGAAAATGGTGTAATCCTAACTCTTGCACTATAGATAGGATTGATAGTTCTAAAGGATATATTAAGGGCAATATTCAACTTGTTACCTGGAAAGCCAATTGTCTGAAACAGCATTTAGATAATGATGAATTCATTGAATTTTGTATCGAAGTAACAGATCATCATATGCTTAGTTAATTTGCTGAAATAGACCACTAAATATCTCTATGAGTAAATTCAATGAGATATTTTTAGCCTATTTGGCATTAATTAGTGGATTGGCTATTTCAGGTGTGGCAGTATACTACAGTGTGGTTGGTCTTACGGCAATATTCAGTGCTGCCGCTGTGCCTATTATTATTATGGGCGTGGCATTAGAAATTGGCAAACTTGTTGCCACATTATGGTTAAAACAAAATTGGTCTATCGCACCAAAAACCATAAGAGTTTATCTTATTAGTGCTATAATCTTGCTCATGCTGATTACAAGCATGGGCATTTTCGGTTTTTTATCCAAGGCCCATAGTGATCAAAATCTTGTTAGTGGGGAAATTTTAGGTCAACTGGCAATTTATGATGAAAAAATTAAAACTTCCAAAGAAATTATTGAAACCAAGCGCCGCGAACTTAAACAAATGGACGAGGCAGTGGACCAAGTTATGGCACGATCGCAGGACGAAAAAGGTGCGGATAAATCCATTGCTTTACGTAAAAGCCAACAAAGGGATCGCACTCGTGTTTCCCAAGAGATTGAGGCCGAACAGAAAAGACTTAGTGAACTTAATAACGAAGCCGCACCTATACGTGCGCAGGTTAGGCAAGTGGAATCGGAGGTAGGTCCTTTAAAGTATATTGCTGCTTTCTTCTATGGAGAAACAGATCAAACTGTTTTAGAAAAGTCTGTAACTTGGGTTATTATTATATTAATCATAGTATTTGATCCTTTGGCAATAATATTGTTATTGGCCAGTCAAATAAGTTTTAATGAATTTAGACAACATCGTGAAGTTTATCAACAGCAAGTCAATCCACTTGCCCAAGAACAAACAAAACAGGATGATGTCATATCACAAATAATCCAAAAAGAAACCTATGAAGAACCTAAAGAAATAAGTAATCTTGAATCTGTTGATCCATGGTCTAAGCCTGTAGATATAAAAAACGTTAAAATCAGTGTAAAAGAACATAGGGGTGGGAGTGTATTAGCAGATTATTATGCTAACATGATAAATGCCAAGCAATTAACAATGGAACAAATACCATCTCAATTACTTAACGATGTTAAAAAAAGACTAAATGAAAAATAAAATCACTCTTATTACCCCACCAGATTATTTTGAAAACTCCAGTTCTTCAATATTGCTTGTTGATATAAATGAAAAAGATCAAGAAACTATAACAGATTGGTTAGGAGTAAACGAAAGTGATAAGGATTTAAACCTATATTACTATAATGGAGATAATGATGCTAAATGGCTTTTAACATCATTATCAAAGGCCACAATGGTCTTTATAGATATAGATGATTTATCAGATGAAACTAGTCTGTTGTTAGGATACATTTTAAGTAAACCAAATGTATATTATAAAACTTTAAATGAAATTTCTTCTAATACGTTGAAATACATAAATTCAAATAGATTACCAGATGTTCGATATTTTTTAGATGAGATAGTTAAAAGTCATTTGGATGAATAAATATTTTTTTCAAATAACATATGAGTAAAAATAAACAAATTTTAGGAAATAAGATTGTATGCGGAGATATGCCTATCAATACAGCAATTAAGAAATTCAAACAAAAAGTTGATGATTCTGGTATTTTAGAAGAACTACGTAGTCGAATGTATTATGAAAAACCAACTACAGAAAAAAAGCGAAAAAAGGGCGCAGCCAGAGCAAGATGGTTGAAAAAACTACGTAATCAAGAACTACCAAAAAAGATGTATTGACATATTAGATTAGTCATGTTATAATACAGCATGACTAAAAAACTTAAAATTACTTTTATGCCCGGTGCCTTTGATACTTTTGAAGGTACACAGGAAGAACTAGACGCTTTAATTAAAGATCTGGAGACAAAATTTTCATCTGGAGAATTATTAGAAAATAGTAAACCAGTGGACATAGAGCAATTATTTGAAGAAGATCCAGAACTGGCAGAAAAATTAGCCAACATGTATGAATTAGACACAGAGAGAAAAAGGAAACTTAATTAAATGGCCAAACATTTAATGGTTGATATGGAAACAATGGCAGTTAGCCCCAGAGCAGTTGTTCTTAGTCTTGGGGCTGTCCATTTTGATCCTTATAGTGAAGGGTATTTTGATTCTATCTATTTCAAAATTGATTTAGATGATCAGGATAAATTGGGTAGAGAAATTGATCCTAATACAATAGATTGGTGGGCTAAACAAGACTCTAAGATCATGGAAGAAGCGTTTAGTCCGAACGATAGAATTTCTCTTGTAGATGCTCTAGATCGTTTTCATAAATTTGCTTGGGGGTGTGACGCTTTTTGGTCACACGGAGCAACATTTGATCTAGTAATAATTGAAGATTTATATAGGCAATTAAACAAATCACTACCTTGGAATTATTGGCAATTGCGTGATACAAGAACCTTATTTGATTTGGGATATAACCCAGACATGCCAAAAGGAAATAAACATGATGCACTGCAAGATGCAATAAGGCAATCTATTGGTGTCCAAAATATTATGAAGAAATTAAATGAAAATAGGTAAATTAGATAAAAGACACAATGGAAACAGCAGGTTTAAATATTTTGCCAGTTTTGGTTATGGGGAGCTGCATAAATTTGTAGAAGTAAGAAATTGGTGTTGGCAAACCTGGGGTCCTAGTGCAGAATTAGACATTTCTGGTCTTGTAGATCAAAAATGGGCTTGGATACATGATAATTTTAATACACGAATTTATCTTGCTTCAAATAATGAATATCAATGGTTCGTGTTAAAATGGAAATGAAATGAAGATACAATTGGTCAGTGACCTACATTTAGAATTTAGTGAAATAGAAATTAAAAATTTAAATTCTGCTGATGTTTTAATCCTGGGCGGAGATATTATGATTGCGCAAAATCTCCATGAGTTTAAGGCAAATGATGCTGATCTTCCTGTTTCATTTACTCAACGTGGAAAGGCAGAAAGATTTAGAAATTTTCTAAAACACGTAAGTTTAGAATTTCCTCATGTAATTTATATTGCAGGAAATCATGAGTTCTATCACGGAAAATTTCCAGACGCAATCACATGGTTAAAAGAAGAATGTGATAGATTTTCTAATATCTATTTTTTAGAAATGGAAACAAAACAAATATCAGATATCACTTTTATAGGATCTACCTTATGGACAAATTTCAATAAAGGAGATTCAACTTCAATTCATATCTGTAAGGCAAGCATGAATGACTATCATACAATAAGAGATAGTACAAAACAGTACAGTAAGTTAAGTCCTTATACCACTTTACAAAGGCATAGAGAAAGTCTTGATTTTATTAAAAATGTTGTAGAGAAAGACAATGATCGTAAATACGTAGTTGTGGGTCATCATGCTCCTAGTAAAATAAGTGTAAAACCTAAGTATGAAAAAGACTATCACCTTAACGGTGCCTATAGTAGTGATTTGAATGAATTTATTTTAAATCATCCTCAAATAAAGTTATGGACACATGGACATACACACGATTGCTTTGATTATATGATAGGTTCTACAAGAATAGTTTGTAATCCAAGGGGGTATGAAGGTTTTGAACCAGATACAGGTTGGAATCCTAATTTGATATTAGAGGTATGATAGCCATACGTTTATGGGATATAAAACCCGATGAGGCACTTGAAATTGTGCGTCAATTAAGATCAAAGGGCTATAAACAGGCAATTGATTTTGATTTTGCACATTTTCAGGCTAAAATATCACTAGAAGGTGAAGAAAGGCGTTATACTAACTTTATATTTTATAATGAAAAACTTGCTACATATTTTGCTTTGAGATATAAATGAAATCACATGATAATGAACTTTATGAAGACTGGTGTGAAAGAGCAAGACAATATGAAGTCAATATTGCTTACCAAAATCTTAAAAAAGGTCTTAACGTAGAGCAGGTATTAGATAAACTAAGTCAACGTTTGTTAAACAAATATATGGATCCTCTTTATGCACTGGCCAAAAAAGAAGTTGATCTAGAATATGATAGAGAGAAGTCCAAAGCGGAATATCAAAAGATTTATTTAGATAAAGTAAATCCTGTACCCGATCATGTGGTGCATGAAAATTAAATGATAAATAAAACTGTAATAGACCTAATGGATGTTACAATGGCACAAGCCAAATTACTCACTTTTTAAGGAGAACAGATAATGAGTAAAGTCATAGGTATCGATTTAGGTACCACCAATAGCTGCGTGGCAGTCATCGAAAATGGAAATCCCCGTGTAATAGAAAACTCAGAAGGTGCAAGGACTACACCTAGTATTGTTGCCTATACTTCTGATGAAATCCTTGTAGGCGCAAGTGCCAAAAGGCAGTCAGTTACTAATCCTAAAAATACAATCTATGCTGCCAAACGATTAATTGGGCGTAAGTATAAAGAAGAAGCAGTACAAAAAGATATAGATTTAATGCCTTTTAAAATCACAGAAGCCGATAACGGCGATGCTTGGGTTGAGGCCAATAATGAAAAAATTGCGCCACCACAGATCAGCGCAGAAGTTTTACGTAAAATGAAAAAAACTGCTGAAGATTATCTTGGACAAACAGTAACTCAGGCAGTTATTACAGTACCAGCATACTTTAACGACAGTCAAAGACAGGCTACCAAAGATGCAGGTCGTATTGCAGGATTAGAAGTATTACGTATTATTAACGAACCTACAGCAGCGGCATTGGCCTATGGTGTAGATAAAACAGATAAAAAAGATCGTAAAATTGCTGTGTATGACTTAGGTGGAGGTACTTTTGATATCAGTATCATTGAAATCGCCAATATCGATAATGACAAGCAAATTGAAGTTTTAAGCACCAACGGTGATACTTTCCTAGGTGGTGAAGACTTTGATCAACGTTTAATGGATTATCTTGTTGAGACTTTCAAAAAAGAACAAGGTGTAGATCTTACAAAAGATGTTTTGGCACTTCAAAGATTAAAAGAAGCCGCTGAAAAAGCCAAAATCGAATTATCAAATAGTCAACAAACTTCTGTAAATTTACCTTACATAACAGCAGATGCTAGTGGTCCAAAGCATTTGAATATTAATATAACCAAGGCTAAATTAGAAAGCCTTGTAGATGATCTTATCGCACGAAGTATTGAACCTTGTCGTATTGCCATGAAGGATGCAGGTGTAACTGCATCAGATATTGATGAAGTAATACTTGTTGGTGGTATGACACGTATGCCTAAGGTACAAGAGGCTGTAGAATCTTTATTTGGCAAAACTCCTAGAAAAGATGTTAATCCAGACGAAGCGGTAGCCGTTGGCGCAGCAATTCAAGGTGCTGTGCTAGCAGGAGATCGTAAAGATGTTTTATTATTGGATGTAACTCCATTGAGTTTAGGAATTGAAACTCAAGGTGGAGTAATGGCCAAGTTAATAAACAAGAATACAACAATCCCGACTAAGGCCACAGAAACTTTTAGCACTGCACAAGATAATCAACCTGCTGTTACTATAAGAATATATCAAGGTGAACGTGACCTAGTGGTATATAATAAATTATTAGGTGATTTTAATCTAAACGATATACAGGCTGCTCCCAGAGGAATTCCGCAAATTGAAGTTACCTTTGATGTGGATGCCAATGGAATCTTAAATGTCAGTGCCAAGGATAAAAAAACAGGCAAAGAAAATACAATTACAATTAAAAGTTCTAGTGGACTAAGTGAAACTGAAATTCAACGTATGATTAAGGAAGCAGAAGAAAATTCTGAGTCTGATAAAAAAATGCGTGAATTGATTACGGCTAGAAACCAAGCAGAAAGCCAAATCTATACAGTTAAAAAAGATTTAGCTGAAGTTGATGATAAACTTAGCGATGAAGAAAAAACCAAAATAAACGAGGCATTGAACAAACTTGATGAAGTTATGAAAGGAGAAGATCCAGAAGCAATTAAAAACTCTGTTATGGAATTGATTAATAGTGCTATGCCTGCTATTACTGCTAAACAACAGGCAGAAAAAGCCAAACAAGAATCTGGATCATCTCAATCGAAAAAAGATGACAATGTTGTTGATGCATCTTTCACTGAGGTTAAAAATTAGTATTGACTTTTTTAGACACACACAGTATAATATAAATATGTTGTGAGGTACCTATAGTAGGGCTTCACAATAGGCATAAAGCCAATATCTTACTTTTTTAAGGAGAAATTAAAATGACACAAACTCAATTAGTACGTTTTGATACAGGTGCTTTGAACAGAGCCCTATTAGGATTCGACACATTGTTCAACGACTTTGAACGTCGTTTCGCAAATCAAATCAACAATAACTATCCCCCTTATAATATCATTAAAACTGATACTAACTCTTATGAATTACAGGTAGCAGTAACAGGTTTTGAAAAAACTGAAGTTTCGGTTGAAGTTGATCAAGATCTTTTGATTGTTAAAGGTGAACGTTTAAGAGATGATCAAGAGACTACAACTTATCTTCATCATGGATTAGCATCACGTGATTTTACTCGCACTTGGCCTTTGGCAGAACATATAGAAGTAGGTGATGCCAAAATTAAAAATGGAGTTCTTACTATAAAATTAGAAAGAATTATTCCAGATTCACTAAAACCACGCAAATTAGAAATCAAAGGCGAGTAATAGTTAAGGGGCATAAAGCCCCTTAATTATATATAAATATAATTATGTCTACTGACGCTGTAGTTGAAAAATCCCCACAAGTTTTTGAAAAAAACAGAGTACCTAAAAAGTATAAAGTTATTTTTATAAACGATAATGTCACTCCTGCAGAATTCGTTATTGTTTTACTAATTAAAATTTTTAAACACAACGAAGCAGTGGCCAAAGATCTCACCTTAAAAGTTCACAATGAAGGCAGTGCTGTAGTAGGCTTATACTTCTATGAAATCGCAGAACAAAAAACTGTTGAATCTGTACATTTGGCCAGATCCAACGGATTCCCATTAGAAATTAAAATCGAACCTGAATAATATGTCATTAAAAGAATTTACCAAAGAAAAACATACAGAGGCAGAATCAACCCCATTCATGAAAGCAGTGTTTAAAAAACAACTACCTATGGATCTATGGGTGTCTTGGACTAAACAAAAAAGTTACTTTTACAATAAAATTGAATTCCACGCTGGACAACTTGGATTATTAGATAATTTACAAGATATTAAACGTTCTTATTATCTTTTGCAAGATTATACAATTATGAACGAAGGTGTTACCATTCATTCAATAAGAAAACCTGTTTTAGAATACGGAGAGTATTTGGATCATATAGGCAATGATGCTGATAAAGTTCTAGCACATCTATATACTTGGCATATGGGTGATATGTTCGGTGGCCAAATGATTAAAAAGATAGTTCCGGGATCTCATCTTGCACTTGAATTTACTAATGCTCCAATGTTAATGCAAACGCTTAGGTCAAAACTTCATGATGGTTTAGGCCTTGAAGCAAATACTGCCTTTGATTGGGCAATTAAAATGATGAAGGATTATGATGGAGATCTGGAACAAAATTGAAGAATTGGCTTTGAATTTAACAAGGCGTTTTAATATCACAGGTGAACCAATAGAAGAAAAACTAAACGAAAATTATGATTGGGAAAATAATCTGTGGTCTAGTATTAGGTATCGCAGAGCGCATATAGAAATTGTAGATAAGCGGGTTTCACACGGAATTTACATACTTCATTCAACTGTTTTCCCACATTACAATGATCCTAGTCCTATATGGGGATTTGATGCCGTTACTGGACGCAGTAAAATTACAGGTGCGTTCCACGATTTTAGCGCAGCAGGTGATCCTAATCATTTTATGATAAAATGGTTTTCTGATAATGTAAAAGATAAAAAATGGAATAAACCAAGAGAACTCCCTGAATGGGCCAAGCAAATATTCAGTTCTAGTATGATAGCCGCAGGTAATGTACAAGATGAGGAAGAAGTAGATAGATTATGTGACCTTGCTTTAGAAACACTAGATTACTATCTTAAAAATGTCGGACTTACACAGACCTCTGGAGGAGATTTCCATATGGCACAAAATAGATATTGCTATTATCAAAAGCAAAATCCACAAGTTGTTAAAAGCATGATTGCTATGGGTGTACCCGAACCTACAATTTTAAGATTTGTAGACGAAGTTCTGTTTCCAGAAGCCGCATAAATATTTTATTATGCGATCAAATGAGTTCATTTATGAAACAATAACTATTATTTCAGAAAAAACAAATTCTGATGAAATAATACAATACTTAGAACCTTTAGGTTATGATGTTATTAAAAAAACTAACTTTACATCGAAGGTAGTTGTACCTGCCAATCAAAGATATAATGTAATACAAGATATAAAACAAATATTTCCGGATGCAGAAATTTCAGATGATGGTAAAATGGTTAAGTATGATGGCGCTACCATACAGGTAAAACCTGCAGAAGCGCAAGGTGGTCGTCTTGAAAAAGAAGAAGGCCAAATCATAGCATTGGATTCTGCTATAAAAGAACGATTAAAAGGACTACCGAGCATATCACTGACAGTAGGCAAAAGGACTGTAGAGGCTGCTGGTCTTGTAAAAGTTCCAGGCACCGTAAAAGCAGATGCAGCCATAGTAGATCCATCTGGAACAGAAGTGGCTTGGATAAGCCTAAAGGATGGTAATAGTCCTAAAGGATTTGGTCAATGGGGCGGAGTGAGTCATCTAGCAAGAGATCCAGAAGTAGCAGATTTTGTGCAAAAACTTAAGGCCATAGTTGGGCAAGAAATGCAAAGAGGTCCCACATATGGTAAATTGATCACCAGCATTAACTTAAAAAATGCTGTTGTATTTGGTAAGAATTTTCAGAGTGGGCAAAACGGTCCCAGCAATGTAGACCTAGTGCTACAAGGTCATCCTGTTTTAGAAAAAACACAAGGTGGTGGATATGTAATCAAAGGAAATCATACTTGGAGTAATGGTGACACACCGGGCGATCAATATGATCCAGTGATGACCGTTAGATTCAGCGCAGATCGAAGTGATTTTGGTATCCGTTATGCTCGTGTCACTGCCTATCCTAATGGCGGTAGGGCTTGGAAATCTATAGATGAAGCGTATGATACAGTTATTAAACAACAATCACAGCAGGCCACTCAACCTATTCAAGAACCTAAAAGCATACAAAATATCAATAAACCTGTAGGTAGTAAAATTCCTATGGGTCAAGAACCACAACAAAATAATATAAGCACTTAAGTATAGTAGATACTAAATAGTTATATGGAAATATTACTATTAATGTTTCTGCTACAGGCCAAACATTGGTACGCAGACTTTTTCATTCAAACCTACGATCAAACAGTTAAAAAAGGTCTATACGGTGATCCTGTTGGTATAAGCCACAGTTTAGACCATATGTTATGGACAGTGATAGCACTGCTGTTATTCAGTTTGATACATGCTGTAGAACCTGTAATGATTCTAACAATTAGTATATTAGAAGGGTTCGCTCACTATCATATTGATTGGTTTAAGGTAAAATACGGAACTAAAAATATGATGGCTCCCAGATTTTGGAGAGAATTTGGCGCTGATCAAATGGCTCACCATATCTGTTATCTGTTTATCATTTGGTTTTTGTTATTACGCTGATGTAATGTATTTTAACTTGGCTTCCTATAAATATATATAACTTAGGAGCGAATATGAAGAAGATTGCGTTAGCATTGTTTTTCCTACCATTGTTGGCTCAGGCAGAGTTAGTCCAACAATTCAAAAGCCCCAGTTTCAATGGACAAAACTGGAGCAGCCATGTTCTTACTATAGACAGTATAGAAAAGGCACGTAAGGATAATATAGAAAGTCAAAAGAAATCAGAAGAGGCTAAATTGTTAGCCGAAGCACAGAATACACCATTGGCTCGCTTTATGAGCCTATTTACCAGTCAAGTATATGCTCAATTGGCCAGTCAACTCAGCACAAACCTATTCCAAAATAAATGCCAAGGTGCAGACGGATTAGCGATTCCAGGATGTGTAAACCCTTCAAGCGGAGTGTTTAGTTTAGACGGCAATACTATAACCTGGGTAAAAACAGATAAAGATGTTACTTTGACAGTGGTTGATAAAGCAGGCACGGTCACTGTTGTTAAAGTTCCTATAGCAAGTTTTGGATTCTAATATGAAGAACACTTTAAAATTATCAATATTAGCAGCAAGTATAGCCTTAGGTGGTTGTAATGCCATGCGTCCTGTTTTAGAGGCTAAATTAGATACTCCTCCCAGAGTTAGCCAAAACATGTTGAAAGACCTAAATACCATTCCAGCACCAATGGGTCCTCCAATCACTGTAGCGGTATACAACTTTAGAGACCTAACAGGACAACGTAAGCCAAGTAATACTTTAAGTTTGTTTTCATCTGCTGTTACACAAGGCGCAGAAAGTTATCTAATTAAGACATTGGCAGAAGCAGGCAATCGTCAATGGTTTACTGTGGTCGAACGTGTTGGTTTAGATAACCTACTAAAAGAACGTCAAATGATCAAACAGACTCGTGAGATCTATGATGGTGAAAAGGCCAAGATGCTGCCACCGATGACACTAGCAGGTGTTATCATTGAGGGCGGTATTATAGATTATAATTCAAACACACTGACAGGTGGTACAGGAGCACGTTGGTTGGGCATAGGGCCATATACTCAATATACACAAGATTTAGTCGTTATTAGTCTAAGACTGGTCAGTGTTCAAACAGGTGAAGTATTAACCAGCGTCACTATTGAAAAGAACTTACTTTCTACAGCAGAAGGTGTTACTACATTTAAATTCTTCAACACTGCCACAAGAGCCTTTGAATTAGACTCAAGTCAGACTTTTAATGAACCGGGCAACTATGCTCTACGTTCGGCCATAGAAGCGGGTGTAATAGAACTTATTCGTCAAGGAGAAAGCCAAGGACTGTGGAAATACAAGGAGCAAGTGAAACATAACTTGGTTTCGACACCGCAGCCCAAAACTGCCCCCCAGTCTACTGAATCAGCCCCAAATCAAGGATTGGTCGACTCCAGCGGCCAACCAGTTAAAACAAACTAATGAAGGACGGAGCGAACATGAAAAAAACACTATTAACACTGCTGATGATCTCAGCATTTCCGGTAGCAGCACAAACCACAGTGGCAGCACCAACCCCAACAACTCCCGTTGATCCCACAGTGGGAGTAATGGCTGGCACAGCCACAGCACTGACACAAAGTGCTACCAATCGTGTGTTCGTAGATCAAGACGGCGAACGTCCTAATGTCAGCATTACACAAACAGGTAGTGGCAATACAGCAGGCAGTGATTCAACCTATAGCAAAATTATAACAGGTATTGTGGATCGACTAAACGCAGGTGGTGTGCGTCAATATACAGTAAACAGTGCCATATACCTACGTGGCGACGATCATAACATTATATTAAATCAGGTAGGTAACAATAACACCATTGCTATGAAGGCCATAAGCCCAGATGTAGCAGCACAGGGAGTAGATATTACTATTCAACAATTAGGCAACAGTAATTTTGCTGATGTCCTATGCGGATCAGGATCAAGTTCAGCAGGAACAGCATTGACAGGTTGTAAAGATGCTGTGCTGAATTGGAAATTTACAGGTAATAGCAATACCATACAGTTTCGTGGCACAGGTGATGATCTAAACAGTCAAATCACAGTGACCAGTGGAAACAGCAATGAATTTAACATTGACTCTGTAGGTAATAAGCATAATCAAACTATCACCGTGGCAGGTAACTTCAATGTGTTTAATATCAGTCAAACAGGTAACAGCGCCTATGGTAGCAGTGTTTGGATGGATGTAAATGGAGCAAGTAATAGGTTCGCTATCAGTCAAGCAGGCACACAGGACAATGTAGTTAAAATTACCACTGTGGGCAGTAGCGGAGTTTGGAATATAATCCAAAGAACAACACCATAAGGAGTTGTCGTGCGTTATTACTTTTTAAGTTTATTATTTTGCGCCACCACGGCCTGGGCAGACATAGGTTCAGTTACAGAGATCACAGGCAGTGGCACAATAAAACGTGGTAAAGATTCTGTGACAATAGCCAAGGGAACGGTGATTCAAACTAATGATAAGATTGAAACAAAGAATGGCAAGGTTAAAATTACTTTTAAGGACAATACTACAGTATCAGTCACGGAACACAGTAGTTTGGTTATTGATGATTTTGTTTATGATCCTAAAAATGCTCAGGGAGGAAAACTTGGTCTAAAGGCCACTGGCGGCGCTGTGCGCTATGTAAGTGGTGCCATAGCCGGTGCTAACCCTAATGCTGTGAAAATTAATACACCAACTGCGGCAATCGCTGTGCGTGGCACTGACTTTGTCATGGCAGTCAATGAAGTAGGTGCATCAACTGTTATTCTTATGCCTCAGTGCGTAGGCGACGAGTGTAAAAGCGGGGCTATTGATGTAACCAGCGGTCCTAGCACCATTAATATGAATAGACCATATCAGGCAACCATGGTAGAAACAGCAGGTGCTCCACCGAGTCCACCTATAACGGTCAATCTGTTTAATACGCCAGTTGGCACAAACTTATTAGTAAGCCCACCGCCCACAATGAGTGGTGCTCCGTTGGTAGCAGCAGCAAGAGCAGCAGCAGCACAAGCAGGTGTTCCAGGAGTGAAGAAAGATGACTCAAAGAAAGAGAGCAAAGAAGAGAGCAAAGATGGTGGTGATAACTCAGAACAAGTCGCAAGTAACCAGGCGGCAGATGCTAAAAAGGCTCAACAAGCCCAGGCCTCTACTGACTCAAAAACCACAGTAGCACAGGCTGAAGTTAAAGAAGAAATTCCTGCATCAACTGCCAAGGAAGAAACCAAATCAGAAGATCCAGAATGGCTACGTAAAATATATAAAGATAAAAGTGAAACCAAACAGGTAGGTTGGGCAGTAGAATCAGTGAGTCAAAATGGTCGTAATGTTGCTCAGGTTTCACTACAAATGAACACACAAGTCCAAGTCAGTGTTACACAAGATATGATGAATATCAGTAACAATTTTAGTTCAGGACGCCCCCAAGGACAGATTATAATTAATCAAACATACAGATGAAATACGGATATAAATGGGTAACAGGATTTGGCATATTTGTTCTTATACTATGCCTAAGTTTAGTTTTTATAGCAGTCACTCCTGCACATGCCCAGTGGCGTGTTCAAGGCAGCGCTGATAATGGTTGGACAGTGGATGGCTATTGGAATAGTATTGCTATAGATGGCAATGGTAATAGTGGTGCTTGGTTTTATGCCTATACTTGGTTAAGATGGCCAGGCACTAACAACGGTATTAATAGAACTATAAACTTTGCCGCTGGCTATGATGATGAAGGATTTTTAAGGATTAATGGCCAGACCGTTGCTACCTATAACTGCTGTAATTATGGATTTGGTTCTTATACTGCTAAACCTGGTGATATTGTCAAAATAGAGTTTTGGGCTTACAACAGCGGAGGTCAAGACTGGAAATTTTGGGTATGGTGGGATCCAGAACTTGATGGAACTTATCAAGTTTTAGATAGTAATTATGTTATGGCAGTAGATCCCGCACAAGGAGGGGGTAGCGCCAATTGGTATAGCAGCAGTGAAACAGCCGCCGATCTCGCACAAAAAAACTCAGACCGTGCTCGTTTAGCAGCACTTCCTACAGGTAACAAAGTAAGCATTACACAAAGCGGTAATAACCCTACAGTAGATATTATACAAGAAGGTCCTGTTAATGTCATACAGGGTAGAGGTGGTCAAGGTGATGCTCAACTGATTGGAAACTTTAACACACTGAGAGTTCGTCAAGGAGATGGTGCGGGACGGAATCTTATAGAATTAGATGTAAATGGAACAAGCAATACTATTAGCCTATTACAAGGTTGGAACGGCACTTGGCCTAACGTATGGAAAGATGGCGTAGAGAGTGGCGGACATTTTATAGATTTGAAAGTTGTAGGAAGCACAAATACTGTACATTTTAATCAAACCAATGCAGGTGGTGCTAATTCAGGGCACTATAATCGAACTGAGATACTAGGTAATACCAACACAGTAAATGTTAATCAGGCCTGGGGAGCAGGTGTTTATCATACATTTTATGCGAATATCTCAGGTAATAGCAATTATATCAATGTGCTTCAAGGAGCAGCAGGTGCTCAATTTATGGATCTAGTTGTAGCAGGTTCGGGTCACACAGTAAACGCCACACAAACAGGAACAGGTAGCCATCGCGCCACAATCAACCTAGCCAATGCAGGTGGTGCTTCTACACTAAATCTTACTCAGCAAGGAACAATTAATCAAGTCTATAACATCACTCAAGCCTGCGCGAATATGAGTGGCTGCTCCGTAACAGTAACACAGGGTTCGCCATGAACGTAAACAATTTACATAAGGAAATTTGTCTACAAATATTTCGTGTAATTGAACTATGTTATAGTCAAGGCGTAACAACAACCTGGCGTGACATTTATCTATTTCTTAGACTACCTAAAAATATTTGGGAAGGTGACTCTGATTTAGATGAAAAAATCATAGTATCTTCAGATCAAGAGTTAGAAATGATCCGTGATCTTTTATTGGCAAACTTCTCTACAAAACATTAAATACAAACATAGGATCCTTACAGCAAACTATTTGGCCTTCTTAATCGCTACGTGTAGCGTGTAGATCTCCCAAAACGGATCCTGTTTATAAAGCAACTACATGAAAAAATTCTTATTAGTATTGTTGTTATTTTCATTCACTGCTCATGCTCAACAAACTGCCTATAAGGCCGTAATGTGCGCAGACACTCAATCTGTCATTACTGCTCTCACTGGAAAGGAATATAAAGAAAAACCATTCTGGATGGGAGTTGATCAAAAGGAACACACCTACAGCATATTCTATAACAAAGAAACTTCAGGCTGGACTATAATTGAGTTTAAAGGTAAGACTGCCTGTATCTTAGGTGCCGGTGAAGAAAGCCAACTAAGTCAAGAATTAAGCGGTAAAATGTAACACAGGGAGACGCAATGTTAGAAACTTGCTGCGATGTTTTAGCAGAAGCATACCATCGTAATTGGATTACCAGTAGAGACGGTAATCTCAGTATTAGATATCACGATCGTAATCATTTTTATATAACACCAAGTGGTGTGCGCAAACAAAAACTACAATACGACATGTTCAAAAAGATTCGTATTGCCAATAAGGGTACGACAGAATATCCTGAAGTTATAGAACAAGATGATATCAGTGGTAATTTACAGCCCAGTGGAGAACTGCCATTACATTGGGGACTACAACGCCAGATGGGACAGCACTCGGAAGATATTCGTGTGGTAGTTCATCTTCACCCAACATACACCATAGCAGCCATGCACCGTGGCATAGTGCTACAAGATCTGGTTAAAGACTTTCCTGAACTCAGTCGTTATACCAAGGTAGCACCTAATGTAGGAGATGTTGCTCCAATCAGCCAAGAACTAGCAGACGAATGCCACCGTGCCTTAGAATTAGATCAGTTCGGCAATATTGCCTATGACATAGTGGGTATTAAGGGACACGGTGTAGTTGCTATAGATACTACACCATGGCGAGCATTTGAACACATAGAACGCTTGGAACATATTTGCCAAATAGTCTTGGCCAGCGGTGTTAAATAGTGTATAATCGTTGTTTAGGACAAATACACAAGGACACACTATGAAGTATTTAATTGCTACGTTTGTAGCCTTTGGGCTACCAATTCTGATCGGCATTGGTTTATATTCTATCAAAGATCAGCACCATGCTGTAACCAATATATGTAATGAACAATTTTACCCAGATCTCTGCGGTAAAAAGACTGACAAAGAATCTTAATTTTTAACAGGAGACACAGACTATGTTTGGACTTATTAAATTCCTCATTGCTCTATATCGTGCTTTCGTAGCACTACTTGATCCCAATCGTAATGCTCTAAAAGATGCTCCACCACAGATCAAATATATCACCAGTGTGTTACTGGCCAGTTTTTGGGCAGTGGCATTTAGTCTGTGGGCAGGAGAACTCTATTTCATCGGCTATAATGTAATTGGACATGTAGCGGTAGTAAGTATGGCATTTGCCACTTGGTTGGTATTCCGTCACTTTAGAAAGACCTATACTAAAAGGTCGGAATACGATCTACTACGTGATCCTAACCGCTTGCCCAAATGTTACGAACTAACTGATGAAGAGAGACTACAGGCCGCACAGAAAGCAAGTTTTCAAAATTAAACCAAATCCCTGTATCTCGGCATTAAATATTCCATATTATGGCAACTATAAAGGCACAACATGGAATCAAGATACAGGGAACTAGAACACCTCATCACTAAATTTACCAGGCAAATACCCGATACTGAAGAATATAACACAAGACTAGCAGAAGAATTAGAACTAATAGCACAACTAGGTTTTGCCAAACACTTTCTCAGAGTTAGAGAAATACTGGACCTAACTCGAGACATTCCACACATAACCAGAGGTTCAGCAGGCTCAAGCCTGATCTGCTATCTAATGGCTATATCAGATGTAGATCCTGTTAAGGAACGCATACCCTTAGCACGTTTTATGAATCCTAAGCGTGACGACTTACCAGACATAGATCTAGACTTCCCTCACTGGCAACAAGAAACTGTGATGAACAGGATCTACAAACGATGGCCAGGACAATCAGCCCGTGTGTCAAACTATGTAACCTATAAAGAAAAATCTGCCATACGTGAGGCCGCTAAGAGATATGGTGCCAAGGGTAGACTACCTCGCAATATTGATCTCGATAAGGTTGTGCCCGAGTTTGCCGAAGATGCCAAAAGGCTAGTTAAAAAACTACTAGGTAAGAAACGCTGTATATCTAAACACTGTGGTGGCATACTGATCTTCGATCGATCAGTGCCTAAAAGCCTAATCAATGCCGAGAATCAAATTCTACTGGACAAGTATGAAATTGAAGATCTTGAACACTTTAAAATAGACATACTTGCCAATAGAGGACTGAGTCAACTATGGGAAATAGAACAACGTTCATTGTCTGACTATCCCGAACATGATGAGGCTACCAGCGAACTATTATGTCGTGGTGATATACTGGGTGTGACGCAGGGAGAAAGTCCTGCTATGAAGCGTCTGTTTCGTGCTATTCGTCCTAAGAGCAAGAGTGACTGCACCTTAGCCACAGCACTAATAAGACCTGTGGCTACACAAGGTCGTCGTAAGGCTTCATTCTTTCAAGACTGGTCAAAGGATGGATTTCAAGATACCATAGTGTTCGAAGATGATGCCATAGAACTTATATCAGAAATTCTAGGCTGTGATACGTATACCGCAGACATGTGGCGCCGTGCCTTTGCCAAAAAGAACGAAGAAAAGATGTTTGAGTTCCTACAACTAGTAGGGGATCATCCACGTAAGGACGATGTGTTTATGGCGCTGAAAGAACTGAGCCATTTCGGCCTATGTCGTGCTCATGCTATAAACTTAGGTAGACTAATCTGGGCTCTGGCCTATCAGAAGGCACATAATCCCGAAGCATTTTGGCGTGCTGCTCTAAAACATTGTCAAGGATCATATGCTCGTTGGGTCTATTGGCAAGAAGCAAAGTTAGCAGGTGCTGTGCCTTCCATAGGTCAAGGTGGTGAAATTGAGGATCTAATGAAAATGGGTCGGTGGCGTTCAAAGAGTTTTATACCTGTGTGCCAAGAAGTACGCAAGCCTGGGCAGGTAGAGTTCTGTGGATTGGTAGCAAACTATCGTGTGTTTAAATCAAAGCCCAAAGAGTATATCACATTCGTCACACTGGGCACAGGCAATGGTCGTTACTTGGATGTGGTTCTACCTCATGCTGTGAGCCTACATGAACACCCTATCATATGGGGAACGGGCAAATTGGGGTATAAAAATAACACAGAATATGTTACAGTATACAAGCATAAAAGAATCAAACTACAAGAATTAGTATGAAATTAAAATTGGCTTTGTTCAATCATCACCCTGAATGTAGTATCGACTGCTGTAATGGCATGGTTGAAGCATTGTCACCTTATTATAAGATTGATCTATTTACAAAAGAACAGTTTAACCGCGTCATTCTTAAAGACTACACTGCTGTAATGTTTCCAGGAGGTATTGGAGATAGTCATACTCATTATAATTTTTTTACTCGACGTCAAGGAAATATGATGGCAGAGTATATTGAATATGGAGGAAAGTATCTAGGCATATGCATGGGAGCATATTGGGCAGGCCCTTGGTACTTTGATCTACTAGAGAATATCGATGTTGTTCAATATATAAAACGTCCTGGTGCAGATGTGAAACGATCGTACGCTACAACTGCTGATATAACTTGGTATGATGAACACTACGACATGTTTTTCTATGATGGGTGTACTTATATAGGTAATGAGAGGACATTTGAAACGATTTCAAGATATGCCAACGGCGATCCTATGGCAATCATTCAAGGTAATATCGGACTAATTGGATGCCACCCCGAAAGCCAAAATTATTGGTACAGGAAGAAATTTATGAAAAATCGATGGCACAATAATCAACATCATGAACTTCTTTTAGATTTTGTAAACACATTGATAAACAAATGATTAAATCACGACTACAAATATATACAGGTAAAGATGTTAAAGACCCTGCCTACATAGTGGGAGAACGTGCCGCACTGAAAGAACTGGCACAGGCCCTGATTCAGGCCGCAGATAG
>Ga0214917_10001153_pt1 | contig 34451 bp, 35 predicted proteins | sample LL_1208_BB_MetaG_FD_177983 | JGI IMG/M metagenome (GOLD analysis project Ga0214917, IMG submission 177983) | Freshwater microbial communities from Lake Lanier, Atlanta, Georgia, United States - LL_1208_BB | ecosystem: Environmental > Aquatic > Freshwater > Lake | place: USA: Georgia | collected... | reverse complement strand
TCCGGCGGATTGTGCAGGAGGTCGTGCGGGAGCTGGGATTAAAGGTGGTGCTGCGTTTTGGCAAAAAGAAGGCGGCGGAGGGGGAGCCCGGATTTCTGGTGGCCGACGCCCGTAAGGCTCGCCGGCAGCTCGGCTGGGCTCCCCAAGAGAACCTTGCGTATGCGGTTTGGCGCCTGGCCCGGGCCTCCTTTCCGCGCCTTGATTTGCCGGAGCCATCAAAGAAGGCACGGACCCGATGAGTCAGACGTCCGGTCCCGAACTTTCCGTGATTCTTCCCGCCTATGAGGAGGGGGAAAACCTCGCCTGGTTCCTGCCCCGGCTCCGTGCGGTTCTCGGGGATCTGGGGGTTTCGCACGAAATTTTGGTCATCGACACCTTTGCCCCGATGGATGCCACGCCCGATGTCTGTCGGGAAAACGGGGTACAATATTATCCCCGTGAGGGTGGCAACCTGTACAGCCACGCGGTGAAAACAGGAATCGCCAAATCCAAAGGAAGACGGGTGGTGATGATGGATTGCGACGGCTCTCACGACCCTCAGGTGATTCAAAAATTGTGGGCGGAGAGGGACCACGCGGATCTGGTGATCGCCTCCCGCTACGTGCGCGGGGGACACACCGAAAATCCGGCGATCCTGATCGCCATGAGCCTGCTGGTGAATCTGGTCTTTCGCTGGGTCCTGCGTCTCCATTGCCGGGATGTCTCCAACAGTTTTCGTCTTTACCGGGGGGATCCCCTCCGGGCCCTCCGGTTGGAGTGCGCCAACTTCGACATCGTGGAGGAGATTCTCATCAAGCTTTCCTTCGGGCGGTCCGATTTCACCGTCCGCGAGGTTCCGTTCACCTTCGGGCGGCGCCGCGCCGGCCGGACGAAAAGGGATCTCGTGGCCTTTGCCTTGAGCTATCTTGGCACCTTGGCGAGGTTTCACCGGATGGAGAAACGGTTCCAAAAAAAGCCGGCATGAAAAAGTTCCTGATCACGGGGGGTTGTGGTTTCTTCGGCGCCAACCTGGCCGCGCGGCTGCTCGAGCGGGGGCACCCGGTGGTTCTTTTCGACAACATGTCCCGCGAGGGTGCCGAGCCGAACCTCGCTTGGCTGAGAAGCTTGGGAAAACCCGAGGTCCACACCGGCGATATCCGCGATGCCGCCCGGGTGGCCGATCTGTTGCGTGAGACCCGTCCTGATGCCGTCTTCCATCTGGCCGGTCAGGTGGCTATGACCACCTCCGTCAAAAGCCCGGTGGACGACTTTTTAATCAACGCGGCCGGCACGGTGAACCTGCTGGAGGCTTTGCGGCAACACCGGCCCGAGGCGTCCTTGGTCTACTCTTCCACCAACAAGGTGTACGGGGCCCTGCAGGGGGTGCAGCTGGTGGAGGAGGCGCGGCGCTACTCCTCCCCAAGCCATCCCCGCGGGGTGGGGGAAGATCAGCCGTTGGATTTTCGGACTCCGTACGGATGTTCCAAAGGGGCCGCCGACCAGTATGTGTTGGAGTATGCGCGGACCTATGGGCTGAGGACCGCGGTGTTCCGGCACTCCACCATTTACGGGTGTCACCAGCACTCCACCTTCGACCAAGGTTGGGTGGGTTGGTTTTGCCGGCAGGCGCTGGAGCAGAAGGTCAGGCCGGGGGCTCCGGCCTTCACCATTTCCGGGGACGGCAAGCAGGTGCGGGACCTGTTGTATGCCGACGATGCCGTGGACTGTTACCTCTTGGCGGAGGAGCGGATCGAGGCGATCCGGGGCCGTGCTTTCAATCTGGGTGGAGGGATGGCCAACAGTTCCTCGTTGCTGGAGCTCTTTGATCATCTGGAGCAGGCGTTGGGCATCCGCCTTCGTTATGAGAAACTCCCTTGGCGCCATGAGGATCAGCGTTTTTTTGTCGCCGATGTGGCGGCGATCTCCACGGCCTTGGGTTGGTCCCCGAAAGTTGGAAAGATAGTTGGAGTGGAAAGGGTTCTCGGGTGGGCCCAAATCAGATGACGGAGACCAGAGGACAGAGGATGGAAATCAAAGTGACGGAATCAAAAGAGCAGAGGCCAGAGGTCGGGGGTCAGAATTTGAGTCGTGTCTTTGCGATGATTGTTGACATGACCATAAACATGACCTAGATAGTCAATATGATCCAAATCAACATAAATGAGGCAAAATCAAGGCTTTCCAAATATGCGAAATTGGTGAAGTCTGGGGAGACAGTTGTTTTGTGTGAACGAAACAAGCCTTTTGCGGAGATTAGGCCGTTGGATCGAAAGGGGTCGGCTCCCCGGGTTTTTGGTTTGTCCAAGGGCGTCTTCAAGCTTGGGCCGGAATTTTTCGAGGCGGATGCTGAAATCCCAAAAATGTTTGTTGGAGATTAAAAAAAGCGATGGCTGGAAGCTACCTCTTGGACACCGCTCCCCTGCTTTACCTGATGGGGCAGGAGGATTCCGTGCCGGTTTCCGTTCGCCGGGAACTGGCGGATCCCAAGGCGGAGGTTTTCTACAGCCAAATCAGCTTGTGGGAGATTCAGATCAAATATCAGCTGGGAAAGGTGTCCATGGCGGACGAGCCGGCCGTGGTGCTGCCGCGCGAACTGGCCCGGTACGGTTTCAGCCAGCTGGATCTCACGGACGCGGCCATCTATGGATTGTCCCGGTTACCGCCGGTGCACCAGGATCCTTTCGACCGGATTCTCATCGTTCAGGCAAAGCTCACGGGATCGACCCTTGTTTCGCCCGACAAAATTTTTTCTCAATATCCCGTCAACGTGCGTTGGGGGTAACTGGGAAAACCTGCTGAGCGCAGGAAACCACAAAGCGGAAAAAAGCCGGATTGGTTTCGCCCAAAAAAGAGGCGATCAACCAAAGGCGGCAGCTTGTTTAAAAGAAAAAAATCGTATGAAATTTGAGGTGAGCGTAATCGGGTTAGGATATGTCGGACTTCCGTTGGCCCTCCAATTCGCGAAATCCGGCTGCCGGGTGTTGGGACTCGATGTTGATCCCGCCAAAATCGGCGAAATTGAATCTGGCCTGAGCTACATCCGCCATATTCCAGCTGAAGCTGTTTCGACCCAGGTAAAAGCTCGCCAATTCTTTGCCTCCTCCGACTATTCTAGGATCAAATACAGCGAGGCCGTGGTCATCTGCGTTCCCACCCCACTCAATAAAAATCGGGAGCCCGACATCTCTTTCATTCTAAGAACCGGGGAAGCAATCGCCCCATATCTAAGGCCGGAAGACGGTGGGAGAAAAAAGCTGATCGTATTGGAATCAACAACCTATCCAGGCACTACGGATGCGGATCTTAGGAAAGTTTTGGAAAAAGGGAGTGGGTTGCAAGCAGGAAAAGATTTCCATCTGGCTTACTCGCCGGAGCGGGAGGATCCGGGAAATCCAAAAAGCAAGGTGGCGGAAATCCCGAAGGTTGTGGGGGGATTGACCCCAGCCTGTCTGGAGCGCGCCAAGGAGCTTTACGGAAAAGCTATCAAAATGCTGGTTCCCGTAAGCTCCACCCGGGCGGCGGAAGCCACCAAGCTGATGGAAAACATTTTTCGGTCCGTGAACATCGCTTTGGTCAACGAACTGAAAATCATTTACGGCTCGATGGAGATCGACATCTGGGAGGTCATTGAGGCGGCCAGGACCAAGCCGTTCGGCTTCATGCCTTTTTACCCGGGGCCTGGCCTTGGGGGGCATTGTATTCCGATTGACCCCTTTTACCTTACCTGGAAAGCCCGGGAATACGGACACCCGACCCGTTTCATTGAGTTGGCAGGAGAAATTAACACCGCGATGCCGGAACATGTGGTCCAGAAGGTGGCGGAAGCCCTGAATTCTGTCGGCAAACCTATCCTAGGCTCGAAAATTCTGCTTCTGGGTCTTGCCTATAAGGCCGACGTGGACGACGATCGCGAAAGTCCGAGTTACATCCTTATTGAAAAGCTGGAAGCAAGGGGATCGACCGTTTTATATCATGACCCGTACATCCCCGAGATTCGGATGACCCGGGAGCATAAATCATTGGCGGGGCGAAAGTCGGTGCCCTGGGACCACTCTTGTGATCTGATTCTTGTTTCCACGGCCCACTCTTGCTTCCGGGAAAAAGACTTTTCTTCCTGCAAGGTTCCGGTGGTGGACACCCGCAACCTGATCCCGCCGACGCGGCGGCCGCGCGCTTACTTCCAGGCCTAGATTGCCCGTTCTCCGCGAGCTTCCCCGGCGCTTCACGGCTGTGGTGCAGGCGCGTTATGGGTCCCAAAGATTTCCCGGTAAGGTGCTGGCGGATTTTCGCGGAAAAAAAATCTTAACCCACGTCCTTGAGTCCGTTGGGGAGGGATGTGGGCGGGAGAACGTGGTCTTGGCCACGAGTGACACAAGCCAGGACGATCCCGTGGCCGGATTTGCAGCCGGGGCCGGATGGAGGGTGCATCGGGGAAGTCTTGAAAATGTCTGGTCCCGCTTTCGGGAAGTCGCCAAGACCACCCAAGCGGATTGGATTATTCGGATCTGTGCCGACAGCCCCTTGATGTCTCCTGCGCTGATTCAGACCATGATGGGCTTAGTCCAGCCTGACCTTGATTTGGTCACGAACGTCCACCCCCGCTCCTTTCCTCGCGGCCATAGCGTTGAGATCCTGAATCAACGTCTTTTTAGGGAAGAAAAGTATTTTCCCCAGACCGATGGGGATCGGGAGCATGTCACCCCCCAACTGTATCGTATGGCCGGAGTCAGGATCCTGAATCATTTGAATCCAACGGGGGATCAGTCGCCCCTGGCTTGGAGCGTGGAGGAGCCCGGGGACATCGGGAGACTTGAGAAATTATGCGACGGTTGATCCAGGTGGGGGTGATCGGGCTGGGGGTCGGGGAGCAACATGCCCGCGCCTGGTCTTGTCAACAAGGAGCATCGCTGGTGGGGGTTTGCGATCGCAACAGGGAAAAAGCGCGGCGAGTTTCGCGCGAGTTAAAAACCGGAACCTTGCAGGGGTGGAGTGACCTCATAAAGCATCCGGGACTCGACGCGGTCTCCATCGCAACTTTTGACCAACAACATGCCCGACAGGTTCGGGAGGCGTTGCTGGCCGGCAAACATGTTTTTGTGGAAAAACCGCTTTGCCGCACCGAGAAAGAGCTAAAAATAATCCGCAAGGTTTGGGCACTGAAAAAACCGGCCTTGATGGCAAATCTGGTTCTCCGGGCTGCCCCTCTGTATCGATTCCTCAGTCAAATCATCGCGGCGGGGAAACTGGGCGAAATTTACGCCATGGATGGGGATTATCTTTACGGGAGAATCCATAAGATCACCGGAGGGTGGCGTTCCCGGGACAAAACCTATTCGGTCATGGCCGGGGGAGGGGTTCATCTGCTCGATTTGATTCTTGGGTTTGCCGGCGAGAGACCCGCCACGGTGACCGCCGCGGGTAACCGGATCTCCACTCGCGGGAGCCGGTTTCGTCGCAAGGATTTTGTTTCTGCGGTTTTTGAATTTCCTTCCGGACTTGTCGCCCGGATCACCGTTAATTTTGGTTGCGTGCATCGCCACCAGCATTCTCTGCGAATTTTCGGCACCCGGGGCACTGTGATTGTCGATGATGCCGGCGCCCGTTGGCACCGGTCCCGCCGACCCGATGCCCGGGCCCGCGATTTGCGGTGGAGGCGCCTGCCGGCTTCCAAGGGCGAGCTGATCCCCGAGTTTGTTGGTCTCATCCGCAGTGGGGCTGCCACGAGGCAAAAGGCGGCGGAAAGGGAATTTTGCCTCGCGGCCTGCCTGATAGCGGCGGACCGCGCCCTGAAAACCAGGCGTCAGCAGAAGGTCTAGTTCAGTGTCAGAACAGAAAAAATCCCCGGAAATTCCCTTTGGGCGCCCTTGGATCGGGCGCGAGGAGAAGGAAGCCGTGCTGGCCGTGCTGGATAGCCCGGTCCTCACCCACGGGCCAAAAGGGAAGGAGTTCGAAAAAGGTTTCGAAGCCTTCATGGGGGGCGGTCATGCCATCAGCACCAGTTCCTGCATGGCGTCCTTGCATTTGGCCGCGCTGGATTTGAAGTTGGGTCCGGGGGATGAAGTCTTGGTCCCGGCGATGACGCACGTGGCCACGGTTCATGCGGTTGAATTGACCGGAGCGAAACCGATATTTGTCGACTGCGAAACGGTCACCGGGAATGTCGATCCGGCAAAACTTGAGGCCGCTCTGACCCCCAAGATGAAGGCCGCTTTTATCGTTCATTTCGCCGGGATCCCTGCCGACATGGAAAAAATTCTTCGGATTACCGGGGCGCGGGGAATTCCCGTGGTGGAGGACTGTGCTTTGGCGGTGGGGGCCAGAATTGGAGGAACCCATGTGGGCCTGCTGGGAATCCTCGGTTGTTACTCCTTCTATCCGGTTAAGCACATCACCACGGGGGAAGGGGGCATGCTTGTTTCCAGTGATGCCAACCGGCTGAATCGGATCGCCCGCTTTCGTGCTTTCAATGTGGATCGCAACCACGCGGAGCGATCGATCCCGGGTTATTATGAGGTCACCGGCGTGGGAATGAACTACCGGATGAGCGAATTGCAGGCGGCGCTGGGATGTGCCCAGATCAAAAGAATTCCTGAGATTTTGAAGCGGCGGGCCGCCAATTTTGCAGTGCTACGCCAAGGGTTGAGCCAAAGAGAGGATCTGGCCCTGTTGGACTCCCCCGGGCTGGGTCGCACCTCCTCCCACTACTGTGCGGTGGTCTTGCTCAAGGGACGTCTTGGAAAAAAAAGAAATGAGCTTGCGCAAAAGTTGAACGCCAAAGGGGTGGGCACCAGCATTTATTATCCCCACCCTGTGCCCCGCTTCCGGTATTACGCCGAAAAGTACGGGTATCAGGCCGGGCGTTTTCCCGGTGCGGAGGCCGTGGCTGACGCTTCTGTTTCGCTGCCTGTCGGTCCGCATCTCGACGAAAGACAAATGGCGGTTATTCTAAAGTCCTTGCATGAGGCCCTGCGGGAAATTCAATGAAAGCTTTGCCTGAGTTGCGTGGGAAAAAAATTGTCCTGATCGGGGGAGCCGGTTTCATCGGCCATCACTTGGCGCTGGAGCTCAAGCGTCAGGGCGCGGAAGTCTCCGTGATTGACGGGCTTCAGGTCAATAACCTGCTTTCCCTTCATTGTGAAACCTGCACCAATGCCGAGCGGAATCTTTATCTGGCGATTCTCAACGAAAGAATCGAGCTTTTGAGGAACGCTGGAGTGCCCCTCTACGTGGAGGATGCTAGGGATTACTTGCGCCTCAGCATGTTGCTTGGGAAGTTAAGATCAGATGCAGTTGTACTGTTGGCTGCCGTGGCTCATGCCAGTCGCTCGAACAAGGATCCATTTCACACCTTTGATCACAGTTTCCGTACTTTGGAGAACGCGCTCGATGCCTCCCGAGGCAGGGTAAAACATTTCGTCTATTTTTCCTCCAGCATGGTTTACGGTAATTTTGAAGCTGATGCGGTGGACGAAACCAGTTCCTGCAATCCGTTGGGAATTTACGGGGCATTAAAATTCGGCGGAGAAAAACTAGTGATTGCCTACCAGCAGGTTTTCAAAATGCCCTATACGATTATCCGTCCCTCCGCACTATACGGCGAACGTTGCATCAGCCGGAGGGTCGGGCAAGTCTTCATCGAAAACGCCCTGCGGGGGCAGGATCTGGTGCTGAAAGGCGACGGCAAGGAGAAACTGGATTTCACTTACATCGGGGATCTGGTCCAGGGGGTCTGCCTCTGCCTGGCGAATCCCGCCAGCCACAACCAGGTTTTCAATTTGACCGCGGGGCAGGGAAGATCCCTCAACGAGATGGCGGAAATCGTCCGCAGTCGGCACCCGAAGATCAAGGTCCACCACATTGAGCGGGACGGCCTGATGCCCGAACGTGGAACTCTGAGCGTAGCCAAGGCAGGAAAACTGGTCGGTTACCAGCCTTCCTGGCCGCTGGAAAAGGGCATGGTCCGCTATATGGACTGGTACGAGGGGATTTTTCAAAGGGTCAAGGCCATGCCCCATGCGCCCGCTGAGCCACAGGTGAACGAATAGTCTCTTGGGCTGCTTTCACAACGACAGTTGGCTTTCGGAACAAATCGGCAAACCCGCTTACCGTCTTTCCCGCCTCCCTATCGACCGTCTGCCAGCAGGACCCTGCTTCTGCTACATGAGGATTCCGGAATCGGAACCCCAGGAAAGTCAGACCCTCAAGGCCGCAGGTTTCACCCAAGTGGAAACCCTTTTGACATACGAAAAGCAGCCGTCTGAGCAAGCGGCCGATGACCCGCGTCTCCGGGAAGCCCGTCCCACGGACCGTGAACGGGTAAAAAAAATTGCCGGCCGTTCTTTCCGCTTTTCCCGTTTCCATGTCGATCCGGGCTTCGGCCCAGGCGCCGGGAATCGGATCAAAGAGGCCTGGGCCGAAAATTTTTTTCGGGGCGTAAGGGGAGATAGGATGTTGGTGACGGAGGAATCCGGGAATTTGAACGGATTTATTCTTCTTCTGGAAAAACCTGAGGGCGTGGTGGTGGATTTGATTGCCGTGGATCCTGCTTTTCAGGGTCGGGGTCTAGGTACGGCCTTGTTGCTTGGTGCGGAAACGAAAGCGCGCCACATATCCGCTGGAACGCAACAAGCCAACTTGGCCTCATGCCGTCTGTATCAAAAATGCGGTTATACGGTCGAAAAAAGGGAATGCGTGTTCCATCTCCATCGATGAAAATTGGGGATTTTGATACTGAAAAAAAGGTTTTTGTCATCGCCGAGATCGGCAACAACCATGAAGGATCTTTTGCGGAAGCCAAAAAACTAGTTCATGCGGCCGCCGAAGCCGGAGCGGATGCGGTCAAGTTTCAGACTATCGTTCCCGAAAATCTTGTCTCGGCCGATCAGCAGGATCGGCTGCAGCAGTTAAAAAGGTATGCGCTTTCCTTTCCGCAATTTCAGGAGCTTCAGAAGGAAGCGACCCGGGCAGGCATTCTTTTTCTCTCCACCCCTTTTGATCTCGACTCCGTGGAGTTCTTGAAGGATCTCGTTCCTGCCTACAAAGTTGCTTCTGGGGACAGCAATTTTCTGGATCTTCTCCGTAGAATTGCTGCAACGGGAAAACCGGTCATGGTGTCCACCGGTCTTTCCAATGAGGCGGAAAAAGCAGGGTTGCGGGAATTCTTTCATTCTGCATGGCGTTCTGCTGGGCATGTGGATCCCGGGCTGGGCCTTCTTCACTGTGTCACGGAATACCCGACCCCTGACGAGCGGGCCGGCCTTCAATATTTGAAGGCCCTCGGAGAAATGCAGGATATAACCCCGGGTTACTCTGACCACACCTTGGGAATTGAGGCGGCGGTTTTGGCAGTGGGCATGGGGGCAAGGATCATTGAAAAGCATTTCACGCTGGATAAAAATAAGACCACTTTTCGTGACCATGCCCTCTCCGCCGATCCGGCAGAATTTATAGCCTTGGTGAGTCGAATTCGGCGCGCTGAGGCCTTCCTCGCCCCCGTCCAGCAACAGGAGGCTCCCGCGGTCATGCCGGCGGCCCGCCGGTCTGCAGCCGCAAGGCAGGATTTTAAGGTCGGACATAAAATTAAGGAAGGAGACATCCTTTGGCTAAGGCCTGGTCGAGGTTTTCCTCCCGAAAGCCAGGCCCAGCTACTGGGTCGGTTTTTAGTTCGGCCGGTCTCGAAAGGGCACCTTTTTTCTCAAGAGGATTTTCAATCCTGATGTGTGGGGTGGCGGGATTTCTTGGGCAAGCCCCCTTGCCGGAGGAAAGGGTTGCCAAAGCTCTGCAAAGGATGAAACGACGCGGGCCTGACGCACAAAAATGTGAGACTTTTCCGGCAGGTGGCCAACGGAAAGCCTATCTGCTTCATGCCCGGCTCTCCATCCTGGACCTGGATCCTCGATCGGATCAGCCTATGACCAGGGGTGGATGCCACCTGATTTTCAATGGGGAGATTTACAATTATTTGGAGTTAAAGAAGGAATTGCAGGCGCGGGGGCGACAATTTCTCACCACCTCCGACACGGAGGTGCTTCTGGAAGCCTACCTCGAATTCGGAGAGCACTGTGTGGAAAAGTTTGAAGGAATGTGGGCGTTCGCGGTTTGGGACAGCCGAAGACAAATCCTCTTTCTTTCCCGGGACCGTTTTGGGGAAAAGCCCCTTTATTTCGCCGAGCGGCCAGAAGGGTTTTACTTTGCCTCGGAGACCGGGATTTTAAGGGAGCTGGCAAACTGGAAGCCCCGGGTGAACATGAACCAAGTCCGGCGCTACCTCACCTTGGGCTATAAATCCCTTTACAAGCACGGGGAGGGATTCTGGCTGGGGATTCAAGAGGTGCCTGCCGGCCACTCCGCCTCGTTTTCGCCGGGGCAGGGCCTGCGCATTTGGCGGCATTGGGATTGCCGACCTCCGGCTGTTCGGGAGCGGCCCCGCGCTGAAATCCTGAATGAAGTCAGGCAAGCCCTGCGAAAGAGCATTGAGATCCGGTTGCGTTCCGATGTGCCCCTGGCTTTTTGCCTCAGCGGGGGAGTGGATTCGGCCGCCTTGGTCTCCATCGCTGTCAAGGAATTCAACTGCCGGGCCACGGCCTTCTCGATCTTGGACCAAGACCCCCGCTACAATGAAGGTGATAATATACGGGCTACGGTGGAGGATCTTCAAATTCCCTGGCATTCGATTCAACTGAGCACCGAAGGCACTCTGAATCGGCTCCGGGATCTCGTGGCCTATCACGACTCTCCCGTGGCCACGATGACCTATCTCGTCCACTCCATGATCAGCGAGGAGGTGCATCGCAACGGCTTTAAGGTGGCTTTTTCCGGGACCTCGGCAGACGAGCTTTTTACAGGATATTACGATCATTACCTTCTGCATCTGGCGGAAATGAAAAGCCAAGGGAACGATCGGGAGTGGCGTGTCGCATGGGAGACCCACATCTTGCCCACAGTGAGAAACCCCTGTTTTCAGGATCCGGACCTGTATGTGAAAAACCCCCGTGCGCGAGAACACATTTATGATCATCAGGAACTCCTCAGGACAGCCCTGCGGGACCCCTGGCAGGAACCTTTCGAGGAGGAGGATTACGGACAGCCTTTGCTGCGCAACCGCATGCTGAACGAACTTTTTACGGAAAACACGCCTGTGGCCCTGCATGAGGACGATCTCAATTCCATGCGCTATTCGGTGGAAAACCGGAGTCCTTATTTGGATACAAATCTGTTCCACGCGGCTTTTGCCATCCCGGCCCGGGAGCTGATCCGAGACGGCCACGCCAAATCCGTCTTGCGCGATGCGGTCCAAGGGATCTTGAATGAGACCGTCCGCACAGATCGAAGAAAAAAAGGGTTCAACGCCTCCCTAAACAGTCTCTTTCCGGTCAAGGATCCAGGGTTCCGCTCCTTTTTGCGGGATCCTGCTTCTCCGCTCTCTGGCTTGGTAAGCTGGCAGACCATTGATCCATGGTTGGAGGAAGACCCCGCTCCCAATCACCTCGGGAAATTTCTTTTTAATCTAATCAATCTGCGACTTTGGTTTGAGGTGGCTGCATGAACTATTGCCGGATATGTATTCTTCCGGACACGCGTCCCAACCTGAAAATCGATGCGGACGGGAACTGCAACTGCCCTGCTTCCACCAAGGCCCGCCCGGTGAACTGGAAGCAAAGAAAAGCGGCTTGGCGGAAACTGGTGCAGGAGGTCCGGGCCAAGCGGGCGTCCTATGACTGCGTGATTCCTGTAAGCGGGGGAAAGGACAGCACATGGCAGGTAATTACCGCGTTGGAGTGGGGGCTAAGGCCTCTAGCGGTGACTTGGAAAAGTCCCGCGCGCAACCGGCTGGGCGAGGCCAACCTGCAAAATCTGATCCGGCTGGGGGTGGACCACATCGACTTCACCATCAACCCCAAGGTCGAGAAAAAATTCACGTGGAAAGCCTTTGAAAAGCTGGGTAGCCCGGCCATTCCCATGCATATGGCCTTGCATGCCATTCCGTTGCGGGTGGCGGTCAATTACCGAATCCCCATGGTTCTCTGGGGCGAAAACTCGGCTTACGAATATGGCGGGGATGAAGATAAAAATCTCAAGGGAACGCAGCTAACTCCTGAATGGTTCCGTAGGTATGGGGTGACCCACGGAACCCGGGCGGAAGATTGGGCAGGGCCTGGCTTAACTCTGGAGGAGCTGACTCCCTACCGGTTTCCTTCTGCCCGGGAGCTCCAACGATACCCGGTTCGGGCAGTATTTCTGGGGCAGTTTTTCCCATGGGATCCGCTCAAAACCTTCCAGGTGGCCCAGAGGCACGGTTTCCAGGCGGCTCCAAAACCCAAAACCGGTTTTTACAAATTCGCTGATATCGATGACAGCTTTCTCATCACCGTCCATCACTGGATGAAATGGTATAAATTCGGATTTACCCGTCTTTGGGACAATCTCTCCCAAGAAATCCGACGGGGGCGGATGACGCGTGCTCGGGCCATTCGGGAGGTGAAAACGCGGGGCGAGGAGCTTCCCCTTGTGGAGATCAGGGAGTTTTGCCGTTACGCGGGCGTTTCGCCGAATCGATTTATGAAAGTGGCGAAAAAAGTCCGAAATCGGAAAATCTGGAAACGGGGCCCGCGTGGCCGTTGGGTCCTGCGGGACTTCCTGATTTCCGGTTGGTCGTGGCGGAAGGGAGAGGTGCTTTGAAGTTCCTGCCGCAACAGCCTCCGAGGGCGTTTCAGGTCGGCTCACAAGGGCAGATCACCATTTTTGATCACGGTAAAATCGATCTGCAACCGAACGAGCAGGTCACTTTTGTCCTGCCTCAAGGGGGCGAATATGACGTCACCCGGAAAGAGTGGGGATTTTATGCCACGCCATCCCTGAACGGCCGGTTGGAGCAGTTCGGCCTCCGGGGGGTGCTGATTAAAAACCGGGGTACGGGGCGATTCTTTGTCCTGCTGGTGCAAAAGGAAAAAGAGGTCGCCTTTGAACAATATTGCCAGACAGAAAATCTTGTGGCGGTGGCTTGGTTGGATTCAACGGCGGCCCTGGAATCCTTTGAAAAGAAGGCTCGTTTCTGAAATCGGCCTCCGGACTGACTTGCCCCTGTGATCGACCCGACCCCGTGCCGGCATTTCAATACGATCAACCACCGGAAGGCGAGACCCGTTTCCACTGGTCCGGGCAGATTTATCGCCGTGGATATCACCGTTGCCGCCACTGCGGCCATTGGTCTGCCGACATCCAGATGGATCTGACCGATTTTTATCGGGGTGGATACATGAACGGGACGTATGGCCTGCGGATGCAGGAGACCTTTCGGCGCATCCTGACGTTGCCCCCGGAAAGGTCTGACAATACGGCCAGGGTGCACCGGGTTTTGAAATTTGCAGAGGACCTCTGGGGTAAAGGCAAGTCTCCGTCCCTTTTGGATGTGGGCTCAGGGCTGGCCGTTTTCCCTTTGCGGATGCGGGAAGCCGGCTGGAAGGTTGCGGCCTTGGATCCGGATCCCCGGGCCGCAGTGCACGCCCGCGAACAGGCCGGCGTGCAGGCCATTCACGCCGATTTTCTTGAATACGAGCCTGGGGAAGGCGACCAATTTGATATGATCTCAATGAACAAGGTTCTGGAGCATGTGGAAAACCCGGTGGCGATGCTGGCTAGGGCCCTTCGGTGGATCCAATCAGGAGGGGTCGCTTATCTTGAGGTTCCAGACGCTTCCGCCGAACGCCTCGGTCCCGGACGGGAGGAATTTTTTATTGAGCACCTTCACATTTTCAGCCCAGAGAGCCTCCGTTTGGTAATTGAAAAATCGGGATGGGCTCCTTTGCAGATTACCCCTCTCCGCGAAGCCAGCGGCAAGTTCACTCTGGCCGGATTTGCTAAAAACAAGTGAATCCCCAGACAACGTTTCCCAGTCTCAGGAAAATTCAGCAAAAAGTATCCCGCTGTTACTCCACTTGGGGGAAAACCTATTTCCAAGATTACTACCGATCCGCATCCGCCTACCCTCCAGTCCATTTAAACATTGTGAGGAATGAGTTGCGCCGCCACGGCGCTGGTAACATTTTGGACGCTGGATGCGGGCCCGCATCCATGCTGCGGGGGCTGAAGCAGTTTGGTACAAGGAGATTTGGTTTCGATCTTACGCCCGGGATGGTGGAGGAAGCCCAAAAAGTCCTGGCACGGCAAGGGGTGCCTGCAAGCCACGTGTGGCAAGGAAGCGTGCTCCAGAAATCCTCTTACCTAAGGCCGGGCACAAAAAAAACCGGAGGGTTTGAAGCGGTTCTCTGCTTTGGCGTTCTGCCCCATATTCCACCGCAAAAGGACGCCGGGGTTTTTTCAATGCTTCGGGCCAGCGTGGCTCGGGGAGGCCTCGCGCTGGTGGAGGCGCGTAACGAGTTCTTTGCTCTCTTTACGTGCAACCGCTACAGCCACCAATTTTTTGTTGATCGCCTGATCCGGCCAAGGGAATGGAGGGGAATTCGGGGCCAAAAAGAAAAAAATCTGGAAAGAAGAATTTCTACCCTGCGAAAACATTTCCGGATGGATCTGCCACCGGTTCGGCGGGGCAAAGCCGGGGAGCCCGGTTACGATGAGGTTTTGTCCCGCACCCATAATCCCCTGGTCGCGGCCCGGCAGTTTGCCCAAGCGGGATTCCAGGATGTCGAAATCCTCTTTTACCACTATCACTGCCTACCTCCGATGTTCGAGGCCGGGGCTCCGGTCTTCTTTCGAAGACAAAGCCTTCGCATGGAAAACCCCCGGGATTGGCGGGGCCACTTTATGGCTTCCGCCTTTATTTTGAAGGGAATCGCCGCCTGATTTCAGACAACGGTTACGGGCGTTTCAACATCTGGGTGCACAGCTCCACAGTTAGGGAGCTGTATCGCCGACGTTGCCGGCGTGAGGAGCCGGAGATGGACAGTGCCCGCCAGGCTGCCTCTTTGCTTTCCCCTTTTGCCAAAAAGGGCCAACTCCTGTTGGATGCCGGTTGCGGGAGTGGTTACTTTTATCATTCTATCCGGGCAATGGAGCTGGATTACTTGGGGGTGGATGCTTCTCCCGGCCTGATCCGAATTGGCCAGGAGGAAATGCCCCCTTTTGGCTGTCCTGCGGGAAAACTGATGTGCGCCCGGATCGAGGACCTGGAGGGGGAGGTTGACCACGTGGTTTGTCTGAATGTGTTGTCCAACCTGGATAACTTCCATCGCCCCCTCGAGCGGCTCCTGCTCATGACCCGCCATACTCTGATTCTCCGTGAATCTATTTGGGGTAACCCGTCCGAGTATTTGTATGTGGAGGACAAGTTTCTCGACCCGGAGAGCCGATTATTCGTCCACGTAAATACCTATAATGAAAAGGAACTCATGCAACTTGGGGAGCGACTAGGCTTCGCGGCAAAAAAAGTGGTCGATCACCGTACCCGGGGAAAGCCGGAGCTGGTCATTGGTTACCCCCATTACTGGACCTTTATGCTTTTTCAAAAAACAAAATGAACGGCAAGGGAATGGCGCGAATTCGCGGATACGCCACCTTGGGAAATTTTCATCCGGGTAGCCGGTTTCTTGATCACCACAACCCCCAAGGGGGATGTCGCCATTCATTCTTGCCGGCCCGGTTTCCGCGTGCCCTGCTTGCCTCCACCGATCGACAAACCTTGGCCGCTCGCAGGATCGGCCGTAGCCGCCTCGGTGTCGCGGGGGATGGGTTTGTTGTGTCGAAACAGCACGGCCTTTCTGCATCCAGGGTTTTGGATTCCTATGTTCAGTTCGGGTTTCCCAAATGCGCAGAGACCTGGCTGGGGGATTTTGCGATTTCCCTGTACGAGGAATCTTCCCACACGCTCTTCCTGGTCAGGGATCGGATCGGAGTCCGCCCCCTTTACTATGTGGCGAACCGGCATTGGATCGCGTTTTCCTCGCAACCTCTGGCTTTAACGTCCCTGCCCGGGGTTGGAAGGGAGCCTAATCCCGTCTTTTTGGGGCTTTACGCAGGGTGTCATTACCGAACTTTTGACAACGATCCGCACGCCTCGCCCTATCGTCATGTTTGCCAGTTGCCAGCCGGCCATTGGTTGCGCTGGTGCGCGGGGACGCTGGAGATTCAGCGGTATTGGCACCTTTCTGATCTTGTAGATTTTCCGGATTCGGAAGAAGGCCTTGCCCGGCGCTACCGGCAAACCCTTTTTCAAGCCGTCCGATCCCGACTTGGGCAGGCCAAGAAGCCCGGCTTTCTTCTCTCGGGCGGCATGGACTCCTCCTCGGTTTTATCTGCGGCCGTCCGGCTCACCGGCCGTAAGCAAAGGGCTTATTCCTCAACGTATGCTGATTCCACCTATGATGAGAGTGGCGAAATCCGAACCATTCTTGATTCCATGGTCAGTCACTGGTCCAACGTCCGCGTGGGGGAAAAAAACATTTTCCAAACCATCCAGCAGATGGTGCGAACCCATGAGGAACCGGTGGCCACGGCCACTTGGCTGAGCCATTTTGAGGTTTCTCGCCACGCGGCCCGGGACGGAATCGGCTGCCTTTTCACCGGTCTCGGAGGAGATGAGTTGAATGCGGGGGAATACGAACATTTCATCTTTTTTTTCGCCGACCTGCACCGGATGGGAAAGCGGGCGGCTTTACGAAGGGAAATTCGGGCATGGCAACGCCATCACAATCACCCGATTTATCGGAAAAACAGGTCGATCGCTTTGGGCTTGATCCATGACCGGACAGATCCCGAGATTCCCGGGTCGGTCTTTCCGGACGTGAAGCTTTTTTTTCGCTACCGCCGTTGCCTCAATCCGGAAAGGTTTGACCTGTCCTTGTTTCGCCCGGTGCTCGACCGTTTGTTCCAAGATTCCTTGAAAAACCGGTGCTACCAGGATATTTTTCGGGAAACGGCTCCCTGCTGCCTCCGGGCCCAAGACCGGCATGGCTGGGCTTTTGGTCTGCCGCACCACAACCCTTTTTACGATAGCGATCTGGTGGAATTCATGTTCAGTGTGCCCGGGACCATGAAAATCCGCCGCGGGGTCACAAAGCATTTGCTGCGGAAAGCGATGAAGGGAATTCTTCCAGAATCGACCCGAACCCGGATTAAAAAAACGGGCTGGAACGCCCCTGCCCATCTTTGGTTTTCTGGAAGGCATAAAAATATTGTCAAAGACCTAGTACGTTCCAAAGAAATCAAAAAAGTTGGAATTTTCCATATCCCAGAAGTCGATAACATAATAGAAGAACACGATAAGATTGTTTTATTAAGGTCACAAAAAGAAAACCATATGATGTTTTTATGGCAAATTACAAACTTATACTATTGGTTAAAATTAATAAATGAGTAATTTATTCAAGGACTGCGATGTCGAGGATAAAAAAATAGGAAAAAACATGTTTTCATGGGCAAAATTTTTATTTCCCATAAATCGCAGTCTGACAGGAAACGGAAATCGACAAACCTTAAAATTTATAAAATCTTTTTTGCCAGATCTTAAAATACGTCAAGTGGGTTCTGGCAAAAAATGCTTTGATTGGACCGTTCCAATGGAGTGGAACGTTGAAGAAGCATATCTTATAAATCCGGATGGGGAAAAAATAGCCGACTTCAAAGAGAACAACCTACACTTATTGGGCTACTCAGATCCGATTGACATTTACATTGACCTTAAAACTCTGCAAAAGCACCTATATTCTTTGGAAGACCAGCCAAATGCCATTCCGTATGTGACTTCCTATTATAAAAATCGATGGGGATTTTGTTTAAAGCACAAAAATCGTCTAAAACTTAAACCGGGAAAATACAGGGCTGTAATAAAAACCTCAAAAAAGAAAGGTTGGCTAAATTACGGTGAACTCTACTTACCCGGTAAGTACAAAGAGGAAATATTTCTTTCTACTTATATTTGCCATCCATCAATGGCAAATGATCAAATTTCGGGAATCGTTACTTTGCTGGCATTAGCTAAATGGATAAAACAAAAAAGTAAAAGGAACTACTCTTTTCGAATCATATGGATACCCGAGACGATTGGCGCCATCGTTTATCTAAAAAAGAATTTAAAAATACTACAAAAAAACATTAAATTAGGATGGCAGTTAGCGTGTTTAGGTGATGGTGGAAATTTTAGTTTTTTGCCGACACGAGAAGAAAGTACCCAGACAGATTTAATTACTGAAGAATGTTTAAAAAAAATAACAAAAAATCCAACCAAGTGGAGTTTTCTTAAAAGAGGAAGCGATGAGCGGCAATGGTGTTTTCCAGGAGTCGATTTACCTGTTTGTTCAATAATGCGTTCTAAGTACAATACATATAAAGAGTATCATACAAGCCAGGATAATTTAAACTTAATAAGACCACAATTTCTTCAAGAATCTTACAATGTATTAAAGTATGTAATTGGTGTAGCAGATGAAAATTTCATTTATAAAGTAAATACAATTGGGGAGCCCCAACTCGGCAAATTAAATTTATATCCAACAATTCAATCAAAAAAAACGTCATCAAGTGTTGAAAATATTTTAAATGTAATCACCTACTGTGATGGGAAAACAAGTTCAGTAGAAATAAGTAAAAAAATAAATATTGATGTTAAAACCGTAATTCAAATTCAAAAAGTACTACTAAAATTTAAAAAATTAAAGCTTAAACATTTATAAGATGAAAATATTTTTTATAACAGGTCACAGAAAATCAGGCACCTCTTTACTGAACAAATTATTTGACAATCACGAAGAATTAAATGTTTATCCTACTGATATATCAATCTTGTACGCTTTTTTTCCTCAATTTTCAGAAAGATACAACAAAAATACGAAAAAGTATAATCAACGTCTTAAAAGAGTTATTTACAAAACTCTTTTAGAATCAGGAATCTCATTTGGGTCACATTCTAATTCTTCCAAATATGGAAAAATAATTTATAATCATATGAAGAAAATTCCAGTCGAAGATCGGAATAACCCCAGAAAATTAGTTGATCGTTTATGTAAGGGATTTTTAGAGGCAAAGAGAAAGCATGGTGAAGCCATTCAAAAAACAACATTATTAAAAGAAACAAGCATCCTAAGCTTTAGTCCAAGCTTGCTCAAAAAGAATTCAAAAGTTGTTGTTCTAATTCGGGATCCAAGAGACAACTTTGCAGCGATTAACGCAGGCGTTAAAAAGTATTACAGCAAATTCGGCGAGGACGAACTATCTGCATTAGCATCAACAATAAACCGTATAAAGTTTGATTTATCGTTGGCAGCTTACTATCGCAAAATCAAAGATAAAAGATTTTTATTTATCAAATTTGAACATCTAGTCACAGAACCTAAGAAAATTGTAAAAAAAATTTGTAAGTTTTGTGGTATCAGCTTCAATAATAATCTTTTAATTCCGACAGTAGGCGGCAAACAAGCCATTGGCAATAATTTTGATGGTAAAAGGTTTTCTGGGATTTCCCAATCTCACATCGGTCAGTATAAAAAACGAGTACCCACCCTTTATATAAAAATTATTGAATGGTTTTTGGAAAAGGAAATGAAACAATGGGGATATGTCCGGAAGAATTTTTACCTAGGCCATAAATATTTAAAAGCTATCGAAATATTTTACAAGGAATACAACTCAAAATATTTTTTCAAAGATAGTTTTAAATGAACTCAAAAACAATTTTTAAAAAGCATTTATTGTGGAACACTTATAATCCAAAAAATTTTAAATTTTTGTTTTTCAATCATAAAGGTGAAGCAACACTTAAAAAACAAAACTGGGATTCCTTTTATGAATTTATAAAAAGCTTTTTTATTTGCAATTGTAAAATCAAATTTAAAAATAGTGTGTTGAATTGTAAAAAAGTTGAGTTTCACGAGAAGTTTGGGTGGGTACTAAGTCACAACCTTGTGTATATTTTTCTAGGAAAATTAGATATTTCAGACACAAGACTATTTTTAACTATTGGCAGAAATTCTTACTTATCAGGTGATTCTTTAATATCAGGTTTTGGAAAAGTAAATATTGGCTCTTTTACATGTATCGGTGAACACTTTCACGCGATCATTGGAAATGATAGTCATTCATTTCAAAAAGTAGGCTATATCAATTTTTCCGAGAATGAAAGGCTCATTTATGAGGGTTTGATGTTCGGCAAGAAAAAGAAACCGTTACCTGGATTCATTTTGATAGGAAATAATTGTTGGATAGGTAGAAATGTTACAATAAAAAATGATGTCTATGTTGGAGACGGAGCGTGCATTGGGGAGTCATCCCTTGTGTTGAGTGGAAAAACCTTGAAAGCGGAGCATTTGTACGCTGGGATACCGGCCGAACAAAAAAAAATATTAAAAACCAAAAAATTACAACCGAAAAAATGGTGGAATTGGAATAAACAAAGGTTTCGCTTAAACCAAAAAATATTTCTAGACCCCTGAACATTTAATTAATGAATATAACCGAGCTGCTTGTTTTCCAGGAAACGGATTATCAAGGTCAAAATTAAAAAGATCCTTCCTTATTTTCTCATATATCGCCTCCTCAATTTCCAGGCTATTAAAGTTTAATTCCTTAACATAATTTTTATTTGAAAAAAAATCAAAGAAAAGTAAAAGTGTTTTCTGAATTTCCTCATACTCTTGAGCAAGCGTTTTATATGAGAGTTCTTGCACGCCTGGTCTTTCAGGGGTAAGATCGTTTAAAATACTTTTTAAATTAAATGTATTTGGGAACAAGTTATTAAATAAATTAGTTGTCTTATTTAAACTAAAAATTTCACTGTAATTTTCCCAAAAATACCAACGAAAACCGTATAAAAGTTTCCGATAAAAATCAGAGTTCTGAAAATTCTTGGCAAAAAAAACATTATCTGTAGAAAAGTTTAGTTCTAAAAAAATGCCTTTTTCTGGAGCCGGTACTTCATTAAAAAAACCACGGACTACTGGCGCTCCACATATCAGTGCTTCAAGGCCAATTGAACTCCAACCAGTAGCTATCAAATCGGCGACATTGAAAAGGTTATAGGATGATATATTGTCGTGAGGCTCAATGAGCTTGATAAATTTATATTTATCAAGAATTGGGAGATATTGGTGATATGGCTGAGTTATGCGTTTGTTAATGAAGCCACCTTCACGGGGATGCGCACGAATAACTAATTTCCAAACCCCTTGAAAACCCTGAACTAAATTCGCAAGATAGTTAATAAATTCTATTTGGTCCTTAAACTTTTCCTTGCAAAAGTTCAAAGAAAAAGGGTAGTGCTCAGCCCATTGACGAATTGCCTGGACTTCGTCATCTGAACTTGTAAATAAGAGGATAACCTTAGAATTTTCAATTTCTAAATAAGATTTAAGTTCTTCAGTGCTGCGCCAATTCACAGGCGAAAAAACAGTGTGGCCTTTCTTTGTCATACGATGTATTTGGTGGAGTGCTATTGCGCGGATCATTTGGGGTGACAAAGGGTAATTCTTAATTTTCTCCCATGATTCTTTGAGGCAAATACTGCTTTCGATTCTCGAATTTTTTGAAATAATAGTTAGTTCGGGCCGAACACCAATCAAACTTGGATATGAGACCCGAAATACAGGGACTGCATGCTTTCTTAAAAAAAGTGAACCTGCTAAATTATATGAATAATCCTGAAAATAAATTAAGCCCTCTAACTTAAAAAGTTTCAGAAAAAAATTAAGATTAAATATTGTCAGACAGCAGGACAGAATTTTTGAGCCAAGAAGCTCCCGAGATATTTTTTCTAGTGCAATGGATTTTTGAATTTGACACTCTCGGAGAATTTCACCATAGCAAATTTTGCCTACAGGAACACCAAATAAACTAAATTCTGACATCGCTTTTGTGGTCAACTCAAAAAAGCGGAGCTTGTTAATATCAAATTTTAAAAAGTAAATTAAAAAAAGCCTCCAGCTTGATTTAAAATAGCGATTTCCTCCTTTTCTGCATGCTTTGCAAACTCCCTGTTTCTTCTCATTTAGATTCAAAAATCTAAATTCATCTTGTAACAAAAGTGAAGATACACAAAAAGGCAAATTGTTATTACAGCGCAATGCTATTATCATATTGCGTTTGTCTTGAGACAAAAGTTCTTGGCAAACACTTCTGAGTGCTTGTGTGTAAAAATTCCAGAATGTATCTGGTACAAGACAAATGTAAATTTTTTTAAAAAATCTCGAAAAAACAAAAGTTATTAAGAACCTTGCGAAATTCATTTGTCAATCTTGGCACATATAGCTACACCGTCAAAAAAAACCATCCGCTTTTTTGGGAAACAAAATAATAACAGTAAATTTGAAAAAGTTTAGGTTTGTAATTATTGGTTGCGGTCGCATCGCATCAAGGCACGTTAAGGAATGTAACAAGCATGGGCTTTTGATTGGGGCGTGCGACCCTTCTATAAAGCGTGCAGAAGCGTTAGTTGGAGCAGGTGCGATTCCCGTCTTCCCAAGCTTCGAGCTTATGCGATCTGCTCTTGTTTCGGGAATTGACATTGCTGTTATATGCTCGCCTAATTACCTACATGCTCCCCACAGCATAGAAGCTCTCCAAAGTGGGCTTCATGTGCTATGTGAAAAACCAATGGCCTTGAATGTCCGGGATTGTGGGGAGATGGTCAAGGTAGCGGAGCGAGCAAATCGACGGCTTTTTATCGTTAAGCAGAACCGTTTCAATCCGCCAGTCCGCCAGGTGAAGGAATGGCTGGATGAGGGACGCCTGGGCCGGATCCTGAGTTGCCAGGTCAATTGTTTCTGGAATAGAAACCGGGATTATTACGCCAATAGCTGGAAGGGTACCCGGCGACAGGATGGGGGGAGTCTGTTTACCCTGTTCAGCCACTTTATCGACCTGCTCTACTGGATGCTCGGCGATGTCGAAGAGGTTCAAGCTGCAATCGGCAATCTCGGGCACCAGGGCATGATCGAAATCGAAGACACGGGTGTGGTCACCCTGAAGTTTGCACAGGGGTGCCTGGGGACCCTCAACTACACCACCAACGCTTATGGGGGAAACATGGAGGGCTCCATCACCCTGTTCGGGGAGAAAGGCACCGTGAAGATCGGGGGTCAATACCTCAATGAACTCGAGTATGTACAGATTGAGGGACTGGAGGAAAAGGGCACCGGGGCCTCCGCCGCCGGCTACCACCGATACGAAGGCAGCCAGTCCCAGCTCGGGGAGGTCTATGCCAATTTGGTCTCGGTCTTGGAAGGAAAGGGTGCCATCGCGACCAACGGATTTGAGGGGTTGAAAACCGTGGAAATTATCGAGCGGATCTACAAGGCGGCTGGAGGGATCCGTGCCTAGGCCGAGAAAACTTAAGGCGGGAATTCGCGGCGACGTGGTCCTCGGCCGGAGGGTGCGGGTGGTAGAACCGGCGAATCTTTACGGATGTGAAATTGGCGATGATTCGTTTGTGGGTCCCTTTACGGAAATCCAGGCCGGGGTGAAAATTGGCAAGAGGTGCAAGATCCAGTCCCACGCCTTCCTTTGTGAACTGGCGACAATCGGTAACGACTGCTTCATTTCCCACGGCGTAATGTTCATCAATGACCGATTCTCCTCCGGGAGGCCCGCGGGCGGCCGGCGCGAAAAATGGGAGCCCACCTGGATCGGGGACCGTGTAAGCATCGGCAGCAATGCCACGGTTTTGCCGGTAAAAATATGCAGCGGTTGCGTGGTGGGGGCCGGATCAGTGGTGACCCGGGACCTCCCCCGCCGGGGTATTTATGCGGGCAATCCCGCCCGGCTCCTCCGAGCCCTTCCTTGACCGTTCTCTTCGCTGATCTTCACCGGCAGTACGCCTTCCTGAAAAGGGAAATCGACGAGGCGATTGCCGGGGTGATCCGGGATTCAGCCTTTATCCGGGGGCCCCAGGTTGATTTATTCGAAAAGAATTTTGGAAATCTTCTAGGAATAAAACATTGCATCTCCTGCGGCAATGGGACCGATGCCTTGTACATTGTCTTAAAAGGTTTGGGAATCGGTCCCGGCGACGAAGTGATCACCACCGCCCACTCCTGGATCTCCACCAGCGAAACCATCACCCAGACCGGAGCCCGTGTCATTTTTGTCGATACCGAAAAAGATACTTATTGCATCGACCCCGAACTCCTTGAAAAAAAGATCACCCCAAGAACCAAGGCCATCGTCCCCGTGCATCTTTACGGCCACCCGGCCGAGATGACGCCGATTTCGGCTGTGGCCCGAACACACGGCCTCAAGGTGGTGGAGGACTGTGCCCAGGCACACCTTGCGCGTTATCACGGGCGTTTCGTGGGAACCTTCGGGGATGCTGCGACCTTTTCCTTTTATCCGGGGAAAAATCTGGGGGCGATGGGGGATGCCGGCTGCATCGTCACAGGGGACGATCGCCTCGCGGAGTTTTGTGCCACCTACGCCCGGCATGGGGGCAAAAACGATCACGTGATGGAAGGGATCAACAGCCGGATGGACGGGCTTCAGGCAGCCATTCTCAACGTGAAAATGCCGCATCTACAACGCTGGACGGAAGAGAGGCGGAGTTTGGCCCACCAGTACGGAGCGGCATTACAAAAAATCCCCGGGGTGACAGTTCCGGTGGAGCGCCCCGGGTGCGAACATGTCTACCATTTGTATGTTATCCGCCACGAACGAAGGGACGCGCTAAGACAGTGGTTGGCCGCCGCCGGAATCTCCACACTAATCAACTATCCCAAGGCACTTCCTTTTTATCCGGCTTACGCCTATTTGGGGCACCGGCCGGACGATTTTCCCTGCGCCCACGGCCATCAAAGCCGGATTCTTTCCTTGCCCATTTTTCCAATGATGCGGCCGGAAGAACTAGATCATGTAGTCCAGACAATTGAAAAGTTCACGAAAGAGGCATGAAATTTTTTCAAATCGTCAACTTTTACGGCCAGTACCTGAAAGACTTTTACCGGAAAAATCCAGGATTGGAGAAACAGTCCCATGGGGAAATCTACCGGCGTTTGATGGAGGATGGGTTCAACGCGGTCCATCACTATGCGGAAGAGATGACAAAATTTGGCTATCAGGCCCGGCTCGTCGTGGCCAATGACCCGGTTTCGCAGGATGCCTGGGCCAGGGAACATCGGGCCGGGCTCCGTCTCCCCCCGGGGCCCGGTCCGGTGGTGGGCGCCTATGGCAGATTTCTCGACGCCTTCCGGTTCCGAATTTTACAGGAACAGATCCAGTCGTTTCGGCCGGATGTTCTTTATCTTGATGACCCGGTCGCCTTCGATGACCGCTTTATCCGCCTTCTCCAGCCGAGGCCGAAGCTCGTGATCGGGTGGAGGGCTGCGTCCATTCCCCGGGATTGCCGCTGGAAATTGATCGACGGGATGATTTCCAACCATGAACCCTCTTTACTGACGGCACGCCAAAGAGGGGTGGCCTACACCGCCACGATGCAACCGGGGTTTGTTCCCGGGCTCTGCCGGCCGGCCGAGAATCCGAGCAGGGGTGTGGACGTGATCTTTGCGGGCAGCCTGAGCGGTGAGCATACGGAAAGATTAAGGATCCTGAACGGCCTGGCGACCCGGTGGGAGGAGTTTAGCGGGAAGGAATTCAAAATTTATGGGGCTCCGGAATCCCAGGACTGCGCCTGTGCCAAATTCTGCCGCCCGGCAATCTGGGGGAGTGATATGTACGGGGCGATCCGTTCTGCCCGGATCAATCTCAACATCCACATCGATCTGGCGGGAAGCCAGGCCGGCAATATGAGGATGTTTGAGGTCACCGGGATGGGCGGGTTTTTGCTGACGGACTTCAAGCCCAACCTGGAACAATTTTTTATTCCCGGCCGCGAAATTGAAACTTTCACCGGCCTGGAGGAGTGCATCCAAAAAATTCGGCATTACCTGCAGCATGAGGAGGAGCGGCTGGCCGTGGCCAAAGCCGGGCAGGCGAAGTGCCTGTCAACATTTACCAGGGGCAAGTCCGCGGCCCGTCTTGATGAAATCATCCGAGAATGGTCGGCACTCAAGAAGGTGGAACCAACCAAGGGAATTCTTCGAGGCGTGGGCAAACTTCTGGGCTTGCGGGTTTAAGGAGGGTAGGGATGGCTGGTTTTTTCAAAAAACTTTTTTTGCCCAAGCCCCCAAAATCCATTTCCGGGTTTTTTGGGGATTTCCGTTCCTGGGAACAGGCCATGAAGGAGGCGGGGGGGTACGAAGCGCCTACGATCCTTGAAAAAACCAAGGCGGCCATGAGAGAGATCCTGGCAGGAAGGGCAAAATTTGAGCGGGACTCCGTCCTTTTGCCGAAAGCGGAATATCCCTGGCCCTTGATTTCCTGCCTACTCTTCACCGCCGCCTCAAACCGCGGCCGCCTTTCCGTTCTGGATTTTGGAGGCGCCTTGGGCAGTAGCTATTACCAGTGCCGGCCTTTTCTGGAGAATGTCCCGGAACTGACCTGGGCGGTAGTGGAACAAGGGCATTATGTGGAGGCGGGCCGTGTCGAGTTTTCCCAAAGACCTGTCTCTTTTTACGAAAACCCAACGGAGGCGTTGCTGGGCGCCCAGCCCAACCTACTGCTCCTTTCCAGCGTGTTGCCCTACCTCCCTGACCCCTGGACGTGCCTTCGCGAGCTTTTGACACTAAACATCCGTCATGTGGTCATAGACCGTCTCCCGTTTTTAGAGAAAGATAAGGATCGTCTTACGGTCCAAATTGTTCCCCGGGAAATCTATCCTGCCAGCTACCCCGCCTGGTTTTTCAGCCGGAGCCGCCTCCTGTCCATTTGCACCCGGCACGGGTACCGGGAGCGTGCCGAGTGGCCTTGCGCCGACGACTGGAATCCCGAGGGGGACAAGGCAAATTTCACCGGTCTCTTTCTGGAAAAATCCGCCTGAAGCCGCCGGACAAAATCAACCTCGGATGCGGGCAAAGGTTCCATCCGGATTGGCTTAACGTGGATTTGCAGCCGGCCTCCGCGGAAGTCCGGAAAGTGGATCTGTCGCTGGCCCTGCCATATCCCGATGAATCTTTTGCCGTGGTTTATCACTCCAATGTGTTGGAACACATCCGGCCCGGCAGGGCGGAGGACTTCATGCGAGAATGTGCGCGGATTTGCCGCACCGGGGGTATTCTTCGGGTAGCCGTGCCCGACCTGGAACAGATTTGCCGCCTTTACCTCGCAAAACTGGAGGAGGCGATCCAGGGCAAGCCGGGTGCCCGCGAGGAACGCGCCTGGATGCTCCTGGAGTTGGTCGATCAGATGACCCGGGAAACCTCCGGCGGCGCGATGGGGGATTGGCTGAAAAAAATGCCCCCCTCCCTGGAGAACTTTGTTTTTTCCCGGATTGGAAACGAGGGGAGGGACTTTGTGCGGAATCAACGGGCGCCAGGACCAAGCGGATCTGCTCCGACGGAAAACTGGTGGAAGAGGTTGCGGAAACTGTGGTTGCCCGAAAGAATCCGTTTAAGGAGGCAGGCTGAATCGATCGGGCGGTTCCGATTGGCCGGTGAAGTCCATCAATGGATGTACGACCGATTCTCCCTGGGGGAGTTGATGGAGCTGGTAGGACTTGTGGAGATCAAGGTTGCGGCGCCCGGGGAAAGCCGGATTTCCGGCTGGCGCGGTTTTGGCTTGGAAATTGACCAGGATGGCCTTGTGCACAAGCCCGACTCCCTGATCATGGAGGGGGTAAAAAAGCAGGATTGAAAAAGACCGCAGAGCCTGAGACGTATCGAAACAAGGCCGTACTGATCACCGGGGGCTTGGGATTTCTTGGTTCCAATCTGGCCCGCAGGCTGGTTGGGCTGGGAGCTAAAGTTACCCTGGCGGATAGCCTGATTCCCGAATATGGCGGCAACCGCGCCAACATCGCCGACATAAAATCCCGCGTGGAGGTGAACATCGCGGACGTGCGCGATCCCCACGCCATGAGCCATCTGGTCCGAGGCCAGGATTTTCTCTTCAACCTGGCTGGGCAGACCAGTCATCTGGACTCCATGACGGATCCCCACACGGATCTGGAAATCAACTGCCGGGCCCAACTGTCCATTTTGGAGGCGTGTCGCCGGGAAAATCCTTCCATCCGGGTGGTCTTTGCCGGCACCCGCCAGATCTATGGAAAGCCGGACCACCTGCCGGTGGATGAAAACCACCTGCTTCGCCCCACCGACGTCAACGGGATCAACAAGATGGCCGGGGAGTGGTATCACATCCTTTACAGCCGGGTATACGGGATCCGCGCCTGTTCGCTCCGGCTGACCAACACCTACGGGCCTGGCATGCGCATCAAGGATGCGCGTCAGACTTTCCTGGGGATTTGGATCCGTAAAGTTTTGGAGGGCCAGCCTTTCGAGATCTGGGAAGGGGGACAGAGGCGGGATTTCACCTATGTGGACGACTGCGTGGAGGCGATGCTTCTGGCCGCCTCCCATCCGGAAGCGGAGGGGGAAATTTTCAACCTGGGGGGTTGTGAGGTGGTCACCCTGAAGGAGACCGGGGATTTGCTTTGCCAGCTGGAGCCGAAGGCAAGGTACGAACAGCGCTCTTTCCCCGCGGATAGGAAGGCCATCGATATCGGTGATTTTTATGCGGACTTTTCCAAGATTCGGAACCGGCTGGGTTGGAGTCCGCAGGTTGACTTAAGGACGGGCCTGAAAAAGACCTTGGATTACTACCGCAAACACCTGCCCGAATACCTTTGAAACCCATCCCCCAAACCGATCCCGGGGCCTCGTTCCGCAAACACCGGGCGGCCATTGAAAAAGCGGTTCGTCGGGTGTTGGCAAGCGGCTGGTACATCTTGGGAAGGGAGGTGGAGGCGTTTGAAAAGGAGTTTGGCTCTTTCCTGGGATGTGACCCGGTTGTGGGGGTGGCTAACGGGACCGATGCGCTGGTGTTGGCGCTACGTGGGTTGGGGCTGAAACCGGGGGCAGGGGTGGTGACGGTTGCCCACACGGCCACCGCGACGGTCGCTGCCATTGAGCTGGCGGGCGGAGTCCCTGTTTTCACCGATATTGATCCGAGGTGGATGGTCACGGATCCACAGAGACTGGCCGATACGATCCGGGAGTATCGAAAAAGCCGGAATCCTCCCCTGCAGGCCGTGGTGGTTGTCCATCTGTATGGTCAGCCGGCGGACATGGAGGGAATCCGGGCGGTCTGCCGAAAGGAAGGTTTGTTGCTGGTGGAGGACTGCGCGCAGTCCGCGGGAGCCGCCTGGGCTGGCCGAAAAACCGGCACTTGGGGCGATGCGGCCTCGTTCAGTTTTTATCCCACCAAAAATCTCGGGGCCTTGGGGGATGGGGGGGCGGTTGTGACGGCCGATCCGGCGGTGGCCAAGCGGGTCCGGATGTTGCGGGAGTACGGCTGGAGCAGGCGAAATATGAGCCGTTTTCCGGGCATGAACAGCCGGTTGGATGAAATTCAAGCGGCTATTTTGCGAGTAAAGCTGAAGGCTTTGAAGAGGGAGAATGAAAAGAGGAGAATATTGGCGGGTATGTATCGCCGACAAATCAGGAATGCGGGGATTCGGTTGCCCGAGCAGAGATCCGGCGGCGAGCATGTTTATCATCTATTCCCCGTAAGAACGGGAAAAAGAAACAAGTTGCGGGATTTTCTCAAGGCGAATGGAATCGGAACAAATATCCATTACCCCTTTCCCATTCATCAGATGCCCGGTTATCGGGGGCGTTGCTGGACGCCTTCGGCCGGACTGCCGGAAACGGAAAAAGCTGCCCGGGAGGAACTATCCCTGCCTATCTTTCCCGAGTTGTCTGAGCCCAAAATTCAAGCGGTGATTCGGTCGGTGAACTTGTGGAAAACCTGATTTCCAGAATCCTCCTGGCCTACTGCCAGGCTTCCCGGGTGCTTGCGGCCAACGCCCACCGTCTGGCCATGGAATGGGAATGGGGCAGACCACCCGAATGGAAAAGCAAAAGAAGGCCTGAATTTTTCAACCATCATCAGGACTTATTTTATGCCTGGCTAAAAAGCCGGAACAGCCAGAGTTGGGAACGGGGGGTGTTCAGCGGACTTTGTCTGCAGGGAGGCAAAGTGCTGGATCTCTGCTGTGGGGACGGTTTTTACGCCCGCAATTTTTATAGTCTCCGGTCCCGGGAGGTGGTTGCCTGTGACTTTGCCCCCCAGGCGATTGCCTACGCTCGCAGGCACAATGCCGGCCCCAACATCTCCTACCTGCTTTGCGATATTCGCAGGCAAATTCCCGGAGGTTCATTCGAAAACATCGTCTGGGACGCGGCCATTGAGCATTTCACCCTTCCGGAAATTCACGCCATTATGCCGCGGATCAAGTCCGCCCTGAGCCTTGGCGGGATTCTCAGCGGGTACACGGTGGCCGAGAAAAAACACGGCAAGCAGCATCCCGAACACGAACACGAATTCCGCTGTCAGGAGGATCTGAGGGACCTTTTCCGGCCCCTTTTTCGGAACGTGGTGGTTTTTGAAACCCTTTATCCGGAACGGCACAACCTTTACTTCTGGGCCTCGGACGCCCCGCTGCCGTTCCAGCCAGGCTACCGCCATAGTCTTTGGTCCCTCCCGACGCCCCAGGATCCCTCCTTTTGAAGGAGGCTGCCCAAACCGGTGCCGGGGAAGTGCGGAAGTACTGCACCTATTTCGATCACCATTTTCTGCCCCAGGGCCTGGCCCTGTACCAGTCCCTGTGTGAGCACGCCGGGGCTTTTTGCTTGTCCGTTTTGGCACTCACGGAAGAGTGTGAGCGGCAACTTCGGGCCATCGGGTTTGACCGGATGGAGATCATTCCCTTGCGGCAACTTTTATCCCGCCGACCCGGCCTGCGCTTAGCCAGGAAAAACCGGACGGTGATCGAGTTTTATTTCACCTGCACCGGCTCCCTGATGAGCTACTTGATGGAAAAAATGGATCCGGGGACGGCGCTCACTTACCTGGATGCCGACTGTTTTTTCTTTGCCAGCCCCAAAATCGTCCACGATATGGAGAAATCCGCCTCCATTGCCATCACACCCCACCGATTCCCCGCCCGCATCCGCGACCGCGAGATTTACGGCCGGTTCAACGTGGGTTGGGTGACCTTTCGCCGGGACCAGCCTGGTCTGGCGTGTGCCAAAGGTTGGGAGAAACGTTGTCTGGACTGGTGTTACGACCGGCTGGAAGGGGGGCGTTTCGGGGACCAGAAATACCTGGACGCCTGGCCGGAGGAGTTCCGTGGTCTTAAGGTTTTGAACCACCCGGGGATCAACTGTGCCCCGTGGAATGTGGAGCCCGCATCCATCGACATCGGTGTGGATGGAATCCGGATCAACAGCGAGCCTTTGGTTTTTTACCACTTTCACGGTCTCAAATGGGTCGCAGACCAAGAGTTCGAAGCCAACCTGGGGGAGTTTATCCGCCGGCCACCTGCCAATCTTCAACATGTTTACCGGAGGTATCTGGAATGCCTTTTGGGGCTAAGGCAAAAGTATTTGCCGCAATATCGACCCGGAAGGATCCGGCGAATTTACGAAACACAGAAAAAGCCGGCCTTCCCTATTCTGGAAAGATTGAAAAGGGGCCTTACTTTTCCTGAAAAAAATCGCTGGCAGATGGGGGGTTGCCGTCCAATACGCTTGAAATTTTGAACCTTAAAATCTCCATTGTCACACCCTCGTACAACCAGGGTTCCTTTTTAGGGGAATGCATTGACAGCGTGCTGGCCCAAAAATACCCACGGCTTGAGTACGTGGTGATGGACGGGGGCTCCCGGGATGGATCCGCCGCGATCATCCGCAGGCGCGCCCGATCTTTGCATGATTTTCGGATCGGACCCGACGGCGGACAGTATCACGCCATCAACCGGGGATTCGCCCTGACGACAGGATGCAAAGCCGATGTGATGGGCTGGCTGAACGCCGATGACAAATACATGCCTTGGGCTTTCGCCCTTGTGGCTGAAATTTTTTCCCAGTTTCCCCAGGTGGAATGGGTTTCCACCCTTTACCCTGTTTTATGGGGGCAAGAGGGACTTCCCCACCGGACGCTTGAAAGGGGCAAGTTCAGTGCCGCCGGATTTTTCCTCGGTGAGAACTGCCGCCGAAACCACCTTCAACAGGAATCCACATTCTGGCGGCGTAGCCTCTGGGAAAGGGCGGGCGGCGGCCTGGATGCGCGCTGGAGTTTGGCGGCGGATTTCGAGCTCTGGGCGAGGTTTTTCCGTCATGCCCATTGCTACGGGGTGGCCACCACCCTGGGTGGGTTTCGCGAGCATCCTTCCCAAAAGACCGCTCTTCGCATGAATGATTATCTGAAGCAAGCTGACCGAATCCTGGATCAACAACGGCAGCTTCTTCCCTCCGGCTTTTTATTGCGCCATCGCCTGATGTTTTTGTTGGCGAGAATGTGCGGGAAGCGGGGCTACTTCAGGGATCGCGGGTGGCTGGCTCCTGATTCCTACATCACCTATGACCGGGACAAGGGATGGCGGATTGTGGGACCGGTCATTTGAGAAGGGCTTGGGTATCGGAACGAATAAGCTTCTTTTCAAGCACAACCATTTCCCGCGCAAAGCGCTTTTCGCAACGGCTGCGCTCAAGCCGGGCTTTTGCCAGTTTGAGGTTGAGCCACCAAAACCGACTTGGCCGGCGCCCGCGTTTGGAATCCAGGTACCGTGAGGCCGCATCCAACTTCGAAAGGGCGTGCGCGGCCTGCCGTGTTCCCGGCATCCGTCTCAGATCCCGTAAAATGATCTGACGCAATCTTTCCACATCCCGGGGTCCGATGTTGCGACCGGACGGGCCGTGGACTGAAAAATCCGCCATGGGGTCATCCAAATAGACCATTCTTGCGGTGGCGTAGTTTTCATAAACCCACGCGGCATCCCCATAATGAAAATATCCGGTGGGAAACGGGTGAGCCTGCAAATAAGAGGTCCGGAAGAGGCAGGAGGCGCAAGATCCGAGGAGAGAGAATATTCCGGCTACCGCCTGCAGCTTGGCCACCATCAAGGGATGAAGGACTTTTCCCTGTTTTTTCCTCAACTCACGGCGAAACCGGAAAATGGGCCAACGTAGGAGCTGGCTGCGCGCCTTGGCGTCCTGCGGCAGGAACGGTGGTGTGAAACAGACATCTGCCCCTTGAACCTGCAAGGAGTTTCGAAGCCTTCGCAACCCCTCCGCCGAAGCTGTTTCCCCCACCGTGCTGATGTAGGTGAATTCAGTCCCCACCGCCCGGATGCCTGTATTCCATGCCTTGTACAGGCCAGGGGGAACTTCCAGATACGCACCACCCAAATCCTGTGATGCCTTTCGCGCCAATCTGGCCGAATCGTCCCTTCCCGGTGTGACCACCCAAATGAAATCCGCAAAAGTTCCCTGGAGGGATCGTAACCAGGAGATATGGGATGCCAAACGATCCGCGCACTCATACACCGGCACCAGCGCGGTAATTTGGCCGTCGCCCGATTTTTTCACCAGTAGGCTCCTTGTTCCATTCGGCGGTGGTTGGCGGGCCGATCTTCCGCCAAAGGACGAATCCAGCGGCCATTATACACGTTCCAATTGTCAAAGCGCCCCCCTTTGATGCCAAACAGCAGCTGGAGGGAGCCGCCCAGATGCATGCCCTTTTTGCCCAGGCGTTTGGCATGGGCCGCGAGCGGCAGGGACCAGGCACCCGCCCCGATCAGGGCAATGTCGAAATTGTCCTGTTCGCTTTCCATTTCGGTCTTCATTTCCTCGAGGGCGTGAAACCAGTCGCGGTGCCGTGGCGGCACCATGTAGGCAAACTGGGGACAGGGTAGGATGCGGGTGTCGCGGGCCCGCTGCTCTAAAGCCGAGCGGGCGGGATCGGAATAAACGCCCAGCTCCGCCAAGTGCGGCAGCTGGGCCCGGATGGTTCTTTCAAAGGGGTGGATCACTAACCACCGCAGGCCGGTCAAAGTGTCGACCCAGGCGGATCTGGGCATCAAAAAATGGATAAAATTTAAACCAACCCGAAAAGCAGCCGGGTTGAACTTGCTGATAAGCAGCTTTTCCATCACTCCCTCAAAAATCATACCTGGCTGCCACTGGGCGACGATGTCCAGAGAGCCCAAGGCAGCCCGGTACTCCCCGGCCCAGCGGAAAAAAATGTCCTTTTGCACCGGAAATAGGCCGGAGCACTCGAAAAGCCGTTGAGTCGGGCGATGCCAGCTGGCCGCCTTGGGCCAAGCGAGAGGGATCCAGCGCTCAAAAAACTCCAAACCGAGAAGCTCCGTGGTTCCGATCTTTCCAATCGCACACGGGGTCGATGAAAGGAGGCGGCGTGAAATTTCCTGGTTTTGGCGGAGGACGGTTTCCGCGGAGTCATCCCGGGGCGAGGCATGGTGCCACCAGCGCAGGCCAGTCAGGCGATTTAGGCGAGGAAGACGCACGGACGGAGATTAAGATGAAGATGAAGATGAAGAAAGAACGGAGGCGGGGGATGGGACTTGGAGACGGGAAACAGGGGTCAGGAGTCAGGATTTGGTAGACAGGAATGGAGAGAGGCAACACGCGGAGATCGGAAGCGGAGGACGGAAGGCGGATGACAGAAAACGGGGGGCTGATAAC